>Ga0209166_10000266_pt1 | contig 65906 bp, 114 predicted proteins | sample Coa_R1_3_FD_187151 | JGI IMG/M metagenome (GOLD analysis project Ga0209166, IMG submission 187151) | Surface soil microbial communities from Centralia Pennsylvania, which are recovering from an underground coalmine fire - Coalmine... | ecosystem: Environmental > Terrestrial > Soil >...
ACCGGCGCAAGGCCGGCGGCGAGGACAAGCGGACGTTGGACGCGGTTAAGCGATACGCCAGCCACCACCGCTGGTCCCACGTCGTGTGGCTCGGCGACGTCATGGACCACAACAGCATCTCGTCGCACAACAAGACCAACCTGCGGTCGGTCAAAGACGAGACGCTGTTACGCGACTACGAGCACGCCAACGCCGACCTGGACGAGTTCGACCAGGCAACTCGTGGCGCAGCCAAGGTGCTTATCGAGGGCAACCACGACTACCGGGCAACGCGTGTGATCGACGAGCAGCCGCAACTAGCCGGCTTTATCGAGACCGAGAACGGCCTTAGGCTGAAGCAGCGAGGCTGGACCTGGGTTCCCTACTGGTCCAAGGGGACCACCTACTCTATCGGTAAGGCCACCTTCGGACACGGACGGTACCTGAACCATCACCACGCCTACAAGCACGCTCTGGCCTATGGCAGGAACTTCTACTACGGACACTGTCACAGCGTTCAGGAGCACACCATGGAGCGTGACGGAGACAGCAGGCAGTACGAGGCGGCGTCCCTGGGATGCCTGTGCCAGCTACAGCAGGACTACATGCAGGGGGCACCGACCAAGTGGCAGCAGGCCCTCGGGGTCTTCCGCTTTCTGCCGAACGGGTTCTTCAACCGTTACACCGTGCGGATCTTCAACCACCGGTTCGTTTCACCGGAAGGGAAGCTTTACCGTGGCTAGCCACCGGTGCCGACCGAGACTAGACGCTGTAGAATCGGCTCTGTGGGATCGCCTGTTCGAACTTAATGCCGAGTGGCTGGCACTTCACGCCAAGGTCGAGTCGCTTCGTGTGATGGCCTCGCTAGTTGACACCGGCGAGTACGAGTTTATACTGAATGATAATGTATGAAGAAGACGGCTTGGATTAGTCAGTGTGGATTATATAGGTATAGGTTGACGCGTCACTGGGGTCCGGGTCACAGGGTTCTGTGTTTTGTTATGCTAAACCCATCGACTGCCGACGCTGAGGAGGACGATCCTACTGTACGTCTCTGTATTTCTTGGGCTAAGCTTCTGGGGTTCGACGGTCTGGTTGTGGTAAACCTATTCGCATTAAGGTCAACCGATCCGAGTAAGTTAAAGGTTGTCGCTGATCCTGTTGGTCCAGAGAACGACGATATAATACTGGACAGCGCCATTGCTTCAAGTATGATTCTATGTGCGTGGGGCAATCACGGCGGTATCGGCCGTCGGTCTGAGTTCGTTAAGTCCATGTTATCGCGTGCTGGAATAAAACTACACTGTCTTAAGCTGTCTAAAAAGCTACAGCCAGTTCATCCACTATATCAACCGTACTCACTGGTTCCGTTTCCGATGGAGGATTATAAAACACATGAGGCAGTTTAAGACAGGGGCAACCCGCGATGACGATGGCAACAAGCTAGACTTTGAAGGGTTCCTGTCACCGCTGGCTCTGGAACGATATGGCGAGTACATGCACCAGAACCGCAAGCAGTCCGACGGCGAACTACGAGCTAGCGACAACTGGCAGAATGGCATCCCCCTGGACGCCTACATGAAGTCCGGCTGGCGTCACTTTCGCGACTGGTGGATGAATCACCGTGGCTACCGCACTGTCGGCTACGTCGGAACCGAGGAGGCGCTGTGCGCTCTGCTTTTCAACGCCAACGGTTACCTGCACGAGACGCTGAAGGCGCGCGGTTACCACGCCGACGCTCCAATCGAGGACGCCGCCGGACCGGCACGGGTACTTGATACTGTGCCCCTACAAGCCGATGCTTCTACGGTGCCGGCCGTGGGCGGCGTGACGGCCACGCGACCCGAGGTAAACGGTGTCGAGAAGAACGCCTGGAACAAGCTTGTGGGGGCGCTGCCGTGGACGACAACCAAGAGCTAACTGGAGGCGCAACTGCCGGAGTTAACGAAGGGACTGTCGCTAGCGGACTTGCTAGCTCCGCGCCCGAAGCGGGCCTGCTGGATCGAACCGGGTCTTCTGCCCAGGTCTGGGAAGTTACTCTTTGGAGGCGCGGCCAAAACCGGAAAGAGCTGGTCGTCTATGAGCATTGGCTACAGCCTGGCGACCGGATCGAGCTTGTGGGGGGCACCCCAGTTTGCTTCCGCGACCGGCAAGGTGATGCTGCTCGACAAGGAGCTTGGCGAGGACACGTTGGCGGCACGGGTGGGTCGTTTCTTCGGTGGCTTAGGCCCTACCGACCTGACCAGTGCTTCTAAGAACTTTGTCGCCTTTACGGGTAACCCTCGATTCAAGTTCGATAACCCGGCCAACCGTGGGGTGCTCGACAAGCTTGTCGAGGAGAACCAGCCCAACGTCGTGATCGTCGACCCGGTGTCGCGTTTCCTCAGCGGGTCGGACAGCGACAACGACGCGGTGGCCCACTTCATAGAAACCCTGGATGTTGTACGCGACAAGTACAGGGACCTTGGACTTAGCTACGTCCTGATCCACCACTTTAAGAAGCCCGAGTACGACTATAGGGGGGAGCTGGTTCACGCCGGGTCGGCCTACAACTTTCGTGGGGCGTCACGCTGGTACGACGACGCCGACGCCGTGGTGACCATGGTTCGCCACGAGGTTGACGGTGACCGACACTGGCGGTTGAAGTGCGAGACGCGGACCCGGCATGGTGCTGGACCTGGGGAGTTCTGGCTGTCGGTTAAGCCGGATTCGTCGACCCCAGTTTCCTGGGAAGGAGTTCGCGATTCAAAATCCACGAACGAACCTGAAACCAAACCGGAGCCCGGCGCATCAGATAGAGCAGTGAGGCGATTCCGAGGATGAAGATCTTTTTAACGGTAGCGGTTCTGTTCTGTGCGGTTGTCGTGGTAGGCAACGTAGCTAGATGGCTCGGAAACGGGGTCCAGGTAGCCCACGAGGAGTTCGACCCGTCGGCGCTCTTGCGAAAGTACCAGTGGTTTAAGGACGCCAGCGCGTCGCTCGACGCGAAGCTGGCCGACATACAGGTCTACAACAAGCGCTTCGACGGTCTTAAGGTGGCCTACTCGGGACAACCTAGGTCGGTCTGGTCGCGCGAAGATCGCGAACAGTATAACATTTGGACCAGTGAGCTAGCCGGCGTTAGCGCGAGCTACAACTCGCTGGCGGCAGAGTACAACGCACAGATGGCCAAGTTTAACTGGAGGTTCGCCAACGTTGGCTCGCTTCCGGCAGGTGCAACCCAACCTCTCCCGCGAGAGTACAAACCGTACGTAGTGGAGTAGCTCGATGAAAACGATAGCTCTTTTAGCCCTGGCTCTTGTCGGCTGCGGCGTCGCAACACCACCGCCAGCCAGCAACGGCGGCGTACAGCAGAAGACGGTGTCGGTCACGACCGGCTCCGACGGTATGACGGTAGAACAGCGCAACATTGCACACCGCCTGACTACCGACAACGAGCCGGGCTCGATCAAACACCTGTACTTGATCTCGGCATACAGCGGTCAGGTACTGATCTACAGCACGGTACTAGGGAAGGTCACGAGCAGCGGTAAGCGTCTAACTCCGCTGTCTGTTATCGGTCCACACGGCGACTACTCGGGCGGCATCACGGCAGCTATTGCTGGTGATAGCTATCAGACCACCGAGGTGATGCAGGACGACGGTACCTACGGCTCATCGGTCGACTACATCTATTGGTGGGACAGTAAGGGCGTTTACCACCAGCAGTACATTACCGGTGGCATGATCCTGCACGTCAGCGACCAACCCCTGGCGGTGCACGGCATCGTGATCAACATGGAGCTGTCGAAGGCAGCGGAGGGCGCGCCATCTGTGGCGCGGTAGCTCCGGTGGCTTTTGGAAACGCGGGACAGAGCACTAACCCGGTCGGCTACACGCTGACCTTCGGGAAGTACAGCGGTCAGCAGTTAAGCTCAGTTCCGCTGGACTACGTCGAGTGGTTGGCCGACGACGCGGAGAAGCGTCTGGCCCTCTGGCAAGCCGAGATAAAGCGACGCGAGACGGCCGAGGCGGCTACGGTACCCATGTCCGAGGCGTTGGTCGAGGCTGGCTACAAGGCGCTGGCGCAGAAGTACCACCCGGACAAGGGAGGAGACGCGGCAACCTTCCAGGAGCTTGCTGGTGCTCGCGAACTGCTGCGGGCAACCCTACGTGAACTAAGGAGTCAAGGTGACACGACAACTAACCCATCAAAAGCGTAACGTCGAGCGCGCCCAGCCTACGCCGGGCGAGACGCTGGCACAGAGACTGCGGACGTCTCTTGCTTCTAGGTCCTACGGCGGTGGAAGAGGCCTGACGCCGACTAGCGCGCTGTTGCTTGACACGTCCAGCAGCATGTCTTCACACATCGGTGCCAACCAGACCAAGATCAGTGAGCTTCGGAAGCTTGCCAACGGTTTCACCGACGTACGCCGGTTCCATTTCGGGTCGGCGGTCGAGGAGCTGAAGCCGTCGGACGCAGTTCCTGAGCCGGCCGGTGGAACTAACCTGGCGCTAGCGTTCACCGAGGTCAAGAAGGCCGGTGTCACGCACGTGGTTCTGATCACCGACGGTCAACCCGACGACGCGCGAAGCGCACTGTACGAGGCTCGCGGACTTCGGGTAGACGTGTTCTACGTGGGACCCGACCCGCAACCGCCGTTCCTAGCCGACCTGGCCCGGGTGACTGGCGGTTCCTACGGGAAGGCTACGCTGACCGCGCTGAAAGAACTTACGGCAGCGGTGAAACAGCGTCTTTGTATCGAAGCGCCAAAGGGGGCGATTCAGCTATGATCGAGTTAAAGACAACAATAACCAACGAGCTGGCGGCTACGGCCGAGCAGTTCGACGCGGCCAACGAGGCGCTAGCCGGCGAGTTCCGCGTCGCCGGTGCCAACGAGGAGGCTCTGGACACCGGACTTTCCTACGCGGAGTTACTGCGACGGGTGCTTTACGGCAAGACGACGCCACTCGAAGAGGTGGCCAGTGTGCTTGTGGAGGAGTTGTCAAATGACTGAGCGGGACGCAAGGATCTTACTACTGGAGGCGGCGACAGAGTACGTTCCGGACGCGGTCTTTCCGGCCACAGTGGACCTGTTGACCGACCCGTCGTTCACGACCTGGCCGGCGTCGTTGGACAAGCACCACGCCTACCGGGGCGGACTCCTGGTCCACACGGCCGAGGTTCTCGACCACGCGCTGTGGTCGTCGGCTACCACCAAGGCCGACCGGTCTGTTCTAGCCACGGCTGCGATCTGGCACGATAGCGCTAAGATGCGGGACTACCGGCTACTGAAGCCGGGCGAGGTCCAGGAGCCCGATAAAAAGTTTCTCAACACTGACCTAGGAGTCTTTGTTGACGCCGACTTTAAAAAGCTTATCTACCACGTAGCCGGTTCCTACGCGAACTGGACGGCGACGGCTCTGGCAGCCGGCTTGGCTGGCGATGACCCGTTCAAAGACGCCGTGTCGCACTGCATGCTGGCACACCACGGTAGCCGTGGATGGAATAGTCCCGTCGAGCCACAGACTGTCGAGGCTCTGTTGCTTTCGCAGGCGGATTTACTAAGCGCGCTTTACGGGGCGGCTCGGTACTCGCCGCACGAGGTGATCTAGATGCTCGAAGTTGGCCATCCGGTACGTTGTACTTGCGATCCGTGCCTGCGTTCCTGGAACGAGATAGCGCACTACCTTCGGTCGACGGAGCCACCAGCCAGCAGTGGCGGTCTCTGGTACGGGGACCCGACGGCGGTTGAGAGAGGCCGGGCCCGGGACTTCTGCGGACGGGCCGACCTGGAGAAGCTAGACAGCCGGTCGTCCGATCTTCGCACTTTCCGGGAAGTTCGCCGGATAGGCTACACCCGCCGAGGCAACCTGACTTGAAGTACCAGGAGGAACGATTCACGGTGGGTCAGCCGGCTAAGGTGACCTGCTGCCAAGCGTGTGTGTACGGACGAGGCGACCACGCGTGGTGGTGCAAGCAACATCGTAACTATGAGACGCTTAAGCGTTGGATTGAGGACGTGTTAGACAATGATTACGACCCTTAACTTTGACGGACCAGAGCAGCCCTACCGGACTCGCGGTGGTGAGTGGGCCGTGGTAACCGGGCGCGAGGGCGACCACTGGAACGGCGTGCTGTTACCGTCCGAGTTGGAAAACTCGTGGGACTTGGCCGGCAACGACCTGGACGGACAGTCCAAGTACGACCTAGTCTCTTCCTGCGGTGCCAACAGTGCCGAGGCCAAGCGATGGTCGGCTACGGCGTCCCGCTTGCGAGGAGAAGCGTGATTAGTGAGTTCCAGGGTCCATACCGTTTCCTTTCTAACTTTTGGATTGAGCCGGACGGAACGTGCGTTGAAGTTGAGTATCAGCAGTCCAAGACAGATCCGCCAAGCAACTTTTCCGGGATGACTCCTGGTCAAGCTAAGAGGGCGGGCATAAGAGCCAAGTTGCGACCTGACTGGAATTCTATTAAGGTTGGAATTATGATCGGTCTTGTCAGAAGGAAGTTCTCTGATCACCCGTCGCTTGCCGCCAAGCTAATTTCAACAGGCAGCGAGCAGCTAATCGAGGGGAATCGTTGGGGCGACCGATTTTGGGGCGTATGCGGAGGTTCTGGACTAAACAAGTTGGGTGAGATCCTAATGAAGGTTCGCGAAGAGGTGAGTCGATGACATACACACGACGCTCGCTAGCCTACCTGCTTCCCTTCAGCGGTCTCGCCATGCAGACACTGGCGGCTCGTGCTGGCGGCGAGCCGCCAGACGGCAACTACGCCGCCTGGAAGGAACTGGAGACGGCCTGGAACCCGTTCGCCAAGGATCTGAACGACGGTGTGTTCAACACACGTCAGTGGGAACGGGTGAAGAAGGCGCTGCGCGGCGTGGGTGGATGCAAGTGAAGGGAGAAAAGAAGTGGTAACAGTTGATTCGGTAGTTAAAAGCGGTAACTTTAACGGGGTGACGTCGTTCTCGTTTGCGAACACGACGGGCACTAACGCCAACCGGGCGGCGTACGTAGTTGTTCTGACGGCTGACCTTCCGCCGGTGTCGGTGACACTGGGTGGTCAGTCTTTGACGCAGCTCGTCAGCGGAACCGATCCGGTCTACAATATCCACAACGCCTCGGTCTGGTTGCTGTTAGCGCCTCCGTCCGGGGACGGCACGGTGCAGGTGACGCTGTCGGCTCCAACGCAGTTCCATAGCACGTCGCGTGGGGCTTCGGCCGTGGCCTACAACCTTTCTGGCGTAGACCAGAGCGCCCCCAACGACGGCACCGCCGTGGTCGCCAACAGTTACTACCAGCAGTCGACTAGCCAGTCGCTGACGCTGACGACGGCTTCGCCCAACGACCTGGTGTTGTCGGCGATCATGATCTCGGACACTAGCGACGAGGCCAACGTGACGGCCTGGCCCGGGAACGAGGATGCGCTTTACATCGGCAGCGTCGGTCACGTTTCCCTCTACAGCAGTCAGTCAGATAGTGGACCGGCTGGTTCTAGGACCTTGTCGTGGACCTGGCAGAACACGGAACCGTCCGTAGCCGTTTCGGTTGCCGTCAAGGCCGCCGCCGCCGCTCCACCGCCCGGCGGCAGTATCGTCTGGTCTTCGGGAACCCTGGCTGCTCGTCCAGGCTCGGCCCAGGCCGGCGTCCTCTCTCTCTACGCGGCTACCGACGTCAAGGTGCTCTTCTGGTCGCTGGGTGGAGGCTGGTCGTGAGCGGCTGGTTTCCCTTCCGGGTACCGGTGCCCGGGACCGACGACTGGCCGTGTTCCCTCCACGACCCGCAACACACGGGGCGGTCGGCTGACGTCTTGCTGCCGCCACTGCGTCTGCTGTGGACCTGGCAGAACAACCACCCGTTCGATCTGACCAAGGGCTACAGTGAGACCTGGAATCAGCTTGTGTCGGTCGGTGGACGGTTGCTGGTCAGCGGTGGGTTGAACAGTAACCGGCTTCTGGCGCTTGGCGAGGACCGGACGCGGGCTTGGGAGGCCGACAACGGTGGCTACACCGAGAGCCAAAGCCCGTTCTACGGTAACAACGGCCTGGCAGTCGCCGGAGGCCAGGTTCTCTTCACCAGTACCGACTACAGCTACAGCGTCTCGCTAGCTGACGGGACTATCTCGCCACCTCTCGACAACACCAACGGGGAGCCGTCCGGTGGTGCGACCGTTATGCCAAACGGGGACGTCTACCAGCAGTTCGTCGAAACCGACAGTGGGGTCAACGACCTGGTACTCTACCACGGTCTGTCCTCGCCGCTGGTGGAGGCCGCACACTACTCTGTCGGCAACGGGACCCTAAACGACGTGACCTTTCGGGTTCCGGCGGTCGATAGCGGGCGTGTCTACGCGTCGCTGCTAGGCTCGCTGTGCGCCTTCGACGCTGGTACGCTTGGGCTACTGTGGACTGGACCGGCTTCGTCGGGAACGTCGCCATGTGCTTCCGGTGGTCGTGTCTGGGTGGCCACTGACTACGGACGCTTCACGGCGCTCGACGGAGCGACTGGATCGGTGATCTGGTCGGTTCAGGTAGCGGGAGGCCTGGTTCCACTGGTTGACCCGGTAGCCGGGGTGATCTATGTCGGAAGCTCGGACGGGAACCTGTACGCTCTACGGGCTTCGGACGGTAGCGTTCTTTGGAGCGCTCTGGTTGGTGGTCCGGTAGGCCAACAACAGCAGCCGGCCCTATCGGGAGCCCTTCTCTACGCTCCGGTGTCCGATGGAGTCCTGCGGGTATTTTCGACGGACACCGGACGGCTGGTTTACAGTACGCAGGTAAGCAGTCGTCCAATCGGCCCGGTTACGCTTGGGCGAGGACGACTGTACGTCAGCGACTCGGCGGGAGTGGTGTACGCCTACCAGCCGGCAGCGGTTCGCTAAGGTCAAGCAGCGCGGGGACCGGTGGCGGCGGCAGTGTGTGAAGAGGACCGGTTCAAAGAGAAAACCCCCAGGGGCCACGACGGCTCGCTGGGGGTTTTGTTGTTTATGCTCGGGCTGCGCACCGGTTCCCACCCGGCCAGCCGACCAGGGACGCTGTAGCGCCCACTGGCCTGCCTGGTTGGGTTCAAGCGTTAGGTTAGCACGTCACTTGCGATCAAGCAAGGCCCTGATCTGGTTGGTTAAGTCCTTTGGAAGACCGCTGGCCTCTAGCTGCTTTCTGAGCTGATCCTCGGCCATGGTGGTCGGCTGCTGCTGGATACGGACGCGAGCTACGCTCTGGCTGTTTGGGCGGATGTTGGTGCTGACTCTTCCCGTAGCCAGGGAAGTCTGCGGCGAAACCGACAGGTCTCCAAGCTCGGCGGCTGGGAAGCGAGCCGGTAGCGCCGGTGGACGGATGGTACCGGCCGGGTTCGGCGGACCGTTAAACTGTCCCATGGCACTGAGCGGAGGAATGTTGGGGCTTTGGGAAGATGACCCCGTGCCGGTGACTCCCGGGAAGTTAGCGGCAAGCCCCTGGCTGATAGGTGCCGGCGGCGAAGCCGGCGTGGGAGCAGAGGACGCGGCGGGCATAGCCGACTTTGACGAAATAATCTTGTTTAAGCCGAGACGTCGACCGAAGGGGGTTTCGGCAAGCATCGCCAGTAGTCCAGGAGGCTCCTCAAATTCGCCGCGAACGGCGGCCGGTACCCGAGCAGCGGCTGTTCCGGCAGCACCGCCTACAAGTGCTCCACCACCAACACCGGCTAGTTCCTGGCCACCAGGTCCAGCGCCAGCCATGGAAGCAATGGCCTTAGCCAGCTTACTGCCAGCCAGACCGGCTCCTGTGCCAAGGGCGGTTGCTAGTGGGTGAGCAACAGCCGCCTCCGCACCGAACGGTAGCGCCGACAGGCCGATGGTTCCAGCTAGCTTTGCCAGCGCTCCGAGACGCTCATCACCGGTCATTTCGCCAGGTCCCTTGACGGGTTGCATGGTACCCGGGTCTACCCAGCCCTTGGACGGCTTGAGTTGCTGCGGAGTTGGACGTAACGAACCAAGTCGACCGGCGCTTTCGGCCATAGCCGCCTGACCCTGTAGGTGGGTGCGCAGAGCCAGAAAGTCCTTGTCGCCGATCTGGCTGTAGGACGGGTCGATTCTGGCAAGAATTGCCTTTTGCTGTTCTAGCGTCATACTTGGATCGTTGAAGCGCGGGTCGCTGAAAAGACCCTGTAGATCAGCCATGGTTATTTCTTGCCCCCGTAAGTGTTTACCAAGTCGTCAGCAACCGACTTTGTGGCTGGTGCAATCTGCTTACCAGCACCAGCTAGTCGTCCGTAACCCTCAACCCATGTTCTTGCAGCGGACAGCTTTGACTTCATCGTTTCCGGGTCGGCCGCCCGCAGGTTGTCGGCCCAGTCTTTGATCATCTGGGGTGAAGCGGCGGCTCGTACACCACCGTGCATCATGGCGATGTTCGAGGTCAGTAGCTTTAGGTCGGTCGACAGCTTGCTGAAGATCTTGCCCTGGGTCGGGTCGTCCCCAACCTTACCAGTTAGTAGATCGTTCCAACGCGTAGCGAGGACGCCAAGATCACCTTGCTTGGCCGCCTGGTCTATGATGCCATTGATCTCGTCCATGTGGGCCAACGTGGCTGGTGCAAGTAGGGCTCTCTCGCGGATACTGTTGGTGGCATTGTTGGGTTCGACGCCAAGTTCGGCCATGCGTCGGTTGATCATCGCTTTGGAGGGGTTGTTAACCTGGTCGAAGGGTCCCTTGGCGCTCACCAGCTTCTCGTTGGCGCTGTCCTGGGCTATCATCTGAACCAGGTGGTCGGTCGCCGTGGACGGGTCGAAGGGTCTCTGTAGGGATGCCTGCACGAGCTTCTGGTGATCTGATAGGATCGGCTGTCCCTTGGGTGTGGGTGTCGGAAGTGGTGCTCCGACGCTGGCGGGTGCGCTGGTACCCGGCATAACCTTCTGCTTGACACTGACGGTGCCGCCGGCCTCGGTGGGAGTGCTGGTAGTGACTGTGGGTGCCATTGCGGCGCTGGTCTGGGCGACAAAGTCTCGGATGGAGCGCGTTGTTTCCGGGTCATCCAGTGACTTGCCTTCAGACGCCAGTGTGCTGGCTATGGCCGTGAACGGGTTGGCGATGGACTTTAGTCCTAGCAGTGCCTTTTCGTAGCGCTCTTTGGCACCGGCGACGCCACGGTCCAAGTCAAGCTTGGCCTGACGCCAGGTGTTAATTAGGACGTCGTTCTTTTCCTTCTCGGCGGCGTTTTGTTTGAGGACCTCAGTCTTGGCTGTGTCGTTGGCGCGCTGCTGCTCCTGGTTGCGCTGTAGCTGGTTCTGGGTAATCGACTGGCTAAGCGACTGGTCCTCGCCGTTTAGGATTCCAAGCTGATCCATGACGATTTTCATGCGTTGCTGGGCCTGCTGGTTCAGGCGGTTGTAGCGCTGGACGCTGACCGGTTCGTACGGTTGCCCTTTAAGGGAGCCAAAGATTGGGTTACGCTGATTGATCTGCCACTGGTCGTAGATCCGGTCCTTCAGGAGCTGCTGCGGGGTCTGTTGGGCCTGGAGCTGTCGTTGCAGGTAGTCCGGGTCCTGCATATCGGTAAGGATCTTGTTGAGCTGCTCACGCTTGTCGCGGGCGTCCTTCTTCTGTTGCTGTAGGAGCTGGTTCTCTTGAACAAGCCGGTCCCACTCTGGGTTTCCGGTGCTCTGTGGCTGCGGTTGGGTCTGTGCTCCAGGAGCACCTTGTGGCAATGACTGCGTTGGTTGACCCGGTTGGGCCCCAGGGGGCTGCGTGTTGGCTACCGGGTTAGGGCCGCCAAGAGGTGCCCCTGGCGCAGCGGGTAGAGCGGCCGGAGGAGGTGGCGTAGCCGCCAGGTCGCCCTGGTCGTTCTGCATCGGCTGCATCAGCGTGGGGTTCTGTAAGAGAGCAGCTAGCGGGTTGTCTTGGGTCACTGGTTGTGCGAGTGGCATAGCTGCGCTCTCTAGGAGTTTGCCCCATTCATGCCGCTAAGACGGCTACGTGCCGGCGTACTGGACGGGTTGGCTGGAGTGTTAGGGGCACCGGGTGCCTGAATACCTGGACCGGCTGGTCCACCGAGCGGGTTGGCCAGTCCGCCGCCGATACCGCCACCCAGGCCACCGCCACCGCCAAAGAGAGACGGGTCGGACGGTTGCGTGTTGATCGGGGGAAGTTGAATGGTCGGAGGACGAAGGATATTGCTGGTAGCCTGTCCCAGCGGGTTCGTCGGTTGTCCCTGTGAGTTCAAGTAGGTGCTGATGGCGTTGGGGGCACGGAACAGGTCAGCGATGGAGGAAACGGTGCTATTAATGCCACCCATTCCGGTTCCTGCTAGGCCGAGCCAGTTGCTGCCCTGTGCGCCTAGCTGTTGCAGGGCGTTCTGGTTGGCTCCGAGTCCCTGGCCGATGGCACCGGCGTACTGTCCCTGGTTTCCTAGGTAGAGGTTGGCCAGCATGTTCCCAAGGTTGGCTTGACCGGTCTGGCCCTGGAGAAGGTCCTGGAGCGTGGTTTGCATCAGACCCTGCTGAGTTCCTATGCCCTGGAAACCGGTGTTCAGGCCCTGCTGTAGGTTACTTTGCTGGAGTCCAAGAAGCTGGTTGTAGAGTCCAGCCCCCGTGTTCCCTAGGCCGGCAGCCTGTCCAGTAAGGCCACCACCTGTGCCAAGTAACGAGGTTCCGCTGTTGGTTAGGTTGGCCACCGATCCCAAGCCGCCAAGCTCCAGGGATCGCTGGATGTCGGCCGCACTGAGCCCCGTGTTAAGTCCCTGAGCTAGTTGCTGGAGGTTAAGGCCCTGTTGACCGCTGAGGGCACCTTGTAGGGCCTGCGAAGTCCCTTGTAGGGCCTGGTTACTGAAGTCGGCCAGCGCCTGGTTGGCGTTTCCGCCGGCCACGACCGAGCCCGGTCCCTGTCCACGTTCTTCGGCCTGGGTGCGAGCGGTCTGGGCTGCGTTAGCAAAGTTCCGTCCCGACTGATCCTGAACGAAGGACGCAAGCTGATTCATCGACAACAGCGGGTTGCCGCCGTTGGCTCCCGAGAGGTCCAAGCCACGCTGGGCGAGTTGGTCGGTGAGCGGTGTTGCACCACCGCCCGACACCACGCCCATAGCCTGCTGAAGCGCCTGCTGTAGCTGCGGGGTCATGCCACCGTTGGCCATGGCGGCACCACCCGCACCACCGAGGGCTTGCTGGAACGGGTTGGTTCCAGACATCAGGGAGGAAGCGTAGCTTCCCAGCGGTACCTGGGTGTTGGTGATCCCACCGTTATTGATCATGTTCGACGCCCAGTTCAGGAGACCGCTGTTGGTCCCACTGAGGTCGCTGATGCCCTTCAGGGCATTGGCCGCGTTCGGGTCCTGGTAGATCTGGTTGGCCGGTAGACCAGCGTAGTCGCTGAGGTTGGCGTTCCCTCCCTGGACCAGGGACGGCAGTAGGTTGTTCAGGGTGGCTATGTTAGGCAGCAGCCCCTGTGACAGTTGCTGCATCCACGGGTTGGACCCGCTGAGGAGACCCTGCAACCCCTGGGTCTGCTGACCGTAGATGTCGCTACCGCTTCCGACTCCCTGGTTCAGGAGGCCGTGGCCGATGTTGCCGACACCAAGGATATAGTTCTTGGCGGCATCCATCTGCTGTTGCTGGATAGCCGTGGCTGCGCCCGACAGCAGCGAAGGAGCTATCTGCGATAAGAACCCGGTGATGTCTTGAACCGTGCCCGGGTTTCCGTTTGTTCCCGGTATTCCCTGGCCCGGCAGTACTACTCCACCCCAACCCATAGTTTTTCCTGTAGCCTCTCGCTAGTAATTGTAGCCGTCGTTGTGTTATGCTATGGCCGAGGAGTTCTCAACCATGTGGGTTTTTAACGTGTTTCTTTACCTTTGCTTCCTGTTCAACCAACCGGTGTACGACGCTATGAAGGTAGCTGGAGCGACCTGCTACGCCTACGTTCCCGTGGCCGGAGAGCAACCGGTTGGACCACCGCCAGTCTGCTTCTATGAGCGCTAGTTAAGGATCAGGCCGGCTTTTACGGACTTGCCTGCCGAGATTGCGGCGGCCAGGGTGCCGGTAAAGCCGGCCGATCCGTCGATCACGCTGCTGCTGGTTACGCCGTTGGTGCTGAAGCTAAAACCGCCACCAGCAGCGCTTGTAGTCAGAGTTGCTGTAGTTGATGTAACTTGAGCAGTTGCCTGCACCGCTCCTAGGTTAGATCCGACAGAAGCGCTACCAACATCGGCTTGTATGCTGGCAAAGGAACCGGTTCCGGACTCGGAAGCAAAGACATGGCCAGCCTGCATCAAACTTTGTTGGAAGGCACCGTCGGTAAGCTGAACCACGGGAGAGTACAGGTGACGGGTGTCGATGCTGGCCACGGTGAACTCCAGCCCCAGCGGTGGAGTCAGACTGTTGGCGCTGGTAAAGACAGAGGCTGAGCCGTTCCATAGCACCCAAAGGTCGCCAGGGTTACTCGACCCAGACGAAATAGCGTAGGACACCCCCTGGTAGCTAATCGTTCCCGAAGTCCAGTTGATTGTGTAGGGTCCAGAGCCGGTGATTGAGAAGGTAAAGCCGCTCAGCAGGATGTCGCTAGACGTGTTGGTAAGGATGATCGAACCAAAGTTTAGGTCGCTTGGGTTTATGGTTGGCGGCCCAACTACTATGCTGACAAACGGACAGTCCATGATGTTGTTGGTTCGACCGTTCTTGTACTGGGTCTGGACACCGATCTGAACGGTGCCCTGGATTCCCTGTGGAACGGCAAAGACCGCCGGACTTACGTGGCTAGCTGCGACCTGGGTTTCCTGGGTCTGACCGGTGATGCTACCGACTAGCCAGACATTGTAGCAGTCAACTAGTCCCTGCGGGTCAGCTAGGTCAACCCACGAGATTCTTACGTTGGTACGTCCGCTTGTAGTGCTGACTACCTGGGCTGTGACTCCGCTGACAAAGGGGATGGCCTGTCCACCGGCCGTCAGAGTCGTTTGTGAGCTAGTGGAAAGGTTAGTGGTTCCACCAAGCGGTGACCCGGTTCCGCTTGACTTACCGGAGCTATTCTGGGTACGTCGCAGGGTCTGCTGGTTTTCTCCGATGCTTGACTGTAGCTCCTCGATCTGCGACTGCAAAGAGGCGACGGTGGCCTGTAGAGAGCTAATCTGGGACATCAGTAGACTTGTCTGATCGGTGTTGGTTATGTCAGCCATAGTGTATTCTAGGCACCTGAATCAGGATTCCAGATCAAGGCCACGTTTTGGACCTCAAAGCCAAGGTTGGCCGCCAGGTCAGAGCTATTCTGGGTTACCACTACTCCTACGCGCTCACAGACCGCATCGACCATGTACTCGATAGTGTCATAACCGATACTAGCCACACGACGTGGCGGCTGAACCCCGGTAGAGCCGCTTCCTCCCGGAGGCTGGTTAGAGAAGGTTAGGTCATCAAGTGACCAGGTAACTGTCGGATCGTGGTCTCCATTGAAAGAGGTTCTGTCCATCTTGACGGCCTGGAGAACGCTTACCATACCAGGAAGACGTAGCTGATTCACGTGGTTTCCGGTTGGATTGCGTATTAATCCCAGGGTGAAGCTGGCTGAACCGTATGGTGTGGCTCCTGATCCTGGGACGAAGTCACTTACGATTGCTCCCGTTATATCCGTCGACACGTACTGGTTTGACGTACTTCCTCCGCTGGCGGCCCAGACTAGGTGACGCGACAAGTCGCTCGTGTCGAACGGCTGACCGCTAGCTACGGCCGTAACCGGCTGCGTCCAAGGGATGTTCCATAGACCATCCTGGCCAGCATTGAAGTCGTACACTAACTGTCGGCAGTTAGCCAGGGTCGAAGTCACGGAAAGCAGTATAAGCCAGTCCTTCTCCAGCTCGGCATGACGGCAAAGGTGTAAGGTTCCACCACTAGATAACACTGCGTTACGAACATCCTTGGCTATCTTGTCCGACAGGAAGTCGCGCTTGTAGCCACGAGCCATGGCGATCCGTAGGTCCTGGGTGAGCCAGAGAACCGACTTGTCGGCAGCGCAGATAGCCCTTGGATGTCCTCTCTTTGCCCCCAGGTCGCTGAAGAGCTTGATAAGCTGAAAGGTGTCCTTGGTGTTGCCTCGAAGCCAGTAAATCTCCTCGGTACAGAAGACGTATAGGGCCTCGCTGGTGCTATAGACGTTGACTATCGGGTAGTTTAACCGGTAGAAGTTTCCGAACAGGCCGCTTGGCCAACACTCCTCGGGTACGCCTTGACCTATCTCCTCCTGTCCGCTGTAGAATAGTATGTTACCGATGCCGTACCAAAGTCGTCCGCTGTAGGCTGCTATGGGCGTGCTTCTAACTGGCGTGTCAAATCCTACAATGGGGGTGATCTTGACACTTGCGGCGTTCCCGTGAAGCAGCGCCTGGCTTCCGTTTACTCCACGGACTACCGTTGCCGCTCCAGTGCTAGTGTTCAAGGCAGTCACCGTGATGAACTCGTTGTCTACCTGGGCCGTAAATGGAACCGTAGTCGGTGCCGTGCTGGCCAGCGGTGCTCCGTTGAAGGTGGTGTTAAAAGAAAAGCTTGTGACCGAGCTGTTGATGCTTCCGGCCAGAGTGGTGAAGGTTATCGAGCTGAAGGCGACGGTAGGCGGTGGACTATTCTGTGTAAGCGATGGTGCTACCTGCGTAGTGTCCAGAGCCGTGTCCGGGTAGGGCTGTGACGGCGTCGCGTTCCCGTCGGGGTAGTTCCTATCGGCGTACTCGATGTTTCCCGACCCAGTGTTGGTTATCTCGTCGATCTTATAGAAGGAACCACCTCCGTCAGTCGACCGGTAGATAACGATCAGAGGGATGTTGGTTGTGTCGCTGTTTCCCTGGACGTATACGTGAGGGCAAGCGTGGACTGTACCGCTAAAGGCACCGGTGTTGGATGAGGCCTTAGACGGATTCTGCTCAAGAGGTGAACGGCTTGACTCCTGTCCGGTAACCGTCTTCCAGGTGTAGACGTAGTACCAGCCAAAGTTTACGGTCACCGAGAAGCTGGCCGTGTCCCAGGTGCTGTTGGCTCGTACGTGAGACGCCACCGTGGGCGGCAGAAGACCCCACCAGGTCACCGTGTTGGTCGACCCGTTGAAGATCACGCTTCCCAATAGATCACCTCCGGCCGCCGGGAAGGACTTGATGTAGCACAAGCCACGTGACGTTGCGAACTCGTGCGGTGCCGTGCTAGCATTTAGGCCCCGTAGGGACCCCAGGCTGGCGGGGGTTCCGCTTCCGTCGAGCCGTAGCGCCCACGCTTCGTAGTGTCCGCTGTTGGCTACCGAGGCTACAAGCCAGATCTTGGGAACCGTCTCGATAGTCTCGTAGATGATGAAGTGGTCGACCTTGCCTGGTAGCGCGTTAGCCGCGAAGGACCCTAGCTGAGTTGTCCCAGGACGCTTCGACAGCTTCCCGAAATTGGTGACATACATGTTCGAGCCGGCCACCAGGCGCACGTCGGGTGAAAGCTCGGGCGACATGGTGTCGTACGGCAGGTCGAGTTTGCGAAGCTCGGAACAGTCAAACTGCTGGTTAACCGGCATCGTTATCTAGGGTGTGCTGGGATAGTTCCTTTGACGCTGGTAGAGGTCGTTCTGTCCGCCGAATAGCATTGCCAGCAGTGGGTCTAGCTGGTTGGTTGGCTGTGTAGGGTTGCTCAGACCGGCGGTCGGCGCTCCAGAACCGGACAGGTTTGACCAACTCTGCAGGAAGCTTAGAAGGTCGCTGGCCGAGAGCCCCTGCGGCGTGCTCTGCGGATTACCACCACTGCCAAGCGGTAGACTGTTCGGGTTCTGCTGTTGGCCACCCGATTGAAGTTGCTGAACCTGGGTGGGCGTCAACTGTGTGTTCTGGTTGACCGGAACGGTCTGCTGGCCTCCGGTGGCCTGGGCGAGTTGCTGTGCCTGCTGGGTCTGGGTTGGCTGAGGCGCTCCAAAGGCACCGCTGATTAACTGCTTCAGCATGTCCGGTGACCCGCCAAAGGCCTGGATCATGTTGGCGATGGTTCCTGCGTTGGCCACCTGGCCGCTGGGTCCCGTGATCCAGTTGGCGTTCGGGAAACTGAACGGCGAGCCGGGGGAGCCCTGGATCAGCGGTGACTGGGTTACCCCGTAGGTTCCTCCACCTAGGAAGGTCGATAGCCACTTGTCCAAGCCGGCAGCCGTGTCGTTACTAGCAAAGAGATTCGGGTTGTAGCTCGTGTTGTAGGTTGACTGCTGCTGCGGTGAGCCGTTCGGTGCCGGCCCACTGCCCTGGGTGGCCTGTCCCGATAGGAAGGACAAGGGACCCGTGTACGGGTTCGGGTTGCTAGCCGGCAGGTTGCTCCAGGTTCCTACGCCCTGCTTTGCCAGGTCGCTGGCGTTAGCCGCTAGAGGGTTACCGGCCGCTCCGGGGTTGTTAAGCCAGTAGTCGTAGTTAGCTTGTGCGTTTCCCGCGTAGGGACCGTTATTAAGGAAGGTTGCCTGGTCGAAGCCGGCCGTGATAGATCCTGGGTTCGACGGCGGCGGTGGTGGCGTAGGTCCCTGACCCTGACCGGGGTTCCCGGGTCCACTGGCGCTGGGACCCGGTGTTCCGCTGCGGTAGGGGCCGCCAAGGATCGAGCGAACCTTATTCTGATCGCCAAGTAGGGTACCCGGGTTGGAGCTTGGGATGCCACCGCCAGGAAGTGTCGGTGCTGCCGGAGGGGGAGGAGGTGGCGTATTGTTTACCCCCGGGATTCCGTTGACCTGGTTGAAAAGGTTGTTGAAGGCGTACGGGTTGAATCCGTTCGGTGTGGGGTTCGGGTTCGGCGTTGGAGCCGGTGGCGTCCCAGCGGTCCGTCCTGGACGCTGCGGGTACTGGGTAGGTCCACCGCCACTGAGAATCTGCTGCGTCGGCTGACCGGGTCCGCGACCACCCGGGTTGGCGTCGGGACCTGGACCAGACCAGCCGGGAGGGGGCGTGTAGTCCTGCGTAGCTCCTGGAAGTCCGCTCGGGATGGAGCCGTTGTTCTGGCCACCACCGGGTGTCGGGTTCCCTGCGCCAGGAGTACCGTTAGGTATCGACCCTGGGCCGGGAGGGTTAGCTCCACTACCCGGCGTGCCACCGGGCTTGTTTCCGCCGAAGAAGCCAAGGGCCGTTCCGCCGGCCCAGTCGGTGCCGCTTTGGCCAACGTTGGGCTGTAGTCCGGCAAAGGCGTTAGGTTGCGATGCCATGCGTAACTATCCTTTCGGCCCTACAGGCCTCCGGTGCCAGGTCCAGCGCTAGCCGGTCCGGCCGGTCCCAGGGACGCGGCACCCTTCACGGGAGACGTCTTCTTGTAGCCGCTGGAGCGGGTTCTCTTGGGGCGAGACAGGGCGTCAGTTAACCCGGGAGAGGCTTTACTACCCCCCAGGCTAAGAGGTGACGCTACGGCTCTTGGTGTGGCGGCTGCCGCCACCCGTGGACCGAAGCGCGGGACCGGGGACCCGCCACCAACGGCTGGTCGAAGGGTTCCGGCCAGGGCGCTCTTGAGGGCCGCTCCGGCATTCATGGCTGCAAGTGGATTCATAGTTTTTCTCGTCGTGCGGCGTAGCCGCTAGTACCAGCCAAAGCCCCCAAGTCCGTCGCTTACCAGGGGCTCGCGCGGGTGGATCGGCTGTTCCCCTAGATTTAGCGCTTCATGGGAAGCCATGACATCGACCATACCGATGAAGTTGGCCAGCTCCTCGGGGCGCTGCTGGGAGGCCGGCTTAGCCCAGTACTTCAGTCCTTCGATAAAGACGTTGGCGTACTGGTCGTCGAAGGCTGGACCGGTGCTCGCTAGGTTGGCTGCGGTCACCTTGGTCGGGTTTGTCTTATAGTTGCACTCTATCTGGTAGTCCATCGGACCGATGCCGGACGGCGGCCGTGGGAAGACCCGTAGTCCACCCGTGGTCTGCTCGTAGCTGATGGCAGTAGGCCTGGATTGGGCGTAGGTCAGCAACAGGTACCTGTCGACGTCCAACGGAGGGTAGGTCGACGGTGGCTCGGTGGCGTTCATGGTCAAGGTTCCGGATCGCAACCCCAGGAAGTCAGTGGGCATAGCGATATACGGAGAGACGTAGTCCTGCTGTAGCGGGATCAGGTAGAACGGAGGAAGCTTCTTTAGGCTGACGCGCCAGTCGGCCCGGCCCCAAACCGCCGAGTTTACGAGGTCACAGAGCATGGCTCCGTTGGCGTCGGCGATCAGCCGTGGAGACGATTGGGCTACGAAGTTTAGCAGATCCTGCCAGCGATACGAACTAGCCATGCTGCACCTGCGTTCCCGGCCATTCAAGGAAGAGTTTCTCGGCTTTACGCATCTCGGCTATGGCCGCCTGGAAGACGCCTAGTTGCTGCGTGTACTGAACCTTGCCCTCGCCGTCTACCGTGGCCGAACCGGCCCGGTTGTCGTCGGCGTACTGGTACGCCTTCCAGAGAACGCCGGCCTGGATGACTGGGTAGTAGACATCGGGTAGCACCATGGAGCCGGCGGTTGAGAAGTTCCCTGCCGCGATCTTTGGCGGCTGCCTCTTGTAGGTCAAGTTCGCGGTGGCCGAGTAGCTGTTCGATGGTTTAGGTGCCACACGCAACGTGTCCGGAACCGGGTAGGAGGCCACACTAACTACACTAACTTGCTGGGGGATGCCTACCTGCGTGATGGAAGACGGCAGTATAGACACCACCTTAAGGTCCGTGTTGGTATCGCTGCCGCTTTGAACCGTGGCCCTGGCCAGGTAGAGGAAGTCGCTCGGAACGGTGACCGGGTAGTCCTGGGTTCCGCCTAGTATCGTCACGTTGCCCATAGTCCCAAGAGTCCACCACCAGGGAGCGGCGGCCCACACCAGGGAGCAGACCGAGTCGACAATCTGGTACGACAGGACGCTACTCGCCGCCGTGTCGATGGGCATCGACTTGATCATGGCCTTGGCCTCGACAATGGCGTCTGACGGTTTGTAGGTTGCTTGCTGCCAGGGCATAGCTGCGCTCTAGGGGTAACTGGTTATCTACTAGCCGCCGATAAACTCGCTACGGGGCAACAGGTGACCCGGCACGTCGGTCTCGTCCCAGGTCTTGTAGCAAAGGTTACACATGAAGGCCGTGTGTCCATTGGACAGACGCTGGCCACCGAGTCGGGTGCCTCGACCGTCCTCTTTGCGGTGGTCGCAGACACGTTGCGTCAGCAACTGGCGCTCGTGCATCTGCTTGATGTTGTCGACCTGGGCGAGGCGAAGACGGTTCTGTTGGTCCTTCTCGGCTTCCTCGGCCAGGCGCTTTTTCTCACTGTCGGCGTTCAGGTTATCAAGTAGCTTTAGAAGAACCGCATCAAGCACCGGGTTACTGCCGCCGCCTCCCTTTGACGACAGCAGTCCAGCGATGCCGAGGGTTGCGTTGGTGCTGTCGGTCTCCTGGTCGGCTGCCTTGGCGGCCACACCCGCCGCGTGCTTGTTGACGATGGCGTTGACAGCGGCTTTGCGCTGCGGTTCGGAAAGAACTACTTCTGCCGTGTCGGGCTCACTGCCTCCACCACTACCGCCACCGTATACCGATGGATTATTGAGAACTTGATTCATTAAAAGAAAACCTGCTGTATCGAACACTTTTCACTCTCCCTTATCGTATACGGCCCTTGTAATCTTAGCTTTATCCAGAGCCGATTGCTTAAACTCTTCGGCGTGGTAGTCGTTAATTAAAGTCCACGCCTCCATCTCGTCGCGTGCTGCACCCTCGATCTCAAGCGAGAAGGAGGGTACGTGAACAGTTAACTTTGCCAAGTTACTGACCTTCGACGGGTACGCTGACGTCCCACTGGGCGAAGTTGAACTCCTGCCCTTTGGGAACTCCAGGCATACCCCAGTAGGAAGCCAAGAGGGCCGCGTTGCGCACTACACCACTACCGAAGTCGAACCAGGGTACGTCGTGATTGAAGCCGAAGGGGCTTCCCTTGGCCTGTTGAATCGGAGGTGCCTGGTAGACGCGAGGTACCGGCGTCCAGAAGGAGGCCAGAACCTTGGCGCTGGACTGTTCCAAGCAGTAGCGCGGGTTGATGGACCACCCGCCGTCCGGGACGAGCGGATGGTACTCGATAACCGTGTCGTCATAGGACGGTACGTAGTCGGTTGGATTGATCGTAGGTGTTGCCATAGTTATTCTCTGCTCCTTTTTTAAATTGTTGCTGACACGCCGGCTTTGCCGGTGGCTCGTGCCCAGTTAGCTCGGTCGTCGCTGCCGCCAAGATTCCTTACTATGGTCTTGGCCTGTTCTAGGGTAATGTAGCCTTTCTGAAGTGGACGGACCACAACCGAACGCCAGCCACGGATAGCTTCACGGCTAGTTTCTAGAACCCTTCTAAATCCAGGTCGGAAGTTCGGGTCGTGGTTGCCAGCGCGACGCCTGAGAAGCTCTTCTTTAGCTCCGGCTGTCCCTAGGGACTTGATCAACTCGTAGGCCTCCTGTACCGAGACAGGGTTTGCCTTGACATCGGCGCGGTCCAGAAGCTTTCCGCCAAGAGCAAAGTCCGGGTCTGGTTCCCATCGCCAGGTGGCCGACATAATTGACCACTCAGGAGTAACTCCGGACTCGTAAAGGCAGATGTAGTCTGGATGGGTCTGTCCCGGGTTCTGGTAGGACAGCCTCTTCTTAGAGGGATTTCCCCCTACCGGTTCAAAGACAAAGTTCTCGGAACAGCGCCTAAGTTCTTGCTCTAGTCTTTCTGGACTAGCGTACAGACGGCCGGCTTGGCGCTCTGGGTTCGATGGAGACGCGTCAAGGTCATGGATGACACGGGCATTTCCGAGCTGCTCCATGGTCCACGAGTTGATCTCGTGGGCCGTTCTCTCCTGCTGCTCTCCTCGCAAGTTTCTTGTTAACCTCTGTTCGTCAAGTACTAGCATCCACTCTCTCCCTTTACTGGCAGGTCCAGGCCGTTCCGTTGTACACCGCAAGGTGTCCGGAGCCGGAAGTCGCGCAGGTCGCTGCCGTCGTGCAGTTAGTGCAATAAAAGTGGTCTCCGGTGTTTGGGCTCGCCGGGGCACCGGATAGGACGGACGGAAACTCGCCTATGGGGGCCGCAAAGTAGGATCGACCGATAGAAGATCCAACCACGGTAGGGCCACCGTTTCCGATCACGTTCACTAGCGAGGTGGCAAAGACCCAGGCTGAACCGAAGGTTCCGATAGCCGTGTTAGCAACCACGGTTGCTCCTCCTGAACTACCTCCGTCCTTATCAACCGCTATGCCGTACCGGTAGTTGAAGAAGGTTGAACCGTCGGTTCCGGTTACGATGGTGTTTCCGGTGATGGAACATCCCCCGCAGCTCTCTACGTGGATAGCGTCATAGGTCGCGGCTACAGAAGGGCCTGGGATGAAATAGTTAGAGCTAAGTACGTCGTTACCCTGCGTAGCATCCGGTATATAGATTCCGTGCTTCTTTTCGGCGAATAGGTTACCTATGACCTGGTGCTCTCCACCAGGGGTGCCGTAGGCGTGGAATCCGTGGTTAGAGTTCTGGCCAAAGTTGCTGCCGATAATCTTCACCGACTGGCAGGTGTTACACTCGATTCCGTCACCACCGCTGGACTCGATCCTGGACTGAGAGATAAGCCAGTTGGCGCTTCCACCGTCAAGGAAGATGTTCGACGAGCCGGACTGACGGAACATGGAGGAGATCACGTGCCCACAGCATGACTCGTTATTGGTTGAGTGCACGTAGAGGTTGTACCTCTTGGAGTTTTGTACAGTAAGGTGGTCGAAGTCCTGACCGCCGGAAAGGTTTATCAAAACTCCGTCCTGGGCAGAGGAGTTATTGGCCTTGTTTCCATCAATGACTATGTCTCTGATGCCCTGTAGAGAGGAGTTCATGCGAACTACGTAAGCAAGGTTTGAGCCAGACTTCTCTACGATCCAGGATGACATGTTATTGCTCGGTGGAATTAGCCCAGCTCCGTCGGCTACTGGCTGTCCAACTAGAAATTCACCCTGGTAGGTCATTGTTAGACCAGTACCCACTACGCAGACCCCCTTGGGTAGAGCGCACGTCCCACCGGTCGTATTGCTGTCAAGGCATGACTGGATCGCTGGTGCATCGTCGAACACGCCATTGCACTGAGCCCCAAAGCTTCTAACGTCCAGAGCCGGCATGTTCTTGATCTGGAATATCCAGTCGATCTTGGTTACGGCATAGAAGCCGCCAAGGATGGCCGACATTACTACAAGAACTGAGACTGACTTTCTCATGTAAAGTATAATGCCCTTATTAGTGTTCCAACCGGCATAGCCGACGTTAGAGTAATCGTGTTACCGCTGACGGTGTAGTCGGTGGTAGGGGTAGCGCTTAGTCCATTGATCTTTAGGTCCAGAAGAACCGGTGGGAAGTTGATGGTGTAAAGGGTGTTGACGTTGTCGATGGCACCTACCGGTATTTCGTCGTGATATCCCTGCATAACCGTTCCAGTAACAGTGGATGATGGTGTGGGTACAACGCTAGCTGCTGTAGGTAAAGCAAGGCTTGGCACCGTGATAGTGTAAGGACTGGTCGATACCGTAAAAAGTCCAGTGTTTCCTAGTTGAGAATCGTTGTTGTCGTAGAAGAAGGCGGCGTACTTGGTTCCAGGAGGTTCAAGAGACGAGTTGAAGTAGACCCTTGCCGACTGGTCGTAGACACCTTTCTGGATACGAACCTTGACCCTGTCGCCAAGGCGCTGCGGTATTAACTGGTTAGCTACCGTGGCAAAGCTGTAGCCGGTCGGATAGGCCAGCATAAGCAACACCCAACCGTCGAACGGAGTGATCCCGTCGTTGTAGAGCACGGTTCCGGCTAGGCTGGCTGAGTTAGGTATCGACATCTACTTGGCGTCATCTTCCAGGCGCTGCTCCTGGCGGGCCATCTGGGTGGCCAGCAAGTTAACCGCGTCCCTTAGCTTTACGACCTCGGCCTTAAGGTCACCGTAGTCACGCTCAATGTTCGACTGACGCTGGTCACGGGAGCCGCCGGCCCAGGCCATGCCGATAACTAGAGTCAGGGTCGGTATGATGACGTTTAACCACTCACGAAGGTTCTTCATGGTCACCTAAAAAGAAACGCCGCCAGCAGCCGGGGAGGCCGAAGGCGGCGCTTGGCCGGGGGCGAACGACCGGTGGGAGCGACCGGTCAGAAAGGTCCGCGCGCCTCGGCAGTCGTCGTGACGACGCTCCCGTCGTCACACGTCGTGGGCGAACACGACGTTAGGCTGTACCCGGCAGACCGTCGCTGACGGCTTGCAGGGCTGATTCCAGGTCACTGATAGACTTCTTGGCCACAGCCACCTTGGCCGCCTCGTCGTCACTGTCGGACTTGAGAACGGCGTTGGCTGTGTCGAGAGACTTCTGGGCGGCGTCGCGCGAGGCGGTGTCCTGGACGATCTTGGCCTCTGCTCCGCGAACGTCGGATAGGGCGGTTTCGGTTGCGTTGATGAGATCGCTAAGGCTAGCCATTGAAGCTCCTGTCGTTACGTACCATGGCGATACCCCGTTCGAAAGCTTCCATCGGCGAGCGCAGCTTGTGGCCGAGACCATCCCCCGTGTCGGTAGCGCTATCCTTGAAACCGCTGGCGGTAAGTAGAGCACCGGTGGCCGCGTTAACGGTTACCGTGTTGTTAGCGCTGATGTCGGTTCCACCCGAAGCGTTTGTAGTGGGAGCCCGCTGGACTCCGTTAAGAGCCCAGGTTCCGTCACCGTTGTCAGTTACGTTGATACTATAGTTAGCCACTTTCTTTTCCTTTCTGATGGACCCCGCAAGATCCCAGAACGCGGTTTGGGTAGTCCGCTCTACTCGCCGCTTTGCGGCTGTTGCGCCAGTCGAACCTTGGGGCCGTAGCTGGCCGGCGGCAGGCCGCTAGGTGACGGCTGTTGGCGCTTGTTGAAGCGCTGCGCCTGCTGCACCTTATTCTTGGTCTCCTTGGTTGCCAGTCCGCTGTGGGTCGTGTCAAAACCGCCACCGACGCCGCCCGATAGAAGCTTCTTCACCGAGGACGCGGGACCCTTAACCTTCATCGTTGCACTTTGCATAGAACTAGCTCTTCCCCATCCCCGGGTACTTGCGGGCCACGGCGGCGTTAACCTTGGCCTTCTCGGCTGGTGTTCCGAAGGCCGACACGCGCGCCTTGGCGTTGGCCGCGTGCGAACGGTCCTCGATGGGGTACCGACGACCCGACAGCGCGAAGGAAGACCCGCTTAGCGCCTTCCGTGCGTTTGTGGTCAGCTTAGCCAAGGTTATAACCGTAGTGCCGCGAAGCGGCTAGAAAGCGCCGTTCTGCTCTTTGAGGACAACCTGGATCAGCAGGCCGCCGGAACCGGTGAAGGTACCGCTGGTAGTGATTGCCACCGCGTCACCCTGTCGGAAGGCTACGGCCGAGCCGGTCTTGAGAACCGCGTCGGTAATGCCGGTGGCCGTGGTGGTCGAGTTAGAGCCGTGCTGGGTCTTCGCTCCGCTACCGTCAAAGTTATTGGTCGACGTGAAGGCCGGGAAGGCCACAACGGTCGTTCCGAAGGCCGGATCGGTCGTGTTCAGGGAGGCAGCCGTACCGGTGTCGTAGGGTAGGATCTTCGGAGAGGCGGTCACCGACAGGGTGCCGGCAGTACCGGCGGCCATCACGAAGGAGCAGCCGACGTAGGTGCACGGGCAGGGGGCGACGCCGATAGGGACGGCGGTCACGGCCGCCGAGGTACCGGTCACCCAGTAGTCGAACGTGTAGTACTTGCCGCTGTAGCCCTGGTTGCCGCCCGCCAGGGACGGGCCGGAGCCGGACTTGTCGAAGCCTACGTTAGCGAGGACTTTGGTGTCGAATTGAGCCATTGATTTCCTTTTCCTTGTGCCGCTCTAGGTAAACGGCTATTTCTCGTAGAACCTGCGGGTCGTCTTCGGCTAGGCCAGCGACCACGTTACATCGGTTGCAAAGCCACCCGCGAAAAGCTCCGGTACGGTGGTCGTGATCAAAGACCGTTTTGGCCTCGGTTGATCGACCAGCACCGGTCTTGCCACATCCCGGGATCTCGCACACCAAAGCTCGTGGGCGACCGGCAATCTCTGCCAGTTTTTGATCCCGTCGAATTCGGTATGCTGCTTTGCCACGGCGATTGTACTCCTGCTTTTTTTCCAGAGAAAGCTTAAGGCGATTTACCCCCGCTTTCTCTCTTAGCTCTTCGGCGTGCTCGGCGTAGTACGCTCGCTGCTTCGCCTTCAACTCTTCATGTGACTGTCGAGAGCGTGGCGGCTTGGTTCGGTTAGCTTCGTACCTGGCCTTCCTACGAGCGGCAATTTCTACCGCATTAACCCGCCTCCACTCTCGCTCGTATGCACGTCTTGCTTCGATGCGTTCTTGCAATTCACTGGTGTTTATCATGACACCAGTGTAGCACAAGTCCTTTATCTACGCAACTATACTTGATGGTGCATCAGTCATGCGATATCGGAACTGACCTTGGAGATTTGGGGCGTCTAGCAGTTTCGCAGCGAACTTGAAGTTAAACGACACCATCGCGCCGATCACACCCTCGGGGTCCGCGATGTCGGGCTTGCCCTGGATCACGTTGAGCGAGAAGCGCTCCTTGGACGGGTCGCTGATGCGCTGCGGTGCACGGCCCGCCAGGTCCACGACGCCATAGGCGTTCTTGCCGAAGACGTAGACACGCCAGTAGTCCACCGAGGACACGGTCAGCGTCTTGACGTTGGTGTTCTCGAAGAACTTGCAGCCACCCACGTTGGCCACCGCGCCACGATCCTCGTTCTTAATGAAGGCGGACGGGTCCGTGAACTTGTAGATGTCCATCAGGCCGCCGGCCGCCGGGTCGTTGACCAGGTCGTACGACACGTAGGGATGGATCACGCCGAAGAAGCTGCCCTTGGCGAGACCGCTGTCCATCGGCAGGACATCGAGACCCTGCAACTGGTGACGGGCGTTCCGGGCGTCACCGGCCCGGTAGAAGGAGCCAAGGGTCGCCAGGCCAGCACCCGAGGTCGAAGTGATCTGGGTCGTGTTGGGCGAGTCGATCTCGGTCCGGGTGATCGTGTCAACCACGTAGGCCGCCCGATAGGACAGCATGTCGGACACGTTCTCTACGACCGGGTCGATGGCCGTGTCCTTCAAGAAGTCGCTGACGGTCGCGAAGTCGGTATACTGGGAGACGGTTGCCGACACGATGGTCGACGTGACCGCGATGCCGGTGCCGACCGAACCCTCGAAACCGTCCTTGGCCGTGATGGTGGACGGGACGACGGCGGACGGGATGTAGCGGAACCACTGGACCGTCTTGCCGGACTGTTTGGGGATCGAGTCCATCATAGCTGCTTCGCTGAAGATGAACTTGCGCTTGAGGTTGTCCAGGGCTCTGGTCTTGTAATAAACCGTCGCGAGGTGGGAAATGGACGGAGTCGCTGTGGTAATACTTGCTGGGGTGTAAGCCATTTATTTTCAGTCCTTTACAGGTACCTTCGTGTCAAGGGATTTGATGCCCTCGGAGATCACGCTGAGCGCCGGGCCATATCCGACACCGCCAGCCCGCAGGTAAGCGGCTAGCTTTTCTAGGATTTCTGGGTTGTCCTTGACGAAGCCAAGGACAACATTACACGGAGAACAGAGCCAGCCCCTGAAATTTCCAGAAGCATGGCAGTGATCGAATACAATCTCACGAGTTCCATGTTTCTTGGAGATCGTCCACCACACACTTCGCACTTAGTCGGTCTTGGGCGACCAGCTAAGCTCACCAGTAAATGTTCGTTCTTGGTCAATTTATTTCGGTCGTGCCTTCTGGATCTAGCCATTCGCTGCTCAGGATTATTCTGCTTCTCTAAGTAGCGATACCTCTTGCCGTTTTCCAGAAGTTTCTCTCGGTTGGTGGCATAGTACTTTTTACCGTACTCGCTCATCTTCTTCAACCGATCTGCCCTATTTTTTTGATAGTACCGTTGGCAGTAAATCTTATTTTGCTCGGGGGGTCCGAGGCATTAAGCGTAATTCTTCTCTAGAAACGCCTTCATCTGATCCGCCGACAGAGAGCTGAACTGGTCGAGCATCGCCGCTGCCTGGTCGTCCTCGCTGTTCACCCGGCGCTTCACGCGGGGCGGTGTCGGAGTTCGCTGGGCGTAGACCGGCTCTTCCTCGCTGTCCACTTCCTGGCTCTGTCCACGGCCCGTGGACACGGGCAGTTCCAGGACACCCTGCTGCTTCGCGACCACGTACGCCAGGTTCATGGCATCCAGCGTCCACGGCAGGTTGTTCGAGGCGATCACGCTCTCCAGCGCCTTGTAGTTAGCCGGCGAGGCCACGTAGTCGTCCTTGTGCTGCGCTAGGAAGGCGTTGGCCGCCGCTTCCTGCTTCACCTGCGCCAGCTCGTTGGCAATGTTCTGGAACAGACCGACTACCATCGGGTCGTTCTGCCACACGTATCGCTGGGCTTCGCGCGGGTCCTTCAAGAACAGCTCGGCAAAGCGGTTCTTGTCGAACGAGTCGGTCGTGCTCGCTGCCGGCGCGACGGGCTGTTGAACCTGCTGGGCCTGCGCCTCTGCCTCGATCCGAAGACGCTCGATCTCCTCACGCTTCTGGGACTCGTACTGGTCGACCAGTCGCTGCGCCTCGACACCGTCTCGAACCGTGTAGGCGTTTCCGCCAAGGTTAAGCGTGAATCCCTGTTGTTCCTGGCGCTCTACCTGCTGTCCCGGCCGCGTCTCGGCCAGAGCCTTCAACTCGGCCAACTGCTGCTCAATCTGTTCCGGCGTAAGTGCCATTCGTCCCGTCTCCCGTTCTACGTTAGTAATTGTAGTACATCCCCTAAGACTACTGGTTCTGCTTAACAAACCGCTCGAACCAGACGTCAGCCGGTGACTTGCCGACCGGGTCGTCGTGTACCAGGGCCTGCGCGGCCAGCGCTTCCAGCTCGTCGGCCGCCGCCTCGGGCCGAGTGGCCAGAAACTCGCGGGTTGCTCTGAAGTACTGATACAGTCGTGTCCTGCGCAGTAAATCTTCGCTTGCAGCCGTCTTGCTGATGGCCTCCAGCAGGTCGAACTCGTGCTCCCTGAAAAGCTCGATCAGGATCTTAAACCCGGGTTCACCGGCTAGTTTTGCCAGTAGCTCCTTGTCGCGGTCGTTCAACTGCACCTACGAGCCCCCTCCCAGTAGCGAAGCCACGCCGCTGCCAGGCTGAGTTCCTTGTGGCGCGGTTGCCGGTGCTGCTACACCGGCTGGAGCGAGTCCAAGAGACGCGTCCACACCACCAACAAGCTTGAGGATCTCGATAGCCTGGTCGCCTTCCTTGGCCGAAGCCGCAATGGCCGCGCTGTCCTTCTTGGCCTGGGCTTCGAGCTGTGCGATGCGCTCTCGCTCCTGCGACTGTTGCTGCATCGTCTGCGCCTTGAGCTGCGCGTCTGGGGAAGGTTGTCCCTGTCCCTGCTTCTCCTGGTCGTTCATCGGACGAATCAGGTTGTAAGCTCGCCTGGTTCCCGTGGCATCCTGGATCATCCGGAAGAACTCGTTGAAGTCGATGGTCTGACCGCCCTTGGCCAGTTGTCCTAGGAAGGCACCGTTCATCAGGTACTGAGACAGGAAGGGTGCTAGGGACTGCAAGCGCGACTGGGTAAGCATCCGCGAGGACGCCTTGACCCGGAACTTCACCGGACTTCTCAAGGCACCCGGGTTGACCGAGGTAACTCCACCCGTGGGACTTAAACCGGCCATGGAGCCGGACGCCGACGCGTGGTACGAGTCCATGGCGATCATCTTGGAAAGCATCGGGACGATCATGTAGTCCTCGATCAGCTCCACGATGGCCTGCAAGCGTGTCGTCGGACCGGCGGTCTGGGCCTGGATGCCGGTAGCGGTACGAGACGCGTTTGACCGGATCGGCATACCCTGGCTGATCATGTTAGTGACACCAGTACGCTTCTCGCTAGAGGACTCTAGCCACTGTAGCTCCTGCCAGCCGTCCTTCGTCACGCCGTTCGGCGGGAAGAAGATCATGTCCTCCTTCGGCTTTTCTACCTCCCAGATTTGACCGGGACGCATGATACTGCTTCCCTGGGCCATGCTGGCCGAACGGGACCTGGCTCGCGGCGGATTTAACATCAGCGACAGTTCGTCGAGGTGCCCGTTGAGGATCGCCTGAGCGTACTTCTGGTTCCCCTCTAGGGCGTCAGGTATGCCCATCCCGTAAAATCGACCCGGCATAATATAGCACGGTGCACCGCAGTAGGTAATAAATCCGTACGGGTTTAGCTCGTTGTAGGCCACCCAGCGACGCTGGATCGTCCAGATGATCCGCGACCGGCTATAGTAACGCATCACCTCCAGCAGCTTGTTCGGTCCAATGTCGGTGCTGTCGTCGTATCCTGGCCGCCAGATCACGTTCCGGTAGGCTTCCTGGTTCTGCTTCGTCAGGTCCGCCGTGTCGGCCGGCCGCTGGTCGGCCATCGACCGAAGAACCTCCCTCGGCGGTAGCTTGATCCCAGGCGATCCCCGTAGCGACTCCAGCTCGTCCAGCGACATAAAGTCACGGTGGATCACCGAGCGGCTGTCGTCCGTCAGCGGCGTCGGGCACCCGGGGTCCAGGTAGATGTCGCGCGTGTCCACCCAGGACACCGTGGGTTGCCCGGTGTCGCCATCGTGTTCGACATTGACAAATCCGTTCCCGTAGAGTAGCGTCTGTATAACCGCAAGCCGGATCTCGTTCCGCGCCGTGTTTCCGTAACGGTCGTGAGGTGTCTCCAGCAGGTACATCAGACGTTCTTTCTGCTGCCTGGCCTCGTCAACCGTGGTCCCCTGAACCGGGTCGCACTCGAACCACTCGTCGTCCGCGAAGAGTGCGTTCATGATCACCGGGTAGGCGCTTTCGACCTGATCGAAGCTGATCGGCACCCCCAGGGACGACCTGGCAACGCGAGAACCCTCCCAGAAACGCTGCGGCATCCAGCCGACAAAGAGGGCGTCGTCCGTGTTCCAGCGCAGGTCGTGGTTCCGGTAGCGCCAGACGCGGTAGCGTTCGTAGTCGCTGTTAACCCGTGCCAGGGCGATGCTGTCGTTGATCGTTTGTAGGCTGAAGCGGTCGCTGGACCGATCCAATAGGTTGGCCTCTGGGACCCCCCCCACTTCGCCGGTATGATTAAACTCTGGCAGTGTTTTAGCTCCGTTACTGCTTGAAGGTAAAGGACTCGATAGGAGTCTGGCGAAGCAGGTTGACGACGCCCACAAGGGCACCAGCCCCAACGGTCTTCAGGTTCACCTGGCCGCTAACGTACGAGGTCACGGCACCAGACACGGCTGCCGTCAGTAGCGAGTTTAAAAGCTTTTTCCAGTCGAAGCTCATGGCGTTTGACTCCCGTCGCTAGTAATTGTAGGCTACATGTGCTAGGCTGTCGGTATGCTTCCAAAACTTTCCGTTATCGACGAAAACCACCACCTGGAGAACGGTCAATGGGTTTCCGTACTGATTGAGGTCGAGGTAGTGTCCCTACACTTCGCCAGAAATACCATGCGTGTCAGATCGGTCGATAAAATCTCGTACGACGGCGTCTGTAAGCCAGAAATCCACTCGTTTGACATGCCGAGCGACCTCTTTTGGGAGACGTACAATTTCATCCGATACCCGAAAGACTACCCTATAGCCCCCCAGTTGCGTTAAAGAAGTCCGTCCAGCCGTTGACTGACTGGTCGTGGGCACTGGCGTAGGCTCCTTCACCGTTCACCTTGTCGGCCTGAGCCTTCTCCATCAATTTCTTCAGTCGAGCACGGACCTCGGCGTCGTTGTCCGCCTGGCTGTATCCAGTCTGCTCCCCGTGCTGAGGTCGAGCAACCTCGCGCCCGAGCCAGGTCTTGCCGACGAACTGGTCGGCCAGGGCGTCCACCAGGTCGTCCGTGTTTCCCTTGGGGAAGTGCGACAGCTCAACCTTGAAGTGTTCTAGGCACGACAGGCCGCCGCCCTTGCCCTCGGCCACGGGGCCGGCAAAATAGATCTCACCACGCTTGTACCATGGCTGTAGCGTCTGCGCTATACGCTCCTCCTTGGACTTCTGGTTGTCGGGGGTGATGAAGGCAAACGGCAGGTAGACCCCGTTCATGTCCTCGTAGCGCCGTATCGAGGTCTTTAACCCCCTAACGTAGCCGGTCTCTTCAATACGGATTGAGCGAGGACGCCACACTCGGTACACGTCAAAGATCTGGCTGATCAGTTCGTCCGGCAGGTACTTACCGTGCCGTGCGTCGACCACGTAGCAACGTCCCTTGGCGTCCCAACCACAGGTTAGAACAACCGAGTAGTCGCTTGAACGCTTCTGGGTCTCGGCCGTGTCGACTGAAGTCGTGTAGTAGGCCATAGGAACCTTTCTAAGGTCCTCGGGCGTCTTGGTCCGAAAGAGCGTCAAGGGGAAGTACTGCTGCTCACTGCTTACCGGGTTATTCAATTGCTGACAAGAGAACACCTCTCCGTCGTCCTGCTGCATCAACCGTAGCTCGTGTACTGGGAACTTGGCCGGGAACCAGGAGACCTTGTTGCCCTTTTCGTCAAGTAGATCGTCTAGTTCGCGTTCCTCGGGAAGGAAAGTGTAACGTCCGTCCTTGACTTTCTTCTTGTAGACGCCGCGTACGTGAATCGACCACTGGCGGTCCTCGACTGCCGACCGGCGATGCTTGTCGATGATGTCGGTGTACAAGTCAGCCTGGTGCCAGCAGGTTCCCTCGACGTCAATCCAGGACGTGGGTTTAACCAGGATGTTCTTGAACGTGTTGAAGTTGTAGATAATCTTCCGACACTGCTCCTTCGTCGCCGTATTGGTCCCGTCTACCACGTCGGTGAACTTGATGACGTCGCAGTGCATTCCGGCCACCGACGATTCCATCGAGGCGACGGCGACCGTGCTCTCCTTGCGCTGCTTTCGCTCCCGGTTTGGTACCGTGAACTTGGTGCGGTTGCCGGCGTCCTTCTCGCGGAAGCAGTACTCGGGGTAGAGATCCCGTAGCACCCGTCCATAGACAAAGTGGCTCTTTAGCTCGCTTAGCATCTCCTCGGCCGTCTCCTGGCGCGCGTGGACCACAAGGATCGCAACGTCCGGGTAGTTAAGTATCCACTGGACCGTGTGAGCGATCACGTTCAAGGTTGTCTTGTAGAACCCGCGCGGGTCAAGGATGAGGCGACGTCGTCCCTCAGGAAGGCTGTCCATCGGAACCCACGGCTTCAGGTACTTGATCTCGGTAGGTCCGACAAAGTCGTACTGGTGACGTAAGTGAGGCGGTGGGGCAGTGAAGTGCTGTAGCTTATCGGCCAGTGGTCCGTGGACCTCTTGGTCAACGTCCTTGTAGCCAAGAACGTGCTTGGCTAGCCACAGAAGGTCCGTTCGACCTCGCCAGCGAGCCTCGGCAAGCTTGTCTAGTTGTACGTCTCGCAACACCACCCCTCACTCCCGGTAGGTCAAACTGGACCCCAAAGATTTCTTCGTAAAGGTCCTCTTCAAAGTCGCTTAGGGTCACTGTATTCATGCCGTAGCTCCAGCAGTGCTTCCACCGTGCGCTCCCGTAGTAGCTTAATCTCCTGCGTAGCCTCCCAGGCCGGCCGACTACCGTTGTTGTAGTGATCAACCAGCAGTAGCCCTTCGGCCCGTGAGGACGCCGCCAGCCAGTTCTCCAGAAGCAGTGCTACCGATCCAGCAGCCGCTTCAGGTCGCGTAGCGACAGCCAGCGCGTCAGCCGGCCCGTACCGTTGCAATGTTGACAAGTGACCTCCTGACGAGCCCAGCCGCTCTGGCCGCTAACTGTGGCTGGCGTGCAGTCCGGTGTCGGACCCGGCGTTGAGCCGGGTGCTACAGTGACGTACGATGTAGACGGCTGGTTCAAGTTTCCCCTCCGAGGCCATGTTCACCGGCGTCATCGACCAGAGTCGTCCGGTCCCCGTCGGCCGGAAGCACCACACCGATCCGGGACGCCCAGCCTCGTACTCGCGCGACATGTCGGCGGTGTCGACGTCCATGAAGGGCGAGAGGCCACCTTTCACCCAAGCCATAAGTAAACGAACTACGCGGTGGTGCGTAAGGATACCAAGCTTTAGCTTCTTGTTGGCGTTCCACTCGGCCATCTGCTTCCCGATGTAGGGCAGCGCCCGCCACCTGAAGTCGTCAAAGGACTCGCCGCGCTTGCCGCTTAGCGGAGACTTACCTGGCGGCGCTACGTCCGGAAGGTACTTGATAAAGGCAGCGAGCTTTGGCTGCGCCTCGACCGTAGGCTCCCCCTCAAGGTCCCCTAGCGACCAAGATAGGATGTCGTGTGACGGCGTCTCAAGATCGGTAGACGGGTTGGCTTTAACAAGGTAGTCGGCTGTCTCCTTGGCCCTCTTGGCCGTTGAAAGGTAGAGACAGCTTAGACCGCCCTTGCGCGCAAAGTCCTCGCCAATCTGACGAGCTTCACCACGCCCTTTAGGCGTTAGCGGTCCATCGGCTTGTCCTCTAACGGTAGCTTCGGTCATGCTAGTTGCAGGTGCAGGAACCGTCTAGTTAATCACCTGGAAGTTGACGCACATCGGGTTTGCGGTCAGCGCGACGTCCACGCCAATCGTAAAACTGGTGCCCGCCGAGCGTGCCGTGACACGCGGAGGTCCTACGATCAGCAGGCTTTGCGTGTTGCAAGTCACTCCGAGCTTCGCACCAAGACCCTGGTCTTCAGTTACCATGATCTCGCTGTTGGCACCCACGGCCGTCGTATTCACTACCAGCGTGGTTCCACCGGAGGCGATAGCCACCGATCCAACGATAGTTGCCGCGCAGACGGCCGGCGAGGCTGAACTGGTACAGCCCGCCCCGCCAATGTTGGCGGCGTGAATTGACGCCAAGCCACCTGTCCCGCCGAAGTACACGTCCGTCACCGAGGAGTTCCCGATCACACCGGTGTTACTAGCGTTGACGGTCGCGTTGTATCCGATGGCAATGGCGTTCTGCACCTGGGTAGCAGAACCAATGCCGGTGCAAGGACCGAGTAGCGTTGTCTGCGCAACCGTGTTTACGTCGTTGGCTGCGTTCGCACAAGGGTTCGTCCCGGCATATCCACCGGCCACACCCGCGCCCGCCCAGGCCCCGGCGAATAGGTTGGAACCGCCAGTCGTCATGTTGGTTCCGGCCGCGAAGCCTAGGCCGGTGTTATCGTTGGCCCCGCCGCCACTGCCGACGTTAAGGAAGGAGGTTGCGCCGACGAACGTTGACCGTGAGTATGTGGAGTTTGCCCGTCCGGTGTGTCCGCCGAGACAGGTATTGAAGTGCCCAGTCAACAATCCGCCGCAGGCGACAACACCAACAGCGGTATTTTGTCCGTCCGTCGGGTCATTGGTTCCAGGGTAGGACCCAAGTGCGCCAGCCCCGAATGCGCTGTTGTACTGCGATGTCGCCAGAGGGCTGAATACGCCGAGTGCGCCCGCCCCGAAGGCTGTCATAAAGTTTCCCACTGGCGCTAAGGTGGACTTCGCCATGTTAAGCGCTCCAACGCTGCCAAACACGGTAGTGTTCTTGCCGATGAACCCAACGGGAGTCGCGCCCTGATAGATCAGGTTGCTCGTGGTATTCTCGATCCCCCAGATCGGGCCGGTTGAAAACGGCGCGGCGGTATTGTCCGTGTAGGTGGTCGCCGTATTGTTGGCGATTGTGGTTCCTGCCGTCAGTCGGTAGTAGAAATTGGTCAGGCCGGTCGCGGCATAGATGTTGCGACCGATCACCCGGTTGTCGGTGCTCACCGGCACGTTGGTGATGTTCACGACGTTGCTGGATGCGCCGACGATTACAATTCCGTCGCAAGATTGGGAGCCGGTTCCAGTGTAGGGTCCGAGGTTGGTCTCGCCCTGCGAGGTCACGAAGGTGACGCAGTAGTACCGCGTCCCGGTGACGTTGCCCGCCCCACCTAGCGCCGTGGTGACGCCAGTTGAAGGGGCGGCTACCTGGTTAAAGGTTATGTTTTGGTTGACGCCGAGCGGCCCCAGGAAGTTGGCCGTGCCGTTGGTGACGGTCTGTCCCTTCGCCGCAGTGGCGAGGACTGTGGCGTAGATCGCGGCTTTGATGGCGTTGTGGTAGATTCGTGAGTTTGTCATTTCACCAATTCTCCGTTAGGGTGTATGTCTCCACCGGCACTCAGGGAGTGAAGGGCGTCCTCAATCAGATTTTTCATAGCTGCCTGATCCTCTTTGTCCATCTTGAACCGAAGAAACTTCCCATTTCCCAGCGCCAAAATAAATAAGTGGTTGGCCGAGGCAACATCCGCCCCAGCATCTTTACCGATAAAAATGTTGCCGTTGCCGTGTACGAGGTCTCTACCGGCATTCAATCCGATGAGGATGCAGTTGGTTACGTCCATGTGCCTGTTGGGGGCCTGCGGCATCAATGGAAATGTGGCCAGTAATAGAGCAAATAGCAGGCACAATCGTTTGACCTTCATCTCAAATCCTCCCCTTGAATCATCATGATTGAAGGCTGGCCAACGGGAGCCGCCTTGAAACTCACAATCTTCGCCGCCCGATCAGAGCCCAAGCTGAGGTTGGAGGTCTGCGTTCCAGAAGAAGCTACCCACCCAGTCACCCCGCTCATAAATCCGCCGCCAGAGATGGAGTCTAGTTGGGTAAATGGGCTATTTGTCGTTGCCGCACCGGTTTGGTTTCCGCCCGCAGTGAGAACTAGATATCCATTCGTTGCGGGACTAGTAAGGCTCACGGTCAGGGTTCCAGAACCAGTGCCGTGCGCCTCAGCCTGTTGGTCCAGCGGATCGCTGGTAGTGAGGGTTCCGGTAGCGGCTGCTATTTCCATTGCGGCGAAGGAACTTGTGCAGGCCAAAGTTACGGAATGAGACGCCCCGGTCACCAGTGCGCCGCCGCCTGTCTTGGCGTAGGCGTAGAAGGTTAGGAGTCTTGTATTGCCGCCACTTGGAGCATTGGTCGCTAAGGTCAATTGGTTCCAGGCGTTTGCGTTGGACGTGGCCCCGACTGTATCACTAATGGTGCAGGCGGTGGCTTGGAAGGATGTCACAGCGACAAACAGCATGGATGCGCCAACGGTTGACGCGCCATAGGTAGCCGTCCCGCCATTAGCTCCCATAGCCGGTGTGGTCGCCCCGCCGATCCCGGTGTGGTTGGTCTGAACGCCGACGGATGCAAAGAGTGTGGCGCAGATCAGGAAGATTCCAAGTCGCCGAGTCATTGCCTTTTGATCCTCACAAAGTACTGACTAGCCCCGCTGATCGTCAACGGTGTGAAATCTAGAGAGCCGTTGTTAGCCTGCGTCGGTGTGCCGCTCAGAGTGCAGGCGCTATACGTGCCGTTTCCACACGTGCAGGTCGCCCCACTCAGAATGGACGAGCCGCCCGTCGTTGCGGCGTTGAGCGCAAAACTGGCAACGTTTGCCTTGCACTCGACGCTAGAGATGGTAATGGTGGCACCGGTCAGGTTAGAGCAGATCCCTAGTTCCGTGTTGTCCGTAGCCAGAGTCACCGAGTTGGTCCCGACGCTTCCTACACCGAACTCGCACGGCTGAACGGCTTGCGGTCCGGTTGCCCCGACAGGTCCCTGTAGACCTACTCCACCCGAAGTTACGATCACCCGGCCGGCCTGCGGCGCAGCAAAGGTCGCTACGATCTGGAATGTCACGGGATCTACGGTGTAGGGAACGTTAAGCTGGTTGGCTGGACTAGCGTTGTCGTAGAAGGCCACAAAGAGCGAGGTCGTTGCAAACCCGTGGGTCGCTTCCGGAATCGTCAGCGTCAAAGGGCTAGTGACGTTGAAGGTAGCGTTGTAGGACGAAGAGATCGAAGCCGCTATAATTTGACCCGACGAGTTAGTCCCAACGAAGCTAGCCGAAATAGGAACTGAAGCACCGTTGATAGTTGTTGCGTTGGTCCCGGTAGAGAAGTAGTCAAGCTGACCCGTGAACGGGTTGAAGGTCCAGGCGCTATTCAACGTCGAGCTTAAAAGAAGGGCCATCGAGACGATGGCCACGCCGGTCCAAAGTGTTCTTGATCGCAAGCTAGGCTCCTAGTACTTCCCGCGCGAATCGCAGGCGTCGGCGTACTGCATCCCGCTCCCGAAGGCCGGTGCTCCGTTAGTCAGCGCAAAGTAGACCGACGACAACAGGTTAGACGGGTTCGTTAGCACCTCGATACCCCACACCTTGGCCGACGTCAGCGGGTTTACCGTAGTGATCGTCATGTCCGTGTAGGTGGCGTTGGTTGTACTCGGCACGGTGATCGTCAGCGTGTTGGCGTCGGCTGCGGTCACAGCGCTAAAGGTCCCGTTAAGGGTCGTGGTTGCTGATCCGGTGATCACAAGCCTGGCTCCAACGTAGAGCTTGTGCCCGGTCGCGGTAATAGTCGCCGTGGTGTTACCGGTGACCACGATGTTGGTGAGGTTGCCGGCCGCTACCGAGTAGGTCGTGGTGGGCTGGATGGCCTTAGCGGCGCAGATGTACTGGAGATTATTGGACCCATCGTAAAATAGCAGCTTTACCCACGGCTCGTTGGGAAGGGCCGCAACCTGGTTTGTGCTCTGGCCAGACTGAGTCCAGCCAAGAGACGCCGCGAGTCCGGCTAGCAGCAGTAGTTTCTTCATACTTAGCCGAACTCCCTACGCCGGGATCAGTTCAACGGTTGCGATGCAATCGGCCAGAGCCGTCAGGGTACCCTGAAGCTGGTAGCTTAGGCAGTCACCAACGCCGATGTTGAGAACCGCACCTGTAGCCAGGGTCTGGGCCGTGGGCGTGTTAACCGTCAGCGCGTGAAGATCCTGGGCCGCGCTAAGGATAGACGAACCGGCACCGGGTGCCTGCGCGATGTCGTGGAAGATGTTGATGGTTGCACCGCTGCCACCCTGAGCGCTGATGGTGACCGAGGCACCCTTGACCGTGTAGGCCCGGTTGGCCGGCCCGAAGAACGTGTGCGCCGTGGTGCCGCTGCTAGCCCCCAGGTTCGGGGTCGTCTCGTCGAAGGTTTGTCCTACGCTTGTTTGTACTTGCGACATGATTTAAATAGTCCTTTCCTAGAAAGCCACTAGATCGAGAAACTGCCCGGCGGTCGGCGTGATGGAACCGCTGGTCCCATTGAACCAGGTAACCTCCAGCGTGTTGGCCGCGCTGACCCGCGAGTGCAGCAGCACGATTCCGGCCTGGGTGATCTGCTGGTGCGTCAGTGTGATCATGTCGGTTTGGAGCCCGTTCACCGTGTACGTCTCGACCGAGAGACTGTTGGCGTTGATTAACGCCGGGGATACGGTAACCGTTTGAAAAAGTCGTGGGGTAACCGAACCCACGCGAAGACCGTTGTTAGCCATAGTTGCCTGGAACTCCTGTCGTTGGTAATTGTAGCGTTCCCTTGACGACCGCCCGGTGTGGTGCTACACTTCGGCTATGAGAATCGCCACCAGAGGCCGGCTAGCGATCGGCCTACTCGCTCTGCTCGCTACCGCCGTCGCCTTCCAGGGAGGGCCGCCCATCCCACCTACCGACGATCCGACGCACCCCGGCCAACCGTCCTGGTGCCAGAACACGGACGGAGGCGGTTTCGTCCACAACTGCTCCTGCAAGCCGTCCTCGATGGCCGACCCGTCCTGCCAGCGCCCCGAGGGTGACCAGGCCAACCCAGACGAGGGTGGTCGTACCGAGGCCTCCAAGTGCAGCGTCTACTGTCGACCTAAAGCCTGCCGCTGCAAGCGCTCTTGCGAGCACACGCGATGAACCACTGGTTTACGGCTGACACGCACCTTGGTCACGGACGGATCATCGAGTACTGTAAGCGTCCCTTCTTCAACTCTGAAGAGATGGAGGAGGTGACCCTACATCGCTTCAACGAGGTCCTGCGCCCTGGAGATACCCTGTTTCACCTCGGGGACATCGCCTGGTCTTCATACCCGCTGGAGCGATTCTTTAGCCGACTGCGCACTAAGCAGGTACAGCTCATCCTCGGCAACCACGACCGCAAGAAGCATAGCGAGTACAGTAAGCACTGTACCTGGGTCGGCGACCTCAAGGGCGTGACGCTGCCCGGCGGCTACGCGGTTCTCTGCCACTACCCGCTGCGCTCGTGGAACCGTAAAGGCCACGGGTCCGTCCACCTCTATGGGCACGTCCACGGAAACCTGCCGGGCCACGACCGGTCGCTCGATGTCGGTGTCGACACGAAGAACTTCTACCCGTGGCACTGGGACGAAATTCGGGATCGCTTAAAGGACGTCCCGTTGTTCTCGGACCGGGACCCGGATCACCATACACCTAGTATAGGTGTAAACGTGTCATCCAGAGGCTCCTCTGACCTAGTGTAGTAATAGTCTATAGTATATAGTCCAATGCAACCAACACTTCGTGAACTAGCGGCAACCCACCGGGTGGCTATCAAACGCAACCCGGGCGACGGAAGCGACCTCGGCTGCGAGGTCGTCCGTGGCAAGAACGGTCACCTGTCCCAGGACGGGTCTAGGCTACTCTTCGTCTTTACCGACGACGGAAGAAAGACACTGCTTACTCCAATGAAGAAGGGATTCAGCTTTTCCGCCATCAAACCCTACATCAAGTCCCTGCGACAAGATGGCGACACCGAGTTCATCGCTGAGATTGACCAATCCGGCTTTGAAAAGGCGCTGAAGGTACTTGGCGTGAAGAGATTGCGGGCTGCTGCTGGTGTCCCGGTAACCGATCCGGTAAAGCTTGAGGCTTTACGGGCCAGGATGTCTGTGGCTAGATCTAGACGATAAGCTTATGGCCGCCATTGCATCGCCGGCACCCGGGTGGCACTCGACATCCTCCCGGTGGGTTCCGATTGATTTTAGCCCTGGAAGGTGGGCTGCTGCTAAAGCGGTCGAGCCGGCCTCCCCTCACTGGGTCGACCGGACCCACGACGGGAAGCTCGACGCCGACCGGTGCGACTGGTGCCGGGGACCGCTGCCGCCCGGCAAGATCCACGAGATCAACGGCTTGTGTTCGTTAGCTTGTGCTCGTCTATCGGCCGGACTGACGGTCGACCCGGGACCCGTGGCAAACGACCACCGGGTTTGCAACTACTGCGGTATCCCTAAGCACGTCAACGACATGGCTAGGACAAAGGGTAGGACCGGGCTTTACTACGCGATCTCGACCTGCAAGTCGTGCAAGCGTTCCAGGAACGTGGTTCTGTCGCGGGAGGCCAAGGCGCGGAGGGCGTTAGCGGGGGCCCTAACGCCTGAGCGAAGCGAAGGCGGCGGGTCGGTAAACTGTTGAAAGCAATGGACTAGTGAGTAACTACCGGCTGTGTCCCAAGTGCGGAAACCACGTCGACGAGCGTTGGATTATGCCGTGCCCGCAGTGTTACGACCTTGCGGTGCAACGGGAGCCGCTGCGGGCGCTAGGTCCCAAGGCCGGGCCGTGTCCGACGTGCGGCTGGACCTGGAACCCGGCTGGTTGCGACCGTTGCCTTTCCTGCAACTCGTTGTATCCAGGAACCAGAGTTGGTCCAGAAAGCCACTTCCGTCACGGTCGTCAGGCTACGGTGCCTTTACCCTTACCGGGCGGTGTTGGCTTATTCGCTACCCCTGGCGAGCGCAGCGAGCAACCCGACCTGCTGTGGGATGACCGGGACGTATCGTGGGTGGACCCGCCGGCCGCCGACACGGTGTCGTCTACGCTGGCGTCGCTGGTGGCCGCGTACTTCGACAAGAAGCTACGCGACGTGCTGGCTAAGAAGTTTGTTTTCAGCGACTACGCTGCCGACAAGGTTCCCTAGTACGGCGGCACGGTGGTCTTCGGTACGCCGGTGCGCCTGGCGTGGAGCTGCTCGCGGTGCGGGGTTGCGTCGGCGTTGGCCCAGCCGACCCTCTCCAACTCCGAGGGGTTGTGCGCGACGTGTGGCGGCGCGTAGCGCCGAGTGGACCCAAGTTATTGAAACGACGCGGGAAGGGGACCCGACCGGACGCTTGCGCGTCCGCGTCCGACCCGCAGCAGCCCGCTCCAGCCGAAAGGCCCTGCCACCCCCGGTCACCCGCCAGGGACCCGCGGTTTCGGACAAGCCGGTCTCTTTACCCGCTGGTCCTAAAAAGCAAAACGGACTAGCGGGTCTCAATATCCCGTAGTCCGTAGTCAATAGCGTAGTCCTAGGTCTTAAACTAGGACATGACACGCGCGCGCGACCCCTGCCGGGTGTTTCGGTTCTGGCGGTCCGGTTCTCCTGGTCGCCGTAGAGCGGACTAGAAGCTCCTTTACTCCCCTGCACTAGTAGTTGTAGCATACGTTTCTCTTAAGAGCTTAAACTCTTGAATAGAAAGATAGCTGTTGCCGGTTTGAAACGGAGTTTTGGGTCGGGAGGTGTGGTGGGCCAGACTAAATCGGATAAACCACTCCCTTAACCATGTAGCCATCCTACACCCTTCTACTACTACGCCCCACGTAGCAGTGAACCGCTGTCAACACCCGCGACAGGTGTAGCAGCTTAACCGCGACAGTCGTAACAGGATGCAAGCGTCCTGAAAGAAAATGTAACAACACTGCCGCGTCATTTCGTTACATTTTCCTTGCATTTTCATTGCACACACGTTTATGGCCAATCCCCTAGGTTGCGTTGTAACGGGTGGAGCGTCAACTTGCACGGTCTTCTTGACCGACGCAACCACGGGGTTCTAAACGTCAACACCGGGCGGAAGTTTAAGATCTGCAACTCCTACATAAACCTGTGGAAAAGCGTCCTGTATCGGGTGTTTTCCCGATATTCAATCCACTGGTTTCGATTGATACTCGGTCATGGCCGATTTTCTAGCGGTACTCGGTTTGGAAGCTTTTTGGTTGCTGGCTTGCTTTGCTGGCTTGCGGCTAGGACTTTGGTTGATGAATCGTGACTAGGAGAACACACTATGAACAACGAACGTGAACGTTTAACGGAACTGCTGGAACGGGCACAGGAAGAACACCTTGCTGCCTTTGAAGCTAACCGCAACGCGGGTACGCCGTGGGCTACCTTCTTTGCATCCTACTTGCTAGGACACGGGGTTGCCCTTGTGAACCGTGAAGATGTTGCCGATTGGGTGGGCTTGACCGTGGCCCAAAACAAGCTGCAAGCCTCACTGGTACGTCAACATGGCGTGCCACGGGTGGATGACTACATGATGCCCGAGACCGAGGGGGTGATGCCGTGCTAGTCGTCCTACTGGCGGTCTTTGTGGTGCTAACCGTGCTTAACGAAAGGGGGAGACTATGACGCATACGCTTGCACGCTTCAGGCAGACGGCCGTCGGCTCCTTCGCTACTTACGGCCGTCCGGGTACACCGCACTGTGGCCCGAAGACGGGCTTTACTCCGCAACGTCAAACCTTGGGTTACAGCCTTGAGATAGTCTATCGCGCTAGCGCTCTGGACACCGACGGGTTTTTGCTTGACAACACGTGGTTTCGAAGCTACTTCGAAGCTTTCTCCGCTTCACAGGTTGCAATCTCATGTGAAAAGCTGGCCTGTGTCATCGCGCAAGACCTTTGCCGTTCACTAGGCTCTAGGCTCTGTGCCTGCGAGTCCGTTACCGTGGTCCTGGAACCGTTACCAGGGGTTACCGTGTCGTGTACCTACGTGGGGGTGGAGTAATGGCACTAAGCCCGTTTGACTACACCAGTGAGGGGATTGAAGAGCTTGTTGCCAAAGTGGCGCAACGTGTTGGTGTCTCTAAACCCGCCGTTGTCGTGTTTCCACCATGGCAGAGCGACGTTTCACCCGTTGCCGCAAGCTACAGTGACAAGATTGACGCGTACCGGGTTGAGGTTTACACGTCGCGTCTTGACGCGTTCCAGAACCAAGAGCAGTTTGAAGCCGGTATCGCCCACGAGTTAGGGCACATCACTTTGGATCACAGCAAAAAGGCGCTTGAGGTAACCCGCCGTCATGAAACGGAAGCGGACGTCTTTGCAGCACGCCATGGCTACGCTGAGGCGTTGGAAAGCTACTTCGCTTCGAACGGCGCTAACTTTGACCCGAACGATAAGACACACCCGAATCCGGCCGCCCGGGTACGGTCTATCAAGCGCGCCATTGGTTCGGTTTAATCGCAGAGTACACGGGCGCAAGCCCGTGCAATGCGGCCGTACGGTTACAAGCCCGTACAAAACCAAACCGCGTTACCGGGAGTGACTATGCACGTATGGTCTAGTTGGTACGACGCCTTAACGTGGTGTCGCCAAAACGCTACCGAGGATATCATGGTGCTTACGTCCGATTGGGACGCGCACGTTTCTATCCTCAAGTACAACCACTGGCAGTCCAGTTTTTTCTATGCTGGTGAGTACCCTACTCCACACTGTGAGGTATGCCGATGAAACGGGGTACTTTCTACCTTGGGCTTCCGAGGTACTTTAGTAAGCGCAAGAAAGCGGCCATCAAGCTTGCCATGGGACGCCTTTACGGTGGCGTCACGTGGCAAGCGGCCGAAGGCGGTTGGATGAACCCGGAAACCGGACGCTGGATTGATGAACCAGCGGTCGTGGTAACGGTTCTGACTGACCGTACCGCCACCGACCTGGAAACCACGGCCGAATACCTGCGCGGTATCCTCGGTCAGTCCGAAGTCTACCTTACGGTTGACTTTACAAGCTTGCACGTGGCACGGGCTAAGGTGGTGAAGCATGGACTATAGCGCCTTGATCCCCACGATAGCGGCTGACTTCGCTAACGCGTTCCACCTACCGGACCATCCGACGTGGGACGCGTACGTAGCGGATACCGAGCGCTTGTTTACCTACCTGCTGAACCGAGGTATGAGATTCACCTTAACCGGTGTCGGAAGCCCGTACGCCACCACGGCCGATCTACAGCACGACGTTGCTACCGGACACCTGTACGTCTACCGTGACTGTAACCTGATGTCCGATAGTCCACTGGCACGGCCGTCGGCCGTCATGGACGGTTGGAACGTCAACCTAGTGGCACGTGCAGTTCACGACGCTAACGGCCATGGACACGGTTTTCCGTTTGAGACGTTCCAAGGTGAGATTGACGCGTACCTTTCTGAGCGTAGCTCCTACAGCGACGCGTCACAACCCGCCGTCTATAGTGAAGCGGTCGGTAATCTCTGCTGGTACTACGCTGGTAACGGGTTCTGGAACGGACCACAGGAAAGCAAGGTGCTACCCGTGCGGTTCTAGCTCACGTGGGGTAGCCACACGCTACCCCACGTTTTTCTGTAACCTTGCGCCACGGTGGCGCATCCAAGGTGGTGTTATGACGCGCGAGTACAGAACGATTGTACGGCCGTTACCCGGTAGCGACAGCCGTCTCTGGGATGTTATCGTGGAAACACGTGGTAAAAAGTGGACGGCCGTATTTACTGCGCTGTCTATACCGAGGAGTGATCTTGCATCACAGGTTAACAATGCGGCCGGAGTGGTCGTAGCACATGGAGGGTTAAGCCGGTGAAACGGAATTACAAGCGGTTAAGCAAGCGCGTGCTGGTGAACCTGCTACGCGCTTGGGACGCCGCGACACCGGCCGAACGTCACGCGGGTTTGACTTGGTACGCAACGGCGAACGACTATTGCAACGACCTAGCGAGACGCTATGGTGTAACGGTAGAACAGGCGGCCGGTGTTGTAGCGGCACTGTCGCCGGGCCTCGCGTGGGAGCTGAACGTCACACAAGCCGAATACCTGGTAGAAGCTTACGCCCACGGGCGTCGTGGGGTAGAACTCCCGCTGGTTGGCGTCTACGGTAGAAGCAACGTCACCAAGTGCGAGCGTATCCTCGCTGGGGTAGATCCACTAGAGCTTCTTTCGCCCGTGACCGCGCCTAAAACGCGGGCGTTCTACCGGTGCATCGTAGAACGCGGCACGGGTACCGACGTGGTTATAGATCGACACGCGGCCAGCGCGGCGCTGGACGCCCGTGGCACCAAGGGAGGCAGCGCGATAGAAGTCGTCAAGCCAGCGCTGTACCGCTGGCTTGTGTGGCACTACCGGGTCCTAGCAGAACGCGTAGGTATCACTCCGGCGCAGTTTCAGGCCGTGGTTTGGAGCCATTGGCGACAAAGCACACCGGGCCACCCGGTTGATGACCTAACGGAGGTACCTTTTTGACCAGGACGCAGTACATGCAAGAGATCTTTGAGCCAGGGGCTCTAGCTAAATCGTTAAGGCGAGCTAAACAGGCCCTAAAGGTCATCGACTTCGATTCAATCGCCTTCACGGGTAACAGCGGGGCAATCTTTGCTGGTGCTCTAGCGGCAACCATGGGTAAGGGGCTGTTCCTCGTCCGCAAGCCCGACGATAGCACCCACAGCGACTACAGCGTAGAGGGCGATAGCGGGTTCTTGCGATACCTCTTCGTAGATGACTTTATCTCAACCGGTGTAAGCAGGGATCGGGTTAAAGAGGCCATGACAGAAGAATTTCCATCAACTACCTACGTTGGTCAGTACATGTACCGGGAAGACCATAGAAGCTATGGTTTTAAAGGAGTGTAGTACTTCTTAAACTGCAACCCCGGACCGTACGGCTACCGGACCGGCGCTTTCAGCGTAACTCGTGACGTTGAACTTGTCAAGCGCCATAGAAAACAAAGGAGTTTTGAAACGTGCATACCTTAACTACAATCGGCTACCTTGGAAGCAAGCGCGCCTACCTCGACCTACCGCTAGACGAGTGTATCCGTCGCTGGAAGCTGCATGAAGACACGACCGAGGAGCCGGAAGCGCGTCTCGTAGACACCTTCGAGTTCGTAGACGAGTTCTACACCTACGAGGCCGGACAATGACCAAGGACGAAGCTCTGTATATCGCCCGTGCAGTTGAGACGGCACTCTGGCCGCTGGTCCAGAGTACCGCCGTCCTTTACGGTGACGAGTCACACGACACCAAGCTCGCCAAGCGCCTACGGCGTCAGGCCGTAGAGGCCGTAGAAGACGCCAGCACCGCCATGCTCTGGAAGCAGGGCGGTGAAGCGGACGTGGAGCTGCTGGAACAGGCCGGGAGGTTACTGCCGGTGGTCACGGTAGAAAAACCTGAAACCCGGTGACATCCGGTGCATCCAATAGAACGTAGGGAGGTTAAGACGATGGAATGGAAACGAAACTGGGTTTCGCGGGAGGTTTACGAGGCTTACCGCGAGTCACTAGAGAACGACACCTACGACCGCGAGTCCCGCTGGGACAACGTCGTGCGCAGTACGGAGGGCGACCATGAAGCAGCGTTTTGAGGTGTTGCAGCTCAGTAATCGCAGTTCCTTCAAGGGGCGCAACGGCTACAGCAAGTTAGACCACGTTACTGCCACGGCGGTTCCCAGCGTGGGTGAGGTCCACCTGGACCTGTTCAGCAAGCGTCCAACCGCGCAAGGTGTCGGTACAGCACGCCTGGAGTTGACCGAGCACGAGGCCGTTGCGCTGCACGCGTGGTTGGGTAGCTTCCTGCGGGAGGTGCGACCGTTGTGGTTTGGACCGGTCAGATTCCAAAAACAGTAGGGAAACACGAACTTGCGGCACTAGACCCGCGCGAGCCGTTCGACGCGCCACCGCCTTGTACGAACTGCGGCGAGCCCGTCACGGGACCGACCGTGTCGTGGGGCTACTGCTCGCGCCGGTGCGCCGAGGAGGACTGGTATGCCGACGAAAAGCGAGAAGTTTGAGCCGGGGCTGGTCTACGACACCCGCGACGAGGTCTGGAAGGGAACCTTGGACGTTAGAATCGCTTCCAGGTGCTCGGGAGGACCGGAAGTGCCACCCGACACACGGCGAGCGATTCTAGACCCCAAAGGTGCCCCGCTAGATAGGAACCTTACCGCGCCAGAGCGCTACCATGAGACGCAGGTTGACGTGGTGACCGTGGCGGGAACCCGGTACACGCTGACGCATAGTGCTGAAGGTTACCGGGTGTGGCATTTTGCCACCGACAGCAGAGCGCTTTACGCGGACTGGCCGGTCCTGGTAACCTACGGCGTGGGGCTACGCTTTGCCGACTACGCCTTCAACGGTCTCAGGTCGTCACCTGAGCCAAACCGCAACCTACCAACCGAGGTCCGCGAGCTTTGTCTGCGGTACCTCACCAAGGAGTAGACTATGGCTTCTAGCCTACAGAAAGCAGCGACGCAAGGAAACTACGGACAGGGAACCAGCAGCGGTGCCTTGTCCCGACGGCCACGTGGTGTCCTGTACACCGGCAGACCCGGTGACAGCATCGAAATGTCGGACCGGTACTACCTTGTTGACAAGAACGGGTCCTTCCGGTTTCAGGGGAAGAAGTAGAAAAAGTTGAATCCAATCTTGGACGCGCAGCGTCCAAGACGAAGTAGGGCAGTTAAACGAACTAAGAGGTAAACGCAACATGCTACTCGATCAGATCGTAGAAGAAAACGCGGTTGCAGCCGGTTCTACCCGGCCGCCACCCGCACGCAGTGAACGCTTTTTGGGACACCTGCCGTTTCGCGGCCTGCTGGCTGACGTCCGGGGACTGTCTGGAACGGCCTTGCAGGACAAGGCCGAGCTTGGCTGGAAGGTTCACACGATGCCGGTGGGTGTCATCGGTGCGCGTGAAACGCGCAAGGCCGACGGCTACCAAGCCCTGGTACGTGGCGGTGACGGGGCGCTGTTGTCGATCACCAGCGCGTCTTTCAAGCCGCACCAGAACCCGGAGATCCTGGCCGGGCTACAGTCCATTGCCACGGCTGGTGACGCCGAGATCCTTTACGCCGGGGCGTTGGACGGTGGTCGCAAGGTGGCGGCCATCGCTCGGTTGAACGGCGTGTTCACGATGCCCGACCTGAGGACACCGCAACAGGTGGCGCTGGGCGGTCACGCGGGACCGGTAGACGACACGGTAGAGCTGTACGTGGTGCTGTCGGGTGGTCACGAGGTCGGTACCCCGTACAAGCTGCGTGGGATGGCGTTCCGGCTGTGGTGCGCCAACGGTGCCTTCTTCACCAAGTACGCACTGAGCACCTACGCGGTGACCCATCGTCAGGCGCTAGCGGGCCACTTGGACGAGATTCGGAAAGCCTACCAGCGCATCCAGGACGAGTTCACGGACTACGCCGAGATAGCTCGACGCCTTGCGCTGACGGAGGCGAACCAGGACCAGCAGCGGCTCTTTGTGGCCGAGCTTTTGAAGCCGGGAATCGTGCAGGAAGTTCGTACGCGATTTATCGCTGGTTTGGGCGACGATCCGCCCGACTTCGATATCTATCAAGCCGTAGGCGATAGCCTACGGGGGCAGAGGGCGCTCAACGAGATCCTGCTGGCCAATGAGTCGGAACCCGGCTTTGCGCGGACCGGGGCGACGCTGTTGGACGCCATCGTGGCGCAGCAGGGGGCCAACGGATCGAACCTGTGGACGGCCTACAACGGGGTGACTCACCACGTCAACCACGTGCGCGGTCGATCCGACGCAACGGGTGTGGATGCGGCTCTCTTCGGGGCGGGGGCGACCCTGACCGAGAGGGCGCTGGCGACGGCCGAGAAGTTCGCGGTGGCAGCATAGGGTCACCGCTGTCTGCTGGTGGGTGGGTCTGCCTCTTATGTAAGCACGTCACCCACCAGCGCTTTTTCTGAATCCAAACCGGACCCAGGGGTTCCAATAGACAGGGGGTTTTACCATGATCGCAGTGCGTGACTTTCCGAGCCACTTCGAGCGTGACCTGTTCGCCCAACGGCGAGGCGGCACGCAGGGCAAGACCAACGAGCACAACGAGACCGGCTTTTTCTTCACTGCCGGGAACCCGTACGACCCGGAGTCGCTCTTCGTCGGCAGCGAGCTTGAGGCCGGGCTCACGGGACCACGGAACTGGCCAGACGAGGCCACCTACCAGCAATCGGTGCGCGGCGAGCTGCCGACGTGGGTAGTACTGGCGGTAGCACCGAGGACAAAGCCGCTACAGGAACCATATCCGATCTGTACTGACGGCCTGAGCTATCCATTCGAGTGCTACAACAGCTTAGAGGACCGGCGCTGGCGCGACGAGCTGATCGCGTGGCGTGCGGCGCGAGGCCATGACCAAGCGTAGGCGTAGCATGATGCCGAATGGGGGTTTCGTACGTGGCTGCACCGGCAAGCACCGTCTGGACCCCAAGAACAAAGCCTTCGCTCAGGAGGCTCTGGCCCGGATGCGGGCCAAGGAACCGGAGAAGGCGATGCACCTGTACCGTTGTCCGTCGTGCCGGTTCCTGCACGTTGGTACCAGGGAGTAAAAGGAGAAATGGTAGTATGAAAAACGCAACGACACAAGAACAAATCGACTTCTTGATAAGGTACTTCTCGGCTGACCCGACCGAGGCCGCCGACAAACAGGGTGACGAGCTTCAGGCAGCGATTGAGCAGCGTCAGGACATTAGAAACTGTATCGTCAACGGTACCTCTACGGCAATGGCGATAATCGGTCCCGAGGCTGGTTCAGTCTTCTCGGCAACCCTGTTTTTCACGGCCGGCCGTCTCTTTGAGGCGTCGTCGAAGGCGGTGAAACCGTGAACCGGGAACGACTACTGTCACTGGCGGACGCCATAGAGCAAAGGTTCCTGCCGCTTGGCTTCGACATGAGCAGCTACTGCAACGACTACGTGTTGACTGTCAAGGACGTACCGACGCTGCCCACTGCGTGCGGCACCACGGCCTGCGTGGCCGGTTGGGCAGTGGCGCTCTTTGGTGATCCTGGCTTCAAAATTGCGGGTGGAAGCGAAATCTGGGATGTAGCCAGAGAACTACTCGGTCTATCGCCGTCTCAGGCCGACTGGCTGTTCCTGGGTGTGTTCGCCTACCCGAAAGAACTGAACCGTATTAGCGACGCCGAGGCCGTGGCGGCGTGTCGTCAGTTAGCCGGCGTTGTTGGTTTGTGACTGACCCGGATCGGGTTGCAGCGTCAAGCCAAGAAAGAAAACTGAATCCCGGCAGCGACTGGCAGAATCTAACAAGTGAGGTCATAGACGAAGTATGAAGTACGGTTACAACTTTTACGTGAAGCAACAAAGCGAGATCGACTTTCACCGGGTGCTGCGTGAGGCCGACGGAAAGAACGTGGTCTTTATCGACTGCGAACCGACTATGGGTGTGCTGGCTATTCGCAAGAGCTACCTGAACAAGTTTAATGCTAGCGACGGACTTCTACTGGGTGGAGTTACGCTGGGCAAGGGCTGGGGATGGGGTAGCTGTGACGATAGCAGCAGATCTCACTACGTCACCGACGAGTGGCGCGGCTGGTGGGTCGCAAACAACGAGAAAGATCTGGATAAGATCAAGACCGAGTTGGCCGCCGCGCGAGCGCAGCTTACACGCCAAGAGGTCCGGGTTACCTACTTGTAGGGGGAGACAGGATCTATGGTAAAGACAACAACGACAAACGGGACGCGTCGCAAGGAGCGTCCCCTGACTATCACCGACATCTTCCGGGATGTCTTAAAGCAGATATCGGACAAGAAGATTAAGCCGGTTGCGGGTACCTACTTGAGATTCTCTGGTAAAAGCCGTAAACGGTTTGAACGTTATCGCTATGACCGCAAACAGCTTAAGGATCTACTCGGACTACAGACCACAAAGTGCGAGGCGTGTGCTCTGGGTAGCCTTTTCTGCTCTCTGGTCCTAAGAAAGAACGACTCGGTGGTCGGGGACCATGGATCGTGCATTATGCGTGAGCGGATGGAAGCCTACACTACGCCCAAGCAACTCGCAATGATCGAGGCGGCTTTTGAGCGTAGTGCGAATCCTGTTAGTTCGGTGTACTGGTACGATCCAGATGTTATGGAGTCCACTGGCTTCGCTAGTAAAAACGGACTGCGAACCGATAAAGCGATCCTCCGTGCAATCTGCAAGAACGCCATCAAGAACGGCGGGGTGTTCAAGCCGTAGTTCCTGTGCTATGCTGGTCTTGTGGGATTGAGTATAGACAAGGACAAGTACGTCACCGGGCCGTCGGGAACAATGCTACGGTTCAGTGCGACCATGTCACTGACTAAGGAACACTGGTGGACCAAGGATGGTTGTCTGGCTACACGCGGGCTCGATGGGAAACTCGTGGTACTTCCTCCGGTCCAGTACTTTTGGGTAGGCGGCAAGCGAGTCAAGTACCGGAACGACCGCTGGTCGGAGCTTCTGGCGACCGACGTGGCGGCCATGATTGAGAAAAACTGGGGAAGCGAGATCGTGCTGAAGCCTGGAGCCACCCTGGAAACTTACATGGATGCACCTGGGCCACCGCTTCGGAAGCCGTCATGGGCCGACCCGACGGTGCAGTTGAGCGAGGTAGGCGATGAGTAACGAATTGAAGCTTGGATCACTGATCGAGCCGGGACGAGAGGTTAACCGGGATGCCGTTCACGTGGCGGTGGCACCAGTTGAGGCCGGTGAGACTTTGCTTCGAGGTGAAAGGGTCTTTCTAAAGAACGGGATGGCCTATGGAGGAACACCTTCGCTTGGTGAGTACGTTGGAATTGTAGACCCGTTCCTGGCAGTGGAGTTCGCTACGGTAGGAACCCGTTTCTGGCTCTACCTCTTTCCTGGGTCGATAACCTCACTGCGGCACGAGTGGACACACCCGGCCCTTGAGTCCGAAAGTGCGCCTTCCCCACGGGACTGGCTGGAGAGGTTCGCGGCGTCAGTAGGAATTTCGTACGATGAACTTGTGGTAGCCGGAACCAAAGCTAGTTGCGGCGAATGGTATATCCAGCGTGGCAGCGAATCGTTGAGAGACAAAATCAGCGATCCCGAGACACGCGACAGTTTCTGGAGAAACTTCACGGCCGTTACCGGTCTTAAGGAAAATAGATCTGGCGGATTCTCCTGTTCATGCTAGACCCAAACGAGGTACCGCTGTCGCTGCCAGAGGATACCATGGCCGAGTTAACTAACATGGCCGTGGTAGAGCACCCGACCGAGTCGAGGCGGGCCGTTACCCTGCGGGCCCTTCGTGGCTACGTGGACGGACTGGCCGCCGGCAAGGGACCCCGTCAGGCGGCCCTGGACGCCGGTACGTCGCTTGGTGAGCTGAAGCGCGGCGGCAAGAAGGTCCGCGAGCGCCTGGAGGCGCTGACCGAGGACTACGGCGCTAGCGCCGACGAGTTAGCAAGGCTGGTGAAGATGACCTGGACCCAGTTAGCCCTTGAGGCGCTGGACCCGAAGGTTAAACTGGCGGCACTGCACGAGCTGTCGTCAATCCCCGAGGTCGGCCTGAAGGCCGGCAGGGGCAACCCGACGCGGGAACCGCTGTCGGCTGAGACGCTGGCCCTCTTGGGGGGCGAGGAGTAGAAGACGTGGTTGCTTTGTTGACTGTTGCGATGTTTCTTGGGTTCTTGGCGATTGTGGCTCTTTTGATCGCTGCTCCGATTTACCTACTGTGGAATTGGCTCTGTCCTTCGTTGTTTCACCTGCCGGCGATCAGCCTGCTACAGGCGTTAGGAATCGGTATGCTGACGTCTTTGCTATTCCCTTTGGGAGGTAGATCAAAGTGAAGACCAAGAAGAACGGCGTTGGCCAGTACCAGGGGCGTCCCGGTACCGGCGGGGTCAAGGTGCGAAAGTCGGGTGCCCAGTGGGTAGACATGTCCACTGTGGCGGCACAGCACAACAAGCCGAAGGAGGCGAAGTGAAGAACTACTTGCTCGGCATCTTTACCGGCGTCGCTCTCTACTGGGCGGCATCGAGCACGTACGAGTTGACCCGTCAGGTCAAGGAACAGGGCGACGAGCTTCGTCTGATCGAGAAGTACATGGTTGGTTCTCTAGGTCGATAGGCGCAGTAGTGGACGGCTCGTCCGTTCTGGCCCGTTACGTGGGCCATGAAGAAGTACGGGAAGAGGTCACTATCCGGTAGGTCCTTCGGGGCTCAGAGAACCCTCGAAGAGGAACGTAAGGCCCAGGAGCAGTACGAGCCACCGGAGTTCCAGCACTACCAGTTTGACGACGGTCTACAGTCCAGGTCTAAGACGAACCTGGCACTGTCGCCCGAGGCCTTTGGGATGGCTACCGGAGATAAGTCGCTTGGTCGTCACGTGGAACGCCTGTTGGAGGACAACGCCGGACTTACGCTGGCTCGTAGCGAGGCTGGTCCCGGCTGGCCTTGGTAGAGAGCCCAGCTAGTTTCTTGAATCGACTTGGAAGAAACGTCATCAAACAAAGGGAGCGAGACGATGGAAAGCAAAGAAATAACGATGGACAAGAAGTACACGACACGCGACGGACGCGAAGCTCGTGTGCTGGCGGTTGATCTTGGCGGGTCACAGCCTGTGGCCGTAGCGTTGAAAACCAAGGAAGGCAATGGATACCTTTACCGGGTCCGTAAAGACGGCCGATGTTCCCCAGAAACCGCTCCAGACAGCAACTTTGACCTAGTCGAGAAGAAGACCAAGGTAACACGGTGGGTGAACGTGTACGAAGGGGGAGCCAGTGGGTTCAAAACTGGAATCTCTATGTTTGACAGCCGAGAGCAGGCTGAGTCCATGCACGACCTGGGAAAGGTTTACGTTGCTTCTGTCCCCGTCGAGTTCGAGGCGTAGTTGACAAGCTTTCTGGCGGGTGCTAGACTAGTGCTTGTCGGGGAGGCCGGCCGGTTGGTTCTGGCGTTGAACAAAAAAGTGCTGGGGAGCACTGAGACGTCGTAGTGGACCTTCCGGTCGGCCGTAACGCGGGGCGGTCGTCTAAAAGTTAGGAACTGTTCCGAGAGGTCAGGGATGTGGGTTAGAATCCCACCCGCTCCCACCGTTTCTTTGTGGACCGTTAGGCCAACCAGAGCCAGGCGTGATAAGCGCCGGTGTTGCCGTTTGGATGACGGCACGGTCCAACCGCCTTCTGTCCGTATGGCATCCAGTGGGTGCCTGGCAAGGGACGTTCGACGCGGTCGCCTAGGCGCGTCGAACGTAGCCCGGCTTCTGGGCCACAGCGTTAAATAACCAGATAACGGACTCCAGTTTTCTGTGTGTACGAGCGAAGCGAGTTAGCGAGTTATGGGGAGACAGCTATCAACTGACTTTCTGCGAGTGGCTCCTGGTGATGCGGGAGTCCGGCTATCAGCGCCATCCAGCGACGCCGCAGGACCGGGCTCATACCCGGCCCCACCAGTTTCAACACACGCCCCTAGCTCAGCGGCGCGACCGGGTAAAACCGGCACGTGTGACGCGAAAGCGTTGGAGAGCACCCGGCAGATAACCGGGAGGTCCCTTGTTCGAATCGAGGGGGGCGTACCAGTTCCCACGGGCCGCTGGTCGGCGGCCTGGGCCGAGGAGTTACGGTGTAATACGGACGTGTACAACCGTCGCTGGTACATCGAGACACCTTGGTTTTCGCTGCGGCTTCATCACTGGCTACGTTCCGACGACAGTCGGGCGTTCCACGATCATCCTTGGAACTTTTGGGTTTTTGTTCTGAGTGGCGGCTATCTGGATAGAACACCGTACGGTGACGAGATTATGCACGCCGGTAAATGCGTCTACCGGGACTGCGGACACATGCACTGGGTTGACCTTTACGCCGGTCCCTGCTGGTCGCTGGTGCTGACTGGCCCGAAAGTTCGCCGCTGGGGTTTTTGGAAGAACGGCAAGTTTACTCGAAGCAACAAATACTTTCTGCGCTGGGGATCGCATCCTTGTGAGTGAACGCAGCGACGTCGTGTCGGTCGACGTCATGTACCAGCTACTGGACCGTGACGAGCCCGGTACCCTGCGACGCCTCGTAGAGGCCGGTGACCTGCCGGGGCTTGGTCACGTTCTTTGTTACGGGGTACTCCTGCCAGCCGGCAGGGAGTACGGAACCAGGGACCAGCGTCGTCAGTGGATCGAGTGTCAGCGTTCCTGCAAGGTTCGACACGACGCGGCCAGGGCCGTGTTGGAACTAGTGCGAGACGAAGTCTCGCTCGTGCGCTTCGTACGCTGGGTTAAGAGACGTCGCGGGTACGGTAAGCTGCTGCGGCGTCTGGTGGCCGAGTGGCATAAGGAGAACTCGTGAAGACACTTTGGCGGTTTATGCAGCGTGTTGCTGGCTACTGCCCTGACTGTAAGGTGCGTTGTGGCAGGTTGTCCGCGTGCCTTCTGTGTGGCTTCAAAAGGTGGGACGGTTGAACTACGACGAGCTACTGGCTGCGCTCGACTGGGACAAGGTTATCGAGGCGGTTCACGGGGTTCCGCTGAAGCAGCACGACTACGGTGACGTGGCCGGGATGCTGCTGTCGTCGGTGAAAAAGTGGGGCGTTAAGGACTACAACACCCTGGCCGACATCAAGGTCGAGCAGCGCTTTGTGATGGAGATACCGTCACTGACTGCTCACCTTGGTGTAAGCAGCGCCGAGAGTCGATCCTACGGCTCGTCGGCCATCAAGGGTTTCATTGATCTGGACGGCTTCCGGACAACCCACGACGGGAAGCTCGACGCCGTTGAGGTAATCGACTGGAAGACGGTCGGCTCTATCACTCCCGAGAAGAAGCTTAACCAGTCGCTGTCGTGGCAGGGTAGAATCTACGCGGTTGCTCGCGGCGCGTCTCGCTACACCTACCGGCTGGTGCAGCGTGACGGTCGAACGGCCGAAGTCAGCTCGAACTGGCCCGAGCCGTTCTATACCGAGGATGACGTTCGCGAGTACCTGACCGAGACGGTGGCCGCCAGACAGGACGAGCAGGGACGCCATCGGGTCGAAAAGCTCGGAGGCGTGGCCATCACGCCCTGGCGGCGTAATATGCCAGGGGCCTGCGGTGCCTTCGGACGACCGTGCGAGCACCTGGAGCTTTGCGCCGTGACCAATAGCGCACCGCGCCGGCCGTTGGCGCTGGGGCCGCTATCCCATAGCTCCTGCGAGACGTTTAACCTGTGCCGGGAACGCTATCGGCTGGACGAGCTGAAAAAGGCCGAGGACGTGGCAGCCGGTCGTGAAACCTTTTACGACGTTGAAGCATCTAGTACACTAGGGGTCTCTTTCCATGCCGGGGCAGCCGAAGCCTGGCGTCAGATAGGGAGTTTACGATGAGTACCACAAGCGAGTTTCGCGCTCTACAACCATACCAACAGAGGGTTCTTGATGAGCGCCTGGAGTTGGAAGATAGAATAGAGAAGCTTGGTGTCTTTCTAATGGCACCCGGAACGCCGTCTAAATTAGGTCCAGAGGAGATGGACCGTCTTAATCACCAGTACGTTTTAATGGTCGGATATTGGCTGGTTCTCGACGAAAGGATAGGTGCCTTCTGATGACAGTTGTACGAGTTCTTGTTATGAAGGGTGACGAGAAGTGGGTCAAGGGTACTTTGGAGCGGTGCGTAGCTCGACCTGAGAGGTCGTTTACACCTGGCCCCGGTAGATCGATCACCGAGGTTTACCGAACAGTGTCGGAAGGCGACGAGGCGGTCGTTGACTACGAGTCGCTTAACGAAGCGCTGGAGTCTTTTTGAAGACACCGACCGACACCGAGATCCTTGACTGGATCGAGAAGCAAGGGAACGGCGACAAGTGGGTTGCTCGTCAGAGCGTCACAGGACGTGGATTTAGGTTACATAATACGTCGGGAGAGGGCTGGGGATGGTTGCCCGTAGGCGGCTACCGGACAGCGCGTGAAGCGGCCATAGCCGCGATGGAGGAAAGTGAACGAAACCGAAATTAAGCAGGCAGCGTTGAAGGTCGCTCCAAAGGGCAAGAAGTCGCTGAAAGCTACTACCCTCGTGGATACCGGCTGGTACAAGCTTCTCTTGCAGGGACCGACCGGTAGCGGAAAGACACGCACGGTGGCCGAGGCGTTGCAAACGGTCAACGTAGCCGGTCAGCCGACAAAGGTCTTTGTGGCCAGCACCGACATCGGCGGAAACGGTCTGTCGTCGGTCCGCGACCGGTTGCAGGCCGTAGGTCGCGAGGATCTACTGGCCAACGTGTGCTACGTGGACTTCGACGACTACGAGACCTTTGCAGCGTTTACTAGCGGTACTTTGGTCCCTGAGGTAGACGGAAAGCCACTCTGGGAGTGGGACCCGGACCTGCTGGTTCACGACGGCTTCGCCAACTTCCAGGAGAGCCACATCTGGCGCTACGTCATGGACATTGCGCCGATAGCTAAGGACAGTACGGAGGCCCGCGACGAGGGGGTCCAGGCTTCACTGGTCGAGTGGGGTCAGATCCGACGCTGCTCGCTGCTCTGCATCGACCAGTTTAACCGGCTCAAGAACCCGTTGACCGGCAAGACGCCGTCCAAGATCACGACCGTGCTGCTGGACGACGGCAAGGAGGACAAGTTCACCCACGAGACCAAGCGTGGTCCGCTGGTAATCGGTGCCGCCCGATCCTATATGCCGGCGGCCTTCGACTACATCGTGACTCTTAAGGCGATCACTAGGCCGGGGTCGAAGACCCCGGAGTACAGTTACACGTGCGATGTAGGCGGCCGGGCGGTCGCCAAGCAGCGGGGCGGCGAGTTCCGCAAGCTTCCCGAGGCGGCTATGAAGGGGGCCGACTTCAAGACACTATGGCAATTTCTAACGCAGCCTCCAAGCGAGGCCGAGGTAAAGTAAGATGCAGGGAAAGATAGTGGAAGCACAAGATCAGAGCGCTACCTTCGAATCCCTAAATAAGGGCACGTTCTTCGTGAGGGGTAGCGAGCGTGTTGGCAATGACACGATTCCTCGTTTGAAGGTGAGCAATACCGATTGGTTCGACTTCGACCCGAAACGCGGTGTGGGTATCTACAATTGGAATCCAGGACCGGTCTTAGCCGTAAAGCCAATTGGTCTATCGTGGGAGGTGGTTCGGTGATCAAGTCTTCCTACGTACCTTCGATTACAACCTACGGACTGGCTGACCGCCTTAAGGTAGCCACGGAACCACCGGTAAAGCCGGTCGATCACATCGCTGTCTTGATGGACAGCAGCGGCTCGATGAAGTCCTACACCAACGAGGCCTTCGACTCGCTGTCGAAGCAGTTTGACGGCATCCGAAAGCTCCAAGGGGACCCGTCGCGGGACACCTTCCTGTCGTACTACACGTTCGGGACGCAAAGCTCGGTCAAGCGTCTTCGCTTCACGGAGAGGTACAGTGACCCGATTCAACGGCACGAGTACCACCCAGACGGCGGTACGCCGCTTTACGACGCCCTGGGACGAGCGATCACCGACCTGTCTCCACTGGACGACAGCCGTGGCGATAAGAGCTTCCTGGTGATCCTGATCACGGACGGCATGGAGAACCAAAGCTACGAGTGGTCGCTTAGCTGGAGGGGCAGGCGCGTCGACACGGCCGTCCAGGAGAAGCAGAAGCAGGGTAACTGGACCTTTGTTCTCCTCGGTCCCGCCGGGATTTTAAATCTGGCCGTCTCTCTTGGAGTACCCAGTGGTAACGTGTCCCAGTGGAATCCAAGCGACCGTACCGAGTACGCCAGGACCGCCCAGCAGAACGTAAACGCAACCCAGTCGTACGTCACGTTACGGGCTGCCGGTGCCCGGTCGGTTGGGACCTTCTACACTGACCTTTCCAAGGTCAGTGAGTCGGAGGTGCGACGGGCTTTGCCCGAGGTTACCGACCAGTACAAAAGATGGACGGTCGACAAGGAGATGGACATCGGCCTCTTCGTCCCCGGAAAGACCGGCAGGCCCTTCGAGAAGGGCAGGACCTTCTATCAGTTGACCAAGACCGAGGCACGGGTCCAACCGGACAAGGAGATCGTTCTCCAGGACAAAGCAACCAAGAAGCTCTACGGCGGTTCGCCGTCCGACGTACGACACACGCTGGGCCTCCCGAACGGCGGTTCTACAGTTCGCTTGAAGCCAGGTAATCACGCCGGTTGGAACCTGTTCATCCAAAGCAAAAGTGATAACCGCAAGCTTGTCCGAGGCAGTGAGGTTTTATGGAGGAAGTAGTTCTACTGTGCGTCTTGGCGGTTATCGTTGTGGTTGGCCTGTGCAAGATAATCGACCTCTTTAGTAGACCGCCTGGTGGACCGCCTGACGACTGGGACGATTACGGTTTCTAGGTAGGCGCAACCAGCGCCCGAGGTAGCAAAGTGAGTACAATAGCAACAAAGACGCTCTTTCCATGGCTCGATGCCGTTTCCAATGGAAGCGGTAAGGCAACATTGCGCCCGAACGCGGTTACAGCACCGACACCGGTGTTCAAAAACACTGAGCCACTGGCTAGGACCTCCGACCCGGCGACGTCCAAGTCGGCAGCCGCGACCTACACGGCCAGTGGCCAGCGCGGTACCGACAAGTCACGTTTGCTGGGATGGCTCAAGGCCAACGGGGCGAAGAACGGCATGACGAGCCACGAGATTGCGTCGCACGGTGTCTTTGCGCACCCGACCGTTCACAAGAGGCTTCCCGATCTTCGTCGCGATGGACTTGTGGTCAACGGACCAGCCAGGACCTGTACGGTGACAGGTCGCTCGTCTTTGACGTGGAAAGCGGCTTGACTTAGCCGCACTCTAGCGCTAAGCTAAGCTCGTTAGGTAACCAGGCCACCTTCGAGGCCTGGACGTACCGGTAGCGGTCCAGGGTGACAAGTACCGGAAAAGAGAACACAAACAAAGTGGGTTTTGGAAAAACAGGAGCACAAGTAAAGCCGAACCGTGTGTGTATCGGAACCATCGGTACCATCGGTCCGGTGGTCAAGTCGAAGAAGGACGGTTCGCCCTACTTCTACGAGGAGATCAAGATCAAGAAGCAGGCCGACGGCGTGGACAACAAGGTTCTCCTGATGTGGGCACCCGAGTGGTTCCAGGCCAAGTTCGCCGACCCGAAGTCTTTCAAGGGTGCCATGGATGAGTGGTGCAAGGCCAATCCGCGCGTGGTCGAGAATGAGGACGGAACTACCGAGGAGAAGGACGGCAGCACCTTCGTCTTCGAGAAGAATATCAGCGCCAAGACCAAGAAGGACACTTCCTTCCTGGAGGGGTTAAGCGGCTCGTCCGAACCGTGGGAAGAGATCCAGAAGGCTCTGACCAACGAAGATCGCCAGAAAACCAGCGACGAAGTCCACGAGATCATCAAGGACTTCTTGGAGAACCTGGGGCCTGTCCCCTTTCTCTACGTTCTGAAACAGCAGAAGCAGGACGGTGTTCTCGACGACTTCTACGAGGTCGACGAGATCCGCTGGCTGACCGAGAAGAACCTGAAGCTGTACGTCAATAAGGCCGAGTACGCGGCTAAGGCCATCGCGTCAGGAAAGCCCAAGGCCGGTGCTCCGTGGAAGTTCACCTTCGACCCGACCGACTTTGGCTTCGACGTGAAGCTGCCGGCGGACGCCGAGCCGGCTTGGGTGGCGTAACGAGTTCCAGCGCACCGGCGTAGACCGGTTAAGCGAGGACGGAGTTGGTCGCCGTGAGGTTCAAGCGCACCGCGTTGAGTCGGAGAGCGATGGGCACGACCCCGCGCAGGTTACGGTTATCGCCTGAATGTTCACCAGAGTCTAATAGCTGGACCGAATCCCCAGCGGGTCTGGGGTACGTCGGAACACACAGTAGACGTTAAACAGCGTGCCAAGGGGCTGGCACTCCCCAAAACTGCTCGTGGTAACAACGCGGGCCGGTACGTTAAACCGGTCCAACAAGTTCTCTTGGCTGGCAAGTGAACCGGCGTCACGTCGGGCTCATAACCCGAAAAGCAGGGTTCAACTCCCTGGCTAGCAAACAGTTTCTTGGAATTGGTCAACCGCAAGGTAATAGCAGGAAAGCCGTGCATGTAGGGAGAAAATAAACCCCGAACACTCGAAGGCCACGAGTGACTAACGGCCTTGGGCACACTGCGTGAAGCCGGCCCCCTGCAACCAGTCGTGACGCCGTAGTTTAACGGAAAAACGGGGTCGGGTAAGGCGTGTAGGGCGACGGTCCGATAGTCCGGCCTGGCTGCGACTTCCCCGTTCGAGTCGGGGGCGGCGTCAAGTTTTTCTGCCAAGGTGTGAAAGCAACGCGGTAAAAGTGCTGCACACGACGTTGGCGACGGGGTAAGTCGGTCCAATTCTCCTAGAGCTACCTGGGCCGGGCGTCGGGTCCACGGTGGAGAAGCGGGATTCCGTGGTGGCAGAGTATGTCTTTCTAGTTCGCTTCCTAGGGTGATGGAACTAGACGCGGCAGGTTGCTGAAACGGGCGGCGCGTAAACCGCTCGAAAAGTTTGTCCGACAGGCCAAGGAGGCAACGTAGTCGCATGATCAGCTACAGCGGCGTAAAACACGGACCCGACACGGTGGAGCAGCCGCCGGTGAGAGACGTTGCTATTGGACTGGCTCGCTTACCGCGCTGGTGTGGTCAGACCAAGGCACCCTTCTCCGTCTTGCAGCACAGCCTGGTCGCGGCCGACTTGCTACGTCCCCACGGGGTCGAGCTGGAGCTGGCCGGCCTGACTCACGATTTCGAGGAGGGTCTGGGCTGGGGTGATATATCAAGCTCTCTGAAGCCCGACTCGGTTCGCCACGCGCAGCACCAGCACCGGAAGCGCTGGCTGGTCAGCGCGCTTTCGCAGCAAGCGGGTGACTGGCGTCCATTCCGTGTGTCCTTGCTATGGAACCACCCGCTGCTCAAGGAGGCCGACCAGGCTTCGGGCGACGCCGAGCGCTACCTGATGATGGACGGCAAGGGTCCACTGGACGAACCGGGGGCGACATCCATGCAGGTCAGAGCCCTGTCGCTACTGACTCGCTATGGCTACAGCCAAAGCGGCCTTGCCTGGGACCCGGCCCAGCAGGTCCAGTACCTTGTCAGCGAGTTCGAGAGGTTACAACGTGAACTGTACGCTTTGTGGTCGACAACACCCGGGCTTCTGCTCGGCACCGTGGCCAGTGTGCCGACCGGGGGCCAAGGGCCTGACTCTGCGGGTAGTCCTGCCGAACACCCGGACCGACCGGCCACAGCGAGAGGTGTCCTGGGACGAGTGGTCGACGCTGCAACCGGTGACCAGGAGAGCGAACGCGTCAGCGCTCGGGTCGTCGGCATCGACCGGTCTCCCTACTTCCGTTGCTCCGAAGTGTCCTACGACGGCGTCCCGGCCGACCAGTGTTCCTCCTGCGGTGCCTGGTACGACCACGGAAGCGAGCACGCGTGTCACCCCGAGGCAGGGGGAGCTGCTTAATGGCTCGTAGACAAGAAGCCCACTTTATCGACCAACAGTTACCGATCATTAACCCAGGACGATGCTGCGTTGAGTGCGCTTATTTTTCAGTTGACACCGGATCTCCTGATTACAGTGAGTATACTCCTGGTAGCGCGTTCGACATGGATTGCTCCATGTGTGTCTGGCAGTATCCAAGCTATGGTTCTGAGGAAGAGTACCGGTTGGCGATCCTATCGGCTTCTAGGTGTAACCAGTTCAAGGATCGTGGCAAATGATTAAACCCAAAAACCTCCCGAAGATCTCGAAGGACACCGAGTGTTGCGGGAACTTCCGCTGGTTCAACTACACCGGCGAGGTAACGAGACACGCCAAGCCGCGCTATCCACGGGACGCTGGTGGTTCCTGTGTGTGGCCGCAACCGTTCCAGGTTCTTCCGCAGTCGATTACCAGGGCTCACGCGTTCCAGCGCGCCTACTCCAGGAACTACTGCCACGCGCTGGACGACGGGCGTGTCTGCCCCACCTGGGAGCCAGGAGAGAACGCGTGCTAACCAGGGCCCAGGACAACAAGCTGAAGGAGCTTCAGCGAAAGTCTTCTCACCAGATCCAGGTCGTTGGTGACGACGGTGGTGCAGCCGAGTCGTCCACGGTGGTGTTGAAGCTCGGTTTCCCGGAGTTGTACGTCTACGTGGACCGGGACGGGAAGATCCTGCGGACCGAGACGGAAGCGCAACGGGAGCAAGGTTGATGACAAGCGGGGGTGGTGCAGTTGGGAGCATTCCGGTACCCACCGGCGACACCGGTTCAAATCCGGAACCCCGCTCCAGTTTTACTCTTCGAGAGTACCGGTTTGATAGTGTGCTAAACTCGTAGTGGGAGAGTGACAAGGTGCCAGCGAGTAAACCAACCGTTTTACCAGACGTCGTGACGAAGGGACGGATCTTCGAGATCGTGATCGGTGGTCATGTTTGTTCGAAGAAAAACGAACTGAAGCACAACGGTCGCACGGGTCACGCCTACTACCCGCCAGAGGTAAGGGCGAACCTCGACGAGATCAACGCACAGGTCGAGTATCAGTGGACACAACGGACAGCGAACGGCGACTTCGCCAGGCAGCCGCTGGTTCATCCGGCGCTCGGCTTCACTTTCTACGTTCAGACAACCCGCTCTGATCGAGACAATAAACTGGCGACCCTGATGGACGCCCTTGTCGCCGGTGGTGTCTTAAAGGACGATTCCATCGCTGAATGCAACTCCCCGATCCTGATCGGTAAGGCGTATAGAGCTACTGAGGCTGGCGTGGCGGGTGCCAGGATTTTCATCGAGCCGAACGGTGACTTTGACCGTCTGTATGCCTATATGAGGCAGCAGGATCTATCCGATATTGCACCGATTAAGGCGCAGCAGGCCGAACGTCGAGCAACGCGCAAGCGACACTTCAGGGGGAGGGTCTAGTGAGCGAAGTCGAGCTACGGGCCGAGTTTTACCTGCTGGCCCACACGTTGATACCTTGCCTGGAGTCGGTTGTTCACGATTACCTACACCGTGGGGACACTGTTCTTGCCGAGGTGGTGGAGGAGGAATTACGAAAGCTAAAGCGACTGCTACCGTCAGCGTAGAGAAGCGAACAAGGGAGGCCCTGTCGGCACGGCCGGACACCTTCACGGCGGACGAGATCGGGCTGCTGCTGGCGGACGCCTGGACCGGTGTGACACGACGCAACCCGACGCCGATCACCGAGGAGCGTCTGGGTTACCTAAGGGGCTACGCTCGCGAGTTGCTTGCCAAGATCGAGACGGTTGACGTGGCGACCGGCCACTTGACGTGGGACGAGGTTGTTACGCTCTTTGTTGGCGCGGCGCTGGCTGCGCACGGACTGCACGCCCGTTAGTCGGGCATAGGAGAACACCATGTCTGACGTTGAAAGCGTACTGGTTCTACCTGACATCCACTACCGGCGCAAGGCCGGCGGCGAGGACAAGCGGACGTTGGACGCGGTTAAGCGATACGCCAGCCACCACCGCTGGTCCCACGTCGTGTGGCTCGGCGACGTCATGGACCACAACAGCATCTCGTCGCA
>Ga0209166_10000267_pt1 | contig 65763 bp, 52 predicted proteins | sample Coa_R1_3_FD_187151 | JGI IMG/M metagenome (GOLD analysis project Ga0209166, IMG submission 187151) | Surface soil microbial communities from Centralia Pennsylvania, which are recovering from an underground coalmine fire - Coalmine... | ecosystem: Environmental > Terrestrial > Soil >...
TCCGGAATATAGCCAACTCAGTATGGGAACGCAAGTTAAAATGCGCGAAAATTGGGCAAAAATGAAGAGTTTTTTTGCCGGACTGTGGATTTTCCGGCCAAAAACAGCGATTTTTGCGGTGCGCGCGGCCAAATTTCCGGCATTTCGCCGCCACCCGCTCGCAACGGCCGAATCTAAACCCATTTCCGGGGTTGTTATGGCGCAATCTTCTAACCTGGATTCTGCTTGCCGCTTTCCTCCGCCTTCGAAAAAAAGTTTGGCGCGCCAAGCCGGATAGATCGCACCCGTCCGCATTTGCCAGAATCGCCTTGCACGCTACACATTTTCCGCGAGGTGTTTGATGAATGCTTTTCGCGCCGTTGCCATTCCCACCGAAGTGGCCGATTCCGTTCGCGCCACGATGAAGTCGCCCACATACGGCTTTCCGGCACACCGAGAAGTCGCCGCCGGCCGCGCGCCGTGCCGCCACTGTCTCGAATTGGTTCGTCTGAACGAAGAAGAGCTGATTCTCTTCACGATGGACGCGTTTCACGCACTGCCAAATGGAGAAAGCGTTCCGGCCTCGCCGGGCCCCGTCTACATTCACGCCGAAACGTGCGCGCGCTACGGGTCGCGCGAAACCCAAAACGGAATCCCCGCAACCTATCGCGGGCGATTGTTGACGCTCGAAGCATTCGGCGCCGACCGCAAGCTGCTTGCGGAAGTGCGCGCCTCGAACTCGCAAGAAGAACAAATCGCGCAGGAATTGTTCGCAAACGCCGAAGTGAAATACATCCACGTCCGCAGCACCGAAGCCGGCTGCTTTTTATTCCGCCTCGAACGAGGTTAATTTCGCATACTCTCGCGGCGTAATGGTGGCCTTTTTCGGCAGCCTAACCTTTCACCGTTGTAACCGGCGCAGCGACGGAACTCCAGAAACGCCAAGTCCCCTTCAAAGCCAAGACAATGGAGCTAGACATTAGCCGCCAGCGAACGCCGGAAAAAGGCGCGCTATTTTGAGTTTGTGCCGGCCGGCTGCTTCAATTTGGCCAGCAGTGGTATGAGGTCCACGCCTATACCGAGTCGAAAATAGTCTTGGTCCGTAGGCTGGACAGCCTGGATGACGACGGTCGGATCATCTAACGCCACAAATTTCGAACCCGGCAGTAACACCAAGGCCGGTGTGTTGCGATTTTTTTGGAGATGTGAATACGAGGACCCGAAGATTCGGACAGTCCCGGCTGTCCCCGGCACCGGATACGTCCCAGAAATAGTCAACACATAACCGTTTAGATGTCCTGCCGTCACGGTTTCGTCTTGTCCCCATCGCACGTCGAAGGTCCCCGGGTATACGTTTTCGGGCTTACAACCCGATGTCGATTCCGAGTCCGCACAGTCTCCGGTTAGATAAAACGTCTTTACTCTGAGACCCACAAAATAGTTGCGATAGAACCGCGAACGATTCGGAAAAAGAAACGCCACGCTCGTAGGTTTCGTACTCGGCGTGGCCGGGCAGGTGAAACTGGCCGAAGACGTCAGGCCGTAGCTGCACAAAGCCGCCGCAAGCTGCGGAAACTGCGTTTCCAACTGGGGCATCTGGGCGAATTGCTGTGCGAGGTTCGCGTTTAGCCCGAATTCCTGCGCGGTTCCCGTGGGGCTAAACGGAGTCACGCTGCCGCCGCCCAGAATTATGCCCGCGGTTGTTCTTGCCCAGTTTTCTTTCCAACCAAACTGTGTTCCATGCCAGGGCGCTTTAAAGTCGTACTCGATGCCCGCCTGAATTTCGAAGCTTTGCGTGATCTGCCCGATGTTCTGCCCGGAAACTCCGCTTGCAAGCGACGTGGGCGAGGATAGTGAACTGAGGTTTGTATTCGCCGCCGCCGGTACGCTTGCGATCCGCGGATCGAGAAAAATCCAGCACTTTCTCGATAGTGGATGAGCCGGGTCGTGCCCAGACTTATCCGAATCTTCTTTGTGATCTCTACACCAGCTGCTGCCAAGAAAACTAAGCGGAGCGGCTAAGTTGAACGACGCGAAATATTGTTGACTAGGCCCTGACGCGCTCGATCCTGTGGCGTTAATACCAACCAATCCCAATGTGTACAACGAGGACTGTACCGTCTTCTGTCCTCCCACTATTACGGCCTTGCTCGCGACGCCGGTTCCGCTATCTGCCGTAAACTGCGCGATCACCTTTTGCCCCGCGTCGAGCGTATCGATCAGGATTTTGAATGTTCCATCGTCCCGCACCGGCTCAACCGGGCCCTGCGCTGCTCCGTCTACACAGAGTCGAACGGTACCCGATTGGTCGCTTTTTACCCGGCCTGTGACAACCACATTCGTTCCGGCCGTGATCTCGTCAACCGTTAATTGGAATTTGGAGTCCGAACTAGCTGCAAGAGGGCATTGAGACTCGTCTGCCTCAACCGTTACAGCCTCGCTCGCTGGGCCGACTTCCTCTCTCGACTTCGACGACGTAAACTGCACCGTCACTTTCTGTCCTTTTTTGAGGGCATCAGCCACGATCTTGAATGTTCCATCGTCTCGCACTTTTTCCGGATTTCCCTGCGCGACGCCGTCCACGCAGAGTTGAACGGTGCCTGCGTCGCCCTTTTGCACGGATCCGGCAACTACAACATCCGTTCCGGCGGTAATTTTCTTCAGCGTTGGCTTGGAAACACTTGTGAATACTGGCTCAGCCGGGCACGTTTTCTGCGCTTCCGCGTAGAGAGGCCAGAGACTTAGAAAAGCAAGATTCAAAACGAATAGACAAAAAGCCCGCTGGGCGTTCATTTGCTGCTTTCTCCTTAGGCAAAGCGCAATCTTCCGCGTTCGAGATGCGCGGTTCGAGGTGGGCGCTCGCTCCTGGTTGTAACTGTTCAGTATTAGTACTACAATACCATAAATTCAGAATCCATAGGTACGATAAGACGAGGTGCCCAAACATTAACTATGGCGGGTGGCCGCTCCACGATTGTGGGGAACAGAAAACGAGAAAACGAGAAAACGGCGAATAAGCGCCCGCTCACCGCGCCCTTTGCAAGCTTCGTGTATCATTGAATTTCGCAAACTAATGAGACTCGAAGTTCTTCCTTTTTTGACGTGTCCCCATTGCGGCGGCGTCCTGGCGTTTGCCGGCTCCGCCCCGAACCCCGAATCGGACGGTCACGTGATGACCGGAGAACTGCAGTGCGCGGCCTGCACTTCCCGGTTCGCAATTCACAACGGCGTGCCCATTCTTCTGCCCGCGAATCTTTCCCGCATTAAATTGGAAACCGCCGCGCGCTTCGCCGAGGAGTGGACCCGCTGGAGCGAACTTCGAGACTACTACCAGCGGGAATTTTTCGATTGGGTCGCGCCGCTCGAACCGAAACATTTCGCCGGCCAGTTGATCTTCGAGGGCGGATGCGGCAAAGGCCGCCACACCGCCATCGTCGCGGAAATCGGCGCGAAAGCCATCGTCTCGGTCGATCTTGGCGAAAGCGCGTTTGTGGCCTTCGCGCACACGCGTAAATTCGCGAACGCGCACATTGTGATTGGCGATTTGCTCAATCCGCCGGTGCGTCCGATGTTTGACCTGGCTTTTTCCGTCGGCGTTTTGCACCACCTGCCGGATCCCGCCGCCGGATTCGCCAGCCTCGCTTCTCGCGTGCGCGAAGGGGGCCGCGTGGCTTTCTGGGTCTACGGCCAGGAAGGCAACGAATGGATTACGCGTTACGTGGACCCGGTGCGCAAAGCGCTCACGTCAAAACTTCCCGCGCCGCTTTTGCGCGTGGCTTGCATTCCGCCGGCGCTCGGATTGTGGGCGGTCATAAAACTATTCTACTGCCCGGGTCCCGGCGGCAAGGGGCCGGCCAAACTCCCTTACGGCGATTATTTCGCCGCACAATACACCTACCCGTTCGACGAGATTCACGCGAACGTTTTCGATCAATTGGTGACGCCGGTGGCCCACTACCTTTCCGCGGATCAGGTAAAACCGTGGCTGGCTTCCGGTTTTTGCGACGTCCAGCTGCGCTCGCACCGCGGCTATAGTTGGACGGGCCTGGCCACCGTTTCGCGCCATGGTCCGGCCGCGGACGCGAAAGCCTGAGGCCAAGCAAAAGCCGCGCCGCGTTGCGCCAGTGCGGCGTTTGCCTTCTGTGTTGCGGGAGGCTTACAGGCTGGCCAGGTCTTCGTAAAAGTGCGCGATCGCTTTGATCCCGCTGAAATAATTTTCCAGGTAAATGTGTTCGTCGGGCGCATGCGCGTTTTCGTCGGGCAAGCCGAAGCCGATCAGCACGCAGGGCACGTTGAAGGTGTCGTGCATCTGCGTGACAAACGGAATCGATCCGCCTTCGCGGATGAAGACGGCCTTTTTTCCAAAACCTTTTTCGAGCGCCGCTTGTGCCTTTTTGAAAATCGGCGCTTGATACGGCGCGGCCCACGGCTTACCCGTGCTCAACACTTCAAATTTGCACTTCACGGTTTTCGGCAGCAGTTTGCGAATGTATTTTTCCACTTGCGCGGCGATTTTCTTCGGATCCTGGTGCGGCACAAGCCGCGTGGAGAATTTCGCGTACGCTTTCGAGGGGATCACCGTCTTCGCGCCTTCGCCCGTGTACCCGCCCCAGATTCCGTTCAGCTCGAGCGTCGGCCGCGTCCAAAGCTGCTCCACAATCGTGAATCCCTTTTCGCCGCAATAGCCCGGCGCGCCCACCGCGGCCTCGAAGGCTTTTTTGTTCCACGGCAGAGCGTTCAGCGCTTTGCGCTCGGTCGTCGAGAGTTTCGCCACTTTGTCGTAAAAGCCCGGCACCGTCACGTGAAAATTCTTGTCGTGCAGTTTCGCAAACAGCTCGGTCAGAATCGTGAGCGGATTCGGCACGGCGCCGCCGTATACGCCGGAATGAAGGTCGCGCTCCGGCCCCGTCAATTCAATCTGGTAGTAGTTCAATCCGCGCAAGCCGTAGGTAATCGACGGCACGCCTTTGCCGAGCATCGACGTGTCGGACACGAGCAACGCATCGGCCGTGAGCTTCTCTTTGTTTTGCTGCACAAAATTCCACAGGCTCACGCTGCCGACTTCTTCTTCCCCTTCGATCAGCACCTTCACATTGACGGGAAATTTTCCGTGCCGTTCGTGAAGCGCTTCGAGCGCTTTCAAATGAATGTGCACTTGCCCCTTGTCGTCCGCCGTGCCGCGCCCGAACAGGTTTCCATTTCGCACCGTCGGGTCGAACGCCGGCGTCGTCCACAGCTCCAGCGGCTCGGCCGGCTGCACGTCGTAGTGGCCGTAAAAAAGTACCGTCGGCTTGCCGGGCGCTTCGAGCGATTCCGCGTAGACGAGCGGGTGCATCGCCGTCGGAACGATTTCGATCGATTTGAATCCGGCCGCCCGCAGATTGTCCGCCACCCATTTTGCGGCGCGTTCAATATCGGGCTTGTGCTCGCTCTTCGCGCTCACGCTCGGAATGCGCAAAAATTCCTTCAGTTCCGTCAGATGCCGTTCCTGGCGGCGATCGATAAATTCAGCAAGGTTCATAGCGGGAACGAGTAAACCCTTTCCGAGTGTTATACGCAATTTGTCTTACGAATGTTGCGGCGAAGGGAAATGTAAGGCGAGCCGGAGAAGATTTCCGCCGCTGCGATTCTCATCATAGAACGGAGAAAGGAGCGGCACAAGGCAGGCGGCCGAAAAAACCGCCGCACCGTTGCGAATCCGATACATCCAATATGCCTCTCGATTGACGCCGACTGGCGGCCCTCCGAGAATGGAGGCATGGTCGAAGCCACCTTTACCTCGCCGCGCCGCAGCACCCGCGTTTTTCGCCGCCTGCCGGTGAAGGCCTCGGGCAAGGACCACAACGGCAAGAAATTCCGCGAAGCGTGCGAAACCGTGGTCGTCAACTCGCACGGCGGCTTGCTGCTGCTCAAGCATGAAATCGACGACGGCGAAATGCTGGTGCTGGAAAATCCGGTGACGCAGGAAGAACAGGAATGCCGCGTGGTCTTTATAGGCGAGCCGAGCGACCGCGGCCAGCGCGTCGGAATTGAATTTCTTACGCCATCGCCGCATTTCTGGGGCGTCGAGTTCGACGATTCTTCGGCGACGGGCGTCACACACTAAGTTGCCGCCGAAATCCCGGTTTTCACCGGGGCCGGCGCGGCGCCTTTGCCGCGAAAATAGCCGTCCCACACGCGCCACAGCAGCAGAACGGCAACGAGCGCGCCGTAAAACAGTGGCTTACGGACATCTGATTTTACCAGCCAGTAATAATGGACGACTCCCAGAATCGCCGACGCGTAAACCAATCGGTGCAGCGCCTGCCAGCGTTTTCCGCCGAGCCGCCGGATCATGCCCGCGGTGGAAGTTGCCGCCAGCGGAATCAGCAAAACAAACGCTGCAAAGCCCACGGTGACGAATTTTCGTTTCGCCACGTCGTCCCACATCCCGGATAAATTGAAGCTCTGATCCGGCCCGAGGTACGTGATGAAATGCAGCACCACGTAAAAAAATGCGAAGAGCCCGAGCATGCGCCGGTAACGAATCAATTCCGGCAGCTTGAAGGTTTTTCGCAGCGGCGTGACCGCCAGCGTGAACACCAAAAATCGCAGCGTCCAATCGCCGGTGGTGTGCTGCAGCGTTTCCACGGGATTGATGCCAAGGTCGCCGCGGAATAATCCCCAGCACAACAGCGCAAAGGGAAGCGACGAGGCGAGGAACACCGCGACTTTTGTCCATTTGCTGGTCAGCAGTTTTCGCACAAGCGCCGCCGCCTCAGTGGAACTTCTTCAAGTCCATCCCGTTGTAAAGCGAAGCGACCTGGTCGCCATAGCCGTTAAAGGGAAGCGTCTTGCGGCTGAAAAGTTCGCCGAGGCGGTGTTCGGTCGACTGGCTCCAGCGCGGATGGTCCACAGCCGGATTCACGTTGGAATAAAAGCCGTACTCGTTCGAAGCGGCGGTGTTCCAGGTGGTCGGCGGCTCTTTTTCCTGCAGCTTGATTTTCACGATCGACTTGATGCTTTTGTAGCCGTACTTCCACGGCACGACAATCCGCACCGGCGCGCCGTCCTGATTGGGCAGCGTTTCGCCGTACATTCCGACGCAAAGCAGCGTGAGCGGATGCATCGCTTCATCCATCCGCAAACCTTCCACGTACGGATAATCCAGCCCGGTATATTTCGATTGCGGCATTTGGCCGGCGTCGTAAAAGCTTTCGAACGCGACATACTTCGCTTTTGCCGTCGGCTCCGCTTGCTTCAGGATCGCGGCGAGCGAATAGCCGATCCAGGGCACAACGATCGACCAGCGCTCCACGCAGCGATGCCGGTAAATGCGTTCTTCGAGCGGCGCCAATTTCAGAATTTCGTCCATGGAAAATTTTCGGGCGGTTTTTACTTCGCCCTCGACGGAGACGGTCCAGGGCGTCGTCTTGAAGTTCTGCGCGTACTTCGCGGGATCGGCCTTGTCGGTGCCGAACTCATAATAATTGTTGTAATGCGTGACGTCGTTGATGGGTGTGACTTTTTCATCGGTGCTGAAGGGACCCTTCACGAAATTGAGTTTCGATGTGGCATACGCGGTGAGGCTGGGCGAGGCGAGAGACAAGATTCCTTCGCCGGCAAGCGCCGTGGCCGCGCTGGCGATGCCCAGGTCGCGCAGGAATTTTCGCCGGTTCGAATACACGTCTTTGGGCGTCACATCCGCATACGTCAGTTCTGGCTTTCGCCGAATCAGCATGATTTCGTCCTCAGGGCCGGTTCTGCCGGCAGGGGGGCGGTTCCCTCAATCCTAATAAAGATACGCGCCGCCGCTTAAATTGGATGCTCGAGTACGCAAAAAGATTCGCGACGAGCGCCGCCAAATCCGCCTGTTTCCTGGTTTACAATACCCCGGAGCATGGTTCCTTTTCTCTCCATTATCGCGCTGGGATTTTTTCTGGGCATGCGGCACGCCACGGATGCGGACCACGTTGTGGCCGTGACCACGATCGTCAGCCGGGAACGCACGATTCGCAGCTCCGCGCTGATCGGAATCCTGTGGGGCCTCGGCCATACGATCACGATTTTTGCCGTTGGCTCGCTTATTATTCTATTTGGCGTGGTGATCCCGCCGCGCCTCGGCTTGACGATGGAACTCTCCGTCGGCGTGATGCTGATTCTGCTCGGCATACTGAATCTTTCCGGCGTGATGCGCTGGGTTACGCAAAATTTTGGAGACGGCCACCCGCACACACATTCCCACGGGCCGGGCTTTCGTTCTGAACCAAACGGCGTACAAATTCGCGACGCGGAAATTGCGCCTTCGCTCGGCTGGATGGATCGCATTTTCGGCCGAATCAGCCTGTACCAAATGTTCCGGCCGCTGGCGGTGGGCGTGGTTCACGGACTGGCGGGCTCGGCCGCAATCGCGCTGCTCGTCTTGACGACGATTCGAACGCCGGCGCTGGCGATGGCCTACTTGCTGGTATTTGGCCTTGGAACCGTTGGCGGCATGATGTTGATTACGGCGGCGATCGCGGTGCCGTTTACGTTTTCCGAGCGCCGCTTTGCGAGGATGAACCGGTTGCTTGCGACGGCGAGCGGCGTGGTGAGCGTGGTGTTCGGCCTCGCAATCGTGTACGAAATGGGATTTGTGCACGGGCTTTTCACCCGCAATCCCACGTGGACGCCGCGCTGATTCGGCTGTTTTTGTTTGCACGGGCGGCGTGCCTGTGCCGCCGAGGCAATTCGTGAACATGGAAAAGTCCAGCCAGCAGGCGCAGCGCAGGGTTTTGAAACTTGACGCGCGCGACAACGCGATCGTCGCACTCGTTGCATTGCAAGCCAGAGAGTGCGTCGCGTGCGAAGGAAACGATTACACCGTTGCCTGTAACATTCCCGCAAAACACAAATTCGCTGCGATCGATTTTGAAGCGGGCGACGAGATCATCCTGTACGGCGTGCGGGTGGGCAAAGCCTCGCAGAAAATTCCGCGCGGGCAGCTACTTTCCACAAAAAATATCCGGCACGATGCGTCTCCCTACGGGCGCCGCCGCGAATCCGCCAAGTGGACGGCGCCGGACGTTTCCGGCTGGCGAACGCGGACATTCCTCGGCTATCACCGGCCCGACGGTCAGATTGGGACGCGCAATTATTGGATCGTGCTTCCGCTTGTTTTTTGCGAAAACCGGAATATAGAGATACTGCAACGCGCGCTCGAGGAAGAACTGGGTTTTGCGCGCCCGCAGGGCTATCAACAATTTGTTCGCGAGCTGGCCGGCCTCTACCGCGCCGGGCAACTCGGGCGCATTGCCGCTGCTCGGTTCGAGGAAACCGCGCGCGGTTCACACCCTTCGCGCCTTTTTCCGAACGTGGACGGAATAAAATTTCTGACGCACGAAGGCGGTTGCGGCGGCACGCGCGAAGATTCCAGCAATTTGTGCGGGCTGCTGGCCGGATACATCCATCATCCAAACGTCGCCGGCGCCACCGTGCTCAGCCTCGGTTGCCAGAATGCGCAGATTGCGATTCTGCAAGAGCAACTGCGAGTGCGAAATCCGAGTCTGAAGAAGCCGGTTTTCTTTTTCGAACAGCAGAAGAGCCTTTCCGAGGCGGCACTCGTCTCCGATTGCATTCGCCAAACCTTCCTGGGCCTTGTTGAAGCGAATAAATTGGCGCGTGCTCCCGCGCCACTTTCGTCGCTTACCGTGGGCCTCAAATGCGGCGGCTCGGACGGCTTTTCGGGAATTTCGGCGAATCCCGCGATCGGCCACCTGGCCGATATCGTGAATACGCTCGGCGGCCGCACGATCCTTTCCGAATTTCCGGAGCTTTGCGGCGTGGAGCAAAACCTCGTGGACCGCTGCGTCTCGGACGAAGTTGCCGAACGCTTCAGCCGGCTGATGGACGATTACGCGGCGCGCGCGAAAGCCGTTCGTTCGGGATTTGAAATGAATCCGTCGCCGGGAAATATCAAGGACGGCCTGCTGACCGACGCGATGAAATCGGCGGGGGCGGCAAGAAAAGGCGGCTCTTCGCCGGTGACGGCGGTGCTTGACTACCCGGAATACGTTTCGAAACCCGGTTTGCATTTGCAATGCACGCCGGGCAACGACGTCGAATGCGTTACGGCGCAAGTGGGCGCGGGCGCCAACATTGTGCTCTTTACGACCGGACTTGGCACACCGACCGGCAATCCGATCGCGCCGGTGGTAAAAATCTCCACGAACACGGAACTTGCCGAGCGCATGAGCGACATCATTGATTTCGACGCCGGCACGGTGATTCGCGGCCTGGCGACAGTCGAACAAGTTGGCGAAGAGATTCTCGAGCGCGTTATCGAAATCGCGAGCGGCGCCGCAGCCACCAAGGCCGAAACGCTGGCGCAGGACGACTTCATACCGTGGAAGCGAGGAGTTTCGCTGTAACGGCGACGGCTGCGGAATTTTGTGGATGATGGTGTCCACCGCGGTTTAACGCCGCGCTCGGATGGCAGGGCTTGCGCCAAAATTCAGCGTGTGCGGGCGCGCGTGTGGCAAATTGGCCGCTAACTCACAGAATACGTTAGAATTAAAAACGGAGGAGTGGGTGAGCGGTTGAAACCGGCGGTCTTGAAAACCGTTAGACTCGAAAGGGTCTCGGGGGTTCGAATCCCTCCTCCTCCGCCATTCGAACTGTGTACGGTCCGAAGACATCCTTAACAGAACGTTCCGGAGACGTAGGTTACATTTTGGGCCAAACGGATTTGGTGCGGACCGCCATCGCCAAGCCCGCACTCGGCACGAACCCCTCGCGTTCTCGATCTTCGGCGCTTTCAGTAATCCTTTCGCCAAGCTGGATTTTTCCGCCCGCCCGGGCGCGGCGCAAGCGCCTATGATAGAGAGGACGGACAGATGCTCTCTACTCGGACTATTTCGTGGATTGCGGCAATTTGGGTCTTGGTTCTCGGCAGCTACGCGCTGGCGCCCTTCGTGCTTCATGATAAACAGTCGCTCATCACTTTCGGCGACGTCGCGCAATGCCTCGTACCTCTTCTCGCCAACGCCGGCCTGCTGATGAACGCGGGAACGCCGCACTGGCGCCGCAACGTTTTTTGGATGCTCTTCGCCATGGGCTGCACGCTGTGGATGATCGGCCAATTCCAGTGGACGTACTATGAAGTTTATCTTCACCAGGAAATGCCCGACCTTTACCCGGGCGACGTGACGTTTTTCTTGCGTGGCATTCCCATGATGGCGGCGCTTGCGCTGCGGCCGCATCGAACGCGCAGCGAACTCCGCCTGCGCTTCGGCTATCTGGATTTCGTATTGCTTCTGACGTGGTGGATGTTCTTGTACGTTTACGTCGTCATGCCGTGGCTTTATGCGTCGCCATCGGTCGCGCAATACAATTTCGGCTACGAGATCGTTACGAATATCCAGAACACCGTAATCGTCGTCGGTCTCGGTTTTCTGTGGTTGCGAACGCGCGGCGCCTGGCGGCTGGTTTACGCCGGCCTGTTTGGCGGAGCGGCATTGCAGATGACGGCCTCGCTTTTTATCAACGTTGGCATCAACCTCAAGACGTACAAGACGGGATCCTGGTTCGACCTGCCCATGCTCGGCTCCTTTCTGTGGTACGGCACGGCGGGATACATTGCGCACATGCGACAGAGCGCGCTCGAGGCGCCCGTCGAGAGCGCGAACGCCGGCGAGGAAGAACCGGAAAATCAGACGACGTGGGCGACGAAGCTCGCCATGGCCGCCGTGCTTTCTTTGCCGATTTTCGCCTTCTACACGCTGAAGTATTCGTCCGATTCGCTTGCGGTGCGCGATTTTCGCTTGTACGCAACGGTCATTGCGTCCGCCCCACTCGTCTTCCTGGTTTTTATGCGGCAGCATCTGGCGGACAAAGAACGCTTGCGCCTGCTCGCGCAATCCCAACTATCAATCGAAAACCTGCAACGGCTGCAGACGCAACTCGTGCAATCGGAAAAGCTGATTTCGCTCGGCCAGCTTGCGGCCGGCGCGGCGCACGAAATCAACAATCCCTTGACGGCGATTCTCGGCTATTCCGATCTGCTTGCCGACGATCAAACCATTCCGGAAAAGAGCCGGACCGTTGCCACGAAAATCCGCGATCAAGCGCGGCGAACCAGGACGCTGGTGCAAAATCTGCTCAGTTTCGCGCGCCAGGTTCCCGCGGAACGCACGCTGCTGGACTTGAACACCGTGGTGAGCAACGCCGTGCAACTCCGCGCGCTGGATTTGCGCAGCGGCACGACGAAAGTGGAATTGCAACTCGAATCCGTGCTCCCCGGCGTGCGTGGCGACGGGAATCAACTGCTGCAGGTTTTCTTCAACATCATCAACAACGCGATTGACGCCATGGAATCGGCTCACGGCGGCGGCACTCTGACGGTGAAAACCACGCGCGACCGCGCCTGGGCCGTCGTCCTGTTCAGCGACACCGGACCCGGCATAAAGGAACCGCATCGCGTGTTCGATCCGTTTTATACGACCAAACCCGTCGGCAAGGGCACCGGCCTCGGTTTGAGCATCTGTTTCGGCATCATTCAGGAACATGCCGGGCGCATTCTTTGTTACAACCGGCAGGAAGGCGGCGCGGTGTTCCGCGTTGAATTGCCCGCCGTCCTGGCTTCGCTGCCGCCACGCGAGGCGCAATTGACCGGCACCAGCGCGCCGCAAAAGACTTCCTGAAGTTTTTTCGCGCCGCTCGTTTGCGCAATTGGTATGGGCGGCGGCGCATGAGTGCAAGCGAGACGTGCTGGAGTTTTCCTCACACAAACTCCGCCGGGAGCCTCCATGTCCGATGCCGCGATTCTGACCGAACGACTCACTCGTAAATTCGGCGAACTCACTGCCGTGGACAACGTAGATTTGCGCGTCTCCGCCGGGCAATTTTTTGGCTTTCTGGGACCGAACGGAGCCGGAAAATCCACCACAATTAAAATGCTGACCGGGTTGCTCACGCCGACGGCGGGCCGAATGCAATTGCTCGGAATCGATTTTTCGCGCCATCCCATCGAAATGAAACGCCAGATTGGCGTCGTACCGGAAGGCATGGGCCTTTTTGAACGCCTGACCGGCGCGGAATATCTAACGTTTGTGGGCAGGATGTACGGACTGGATAAAGCGACCACCCGGCAACGCAGCGAAGAGTTGCTCGAATTTATGCAGCTTGCCGACCGGCCAAAAACGATGATCGCGGATTATTCTCACGGCATGCAAAAGAAATTGGCGCTTGCCGCGGCCGTCATACACGGCCCGCGCATCCTGTTTCTCGACGAGCCGTTCGAAGGCGTGGACGCCCTGGCCGCGGGCGCCTTGAAAGCGCTGCTGGGAAGAATGACCGAACGCGGCGTCACGATTTTTCTGACCTCGCACGTACTGGAAATTGTCGAACGCCTCTGCAGCCACGTGGCCATCATCGACCGAGGCAAACTCGTCGCGCAGGGATCGCTTGAAGAGCTGCGCGCGGGCGTGCGCGGCGCCGAAGGCAGAACGACGACGCTCGAGGAGATTTTTCTTTCGATCGTGGGCCGGGGCGGCGCCGAGCGGCCAAATGTGGAGGAACTCTCGTGGCTGATGTAGCGCGCTCGCCCGGTTTGTTCGAGCAAGTCTGGCTCGTGGCCGGATTGCGCTGGCGGATCCTGCGCAACAACGTGAAGAACAAGAACCGCGTGTGGGACGTGATTGGCGTCGCGATTTCGTCGATCGTCGGAATTGTTTTTGTGTTGGGCCTGGCGGTTGCCATTTTTTTCGCCACGGTTTCGTTTCTCGATAGTCGTCATGAAGCGCGGTTTGCGCTCCTGTTTTGGGGCATTTTCTTGTGGTGGCAGGTTCTGCCGATTTTTGTGGCGGGATTTTCGCCCACCTTTTCGTTTCGCTCGTTGCTCCGTTTTCCTTTGAACTTTTCCACGTTTTATTTTCTGGGCATTGCGTACGGCCTGGCGGATTCCGCCGCCCTCGCGTCCATTCTTTGGCTGATCGCCATGATCGTCGCGACGGCAATGACGAGGATTTCTCTTGCGCCGGCGATGCTTTTTGCCGCCGCGTTGTTTGTCGCGGTGAACGTCACGTTCGAGCGGCTGATCGGATCCTGGGTGGAAAAGATTTTGTCCAAACGAAAGGCGCGCGAATTTTTCCTCGCGCTTTTCGTCTTGTCGATGGTCGGCGTGCAGTTCATCGGCCCCGCCATTCAGAAATATCAAAAATCCACGAAGCCCAACGTGGAACGAATCGTGCGCTATGCACGGCCGCTTCCCGCGTCGCTTGCAGGCGAAATGATCGCGCGCTTTGCCAACGGCGACTTGGCCGAAGCGGGCGCGGCCGGCGCGGGTTTGGCGGCTTATTCGTTGCTTCTGGGCGGACTGCTTTTCTTTCGCTATCGAGCGCAATTCCAGGGCGAAGAGCTGAGCGAAACGCTGGCGCCGGCGCGCGGCGCGGCGAAATCCGCGGCTGCGATTCGAGGGACTGCCGGGCCGGAGCTTGGCTTGTTGCCGGCAACGGTCGCGGCGGTTATTCGAAAGGAATTTCGCTATCTATTCCGGAACGGATTCATGGCCACGGCGCTTTTGTTTCCGCCCATGCTCGTGTTTCTCTTCACCATTTATTTCAGCGGGCCACATCCCACCAGCGTCAAACACGCCTTTTCGCCCGATCTTTTTTTTCCGGCAATGATGGCATACGTGACGCTGATGTTGATGGCGCCGTCCTTCAACTGTTTTGCCTATGAAGGCCGCGGCATGCAGACCTACTTCATGTTGCCGGTGCCGTTTCGCGACATCTTGCTCGCGAAGAATTTTCTGACCGTTTTTATCATGACGGCCGAAATCACCGTATGCATCGCGCTCCTGAAATGGCGCGTGGGATTGCCGCCACTTCCCGTTTTTCTGGCAACGATCGGCGCGCTGATTTTCGCCGTCGCGGGACAATTGACGATTGCGAATTGGTCGTCGCTCACCTTTCCGAAAAAAATGGAATTCGGAAAGATGCAAGGGAACCGGCAATCCGGCATGGCGGTTCTGATCGCTTTCGCCGCGCAACTGGTGTTCGGAAGCACGTGCGGCTTGGTGCTCTTCGCGGGGCGCGCGGGGAGCAATCCCTGGCTTTCATTGGAAGTTTTTCTATTTCTCGCGGGAGCGGCCGTGGCGGGTTACATCGCGGCGCTGGACCCGCTGACAAAATTGGCCGAAGTGAAAAAAGAATCCATCCTCGATACATTGATGAAGTGAGTCGCAAGATCGGGTCCGGGGAAAAATGTGGCCATCACGGCCAATCCTGTGCGGCGTGGTAGATGCGGGAGATTTCCACGGCTTCGGATTTGAGTTTGTACACTACGATGTACGGAAGCGGCGGAAAGATCAGCTCACGCCGGCCCGAAATCCTGCTGCTCCGCCCAAGTTCGGGAAATTCCCGGAGTTTTGCGCAACCTTCAAAAACCGCCAGCACCACTTCCCGAGCGGCCGACGGGTTTTCCGCCGCGATTCGGGCGTAGATGCGTTCCAGGTCCCGATATGCTTCTTCGGACCATCGAACTTCCATCAGGGCTTGAGAAGGCGCTGCAGACGCTCGCCGACTTGTTCGTGTGTAAAGTATTCACCGCGTTCGAGCTGAGCCTCGCCGATATTTACGGCCTCAATGAAACGGGCGTCGTCCTCAAGATAGCGCGCGAGAATATCCTGTGCGAGTCCATCGACAGTGCGCCCTTTCGCCTCGGCGACTTCAGCTAGCCGGGAAACTTGGTCTGCGGTAAGAGGAACTTCCATACTTTCCGAGTGTAAGCGGATTGCAATCCACGGTCAACGAGGTGGACGTAGTGAAGAAAAACTGTGCGGCGGGAACTGGGTTTATGTGGAGGCGTTGGAGAGGAAGCAGAAGTAGCTCACGCGCCGGAAGAAGTTAGCGCCGCGAGGATTTTCTCCGCGGCGTGGCCGTCGCCAAACGGATTCGGCGCGGCGGCGGACGGCGCGGCCTTTCGGCCGGAGAGCCAGTCCGACGCGCGCGACGCGATCTCTTCCGTCGAAGTGCCCACAAGCTGCGCCCAGCCGGATTCGACCGCTTCCGGCCGTTCGGTGATTTCGCGCATGACCAGCACTGGCGTCCGCACAGTGGGCGATTCTTCCTGCACGCCGCCCGAATCCGAAAGAATGAGCGCGGCGCGTTTCATCAGGTGAACAAATTCGGGATACGAAAGCGGATCGACGAGCAGCACTCGTTCGCGATCGCGCAGCCGCGCGTTGATCGCCGCGCGAACCGTCGGATTCGGATGAACCGGAAGCACCGCGGTGACGTCGGCAAATTTTTCCGCAAGCGCCACTACCGCCGCGCAGATCCGCTCGAGCGGGGCGCCGAAATTCTCGCGCCGATGCGCGGTGACAAGCAGAATTCTGCCGGAAAGATTTGCCAGCCGCGAATCGGCGAATTGCACGGACTTCGAAAGGATGCCGTCGAGCGCATCCACGACGGTATTGCCGGTCACCACGATGCGCGCATCGGGAACGCCTTCGGCGCGAAGATTCGTGGCGGCACGTTCAGTAGGCGCGAAATTCAAATCGGCCAGCGGAGAAATCAGGCGGCGGTTCATCTCCTCGGGAAACGGGCGAAGCTTGTCTCCGGTGCGAAGCCCGGCCTCGACGTGGCCGACGCGTATTTTTTCCTGAAACGCGACGAAAGTGGCGGCAAACGCCGTCGTCGTGTCTCCCTGCACGAGAAGCCAATCGGGACGAATTGCGCGAAGGACGCCGGGAAGCGTTTCCAATACGCGGGCGGCGAATTGCACCGGCGTCTGATCCTCCTGCATCAGGTTGAGATCGTGATCGGGCTCAATCGAAAAAACGCGCAGCATCTGATCGAGCATGCCGCGGTGCTGCGCGGTTACGCAGACATGCATCTCGATCCGCGCGGCGCGCGCGGCGCGAATGATCGGCGCCATCTTGATGGCTTCGGGCCTTGTGCCGAAAACGGTGACGATTCGCATGATCTATTTTGCCGCCGGCGGTGCCAGAAGCGCGTCCGCGATGCGATTCGAAAGAATAGACCAATCGTACGGCTCGACAAAATGATCCCAATCGGCTTCGGAACTCATGCTCCGCGCCCGCACGAATGCGTTTGCCCAATCGGTTGCGTTCGGCTCGGCCAGAAGAACGTTTGGCCACGCAAGCCGCTTCCAGGTTTCCAGCGGAGTGGATACGACGAACTTGCGGCACGCCGAGTATTCGACAACTTTTATTTGAAACGCGAAGTCCGTGCCGGTGGTAATTCCTTGCGCGAGAACGCCGACATCGATTGCATTGAAATACGTCGAGATTTCGCCGGGAGATATTCCGCCCGTGGCGATCACGCCGTTCGCTCGATTCGCTTCAAGCATCGATTGCCAGTGCTGCGCGGGACCGACGATGAGAAGCGCGGCGTCCGGCAAGCGCTCCCGTGCCGCCAAAAAAGCGTTCACGACGAGATCGACGCCGGTAAACGGGCCATGATTGCCGATGTAGCCGATGACGAATTTGTTTTCCAAGCCGAGTTTCGCGCGCAGCGCCCGCACTTGCTCCCGCGGAACACCGCGCAGCTTTCTGAGATCGGCCCCATTGGGCAACGGAAGCGCAAAGACGGAACATTCCCGCGCCAGTTTTTCGCAAAGCGGCTCGCTGACGGCGAACACCGTATCCATTTTCGACGCGATGTTTCTTAGATTCGCGCGAATTTCATCGATCCGCGCGGCCGTCTGTTCGTGCTCCGGAAACCAATCGACGACGTCGAAAGCCGACCGAACATCAGGCAAGCGCTCGGTGCCGAACAGCTCAGAAGCGTAAAGAACATGAGTGATGCCGTAAGTCGCCAGAACCTTTCGTAGCACGCGGTGATTCCGCGATTGACAGAACGCCATCGCGCGGGCAGCGCCGAGAACACGGTGAAGAAGAATGGGTTGCCACACCGGAAGCGCAATCGGAGTGAATCCATCGGCCGGCGCAACGATTTTGGCGGAACGAAACGCGGACGAAGCGGCAACGGAAAATTGTTTGAGGCGGCGCCAGAAAGGCGAAGCGGCGTCAACATGAAGCGCATCGCGCCACTTGAGAACGAACACCTCAAACCGCGACGTAAGCCGCCGCGCAAATTCAATTTCTCGAACGGAAATGTCTTCCGCATAGATGTGGGGAATAACGAGAAGGCGCCCTTTTGGCGAGACCGCGGACGATGCGGACGCCGCCGCCGTCATTTTTCCACCAGAAAATTGCCGATCGCGAGCGCGTCCATGCCGGAAGAGAAAAACGTTCGAATCGCGTCCGTCGGCGTGTGTACAATCGCCTCGCCGCGCAAATTAAAACTCGTGTTCATCACGACGGGCACGCCGGTAATTTTTCCAAACTCATCGATCAAGCGGTAATAGAGCGGATTGCTCTCTCGCTCCACCGTCTGCGGCCGCGCGCTTCCGTCCACGTGCGTCACGCTTGGAATCACGCCGCGCTTTTCCGCGCGCACTTGCGCCGTAAGGATCATAAACGGCGAATCGTACGCCGACTCCAGATATTCCGGCGCGGCTTCTTTCTTGAAAGAAGGCGCGAACGGCCGCCACCATTCGCGGAATTTCACGGCGTTGTTCACCTTCGCGTTCATTTCCGGATCGCGCGGATCGGCCAGGATCGAACGAGCGCCAAGCGCGCGCGGCCCGAATTCCATCCGTCCCTGAAACCAGCCGAGTATTTTCCCTCGCGAAAGCAGCTCCGCGGCCGCCGCGGCCGGGTCGGCAAGTTTCGTGTGCTTGATTTTGTACGTGTTCAACGCGGATTCGATCGCCGCGTCGTCAAACGACGGGCCCCAGTACCCATGGCGCATCGCCTTCGCCGGAAGTTTGCCCTTCGCATCAAGGCACGGCGCGAGCGCGGCGCCAAGCGCGACGCCATCGTCGCTCGCAGCCGGTTGCACGAAGAATTGTTCCACGAGCCCGCTCGCCGCGATTTTTCCGTTCGCTTTCGAATTCAGCGCCACGCCGCCCGCAAGACATAGATTCCGCGAACCGGTCTTTTGCAGCGCGAGCCGCACGATGGACATCATCGCGTGTTCGCACGCCTCCTGCGCCGCAAACGCAATATTTTTGTGATGGTCGGAAATGTCCGATTCCGCTTCGCGCGGCGGTCCCAGCAATGGAATCATATTTTCGAAAGGCGATCCCGTCACCAGTTGCCTCGAATGAACGCGGGGAGGAGTCGAAGCCACATCGATGAATTTCGCAAGATCCACGCCCGGCTGTCCGTACGGCGCAAGGCCCATCACCTTCCATTCGTCGGAGTTTCGCACGAAGCCGAGATACGCCGTGAATTCGCTGTAAAACAATCCAATCGAATCCGGATAGTCGATCGTGAGCACGTGGTCAAGCCGCCCGTTGCGTCCGTGCCAGATTGACGTCGCTTCCCACGCGCCGCGTCCGTCCATCACCACCACCGCCGAATCGTCGAATCCCGAATACGCGTACGCGCTCAGCGCATGCGCGAGATGGTGATCCACAAACCGCATTCGCGCTTTCGTCTCGCCGAACGCGCGCCGGAAGGGCGCCGCACCGGCCCCCTGATGCCACATGCTCAGAAAGTGGCGCGACGAGTTCAAAACATTCAAATAATTCACCGGCCAGCCGCCCGTCGCATAAAGCTTCAAGTCGTGCCGGTACACCGGCCCCGCCGTTTGCCATCCAAAACACACTTCGTCCACTTGCGCCGCGGTGATTTTCGCGAAATCGAGACAAGCCTGGATCGCAAGTTTTGGAAATCGCGCGTCGTGCTTCAATCGAGAAAGGCGCTCTTCCGCGACGGCGAACAGCAGTTCCCCATCGCGCACGATGCACGCCGAGGAATCGTGCATCTGCGAATAATTGATGCCAAGAGTGATCACGTTCCGGCTGTCGCCTTCTGGTGTCTGTCGCAGACAAATTGAAACAGCGCCTGGACTTTCTTTGCGTGGTTTGCCCAGCTCAATCTGCTCATTCTGGTTCGAGCCGCTTTTCCCAATGAGGCGCGGAGCTCAACGGAACGGGCCAGGCGCAAAATCGAATGTTCGATTGCATCGGCATTCGCGGTCGGAATCAAGAGCCCGTCCACTCCATCCTCGACGGAATCGACCATACCGCAGGCGTCCGTGGTGATCACCGGCATGCCGGAAGCCATCGCTTCCATGACGGCAAAAGAGGGCCCCTCCATCAGGGAAGGAAGCAGCAATATATCGTGCTGTGCGTAAAGCAGTGGCATATCTTCCGCCGGAACTCTAAAGATCACGCGCAAGTGTTTCTGCAGGTCTTCGCCGAAAAAACTCCGTATCGTTTCCTCGGCGGTGGAAACTCCAGCAAAGGTCATCGTCCAATCGCTAAACCTCGTTAGCAGACGGTTCAAGGCGTCGCGCAAATAATAAATGCCGCGTTGGTCAAGCCAGGTACCGGCGTAGAGAAGACGAAGCGGGCTCTGTTTCTCGTATTCGCGCGCCGTGAAAAAGCGCTCGTCCACGCCGCTTTGCACGTAAAGAATGCGCTCCGGATCGAGATCGTATTTGAGATGGAGCATCGTCCAGACGTCCCGGCAAAAACAGTGTGCGGCATCCGAGGTCGTAACCGAACAATCGAAACGTGATTGATTGTAAAGCCGCTGCCACGCTCGGTTCTTCCAATTGAAATGCCAAGCGCGGCCCTTGCGGGCTTCACGCTTCATCGTGTGAGTGCGCCACTCTTCCAGCGCGTGGAGCGACACCACGTAGGGCGGATCCCCTCTTTTCGGAAAAAAACGATGCAAGGCGCCGTACGCGAAGCCCACCGGCGCGTGCAGATTCGCGATGTCGTATTCACCCGCATGACGGCGAATATACTTCGCGAGCCGCCACGCAAATTTCGTTTCTCGAAAACGTCCGCGCATCTCGTCGTCGGCGACAATGTCTTCACGAAACACGAGATCCACCTGATGGCCTAGCCTCGTAAGTTCGCGGGACAGGTTATACAAAACCGCGGAGGTCCCGCTCTCAAGGCGCTTGGGCGATCCGGCTGTCATCAATATTTTCATTCCCTCTCCGGAATCGCGCCATCAATGCCTGGAATTAGCGTTGGCTTTTTGCCCCAAATCCCGGTTCTGCGTCACGCGCAGAACATGTCCGTGAGAAGGATTTGGAAGCAAGTGGCGGCGCGCACGCCGATAGAACGGACTTTCGACCAAAGCGCGCTTCAGGCGGAAGTAGACGCGTGGCGGCAACAAAAGCGACGGCAACAACGTCATAAATTTGAACGCGCGATGGACGGGAGAAGCCACGTCGATGACCTGCTGATAGAGCCGCCATTCCGACCGGAATGTTTCCCAGGGCAAGCCGCCGTCCAGGGATAGGCGCAACGAGTCGGCGTCCGCTTTGATATTGTTCGTGATGATGCGTGCGGCCTTGGAATTCACATTAAGCTCCGAAAATCTGTCCACTAACGCAATTTCCAACGCTTGCAAAATACGGCACTTGCGCCGAAGGCGATCGCCGTCCGCGTTGGTGATTTGATAGAGATTCGAACCGTGCAGACGATAGTAGGTCAAAAGGTCCGGCAAGATATAAGCGTCGTGAAGCACCGCCGCGAGTGTAAACAGATATTCGTCGGCTTCAAATACGATCGACTCTGGGATCGGCCCGATCTCGGCCAAAACGCGGGAACGAATTGTCATTCTGCTCGTGCCGAGAAAACTGCCGCGCACGATGAAGGACTTGGCGCCGGCGGGGGAATTGGCGCAGAAACGATTGCCCTCGCGCAGGAACTCGTTTTCTTCGGTTCCATCGGGCTGGACGATCACTAGACCGTTGCCAACGATGCCGATGGCCGGGTCTGAATCCATTGCTTTCGCAACGGTCGACAGTTTGTTGGGTTTCCACCAGTCGTCCCCATCAAGGAAGGCGACGATTTCACCGCGACACTGCGGGATGCCCGCATTAAAGGCCGACGCCTGGCCGCCGTTTTGTTTGGCGATGTGCGTTACGCGCGGAGCAAATTTCTTAACGAGTTCGGCGGTGCGGTCGGTAGACCCGTCGTCGACAACGAAAATTTCGAATTCTTCAGTAGGGAAATCCTGTTCCAGCGCGCTGACGATGGCTCGTTCGATGAACTTTTCGTGATTGTAGGTGTCGATCAGTACGCTGACATAGGGTCGTGCCAACTTTTCCCCTCGCGCCTCGTGGATTCCAACTCGACAATATTGTCTCCGCGCAATATCCTCGAAATTGCTGCGTCCAGTATATAGTATCCTCGCTCGCCATCCGACGAACGAGCGTCTCTTGTGGCGCTTTTGCTGCAAGCTCCGCGGTCGGCGGTGATCACAGTGCTTGGAAGATCACACGCGAGCGGCCATCCGAATTTCCTTGAGTAGCGCGCGTCGCGCGATTGGCACGGCAAGACAAAACGCTTCCCCTTCGCGATGTCCGATGATTTCGCCGTAATAGCCGAGTTGCGGCAAATAACTCAGCACCTCCTCCGCCGCCGCCGAACCCCAATTGTGGATTTCGAGAAACAACAACGGCTTGGCCGCCTGCAGAGTTTGCGCCGCGCCACGCAGTACAAGAAGTTCCGCACCTTCCACGTCGATCTTTATGAACTTCGGAGATCGCTTTGCCCCAGCCATGAATTCATCCAGTGTGATCGCACGGCTTTCGACCGCCTCGAGACGCGGTTCTCCACTGCGATTGACCGCGGAAGTGCTCCAACTCAGGGTTTGCTGTGCGACGCGGGCCAGCTTGATGGGGCCTGCCGAATCCAGCAGTGCGACGTTTTGCAAATCGATGTTGTCTGCATGATTGATGCGAACGTTCTCCTGAAGAACTCGGAAATTCTCGGGCACCGGTTCGAAGGAAGCCACGCGACCGGAATCACCGACCAATTGCGAGAGAAAAAGCGTCAGGTATCCGAGATGCGCGCCGGCATCGATGCAAAAATCGCCCGGTTTCACGATGGCACGCTGCAATCGAATGAGCCCCGGCTCGTAGATACCGAGGGTGTAGATGATGTGCGACTGCCACGAGAGCCACATCTTGAATCTATTGCCAGACGGCCCAGCAGAGACAACCGCGATCGGCTGCCTCTCAAGATGAAAGAACAGCCATAGGACCAGACGGAGAAAATGTTCGTAGAGCCAAACACGGAGAGACGTGGGCACCGCGACAAAGAGGCGGACGGCCGCGTCACGAAGACCAACCCGTATTCCCGAGGCTACTCCAGTTTGAGCCGGAAATGAAAAAGTGCTCATCGTTCAGTATCCATCCGCACAAGACGAAAACGAGTTGGGATCGCTCGCTCGACGATTGTCTCCCGGTTGTATCCGTCTATCCTTTCGCCGACGATCGCTCGCGACAACTTTCCCCTCGGATCCACACTTCATACTCGTGCCGTGGACGTGCTTTGGGCGAACTCTTCATACCACGCAATCGTCTTGCGAAGACCCTCGCGAAACGGCGTCGAGGCGCGCCAGCCGAATTCCCTTGCGGCGCGTGTCGTGTCCAGGCAGCGGCGCGGCTGGCCGTCCGGTTTGGTTGCGTCCCACCGGATCGCGCCGCGATATTCGCAGGCTTCGGAAATCTGTTCAAGCAAAGCGCGGATCGAAATCTCTTCGCCCGATCCGAGATTCACCGGATCGGCCTTTTCGTATTTTTCCGCCGCGGCCACGATCGCCTGCGCCGCGTCTTCCACATAAAGAAATTCGCGCGTTGCGGCGCCCGTTCCCCACGCGACAATTTCCGCCGCGCGCGCGGCTTTTGCCTCAACGCATTTGCGAATCAGCGCCGGAATCACGTGCGAACTTTCCAGATCGAAATTATCGCGCGGCCCGTAGAGATTTACCGGCGTCAAGTAGATCCCGTTCAAGCCGTACTGCTGCCGGTACGCTTGCAGCTGCACGAGCAGCATTTTCTTGGCAAGGCCGTACGGCGCGTTCGTCTCTTCCGGGTAGCCGTTCCACAGTTCGTCTTCGCGAAAAGGAACCGGAGTGAATTTCGGATAAGAGCAAATCGTTCCGGCACACACAAATTTTTCTATCCCGGCCACGCGCGCGGCTTCGATGCAATTGATTCCCATCGTCGCGTTGTCGTAGAAAAATTTTCCGGGGTTCGATCGGTTCGCGCCGATTCCTCCGACCACCGCCGCCAGATGAATAAAAATGTCCGGCTTCGCCTCGTGAAAAAGTTTTTCCGCATGCGATTTTTCGCGGAGATCGTATTCCCGGCTGCGCGGAACAATCACATCGGCGCATCCCGCCGCGCGCAGCGTCTCGACAACGAACGACCCGAGAAAACCGTTGCCGCCCGTCACCGTGACTCGCCGATTTTTCCAAAATGCCATCGATTTCGCCCTTAGTGCTCCGACGCTTGTCCCTGCGCCGCCTGCATCACGCGCGTTACCGAATTCTGCCAGTGATTCCAGTGCGCCAGCTTTTCCCGAAGAATCGCCTGGCCCTTGCCGTGCGGCTTCAGCCCCGCCTGTTCCATATCCGCGTCCACCATGATCGCCACCAGATCCTTAAACCCCACCTTCGGCGCCCAGCCAAATTTCTCGCGCGCCTTCGTCGTGTCCGCAATCAGCGTATCCACTTCGAGCGGCCGCTTGTACCGCTCGGAAATCTTCAGGTACTTTTTCCAGTCGAGTCCGGCGTAGGCAAAAGCTTCGTCCACGAATTCGCGGACGGAGTGCGCTTCGCCGGTGCCAATCACATAATCGTCCGCCGCATCCTGCTGCAGCATCGTCCACATCGCTTCGGCGTATTCCGGCGCATAACCCCAGTCTCGTTTCGCCTCGAGATTGCCCAGAAAAAGCGCTTCCTGCTTTCCCGCAAGAATGGCGGCCACGCCGCGCGTGATTTTGCGCGTAACGAACGTTTCGCCGCGCCGCGGGCTTTCGTGATTGAACAAAATTCCGTTCGTGGCGAAAAGCCCGTAGCCTTCGCGATAAATTCGCGTCATCCAATGCGCGTAAACCTTCGCCGCGGCGTACGGGCTCCGCGGTTGAAATTCCGTGGCTTCGCTCTGCGGCGGATTCGCCGAGCCGAACATTTCCGAACTCGACGCCTGATAAAACCGCGTTTTGCCGCCGCACCGCCGCACCGCTTCGAGCAGGCGGATCGTGCCAAGTCCGGTGACGTCGCCGGTGTATTCCGGAATATCGAAGCTGACGCGCACGTGGCTTTGCGCCGCCAGATGGTACAGCTCGTCCGGCGCCAGCGAATAAATCAGATTCGGAATCCACTCGGTGCTCGAAACGTCGCCGTGATGAAGAAAAAGTTTTGCGCTCGGCTGATTCGGGTCCTGATAAATGTGATCGATGCGCGACGTGTTGAATGTGCTCGCGCGGCGAATGATGCCGTGGACCTCGTATCCTTTCGAGAGCAGAAGTTCCGCAAGGTACGAGCCGTCCTGTCCCGTAATTCCGGTGATCAGCGCTTTCTTCATGCGTTTGCCGGCCGGCCTTTCTTGATCGCACCGCGAGATAGGCCGAGCCTTCTGCGAATTCCCGCGGTTGGCGCGATGCACGTTTTCCAAAACCATTCCTTCATCGCCGCGCGCTGGCGCCGGAATCGCACGCGCCGTATCGTTCCATCTTCGAAAAGCTCGTGCGACACATCCAGCAGCGTGTGCGTGTGCGGCACTCCGCCATAAATCGCCAGATTGCGGCGCGCCTCTTCGCCCCAATACGCTCCTTGCTGCCCGCCGGCGATGTGCTGATATTCATGATTCTGATGAATCGCGCGCGTCACGCGTGTGATGTCCACGACGGGCACGCCGCGCGCCCGCGCGTCCTTGATCAGCCATTGATCGAACCACGCGCGGCCCAGCGTGAGCGCGGGTACATTTGCGAAAACACGCGGAGGAAATACGAAAAGATCGATAGCGGTCGGATTTCCCGGAATGCCCTTCGGCATGATTTCTGCGCGCAGCTTTTCTTCTCCACGCCGGGCGAAGTCGAGCGGTTCGTCGAGCTCGACGTTGAGGCGGTACGCAACGGCGAGAAATTCCGGGAACTGTTTGTGGATGGTTGCGACGGCGCCCAGAAATTCCTGCAAAAGAATGATGTCGCTATTCACGTAGCAGACGAGCGGGGTATTTGCGTATACGCGCGCGCGGCGGAGAAGATCGTCCAGCATCGGCGTGCCGAATTCGTTGCGGGCAATTTCCGTTTCGTGGCGTGCGCCCAGTGCCGCTGCGGTTTCAGCGATCCCGGTCTCGGTGCCGTAGAGACGAATGTCCGGACGCGGATCGAGACGGCTCCAACTGGAAATCGCGTTGCGCTGGATGACGCCGATGTGGCCGGAGAAGGCCTTGGGCACGGCGAGAATGGTGATCGATGGCGTCATGTTCAGTGCGATGAGCTTTGGCTTGCAGCGGCTCGCGAAGACTCCGCCGCGGCGATCTCCTCCAGAATATCATCGAGCGACTTTGTAAGCTGCCAATTCGGATAATGCGATTGGAATTTTCGCAGATCGGAAATGTAGCAGATGTGATCGCCTTTGCGATTTTCGTCCACGTAACTCCAATCGAGTTTTTTTTCCGTCAGTTGCTCGATTTTGGAAATGGCTTCGAGCATGGAGACGCTGTTTTCGCGGCCGCCACCCATGTTGTACACCTCGCCGGGGCGCGGATTCGCGGCGAAGGCTTCGATCGCCCTTACCACGTCGTGGCTGTGAATATTGTCGCGAACCTGCTTTCCCTTGTACCCGAAGACGGAATATTTCAGACCGTTGATAGTGGCCTTCACGAGATACGAAAGAAAACCGTGAAGCTCCACGCCGGAGTGCGAAGGTCCCGTGAGGCAACCGCCGCGGAAAATGCCGACGTTCATTTTGAAGTAGCGGCCGTATTCCTGCGCCACCAGATCGGCGGCGGCTTTGGAGGCGCCGAAAAGAGAATGGAGCGTGCGGTCGATGCGGCAATTTTCCGAGATGCCGTGAACATCCTCGGGGCGCGCGTATTCCCAGCGCGTGGGAAGCTCCACGAGAGGAACTTCGTTGGGAGCGTCGCCGTAAACTTTGTTGGTGCTGAGGAAAACGAAAACGGCTTCGGGCGAATGCCGGCGCGCGGCTTCGAGGAGATTGATCGTACCGAGGGCGTTGACTTCAAAATCGAGAATCGGGATGTCGCGGGCTTTGTCGTGCGAAGGCTGCGCGGCGCAGTGGACGATGAGATCGAAACGGCGCGAGCGAAAAAGTTCGTCGAGCGCGGCGCGGTCGCGAATGTCCGCAGCAAAGTGCGTGAAATTTTTCGTGGAAGCTTTAAGGCGCGCGAGATTCCAGAGCGTGTCGCCGGCCGCGCCAAAAAATTCGCGCCGCATGTTGTTGTCAATGCCGACGACGGCGTGACCCTGCCGGTCAAAGTGTTCCACGGCTTCGGAGCCGATAAGGCCGCTCGAGCCGGTGACAAGAACTGTCTTGGGCATGCAGGAATTTTCGCACGAAGCTGGCCCGAGTCGTTAGAGGCGCCGAAGCGGTGGAGTTTCTGGTTAACCATAATCACCCCACCTCCCCTTTTTTCGTAAGTGTTGAAAACAAAGGTCCTTTAAGTCCTTTGCGCCACAAGTGTTCATTCTAAAAGGGGTTACGGGGCTATTTTCATAAGTGTTCATTCTAAAGGTGGTTAGGGTTTCTAGGGGGCTCCTTCGGCTCTCGAGAGTCGCGCGGGACTTGGATCCTTCGTCGAATGGCGACGAGCACAGGGAATGATGGCAGGAAAAGGTTGGCATGTATACCGTAAAGTGTATACAGCATATGGTTAATTCGAATGGGTGTGGAAAATGGGAGCTGGAAATGGAAGAAGATAAAGGAGATACGGCGAGCGATTTGGAGGGTTTGACCGACGGTTTTGTAGTGGCGGGTCTTTAGACCCGTGTCGTTTCTCCTTCTTTTTGCTTCGCGGTTTAACGCCCGACAAGTGGAAAGGCTAAAGAAAGACCAAAGAAAAGACAAAAGAAAGAGAGGAAAAAGAACGGGTCTAAAGACCCGCCACTACTTTTTCCTTTCCTTCTTTCGTGGCTCGACTTATCGTTCGTGCCTCCGATGACGCTCCATCGAAAAAATCCGCGTCTCTCGGCCAAAAATTATTTCGGCCGCCAAAGCTATTTCATCACCATCTGCTGCGACCGTCGCACGCAATACCTCGCGGCGGCGCCTTTCGCACTCCATGTTGTGCAGATCTTCCTCGAATGTGCCGCGAAACATTCGTTTCTCGCGCACGCGTACTGCGTCATGCCGGATCACATCCACTTTCTAGCGGAGGGCACTTGTGCGGATTCCGATCTCCGCGAATTTGTCCGCCTTTTCAAACAACGTACGGCCTTCGCATTCCGAAAGCGCCGCGGCTTGCCCCTCTGGGAGATGAGTTATTACGAACACATTCTTCGCCCCGCGGACGCCGTCGAAGAAGTCGCGACCTATATATGGTGGAATCCGGTGCGCAAAAACCTTTGCCCGACTCCGCAAGAATTCCCGTTTTCCGGCTCTCAAACCATCGATTGGATGAATCGCGCTCTGCTCGGCACCCGGTGGTCCGCTCCCTGGAAGGCGAAGAAACGGCCGTTGTAGTGGCGGGTCTTTAGACCCGTTCTTTGTTCTTCTCTTTCTTTGTTCTTTTCTCTTTCTTTGTTCTTCTCTCTTTCTTTGTTCTTCTCTCTCTCTTTGTTCTTCTCTCTCTCTTTGTTCTTCTCTCTCTCTTTGTTCTTCTCTCTCTCTTTGTTCGTTCCCTTGCCTTGGTCTTGTCTTTCCACCGGCGAGAGGCGAAGGAAAAACGACGGAAAAAAAGGAACGGAATAGGACGGAGGAATAAAGAAAGAAACGGAAAAAAAGGACAAATTCAAAAGAAAGAAAAGAAAAAGAACGGGTCTGAAGACCCGCCACTACAACATCCAACAACAACGGCCAACGACGACGGCCACAACAACATCCAACGACGACGGGCGACGGCAACGGATATTACATTTATTGGTCCATGGAGTGTTTTGGGGGGCGGGCGGGGTCGCGGCGAGGGTCTTTTTTTAGGCCGAGGGCGTGGCGGAGGGAACGAGTTGCGTTGAGGAAGGGATGCCTATTCGCCGTTAGTTTTGGTACGGCGCGGAAGTGATCCGAGCAATCGTTGGGTTGCTATTAGCAATTTTTCTTCGTAAACCCTCGCCTTCCTATATCCAACCACCAATGCAGAACACGCAGAAAGATACTTCAGAGTAGTAAATTTCCAGGACTGGGAAAAACTAAAAGCACGATTTTGACGGGTGAGAAAGATAAAGGAGCGCCAGCGGCCCGGTGGGGCGTTTTCGAATCTCAATGACTGAGACAGAATCTCCCAGCGATCTCTAAAGAATTTGACGTAGAGTTGCCCTTCCAGAGATGGATTTCGTGCTAGCCATTCGAACATTGATTCGATAAGTATTTGGATTCGTAGACCACGAAGAGTTCTGGCTTCAAGGGACATTTTTGCTTCGTCGGCGTAGTACGAATTTGAGCCATGAATTCGGTATACCGTCAGTGGTTCCTGTAAGGCAACGATAGGGGAGATTAACGGAGTCAAGATAACTAGGTATGCGTCTGCAAGCATGCGGATTCTCTCAGGAATTATAAGTAAGGGATCGATGATACTTCGCCTAAACGATGTGCACGACGCGGGTTGAACAAAGTAGGTGAGATACTCTTGCGGATTAGCGCGCATGTCACCAGAGGTTAGCGGCGTCTGCAGAGCTCGCCTCTCATTTGAACAGGAGTTCCATTCAAGCATCTGGTGATAGACCATTCCGGCGGACGGGGTATCTTTGAATGCCTGGCAGATGCTGGCTAGTTTAGAAGGCACAAATACATCGTCCGCGTCAAGCAAAGCGATAATCTCGCCGCGAGCCTTGGCGAGGCCGAAATTTATGGCGGAGGCTTGACCTCCGTTTTCTTTGACGAAGTACTCGATGCGGGAACCATATTTTTTGACGCGCTGTGAAGTGTCGTCGGTAGAGCCATCGTCCACCACAACGATTTGAATTTTTTCGAGCGGGTAGTGTTGAGAGAAAACACTGTCGATAGACTGCTCGACAAATTGTCCGTAGTTGTATGTCGTTATGAGAACTGTAACCGTCAAGGATTCCATGCTGCCTTTTGTCTTCCCTGCGACTATCGCATTTGGTCGCCTTGGTATTTAGGATCTGCTCGTTTGGACGAATAGAACGACGCTCTTCTATTTAAGGCATTTTTCAACGAACGCAAGAGCTGGTTGATAGAGTGTCGTACACCACGGTCGGTCGGTGTAGCCGAGCGCAAGGCTTCGAGATAACCTCTCGGATGAACGACATTGAGCTGGTCTAATTTGGTTTGCTCGAGTTCGGACTTTAGCGTCGGATTGCTCATGACGTATTTGGCTTCGGCAAACAGCACTGTGTTCTGGGCGTACCACCAGTCCACGGACTGATTTTGCCAAACGCGCTTGCGTATCAAGTCTATGGCCAGATAACTATGCTTACGGAAGAGCGATACCCAGAAATCCTGCCATTGTTCGTTAATGTGATTATTGCCACCTTGGCGCGGAATTGCGGCGGAGAAGAGAATTGCAGGAGCAAGGCGAGTGATCGATTCGATAAAGGTTGTGGCAGAGGTCTCGGGCAGATGCTCGGCGACTTCCAGGGAAATCGCAAGATCGAATCGTCGTTCCAAGTGAAAGGGTTCGGATAAATCCATGGACCGAAAGTATTTCGGGTCAATTTGTAGGTCTTCGCCCTGAACGTAATCACCATCAATTCCCAAAATGTCACTCACACCGAGTTTATGAAAAGCGGCAAGCCAGGTACCGTCGCCGCACCCAACATCCACGACACTATGCGTGGGAATCGCCCGCAACACTATCGGCACGATGACCTCGGCTGAAAGTTCCGCTCCCTTGCGCATTTCCTGATAGAAGGACTTCGTATAGTGTTCGTTGGACACGGAAGGCCCACACATTTTTACTGCGTCTTAGGCTTTTGAGCAAATGCCCATACGACAATAGCGAATTGCGGTTCATTGTGCAGGCTGTGCTTTCGCCGATTGTAGTTGGTCCAGCTAAGACCAGGCCTCATATCGGCGATCAGACATTCCCGGTTACCCCATGAAGCAGTATTCAATACTTCGAAATACGCTACCTCTAGCAACTCGCGCATTCCCCTCTCGGTCCAACGGTACAAGTCCAAGGGGAACTCGTGCACTTTTAGGAGAAACGGTGTGCTAACGACAAAAATACCTCCAGGGCGCAGCATCCTGTGAACATTTGCAACCGCACGATCCGGACGCAGCACATGCTCCAGCACTTGCTCCATGATGACCAAATCGAATTGATTCTCGGCGAGGGGACCTTGGCAAATGTCGAAATGCGGATACTCTGCAGTCCGATAACTGCGAAACTCGTATCGTCCCTGTGAACCGGTGCCGCTAATCTCCAGTGCATCTATTTTGGAGCAATCGAGGGATCTTATGAACTTCTCTACCTCCCGATTCATGACGACGCGACACCACTGAACATCTGTTGTGGTGTTTAGCCAGTCTCGAACGCGTTGCTTGAGGGGGGCTGGGATCATCGTCCTCAGCAACGAGCCACCGCCCGAAGACTTGAGGAAGGAATGCACGAGACTACGGAGTGTTGTCATATGTAGTCCTCGTCGCGATTCCTATACCAGTTGCGTAGTCTCAGATTGTCCGAACACGAGGCCATGGTGATTTGTCACCGTATCAGTAACTGGAATTCTACTGCTCTGGACCACTTCGAAGAAAACCGCATTGGTCACCCAATCAAATGTATCCTGCCCAGCACGGCCCAGCCATAAAGAGACAACGTAAGAACCTGGCATCAACCATAACTCTGGTATGTGCGTCTCAATCGTGAATTTGCCTTCATAATTAGTACGAAAGGTCTTTGTTTGATCGTATAGCCACATGGCAATAACACCTGAGGTCGTTACAAATTGGACGGCAAAGTTAAAATCGGTTCCGGGGCGCTCCGATATTCCAGACGCACGTATCCTCACACAGTGGCCCATAGAAAGATTGGTATGCGAACTTCCTTCCGCGTCTAAAATCTGTACTGATGTCAGTTTGACGTGTCCGCTGCCCGTGCGATCCCAGAGAAAGCCCTCTATCGTGCTCAATGCGTTTCTGATATAACGCATTGCAATCTCTTCAGGGTCACCGTTGGCGGTTAGATGACCCTCTTCGATCAGCACAACGCGCTTACATAGTTGAGTGATAGCACCCATATTGTGGCTGACGAGGACGACGGTACGGCCGGCTTTAGCCACGTCGCCCATTTTGCCGAGACATTTTTTCTGGAAGTTTATGTCGCCGACGGCGAGGACTTCGTCGACGAGAAGGATTTCCGGCTCGAGGTGAGCGGCGACGGCAAAGGCGAGGCGGACGTACATGCCGCTCGAGTAGTGTTTAACGGGCGTATCGATAAATTTTTCGAGTTCGGCGAAGGCCACGATTTCGTCGAATTTCGAACTGATTTCGCGCTTGCTCATGCCAAGGATGGCGCCGGAGAGAAACGTATTTTCGCGGCCGGTCAATTCAGGATGAAAACCGGTGCCGACTTCGAGAAGACTGCCGACGCGGCCATGAATTTCCGCCCACCCGGTGGTGGGCTGCGTGATGCGCGAGAGAATTTTGAGGAGCGTGGTCTTCCCCGCCCCGTTGCGGCCGATAAGGCCGAGAACTTCGCCTTCTTTCACTTCAAGCGAAACGTCTTTTAACGCCCAAAAGTCTTCCTGCTTTTGGCGCTGAAAGGAGCGCAACGGCGACTTCAGTATGCGGCCAAGCGAATCGCGCAGCAGGCCGTTTGATTGCACAAGGCCGCGGCGGTAGCGTTTGCCGAGTTCCTCGCCGCGAATGACGACGGATGTAGTCATCGTCTGAACGTCCTAACGTCGGAAGGTCTTAAGGTCGAAGAAGAAACGTCCGAACGTCCTGACGTCCTAACGCCCGAAGGTCTAAGAGGCGAAGAAAAAACGTTGGAACGTCTAACCGTCGTGGAAAGAAGGGCTGAACGCCGATCGGAAATTGCCGGAACTGTCATCTTCGGTGGCCTTCGCGTCCCAAACGTTTTGCACCAATCTGATCTGTAGGTTTCGCGTTCGATTGTTTCAAATATTCCATCAAGCGGCTAATTTGGGAACTGCATTTTGCGCAAGCGTTGCGAAGGGTTTCCGCCTCCTCCGGCGAAACATAACCGGCATCATATGCCACATAAAACTGCGCTCGAAGTTCCCCCGCCGAACCCTTTGCCCTGCCCAAGAATTCCAGGAATAAAATTTCGGTACGGCTTTCAAATCCTTCCGCGATATTTGACATGACCGAGACCGCTGCGCGGCGCATCTGATCACGCAGGCCAAAATCCCTGGAGAAGGCTCCTTGAGAGGTGAGTGTGTAGATCCCTCTGGTTAGCTCGCGCGCTGTTTGCCAGGCTTCGATGTCCTCGAATTTGCGAATAGTGGGCATAAAGAACGTCTTAACGTTGCAACGTCCGAAGGGCGGAACGCCCAAACGTGGAAGAAATAACGTCCGAACGTTGGAACTCCCGAAGGGCGGAACGTCTAACAACGGACAGCGAAACGTCGCCAGGTCGGATTGCCGCGACCTTGAGACGTGTGGACGTGAAGACGTTCAGACCAGCCTTAAACGCGGTCGGCAACGGTGCCCTCCATGCGTTGGAAGAAGACGAGGCCGCCCGCGAGGATGACGAGGACGGCGGCGGCCGAAACAAGCAGGCTGACGGCGGGAGCGTGGCCATGGCCGGTGAGCGCCCAGCGAAAACCGTCAATCACGCCGGCCATGGGATTGAGGCCATAGAGCCAGCGCCAACGCGGCGGCACGAGCGAACTGGGATACGCGACGGGCGAAGCGAACATCCAGAACTGAAGAAGAAATGGAATGACGTATTTCACATCGCGATAGAGCGCATTGAGCGCGGAAAGCCACAGGCCGACGCCAAGCGCGGTGAGAATGGCGAGCAGCAGGAAGAGAGGAAGAAGAGCGGCCGTGGCGCCGGGCCGCATGCCGTAAAACAAAGTGACGCCGAAGAGGACGGCGAAGCCGATGGCGAAATCGACGAGACCCGAAAGGACGGAAGAAAACGGAAGGATGAGCCGGGGAAAATAAACTTTGGTGATCATGCGCTGATTTTCCACGACGACGTTGGTGGCGTTTTGCAGCGCGTAATTGAAATACATCCACGGCACGAGCGCGGCGAAATAAAAAACGGGATACGGCAGGCCTTCGGAAGGAAGCCGGGCGAGGCGGCCGAAGAAAAGTGTGAAAACGAGCATGGTGAGCAGCGGCTGCAGAATGACCCAGAGGACGCCGATGGCGGTTTGTTTGTAGCGGATTTTGACGTCGCGCCAGACGAAAAAATAAAGGAGTTCGCGGTAGGCCCAGAGTTCGCCGAGGCGCAGATGGAAAAGGCCGCGCGGCGGCGCAATGCGAGTGACGATGGGAGCGGAATGGCGCGAGGCAGACGAGATCGCGGCCGTGGCCGGCGAAGAAGGCGCCGACGCCATCAGGAGAGGCTCCGGCGGAGAAAGCGAGAAGAAAACATTGTTTAAGGTTACCAGAGAAGAGAAAGGATGGAAGGGCGGAAGGCGCGGGAGCCGAGATCGCGATGTTGGCAACATCGAAGAGGGCGGACTAAAGTCCCGCCCCTACAGAGGAAGGCGGGACGGGAGTGTGTGGCGGTGAAGATCGAACAGTGAGCTAGATCGAAGAGGCCGGCTTCGGAAAGCCGGCCCTACAAAAGCCCTACAAGATCGAGAAAAGATCAGGGGACGGGATGTTCCTTGAGCTGCTGGACGTCGCGCTGTTCGATCTGGCGCATGAGGTCTTTGCGGCGGAGAAAATAATCGTGCAGCTGGCCGGCGAGCTGGCGCGGCACGACGAAGAATTGATTGCAGGCGACTTCGGCAAAGGAAACCGGTCCGCGCGCGGGAATCAGATGCGCGCCCCACTGAAACATGAGGCCGAGATTCCAGAAAACGAAACAGAGGAGCAGCGCGGCGGAAGCGAGCGTGGCGGATTTGAGCGAAGCAAAACCATCGGCGAAGCGCTGCAGCAGAATGGCGAGGCCGAGAATGAAAAATACGGTGAGCGAAACGAAAAAGCGATTGCCGAACGAAGAGATGCCGGCCCAGTCCGGATACGAGGCGATGAAATAGTAAAAAGCGAGAACGGCGCAGAGAACGGGGCCGCCAATGCGCGGAGCTTTGCGCCAGAAGAGAAAGATTCCGATGGCGGAGAGGATCAGCAGCGGCGTCCAGGAAAAAAGGCCGTGATTCGAGGAAAAAAGAACTTGCCGGAAGACGGGCGACGTCCAGTTCCAGCGAGAGATGGGAACGTAACCGGATTCGAACAGCGAGCCATAGACGATTTTCTTCGAAATGAGGGTGGGGAGAAAGCAGACGACGAGCGTCGCGGAAAAAATCAAATAGCGCAGGAGCAGCGCGGGAATGGACGAAGGGCGGCGTTGCTGGATGGCGTCGCGAAGGGCGAGCACGGCTTCGGCGGCGAGAAGAACGAGGAGCATGGCGTTGGCGTAATAAACATTGAGCATGAGGCCCGAGATCGCGCCGAGCAGAATCCACTGCGGAATGGAGCGGCCCTCGCGCGTGCGGAGCCAATAGGCAAAAAACAGCGCGACGACGAAAGCGGAATGTGCGTGCGACCAGGAGGGATTGAAATACATATACACGGCGAGCGAACTGCCGCCCCACACGGCGAGCGTGGCAAAGAGCGCGCAACGTTCGGAAACGAATTTTTTGGCGAGGCGAAAGGCGAGGAAGAGAGCGAGAAAGCCGTAGAAGGCGGTGCCGAGGGCCATGGCGTAGCGATAGGGCGCGGAAAAACCGTCGGCGGAAATTGGGGAGCCGAAGGCGCGGGCGACGAGAACGCCGGCGTGGGCAACGAGCAGAAACGGCGACCAGAGAATGGCGGGGCCGATCGTGAAATGATTTTCCAGGTGGCCGGTGGGCGTGCGGAAATCGGCGCGGGGCTGGCCGGATTCGTCCAGGCGGCCTTCGCGGAAGCTGGTGTTGGCGTGCTGGTAGTCGGCGGTGAAATCGAGATCGCGCTGAATGAGGAGCGCGCGGGCGTAAGCGTAATACCCGACGCCATCGCCGCGAACCCAGGGATTGGAAAGCGGAAGGGTGACGAGAAACAAGAGCACGAGGAGGCGCTCCGAAAAAGTGAGCAGGCGAATTTTGCGAAACACGCTGGCGTTATTTTCCACGGAAGATCTGTCAGCCCAATAAATTGAACTACCCGAGATGCAGACCGTCCTGAGGAAGTGGGGACGGATGCCACGCCTGTAAGTTAACCGAACGATACCGCAATCCGGCTTCGAGAAAAACAAAAAAGTGGCAGGGCTAAGCGGGCGTGCCGGCGGCCAGGCGCGCGGAAGCGAACTGCTTCTCTTTCATGTGAGCGGCAACGCGGTCGATAATTTCGTTGAGGGGCGTCTGCGGACGGAAGCCGGTGATGCCGTGCAGTTTATCGACGCACGGGACGCGGCGCATCATGTCTTCAAAACCGGGCTCGTAGGCTTTGTCGTAGGGAATAAATTCGATCGAAGAAGTGCTGGCGGTGCGCTGTTTTACGCGATGAGCGAGGTCTTCCATCGAGATTTCTTCCGTGTTGCCGATGTTGACGACTTCGCCGACCGAGCGGTCGCAGTCAATCAGCTTCACGAGGGCTTGCACCGTGTCGCGCACATCGCAGAAGCAGCGGGACTGTTTTCCATCGCCGTAAACGGAGATGGGCTCGTTGCCGAGGGCCTGGCGCACGAAATTGGGCAGCACCATCCCGTATCGGCCGGTCTGCCGCGGGCCCACGGTGTTGAAGAGCCGGACGACGATCACGGGAACTTTTTTTTCTTTCCAGTAAGAAAGCGCGAGAAATTCATCCAGGGCTTTGGAGGCGGCGTAGCTCCAGCGTCCTTTGGTCGTCGGGCCGAGCACGAGATCGGCTTCTTCGCGAAACGGGACCTGCGTGCTTTTGCCGTAGACCTCGGAAGTGGACGCGGTGAGAACCAATTTGCGTTTTCTTGCCGCCGCTTCGAGGATGTGCTGCGTGCCATTCACGTTGGTTTCGATGGTGCGGACGGGGCTTTCCACGATCAATCGCACGCCGACCGCGGCGGCGAGATGGACGACGACGTCGGCATCGTCGACGAGCTCGGCAACGAGCTGGCGATTTTCAATGGAGTCGAGGTGATACTCCATCCGGTCGGAAGCCTTGAGATGGCGGATGTTTTCCATGCTGCCGGTGGAGAGATTGTCGAGCAGCACCACGTGATCGCCGCGATCCAGAAGCCTTTCGGCGAGATGGGAGCCGATAAAGCCGGCGCCACCGGTGATCAGAAAACGCACATTGCCTCCTTAGAGCGCCAGATCGTCGTCATCGGATTGGCTGGACTTCCGCATTTTGCGCATGTCGTCATCCGAGAAATGCGGAAGGTCGCCGGCTTCCTGCGGTCCATATCCGTAGGAATACGGATAGTAGCGGTAGGAGTAGTAGTAATCGGGCGCGCTGGCATCGACGGCGTTCAGCACCACGCCCAGCATCCGGCATTTCACGCTGGTCAACAGGTCGCGCGTGCGGGTGAAAGCTTCCTTCGGCGTTTCGCCGCTGCGGACGACAAGCAGCACGCCGTCCACTTGCACGGAGAGGATGACCGCGTCGGTCGCGGCCATGATCGGCGGCGAATCGATCACAATGAATTTGAATTTGCCGCGAAGTTCGGCGATGGCGTCGGCAAGCTTGTGTGACGAGAGCAGGTCCGCCGGATTGGGCGGAAGCGGACCCGTCGGAATCGCGGCAAGATTGGGAATCAACGGGTGCGGAACGATCACCAGGTCCAGGCTCGAAACGCCGGCCAGGTACGAGCTGAGTCCGGCGTATTTTCCGTCCGTCATATTCAGCAAGCGGCCCACGCCCGGCTTGCGCAAATCCGCGTCCATCAGCAGCGTGCGGTCGCCAAGTTGCGCCAGCGTGACGGCCAGGTTCGCGGCGGCGGTGGTTTTTCCCTCGCGCGGCAACGCGCTGGTGACGAGAATGACCTGCGGCGGATGCTCGGCCTGGGAAAGCAAGAGCGCGGTTCGCAAAGCGCGAAACGCTTCGGACATCTGCGATTTCGGAAGATGCTGGGCCACGAGCTCGATGCGCTTGTCGTGGCCATTGCTCGAGCCGCCTTTCAGAAGTCCGCGGTGGCCGTTTCCGTTCGAATCGGTAAACGCTGGCACCACGGCGAGAGAAGGCAGGCGAGAAAGAGTTTCGATGTCGTCCGGCGTTTTCACGGTGTTGTCGAGGTACTCGCGCAGCAGGGCCAGTCCGACGCCGCCCACGAGGCCGACGATGAAAGCAAGTGCGATGTTGCGCGTCTTGGCCGGACGCGTCGGATAAGACGGAACCATCGCCGGGTCCACGACGCGAATGTTCGAAGACTTGAGCGCGCCGGCGATGTTGGCTTCCTTCAGCTTCGTCAGCATGCCGTCATAGAGCGTTTTGTTGGCTTCGGCTTCCCGCTTCAGAATGTTGTATTCGACAAGCCTCTCCGACATCTGATTGGCTTCGATTTTTTGCTGGTCGAGCGCCTGCGTGAGCAGCATTTCCCGCTGCCGCGCCGCGTTGTAGTCGCTTCCCATCTGGTCGATGATGCTTTTCTTTTCATCGGAGATGAGCTGATCGAGTTCCTTCAGCTGGCCCTGCAGCCGCTGCACCTTCGGAAAATTCGGTCCGTACTGCGCGAGGGCGTCGGAGGCTTGTGAATTCACGTCGCCGCGCCGCTTGAAGAGGTCTTGCAGGACGATGTCCGAACGCAACTCCGGAACGGAGTTCGCGTCGCCCGATTTCGCGAATTCATACAGCGCCTGGCGCTTCATGCGCTCGCTTTGCGCGTCGGTCAGTTCCTTGTTGATGTCGGAAAGACGCTGGGTGGAGATGTTCTGCTTGTCATCCAGTTCCCAGATTTGATTCTTGCGCTCGTACTCAATGCGCGCGTCTTCCGAATGCTGCACTTTGAGTTTCAAATCTTCGAGCTGGTCCGACAGCCACGAGGAAGCCTGCGCAATGGCCTGGTAGCGGCTGCGAAAATTGTCTTCGCGGAAATTTTCGATGTGCGCGTTGACGACGCGCGCGGCCAGCTGCGGATCGGTGGATTCGAACGTCACATCCAGCAGCCGGCTATTGGGCACGCGCCGGACGCTCATGCTGCCGAGGAACGCGGCGAGTTCCGGCGGCCGTTTGTGATTCGCAAGACTTCCGGAAGCGATGGCTTCCGAAGGGCCGTCGCCGGAGGCATATTCCGGATGGCTGGCGAGTCCCGTGCTGCGAATCGTCTGCAGCGCCAGCGTTTCGCTCGTCAAAATCTTCGACTCGGTCTCAATGTAATTGTCCGCATCCATCACGTAATCGAACGAATCGGCGCCCTGGAACGGCAGGACATTGGAATTTTCACGGTCGATTTCAACGCGGGCGGTCGTGGAATAGACCGGCTGCATCCGGAACGTCGCAATCGATACGATCGTGACCACGGCCAGCAGGAAGGAAAGAATCAGCCACTGGTGCTTGCGCAGAATCAGCAGATAGTCGTACAGGTGCGGTTCGCGCGGAGAAAGATCGAACGGCACGTACCGCGACGGCGCGCCCAACAGCTCAACCGCTCCGTTGGGGCCGCTTTCTCTCGGTACGAGTTTGTTTTCGTCGGACATGCGATCTCAATTCCCCTGCCCGACGCGAAAGATCGCGACGGCAGTGCCGATGCCAAGGCCAATTTCCGCCGCCCTCAAAAGCGCGGTTTTGCTCCCGCTTTGCGGAACGTACAACACGTCGCTGGCCTGGAGTTTGACGTCTTCCGTTTCCTGATTCAAAACTTTTCCGAGATCGACGATCAACTGATGCTGCTGACCGGCGGCGTCTTTGCGAATGATCACCGCCTGATGCTTCCGCGCGGTCGCACTCAGTCCGCCCGCCAGCGCCAAAGCCTTCAGCGTCGAGAGTTGTGCGCGATCGTTCGTGACCACGAATCCGCCCGGACGAGCGACGGCGCCCAGCACATACACAATGCCGGCATGCGGCACCGTCACGATGTCTCCGCCCTGCAGTGTAATGTTATTTCGCGAATCGCCCGCCTCGAGCAGCTCGTTCAGATTAATCGTAATCGTATTGTTCAGCGCAGGCGGCGCCGCCGGCGCACTCGTCAAAGCCGCGGCATCCTTCAACGGCGCCGACGATGGAGCCACAGACGCAGCGGAAGCCGCCGGCGTACCGGCCACATCGGCGGGCGTAATTTCCGGAGGTTCGCCGGAAGAGTCGGCGGAGGCCTGGTCGGGCCGCGTGACGATCACGGTATCGCCCGCGTCGTTCGAAATGCCTCCCGCTTCGGCCAGAACTTCCAGCACGGTGACGGGACGATCCGCCGAATAGACCATCGGGCGCAGGACCGCCCCGACAATCGTGATCGGCTTGCTCTTTTTTTCCTTTACGCTGACATTCACTTGCGGGTGAGACACGAGGCCGTTTGCCTCGAGCACTTCGGCGATTTTTTGCTGGACCTGGATTTCCGTCAGTCCGCTCACCATGAGGCGGACCGGAAGCAGAGGAAGGCCGATCGATCCGGTTTGGCTGACGCGCACTTCGCGCGAGAGTTCGGCAACGTCGAAAACTTCCACCGCGAGGAGATCTCCCCGGCCGACCACGTAATCTCCTGAAGGCGCGTGAGACGAGCTCGTGAGCGCTTTGATCCGGTCGTTTGTTTGCTGCGGTGTTTCGAGTACGGCCTGCGCGCGGCTACGCGGCGCCAGAACCAGTATCCCAAGCAGGGTAGCCGCGACGAAACACATTGATCGCGCACCCAGTCTGGCTGGCTGCATTCTTTTTCTTCCCCCGTCCGATTATACAGCCAGCAAGCCCACGTAAATCAGCGATTTCGAGAGTGGCGATGCTTGGCGGCAACCGCAGTTTGCGCCGGGGCCGGCGTCATGTGGGAACCGGCGAGCAGGGCCATCAAGAAAAACAACGTGGCGTTCGCCGGAATGTGCAGATTGAAATCCGCGAGGCTGTGGACGAGCAGGCCACAACACCCGGTAAGGCCGGCCAGGCGCAGCGCGGAGGAAAACGAAATGCTCGGCTCCTGCAGCGAATGCAGCCCGGCGAGCAGGAGCAAAGCGATGAACCAGGCGCAACAAAGGCCGCCGAGAATGCCCGTTTCGGCAAGCGCCTCGAGGTAGTCGTTGTGCGCGTGATCGATGATCCTTCCATCGTAATGCGATTCATAGGACGGATAGACGGTTTCGAATGCGCCGAGCCCGGCGCCGAGAAGCGGATGGTCCAGAAAGATGCGCCAGGCGCCGTGGCGCATGGAAGCGCGCTTGCTTTCCTGAACTTCAAGCGTTTGCAGGCTCGCGAATCGCGAAAGGATTTGATTGACGCCCAGCCAGGAAACCAGCGAGATGGCGGCAACGAGCACGATTCCGCCGGTGAGAAGGTGCTTCGTGCCGGCGCGCTGCAAAAGAATAATCGAAACCACGAAGAGCAACTGCACGCCGAGGCTTACCAAGCCGCCGCGCGACGCGGAAAGCATGAGCGCACAGATAAGTATCAGTGCGAACAGGCCGATCAGGAAGCGGCGCTCGCGCCGTACCTTGCCAAGAATCAGCGGCACGAGAGGTATGGGAATCAGGAGTTCGGCGAAGCCGGCAAAGTGATTGCGATTGACGTAGGGCCCGAAGGGAATCCCGCCATACCGCATTTCGCGCACCCAATACAACTTCCCGTTGAACGTCAGGTGCTGCAGGATTCCCAATCCGGCCACGAAAAAACCGAACAGCATGGCGAACCAGAAAAATTCGCGCCAGTCCTGCAGCGTGCGGAAGGCCTGCGCGGCAAGAAACACGAATACCACGTCCGCGAGCAAGAGGAGGAATTGCAGGCGCGTTTCGTGCGGCGACGCCGTTCTGTGAAAAAACCACTGCATTGCGGCCACGCCGGCGAACGCAAGGAGCGGTGGCAAAATGCTGGGAAGCACCACTTCTCGTTCGTCGAACAGCACGAAAAAAATTGCCCAGAGAAAAAATAGCAGGCCGGCCCCCGTTTCGAAGACGGCGAGTGACCAGTCTTCGACGCCCCCGTGGGCCAGCACACCAAAGGCAAGAAGACCGCAAAGGGCGATGCGAACGGCCTTCATCGCTTGGGCGGCTCCGCAGCGACGGGCACAAGGGCCACGTCGTCGATCCAGGCGATGCCCGCAATTTCGCCGTCGGGCGATTCGGTGGGATAGCGAGCGGCGCAGACCGAGGCAAAGTGCGTGTCGCGCGGCGCGGTCCAGAGCGCGGTGACGGTCGTCCATTCTGAATCGCCATGAACTTCGGGCGTCGCAACCGTGGCCATGTTGCCGTTCGAATTGCCGTAGAGAACAAATCGAAGGCCCTGATCGGAAGTAATGCCTTTGGTGCGAATCCACGCCGAAAGTCGATAGGATTTCCCGGGCTCGACGATAACTACATGACAGATATCCGAAAAGTATAGATTCGTTCTGCCGGCAAAGAGCAGCCGCAGGGATTGCGCTCCGGAATGTTTTTCGTGCGTATCGATGGCCGCCTGAACGGTTTTGACGACCGGGCCGTAATACCAACCCAAGCCGTGGGAAGAGAACGACGATTCGAACCCGCCATCCCAAAGGACGGAACCGGGCGGATCGGGCGGAATCGGATTGGCCATTTTTTCAGTGGCTTGCTTCCACAGCAGCGCGACATCGGCGAAGCGGCCGCTCTGGATCAAGGAATCGGCCAGCCGCGTAACGTCTACAAGGTTTACGCTTCCCGGCGAAAGATACGCGCGCGACCAGACTTGCATGGCGGTATCCAGCTGCGCGCCGTTCGTCAAATCGAAAATAATGTCCATGTACGACCGCATGTTTTGCGGAATGACTTTTTCGAGAATTTCCGGAACCGCGGGGACCACGCGAAGGCAGCGGGAAAAAGCCTCGGCGCTTCGTTTTGGATCGAGCGCGAGCGATTTCCGAATTTCCTCGAACGCGTGCGGAATCTGATTTTGCCGGAGCAGGAAATTTCCGTAACTCCAATGGACGTCCGCGGAAGACGGATAGACGCGTGCGGCGTCGAGATAACTTTCCCGCGCGCTGTCCAGTTTGCCGGATTGTTCGAAGTTCGCGGCCAGACCGAGCAGCGTATCGGCGGAAAGAGGATTGAGCGAACGAGAGACGAGAAACGCATGAAGGGCGGCATCGGGGTCGGGTTGCTCGAAATCGTCTTGATAAGAGCGGCCGAGGAGATACCACTTGCGCGCGTCGGCCGGTTCGAGCCGCACGGCGCGTTCGTAGCCGGCGCGCGTGTTGAGCTCGATGGCGTGCGTGGCTCTGGCGTTGCGAATGCTGAAATACGCGAGGAGACAAAAGACGGCGAGAGAAACGAAGGGCAGGCCGCGCGCCGCGCGAATCGGAAGCTTGACGATCATGGTTCATAACTGTGCCCAACCACCGCGGGATGAAGCAAGAGCAAAGTCATGCGCGCGAGATTTCGCGCGATTCATGGCAGATGAAGAACGGCGATGCGAACGGGTTCGAGTTGAGTGACGTCGAGAATTTTGTCGTCGTTGAGATTATCGATGTGGCTGTTGGAGATGAAATAAAAATCGGAGCCGCGAATGGCGCCGGTGGTGGGAAGGCTGGTGAACGGCGAGCGATTTTCGAGGACGGTGGTGCGGGTGACGCGAGTGCCGTCTTCGGAAAGCTTGAAGGCGGCGACGCGAGGAGAGCCGATGCCGTTTTGAATGGCGATGAGGCCGCCGTTGTACCAATAGAGGCCGTCGGCGCCGGCGAGGGTGCTGTGCGGGCCGGGATTGACGTCGATGGTAGCGAGTGTTTGCAGGTCGACGCGGAGAACGCCGAGAGAGTCCGCGACGAAAAGCGTGTTGTTGTCGGGCGCGAGGGTGATGCCGTTGGGATAGAAAAGATCGCGATGGACGGGGAGTGGAGAAAATTCTTGCGTCGCCGGATCGAAGCGGACGATGCGATTGTCGACGCTGTCGGTGAGAAGGACTTCGCCGGATTGGCGAACGACGAGGTCGTTGAAAAAATGTTTGCGGGAATCGCCCGGCGCATAACGGCCGAGAAGGATGCCGCTGGAGCTGAAATGAACGAGAGCGGAATTGCCGCGGTCTTCGGCGGTATTGGCCCAGACGGTGGAATCGCGCGGATCGAGGCGGATACCGAGGACGGGAAAAAGACGATCACGGTTTGCTGGAACGAAATCGGAAACGCGGCTGCCTGGCGTGATTTCAATTATTTTTCGCTGCGCGAGGCTGCCGAGATAGAAAACCTTGCGATGGGGATCCCAGGCGAGACCTTCGGGGATGAGATTTTTTTCTTCGGTGAGTAAGGCGAGGCGAGCCTGGGCGACGACGGGAAAATCGCGATGAATTTTTTCGACGAGTTCGGTGAATTCATGTGAAGTGCGAAGGCCGGCGAATTCCGGGCCGCCGGATGGATCGAATCCTTCGCGGAGGGCGATACATTCTTTCAAAAGCTTGAGCGCTTCCCTGCTTTCACCGAGATGCTGCTCGGCGGCGGCAAGGAGGTAGAGTGCGGCGGCGCGGTCGGGAAAATGGGGAAGAAGTTTTTCGACGACGGCGATTTGTGCGCGAGTTTCGGCGGCGTCGGTGGGCTCGGCGGGAGCGCCGCGCACTTCGTCCGGCGCGCCCTGCTGCGCGAGAACGGGCAGGGCGAAGAGCGCGGCGACGAAAAGGGAAAAGAGAAAGCGGCGCGCGGCGTTTGGTGCGGAAGTCATGGCTTCCTCATTCGATGCGGAGGCGCGGATATCATACTTGACGGACACCGGGGTGTCCCGCGGAGGCGTCCGGGATACATGCCCCGCATTTTTGGCAAAGAGTGCGGAAGTAATTGAGAAATAAGGAGATGAGTTGCCGCGTACGGCCAAAAAGCAAAAGAGCGAAGACGGGGCGCAGAAGAGGGGTACCCACACCCCCCGGGGAGTTTGCAAGAGTATCAAAAGAAAGGGGTTGCGGGAGGAGGCGTTTGTATGAGTAGCAAAACAAGGGGGATAGGGATTGGTGGGCGGAGCGGGATGAACGGGCTGGAGTTCGTGAGTCACGAGGAAGGGTAGCAAACGAGGAGTATAAAGTCAACAGTTAATTGATCGTGCAATTCGAATGGCTGTGGAAATCCGTTCGAACGGAAATCTTAAAGGCAAAGATAAGTGGAAGAGCGGACCCGCGCTTTCAGAACCCGAAAGCGAAGGGCACGCGGAGATCGCGACTCGGTTATTTTTCTGGCGGCTCGGATCGAGGGTTCGATTCGCCGCTTTACGTCATAGGCCAGCGCGGGCGTATCGTTTTCGTTGAGACGCCTCAAGTCTTCCATATTCCGCGCCGAGAAGATGGATTTACGAACTTGATAAGCTATCTCATAAATAACCGCGCAATACTGAAGTTGTTTCTTCAGGGGCTAAAGCCCTACTTTTCCTCGCCTCATCGTGGGGGCTAAAGCCCCCACCTCCTAAAGAACCCACGTCATAAAGGCTAAACCTCCTAAAGCCGCTACGTCCTAAAGAACCCACTTCTTAAAGCCTGCACCTCTTAAACCCGCACGTACTAAATAACCATTTATGAGATGACTTTGAGCCTTTTCCGGCATAGTTCGCCACTTACCGGTTAGCGGAACAAACAAAACTCAGTTAGAGTACGCGGCAGAAAACGAAAGGCAACGCAACCGAATCGACATTCGAAAGGCGGAGCGAAAATGATCCCGAGCTTTTTGCAGAAGCAAAACACGCGGCGCGAAATGTTGCGAAACTCGGCCGGGTTTGCGGGAAGCGCATTGCTGGCGCAATTTTTTCCGGCAAGTTTTCTGAGCGCCGGCGTTCCTGCGCTTCGTCGGCAGGCGGCGACGCCTCCAACCGACTCTCTGGGGGCGATGCGGGCGCAGATGGGCACGGTACCTATCCACACGCAACCGCTCGCGGAAAAACTCACGTTACTTTCCGGCCCTGGGGGAAATGTTGTGGTGCTGAACGGGCCCGACGGCAAAATCGTGGTGGACACGTTTCTTCTGCCGGCCTGGCCGAAGTTGAAAGAAACGCTGGATGGGCTCGGCAATGCGCCGCTGAAAACGGCGATCGACACGCACTGGCATGTGGACCACACCGACAATAACGCCAATCTTCACGCGGCGGGCGCCACCGTGCTGGCCCACGAAAACACCAAGACGCGGATGGCGGAGCCACACGACAATGCGCTTTTCGGTTTGCACTTTGCGGCATCGCCCGCGGATGCTTTGCCGCAGCAGACCTTCAGCCGCAGCAAAGAACTGCACGCCAATGGTGAAATTGTAATGCTGCAATATTTCGAGCCCGCGCACACGGACACGGACATCTACATTCACTTCCAGAAGGCCAACGTGATTCACATGGGCGATACTTTTTTTAACGGCTTCTACCCGGTCATCGACGCGAGCACCGGCGGAAAAATCAATGGCATGATTCTCGCCGCCGATAAAATTCTCGGCTTGGCCGACAACAGCACGAAGATCGTTCCGGGGCATGGCCCGCTCGGCAACAAAGCCGATCTGACGAAGTACCGCGAGATGCTGGTTGTGGCGCGCGATCGCGTGCAAAAACTGAAGACCGCCGGCAAATCGGCCGGGGAAATAGCGGCGAGCAAACCGTTTGCGGACCTGGAGGATACCTGGGGCAAAGGGTTTTTCAACGGCGATGTTTTTGTGCAGATGGTGTATTCGGCGCTTTGAGGGGCGAGGCAAAGGCGCGGCCGTTCCGCGGTACGCCCCGCGTCGCCGATCCAAGCGCGGCTCCCGGGAACCGCCGGTCGCCATACTTATTGAGCATCGCAAATCAAACCATCGTGAGCGCGGGCGCGGGAGAAGGGGCGGGGACAATGCAATGAGAAATGTAGTCTACGCAATCAACCTTACCCTCGATGGCTGCTGCGACCATACCAAATTCGCGCCGCCGCCCGACGATGAGGGACTTACCGAACATTACACGCACCTTTTGCGAGAATTTGACGTGCTCGTCTATGGGCGCAAGACCTATCAATTGATGGTTCCTTATTGGCCGGATATTGCAAAAAGCCGGACGGAGACAAAAGCGGACATCGAATTTGCGCAAACTTTTGTCGCCAAGAAGAAGATTGTTTTTTCGCGAACGTTGGCCGGCGCTGAAGACGAAAACACGAGAATTGTTCGCACGAACCTTCGCGACGAAATACTTAAACTGAAGCAAGAACAGGGCAAAAATATTCTGGCCGGCGGTGTGGATGTTCCTTCACAACTGATGGAGTTTGGCCTCGTTGACGAATTTCGTTTTGTGGTTATGCCAACGATTGTGGGAGAAGGCAGACGATTGATGGAAGGCGCGAGCCTGCCCGAGAGATTGCAATTGAAACTGATTGAGTCAAAGACATTTAAATCAGGATGTGTGGCGCTTCGTTACTTGAAACAGTGAGAGAGAACTTTCCACGGCTCTGCCGGCACTTGGCAGAATGGCGTTTTCGCGCGCGGGTGGAGGGCGGCGGGTCCTTGATAGCGATGGCCTGGCGCATTGCTGGGGACAATTCGCCACACCAGACGGCAGGTACCTTTTCTATTCGCGTGGAACGAGCGAGAAGGACTGCGCGATCTACTGGGTCCGTTTCGACCGGCTGCGGGAGAGCTTGAGGCCCAAGAAATCTTGAGCGGATGTATCGGCTGCCGCCGTCTTCGTTGCGGTAGGTCGGCTTCTTCTGTACAGCCACGCGTCTATCCACGAAACCAATTAGGCGCCGATGCCGCTAAAAACCAATTCCATTGACTTCATCCAATCCAACGAGGACTTCAAACGTCGGGGCTCCCATTGTGTGAACCATAACTGAAAGCGGTGGGCCCGTTCCAATCGTCATGTGGCGAGTGGGGCATGGTTCTTCCGTTTTTCCGATTGTAATGCAAGAGTATATCATTCGCACACTACACTTTATAGGAACCACATACTGGAAGGGGTGCGGCGCCGAGGTTCGACCTGAGCCACGGAAAAGCAGATTCCGTACGCGCCAAAATACAAAAGGTTTGGAATGACAGTGGTTGTGCGCTAGACGGCGATGGCGGGGAGGATGGCGCGGACGAGGGTTGGAAAGAGTGCCGCTTATTTTTCGGATCGAAAGGTGATTTCCGGGAACGCGTTTTTACGAGTGCAAAAAGAGAAGGGCCGGCGGGAACTCCGCCGGCCCTTTTGCTTTGGAATTGCGAGTTGCGGCGTGCCGCTTATTTGTCCGCGATCTGGATTTTGGGACTGGAGGTGCCTGGATCCAGCACGACGGACTTCGATGGCGAAATGATGTAGATGAGCGTGTTGCAGGTCGTGGTAGTAGCAGTGAACGTGCAACCGGACGGAAGGCTGATCAAACCAGTGTTGGAATCGAGGGAGAAGGTGGTGGTGTTGATCTGGCCGGCGGTTTGTGAGCCGCTCGTGTTGGAATCCGCGGTTACGGTGACGTTGGGAGTGGCGAAAGTGGCGACGCCAGAATTGCCGCCATTCGACGAACTCTGCAGGTCGATATCGCCGAAGGCGAAAGAGCCGGTGACGGACGAGTTCGAGAACGGACCGCCGGTCTGCGATTGGACCATGCCGAAGTCCACGGCTCCGTTGCTGTTGAGGAAGAAAGCCTGGGACGGGCTCGAGAGGTAAAGGATTGGTTGATGATTTCCGGTGGTCGCGACGGTCTCGCGTCCGGCGGGGGAGACCGCGTAGGTTCCCGAGATACCGAAGGAAGAGAAGACGCCGCCGTCGTTGCGGAACTGGAAGCCGGAAAGGGTGTTGTTGCCGGTGGTAAACGGACCAGTAAGGAAGAAGTCCGCACGTGACGGGCCTCCTGCGGCATCAAGGCCGGAGTCGTAACCGATGTACGAGCCGGACAAGGGATTGGCGGAGAAGGACGAGGTGGACTGCTGGATGAGCTCGCCGGCGAAGACGGTGTTGGTGGTCTGATTGTCGCCATCGAGGATGAGGACGTCCGAGGCCGAGACGACATAAATTACGGTGACGACGGCGGCCGGCGAACCAGTGGGCGTGAATAGGAAGGAGCCACGGCCGGTGGTGCTGGAGACGCTGTAAGTGCCGCCGCTCAAGATGGGCACAGCTGAAGCGGGCCAGGTGACGGCCGAACTGCCGTCGAGCTTGCCGTTGGCGTTGAAATCGACCTCGCCGCCGGTGACATTGCCGCCGGAGAGGTTGAAGACACCGACGGCGCCGAAGGATCCGCCCGAGATGCCGTTGTTGCTGGTGGCGGTGTTCTGCGAAGAAGCGACGCCGAAGGCGTAATTGCCGGTGAATTGACCGGAGGCGGTGCCGAAGGCCGCGGGAGTTTGCTTGCGGAGGGTACCGGCGGTGAAGGGACCGGATGTGTCGAAGTCAATCATGTGACCGATCGAGGCGACGCCAGCGGAGATGCCGGCGAGGCTGGCACGGTAATGCTGCGTGCCCTGCGAGGTGACGATGCTGAGGCAAGCGCGGTGGTCGGGACCAACCGCATACGTACCGCTGCTTACCGCGAGGCTGAGAATGCCGGCGGTGGAATTGAGGTTCTGATCGAGGGTGCCGGCGGTGATGGAGCCGGAGCCATTGAAGGTGAGCACGCCGCCGACAAGGGCCGGTTGCGGAGCGGTTTCACCCGCGCCCGCGCCATTGTCGAAGCCCTTGAGCACAAAGGCGTACTGACCATTCAAGAGCGCTTCGCTGCCGGTGGCGGCGCCAGCGCAGGGATCGAGAACGACGACAAGCGTGAAGCTTAGCGTGGCGCCGGTTCCGATGCCATTGGTGGCGGTGAAGGTAATTGGATAACTGCCGGCGGTGCCGGTGGCGGGCGTGCCGGACAAAGTGTTGTTGAGTGTATTGAAGGTGACGCCAGTCGGAAGGGCGCCAGATTCGGAAATGGTCGGCGATGGGAATCCGGAGGCGTTCACATTGAACGAGCTGAGCTGGCCGATGTCAAACGTGGTGGTGTCGTTGGAGGTGAAGGCCGGAGCCTCGGTGACGGTGAGGGTAAAGCTCTGCGTAGTTGTGCCGGCGCCATTCTTGGCGTTGATGGTGATGGTGTAAGTTCCGCCGGTATTGGCGGCGGGAGTTCCGGCCAAGGTGGCGGTGCCATTGCCGTTGTCGTGGAACGTGACGCCGGAGGGGAGTGCTCCCGTTTCGGTGAAGGAGACAGCGCCCGTGGCAGTGACGGTGAAGTTGCCGGACGAGCCGACGGGGAAGGTGGTGGAATTGGCGCTGCTAAACACGGGCGCGGTGTCGACGGTCAAGGTGAAAGACTGCGTGGCGTTCGGAGTGACGCCATTGTTGGCGGTGATGGTAATCGGGAAAGAGCCGGCGGTGCCGCTTGCCGGGGTTCCGCTGAGAGTGGCGGTGCCATTGCCGTTGTCGACAAAGGTGACGCCGGAGGGCAAAGCGCCGGTTTCAGAGAGTGCGGGTTTGGGTACGCCGGTGGTGGTGACGGTGAACGAGGAATTCGCGCCGACGGTAAAGGTGAAGCTGGCGGCGCTGGTGATTGCCGGAGCCTGGTTCACGGTGAGAGTGAAGGTCTGATTGGTTGAGCCGGCCGAGTTTGTGGCGGTGATCGTCAAGGTGAAGACGCCGCCGGAGTTGGCGGCGGGAGTTCCGGCGAGAGTGGCGGTGCCGTCGCCGTTGTCGTGGAACGTGACGCCGGACGGGAGTGAGCCGGTTTGCGTGAAGGAAGGCTTTGGCGTGCCGGTGGCGGAGATAGTGAAGGTGCCGGACGAGCCAACGGTAAAGACGGTGTTGTTCGCACTGGTGAATGCGGGAGCGGTGTTGACGGTGAGGGTGAAGCTTTGGGTGGCGTTGGGCGTGATGCCGTTGTTGGCGGTGATGGTGATGGGGAAAGTGCCGGAAGCGGAGGCCGTGCCGCTGAGAGTTGCGGTGCCGTTGTGATTATCGACAAAGGTGACGCCCGTGGGCAAAGCGCCGACCTCTGAAAGCGCAGCACTTGGGAAGCCGGTGGTGGTGACGGTGAACGTGCCGAGAGCGCCGACGGAGAAAGTGGCGGTGGCGGCGCTGGTGATGGCGGGAGCCTGATCGACGGTCAAAACGAAGGATTGGCTGGCGTCCGCACCGATGCCGTTGTGGGCTTTGATGGTGATGGAGAAGGTGCCACCGGTTCCGGCGGCAGGAGTGCCGGCGAGCGTGGCGGTACCGTTGCCGTTGTCGACTAAGGAGACACCGGAGGGCAGGGCGCCGGTTTCCGTCAAGCTGGGAGCGGGAAAGCCAGTGGTGGTGACGGAGAAAGTGCCGGAGGAGCCAACGGTGAACGTTGTGGCCGCACCGCTGGTGATGGCCGGAGACTGGCCGACGGTGAGGATGAAGCTTTGCGTGGCGTTGGGCGTGATGCCGTTGTTGGCGGTGATGGTGAAGGGGAAAGTGCCGGAAGCGGTGGCTGTGCCGCTGAGAGTTGCGGTGCCGTTGTGATTATCGACGAAAGTGACGCCGGTGGGCAAAGTGCCGACCTCTGAAAGCGCAGCACTTGGGAAGCCGGTGGTGGTGACGGTGAACGCGCCGAGAGTATTGATGGTGAAGGTCGACGAAGCAGCGCTCGAAATGGCGGGAGCCTGATCGACGGTCAAAACGAAGGATTGGCTGGCGTCCGCACCGATGCCGTTGTGGGCTTTGATGGTGATGGAGAAGGTGCCACCGGTTCCGGCGGCAGGAGTGCCGGCGAGCGTGGCGGTGCCGTTGCCGTTGTCTTTGAAAGTGACGCCGGATGGAAGCGCGCCGGTTTCCGTCAAGCTGGGAGCGGGAAAGCCGGTGGTGGTGACGGAGAAGGTGCCGGCGGAGCCGACGGTGAAGGTGGTTGCGTTGACGCTGTTGATGGCCGGGGCTTTGCCAACGATCAAGGTGAAATTCTGGCTTGCGGGTGTGCCGACGCCATTGGTAGCAGTAATGGTGATGGGGAAAGAACCGGTTGTGCTCGTGGTGCCGGAGAGGGTTGCGGTGCCGTTGCCGTTGTCGACGAATGTGATTCCGGTGGGGAGTGCACCGGACTCGGCGAGGGCGGCGGTAGGAATTGCGGTGGTGGTGACGGAGAAGGTTCCCGAAGTTCCGGCGACGAACGAGGTGGTGTTGGCGCTGGTAATGGTGGGCTGTTCGTTGACGGTGATGGTGAAACTCTTCGAGGAGGTTTGCGGAGCACCCGTGCTGGAATCTTTGACCTGGACGGTGAAGGTAGACGTACCGGTTGCCGTAGGCGTGCCGGTGATGGCGCCGGATGAGCTATTGATGCTGAGGCCGGGAGGAAGAGTGCCAACGGTGACGGAATAAGAAAGAGCGCCGGCGCCGCCGGTGGTGGTGATGGAGGCGTTGTAGGCGGTTCCTTTGACGGCGGCGGCGAGAGTTGAGGAGGCATTCGAAATCTGAGGAAGCGGCGAAACGGTGACCATGATGGTCTGCGTGATGGCGGGGTTCGAAGCGGAGGCGATGGTAATGGTGGCGGTACCGCCGGCACCGGTGGTGGGAGCATTGTACGTGGCGCCGGAAACGGACTGATTGGCGAGCGCGCCGACGCCATTGAGCGTGAACGTTGCGCCCTTGGCGAGAGGGTCGTTATCTACTTGCACAGAAATGGTAAAGGACTGGCCAAGATCGAGGGCCTGTGCGCCCGTGGGAGAGGAAACGGCGATGGAAATGGGTTTTGGAGAACCAGTACAGCCTGAGAAGACGAGGAGAAAAATCGCCAGAGCTGGGGCCCAGAGTCTGCGCATAGTACGCTCCCAATGAATTTTTTTGACACACCGGAACCAGGCGGAAACGAACGGGGCGCACAAGGACCGTTCCATCCGCAACGAATTCACCAATTCGCGGCAAAACGTTAAATTGCAAAAAAAGCTAAAAAAAACCTGGTTCCTCAGACAGAGTTCCGAGACCGGTGTTGGCCTCGAGGAAAAGGCCGACACGCTCGTTCCGAGCGAAAGGTACGCTCTAAAACACACCAAGGAAGCAAACGCGCCAATCGCTGCGAAAATCAGAAGCCTGTAATGGGACGAACAAAACTCCGTACTTTGGCCAACAAATGGAGGCGATGATAGGGGAAGACGGCACCGCAGTCCAGAATAAAATGTGAAGATGGAAAGGATGTTGCGCAAAAGTAATAATTGGATGAATGAAGGGGTTCCGCAAGGCGAAGAGTTGGCGGAAAAGAAGATTTTCGCGGCGGCGAATGCGCTGGGCAAGGGCCGGCGTTGGAGCGAGCCGATCGTGAACGATGAAAAAGGAACGCGGGATGCGGGATGACTGAGCGGCGCTGGCGCGCTAGACGGCGATGGCGGGGAGGATGGCGCGGACGGGAGTGGAAACGGAGCTTGTGGGAAGAGGCGGGCGGGGCGAAGGAGCGGCAGCGACGAATTGCGCGTGGAGGTTGCGTTGAACGCGACGACCCCAGGCGCGGACAAAACCGAAATTGAGACCGCCGCAGAGGGCGGAGCTGGCGAGGGGAACGAGGCGAGCGACCCATTTTTCGGCGGCTTCGGCGCCGAGACGGACGGCGAGACGTTCGACGATCATGGGCGCGATTTTTTCGACAAGCTGTTTTTCGGCGAGGTCTTTGCCGAAATCGATGCCGGTGGCCGCGGCGGCGGCGAGCCAGAGTTCGCGTTTTTGTTCGTCGCTGCGGAAATCAAATCCATAAAGAAGACAGAGGCGCTGGATCAAACGGAGTGTGATGAGGGTGAGAAGACCGGCGTCGGGAACGAGCGTGATCATTCCGCCGAATCCGAAACCGGCGCCTTCTAGAAAGGCGAGGCGCTGCGCATCGCGAATCAAAACGGCGGCGATGGAGTCTAATCGTTCGACGGGAAGATAACGGAGCTGGCGGAAATCGGTGACGTGAAGTTTGTGTTTGCGCGCGAGGTAACGGCGAAAATCTTCGCGATTGATTTCGATCGAGCGCATACCGCCGCGAAGACCGAACCGGAAAAGCCGCGTGAATGAGGTCCCGATTCCCATGGGATATAACCCCAGAATAGTTTAGCGCATCTTACGCCGGTTGGATTCGGGGAATACGGCCGGTGTCGCGGCGGTCTACGTGGCAGGTGGAAATAGAAGAGGCGCGGGCAAGAGGGCCTGCGGCGGTTGAGGGTAATCGGAACGCGGCGTCGAGAGCGCAGTACTACTTGACGCGCAAAAGGATTTCGGTAAACTGCGCTTTCTCGATGGCGACGAGCGTACAATTCGTGCCGGCGGTTCCTCCCGCGGATCTGGACTATCCGCAGAAGGAAGCGGCGTTTTTCTACGGGCTATTTTTGCGCGGACATTCGGCGGAGCGGCTGCGGCAAGATATTGAAGTGCCTGCGGCGGTGCTGGCGAAGTGGCACCGCGAAGCGGAGCGAGAGCCGCAGCTGCGCGATATTTTTTCGCGAATGGTGGAGTACCGGCGGCACGTGCTGGCGATTTTTGATCTGCTGGTTGAGTCGGAAGGAAATCAGAGAATTCAGTAAATAGACTGGCCGGACGAAGCGGCCGGAAATCCCCGCCGTTTTGCAACATTAAAAATCTTCCAAAAACTGTAAAAACCTGTACGTTGGTACAGTTTGAGCATTCGCAAGGCAACCCAACCAAAGGCGCTTGATTCTAACCGCTGCGGGGGGACAAGTGTCACAAAATGCAGGGGATTACGCATTTGACGTGGTCACGGTCCAAGGGTAGAATCCACAAGTCTCCTAGAAGTAGAGGTGTCTCCTATCATGTCCAAGGTAATCCGCTCGCTCATCTCCGGCGTTTTTGCCATCTCCATTACGCTGCCACCGGCTTCGGCGCAGCAGGCGCAAGCGCCTGCTAACGATCCGACCGCCGCGCCCGGTCCGCAAAAGCTGACCAAAGAGCAGAAGAAGAAGATGGGGCGCGCTCTGAAAGAGCTCGACAAGCAATACAAGGAATGGCTGAACGAAGACGTCATCTACATTATTTCGCCGGACGAGCGGACCGCGTTTTTGCAACTGGATACGAACGAAGAGCGGGAACAGTTTATCGAACAATTCTGGCTGCGGCGCAGCAGCAACCCGGATCTGCCGGACAATGATTTTAAGGAAGAGCATTATCGCCGTATCGCGTACGCAAACGAGCACTACGCTTCGGGCATACCGGGATGGAAGACGGATCGCGGGCGCATATACATTATTTGGGGACAGGCGGATGAAGTGGATTCGCACCCGACGGGCGGGACGTACGACCGGCCGATTGAAGAAGGTGGCGGCTCGACAACGACTTATCCTTGGGAATCGTGGCGGTATCGGTATCTGGAAGGATTGGGAAATAACATTGAGCTTGAATTCGTCGATCCGACGGGTTCCGGGGAATACCACCTGACGTCGGACCCATCGGAAAAAGATGCGCTGTTGCACGTGCCGGGCGCCGGCTTGAGTTTGTTGGAATCGATGGGCTTGGCGACGAAAGCGGACCGCTTTACGCGGTCGGACGGGACGAACCTGCCGACGGCGCTGGGCGGCACACCGGCGAGTTTGGACGAATTTAACCGATTGGAGCAATACGCGAAGGTGCAGCAAGCGCCGCCGGTAAAGTTTAAGGATTTGGAGTCGCTGGTGACTTCGCGCGTGGTGCGAGACCAAGTGCACTTTACGTGGCGGACGGACTTCCTGAAAGTCACGAACGATACGGTGCTGGTGCCGGTGACGGTGCAAATTCCAAACGGCCAGCTTTCGTTTCAATCGAAAGACGGAGTGCATTCGGCGACGATCAACGTGTTTGGGAGAGTGAGCACGCTGACGGGCCGCGTGGTGCAGACGTTTGAAGACGCGGTGAGCCGGGATTTTCCGGATTCGCTGTTCCAGCAGTCCGTGAAGCTGCAATCGATCTATCAAAAAGCGGTGCCGCTGCGCCCGGGATTGTACCGGCTGGATTTGGTGATCAAGGACGTGCAGAGCGGAAACGTGGGCGTGGTGAATACGCGGCTTGCGGTGCATCAATACGAGGATGCAAAGCTGGATTCGAGTTCGCTGATTTTGGCGGACCAGATCGAGCACGTGCCGGCGAAGCAGATCGGCGCGGGGCAATTTGTGCTCGGCTCCTCGAAAGTGCGGCCGCGCATGGAAGCGGACTTTACGACGGCGGACAGGCTGGGAATTTACATGCAGGTCTACAACCTGAAGGCGGACGAGACTTCGCACAAGAGCGCGGCGGCGTTTCAGTATACGGTGAGAAAAGGCGAGCAGCAGATCATGCAGTTTAAAGAGACGTCGGCGGAGATGAAGCAAGCCGGCGATCAAGTGACGATTGAACGGCTGCTGCCGCTGGCGACGCTTGCGCCGGGAAAATACACGCTGGAAGTGAACGCAACCGACACCATTACGAATCAGACGATCACGAGAACGGCAGAATTCACGGTGAAGGAACCGGCGGCTTCGCCTTTGAAGTCCGCGGCCAATACTGCACCGGGGAGGTAAGGGATCGTGAAGCAGGGACCACTCCTCATCCTGGGGGCCCTGGCCTTGACGGCGGCGTGCGCATCGCTGGGAGCGAGCGCGGCGCTGGCGCAGGCGAAGCCTGTCACGGGCAAGGTGACGGGGGTGGTGCGCGATGCGGGCGGAACGCCGCAGATGGGCGCGAGCGTTGAATTGATTCCGGAAGCGGCGGGAGCAATCCTTTCCTCGGCAAGTTTCCTTACGAACACGCAAGGCGTTTTTCGAAGCGAAAAACTGGTTCCTGGGCTGTACTCGGTGCGCGTCACGCTTGCGGGCTTTTTGCCGACGCTGCAACAGCATGTACGGATCAACGCAAATCTAACGACGCTGGTTCGCATTGAGATGGAATCGATGTTTGCGAGCCTCGATCAATTGAGGCGGCAGCCGGCGGCAAAATCCGCCGATGCGGAAGATTGGAAGTGGGTGCTGCGCTCGGCGCCGGGCATGCGTCCGGTGCTGCAGTGGAATGAACATGAGGTGGTGGCCGAGCCAGACGAGCGGCGCGAAGCGGGAAGCGGCGCACCGAAAATGTTGCTGGAATTTACGGATGGCGCGCGGCGGCCGGGTTCGGTTTCGAATATCGCTTCGGCGCCGGGCACATCGTTTGCCTACGACCAGAAGCTAAGCGGTACGGGCCATTTGCTGGTGGCCGGACAGGTGAGTTATCAGGATTCCGCGGCCGGGGGAATCGCGACGGTTTGGCTGCCGACGGGAACGCTCGGAGCAGGTCCGCATACGGCGCTGGTGGTGCGGGAAGCGAAACTGGGCGACACGGGATTGACGTTCCGCGGGGTGCGGCTGGATCAGGGCGGAGCAGTGGGACTTGGCGATCGCGTGCTGGTGCGGTATGGAGCGGAGTACGTGCTGGTGGGGCTCGGCAGAGGCGCGGCAGCGTTGCGGCCGAGAATTTCGGCCGAGGCGCGCATTACGGAGTCTTGGAAAGCGGATTTGATTTTCGCGTCGGAGCCGGGCTCGCCAAACATGATGGAGTCTGGGGCCGGAGACCTGGCCGCAGCACTGAATGAAGCAATGGGAGAGCTTGACGCTTTCCCGACATTGACGTGGCGCGGGGGCCGGCCGGTGTTGCAGGGCGGGTGGCATGAAGAGATTTCGGCCGAACGCAAACTTGGAGAAAAGGGAAAATTGCAGGTTGCGGGTTTTCATGACGACAACCGGCACATTGCGGTGTTTGGACAGGGACACGATCTGCCGATCACGGAATACTTTCAGGATTCGTTTTCAAATGGATTTGCGTACGACGGAGGCTCGAGCAGCAGCTGGGGAGCGCGCGTGGCGCTGCGGGAAAAGCTGACGGATGACGTGGAGTGGACGACGGTGTATGCGTACGGCGGAGTGCTCGCGCCGTCGGACGAAGTTGGCGGGCCATTGCGCAATTCACTGCGAAATGCGTCGCGCAATTCGATCGGAACGAACGTAAGCTGGACTTCGCAGCGTTCGCGCACGAAACTGACGGCGGGCTACAAGTGGATCAACGGGCCAGCGCTATCGAGGCTGGATAATTTTGGCGAAACGCTGTATCAGATGGATCCGTTTATGCACATTTCGATTCGACAGCAACTTCCGCGGTTTGGACATGGCCGGTGGGAAGCGATCGCCGATTGCGACAATTTGATGGCGCAGGGGTACATACCGATCACGACAAGGGATGGGCAGGCGGTTCTGGTGCCAGCGTTCCGCACGGTGAGGGGCGGATTGAGCGTACAGTTTTAGGGCGAAAAGGGTTTGGAAAGCTGTAGACGCTCTACCAGAAAGTGGAATTCCGCGGTACACGGGTCCATCCGCTTCTGTAAACCATAGATAATAAGCCGTTTAAGAGACGAAAAAGATACCAAAGATTGGAATCGCACTTGCACCCAGAATTGGTAACTCGGGGTGTAACCCGATCGAGCCGCCAGATGAAGCAGAGCCTCCGTGCCAGCGTCGGATCAGTCCTTGTTGCGGTTGGAACAAGGGTCGGTGCCGTGGTCCTCGCCATCGCCACCATGGCTGCGATGGTGTTTGCGCTGCTGAATTTCGACCAAAGAGCGAGATTTGAACCTCCGGACGATGGCGTCGCGTGGTGGGATACGAATCACGGCGTCGAAGCGCGACAGATTGTTGCGAACTCGCCGGCGCAAAAGGTGGGAATTCGGACGGGGGACGTAGTAAAAGAAATCAACGGGGTGCCGGTCCGAAGTGCGCTGCAAGTTACGAATGTGCTGTGGCACGCCGGACTGTGGACGCAAGTTCGGTACAAATTAGCGCGGAGTGGAGAGGAATTTGAGACGCCGCTGGTGACGGCACCGGCGGAAGATCCGGCGTCGGTTGAGAATTACCTGCGGTTTGCCGGATTGTTGTTTCTTTTCATCGGCTTCTTTATTTTGTGGAAGCGCTGGAACGCTCCGAGAGCAATTCATTTTTACGTTTTTTGCCTTGTTTCGTTTATTTTCTGTTCGTTCCACTACAGCGGGAAGCTGGATCCGTTTGACTACGAAGTGTATTGGGGAAATATCGCGGCGACGCTGCTTGCTCCGGCTTTGCTGCTGCATTTCGCGCTGGTTTTTCCTGAACGCGGCGAAAATATAAGCCGATCGGCGCGCAAGCTTGCGGTGGTGTACGGACCGGCGCTGGCGTTGGCGTTGGTGCACGTTGCGGTGGCGAGCCGATCGATCGGGTTCATTCCGTGGGTGGGTTCGCGTGTGGTGCTCGCGCAACTGGAACTGAGTTACTTCGCATTGTGCTGTATCGCGGCGGGCGTGGTTTTCTACGTAACGTATCGCGGGGCGGCGCCGGGGATTCTGCGGCAGCAGCTAAAGTGGCTGACGGCGGGCACGCTTGTCGGCTGCCTGCCGTGCGCGCTGTTCTACATTTTGCCCTTTGCGCTCGGCCTGCCGATGATGCCGTGGATGAAATTCGCGGTACTGAGCCTGGTGCTGATTCCGATCTGCTTCGGCTACGCCATCGTGCGCTACCGGCTGATGGACGTGGACATCATCTTCAAGCGGGGCCTGGCGTATACGGCGGCGACGGCGGGAGTGCTGGTGGTTTTCTTCGCGCTGGTTGGGGTGATCGGCCTGGTGTTCCACACGCAGGCGAATGGGAAATGGGGCGGGGTGCTGGCGATCGTGATTGCGGCCTCGATCTTTGAGCCGTTTCGGCAGTGGTTTCAGGGGCGGCTGGACCGGTTTTTCTATCGGGACCGGCTGGATTACCGGCGGACGCTGATCGAGTTTGGCAGCGCGCTGACGAATGAGGTGCGGCTGGATCCGATGCTGAGCTCGGTGCTGGATCGCGTGTCGCAGACGCTGCTTGTGGATCGAATTGCGGTGTTTGTGGAAGACGCGGAACAGCCGGGACAATTGCGGCTGGCGCGTTCGATGGGGCTGCGAAGGAGCGAGCCGCTGGACCTCGGCTTTATCGCGCCGAACCGGCCGGAATTTGCCTCGGGCGCGATTTTCTATGAGTCCGCGCGAACGGCGAATGTGACGGAAGCGGCGAGGCGAACGATCGAGCAGCTCGATTTGAATTATTTCGTGCCGTGCCGGATTCGCGAGCAGACGGTGGCGGTGCTGGGACTTGGGAAGACGGTGGATGGAGATTTTCTATCGAGCGACGATGTGGAGCTGGTGACGACGATCGGCGGGTACGTGGCCGTGGCGCTGGATAATGCAAAGCTGTACAGCTCGCTGGAGCAGAAAGCGCTGGAAATCGCGCGGCTGAAGGACTTCAGCGAGAACATCGTGGAATCGCTGAACATCGGCGTGATGGCGGTGGACCTGTCGGGAATCGTGGAAAGCTGGAACACGCGGATGGAGCAGCTTTTTGGAGTGACGCGAGCGGACGCGGTGGGGCGCAAGCTGGATACGCTGCTGCCGGCGGAACTGGCGGCGGAAATTATTGCGCGCGGGGGCGAAGAACAGGTAACCGGCATTTATAAACAGCGGCTGCAGCATCAGGGAAAATTGCTGACGATGAACGTTTCGATCACTCCGCTGGTGAGCAAATCGGGCGAGCGAATCGGCCGGCTGCTGCTGTTTGACGACGTGACGCAACGCGAGCGGATGGAAGAGCAGATGACGCAGACGGAAAAGCTGACGTCGCTCGGATTGCTGGCGGCGGGCGTGGCGCACGAGGTGAATACGCCGCTGGCCGTGATTTCGAACTACATTCAAATGCTGGCAAAGCAGATGCCGGAAGACGATCCGCGGCATTCGATCATCGAGAAAATCGTGAAGCAGACGTTCCGGGCGAGCGAGATCGTGAACAACCTGCTGAATTTTTCGCGAACGGGAGCGGCCGAAGTTGTGAACGTGGATGTGAACAAGGTGGTGGAGGAAACGCTTTCGCTGGTGGCGCATCCATTGAAGACATCGCAGATTCAAGTGGTAAAGAACCTCGGCGATGAATTGCCGTCGGTGCGCGGTTCCGCCAACAAGCTGCAACAGGTTTTCTTGAATCTATTTTTGAATGCGCGCGACGCGATGCCGGGCGGCGGCATGCTGGAAGTGAAGACGGCGGCGCACAACGGCAGCGTGGAAATCGAAATTGCCGACACCGGCGCGGGAATTCCGCGCGAGCACATTCACAAGATTTTTGACCCGTTTTTCACAACGAAGGCGACCGGACGCGGCACGGGACTGGGGCTTTCGGTGAGTTACGGAATCATCCAGGAACACGCAGGAAAGATTGACGTTCGGTCGACGCCCGGCAAAGGAACATCGTTCCACGTGGAATTCCCGGCAGTCAGGAAAGCGGTACATGTCTAAGGGCTCAATTCTAGTAGTTGACGATGAATCGGAAATTCGCGAAGGACTGGAACTGCTGCTGACGGGCGAGGGCTATGGCGTATCGAGCGCGGATACGGGCGAGTCGGGGCTAGGAAAGCTGGAAGAGCGGCCGTTTGATCTGCTGCTGCTGGACGTGAGCCTGCCCGACCGCAATGGCATCGAATTGCTGCGCGAAATTCGGCTGCGCGACCCGAATCTGCCGATCGTGCTGATCACCGCCTACGGATCGATTGAGATGGCGCGAGCCGCGTTCAAAAGCGGCGCGATGGACTACATCACGAAGCCGTGGTCAAACGATGAATTGCTGGCGCAGGTGGCGCAAGCGGTGGAATCGCGCAAGCTGCGGGAAGAAAACGTTCAGCTGAAGCGCGCGCTGAAGCAGCGATTTAATTTCCCGAACATAATCGGCAAAAGCGAAAAGATGCAGACGATGTTCGATTTGGTGGCGCAGGTGGCGCCGTCGCGGTCGACGGTGCTCATCAGCGGGGAGAGCGGCACCGGCAAGGAGCTGATCGCCAAAGCGATCCATTCGGCTTCGCCGCGGGCGGACAAAGCGTTTGTGCCCGTCAATACCGGTTCGATTCCGGTGGATTTGCTGGAGTCGCAGCTGTTCGGGCACGTAAAAGGCGCATTTACGAGCGCGGTGGCTTCGAAAAAAGGATTGTTTGAAGTTGCGGACCAGGGAACGATTTTCTTCGACGAGATCGCGACGATCAGTCCGGAGACGCAAGCGAAGCTGCTGCGCGTGATTCAAGAACGCGAATTCATGCGACTGGGCGGAACGGAGCAACTCAAAGTGGACGTGCGGATTGTGGCCGCGTCGAACATTGAATTGCTGACGCTGGTGCGCGAAGGGCGATTCCGCGAGGATTTGTATCACCGCTTGAACGTGATCCACCTGCAATTGCCGCCGCTGCGCGACCGCCGGGAAGACATTCCGATGCTGCTCGCGCACTTCATGGAACGCTACTGCCAGGAAAACGCGAAGCCGATGCGGACGTTCACGCCGGGCGCGATGAAGTTGCTGATGGATTACGACTGGCCGGGCAATGTGCGGGAACTGGAAAACGTGGTCGAGCGCGCGGTGGTGCTTTCGACTTCGGACCGAGTGGACGTGGATTTATTGCCGGAGAGCATCCGCAGCAAAGAGATCGTGCGCGGGGTGCGGTTGCAACTGTCGGAATTCATGCCGCCGCTGCCGGGAGAGGCGGGAGCGCGCGCATCGGCGGACAACTCGCATCCTTCGCTGTTCCAGATTATGGACGAAATCGAGCGGCGAATCATCGTGGACATGCTGGAACGGACGAATTGGAATCAGACCGAGGCCGCGGAGAGATTCATGATTCCGCTATCGACGCTGAATCAGAAGATCAAGCGGCTGGGAATTGACGTGCGGCGGCGCGGGCGGATCAGCGATGATTCGTTCACGGCGTCCACGGGAAAATAGCCGCGGGCGAATTGTGGCGCCGGGCGAAGCATGGGGGAGGGATGAGTTTTTCGAGAAAAATGGTGGCAGTGTTTGGCGCTGTGACGGCGGCGGGCGTGGCGCTGCTCGCCATGCCGCGCGGGGCCGCGTCGCGGGCCGCACAAGGCAATGAACCGACGCCGGCGTACCATTCCGAGGTTCCACCGGGCGCGTTGCCGCAGACGATGGACTCTGCGGCGTTCGACAATCCGATCGTGCAAAACGCGTACGCGCTGGCGGCGAAAGTGAAGCGGGTGCTCTATCAGCAGCCGTGTTTCTGCCATTGCGACCGCAGCATCGGACACGAGAGCCTGCTGGATTGCTACGTGGGCAAGCACGCTTCCGTGTGCGACGTTTGCATGCGCGAAGCCTTGTATGCGTACGAACAGACGATGAAAAAGAAGACGGCGGCGCAGATTCGCGACGGAATTTTGCACGGCGAATGGCAGCAGGTTGACACGTCGAAGTACCAAACGTTTCCCGCGAAGCGGTAGCGGGCATTTTCGTGGGCCGCGCTTTCCGCACTTGTCTGCACGAGCCAAGTTCCGTAAACTTTTAGAGCCCAGACAAAATTGGAGGAAATGATGAAGTTTTGCACTCGAGTCTATGTGTGTCTGCTTTTGCTTGCGGGATTTGCCTTTGGCGCTACCTCAAATGTTTTTGCGCAGAATTCGGATCATGCCGTCTCCGCGCAGGAACTGCGGAAGGACGTGCAGAAGGCTTCGAATGACCGGCGCGCGAACGAAGCGGCGATTCGCGATTTGCTCGCGACGGAACAAGCGCAAAAAGCGGCCAAGAGCGCAAATGCGGATCTGCACAAAGTGAACGACGCGGTGAGCCAACTGAGCGACGAAGACGCGGCGCGGCTGGCCGCTCAATCCCGCGAAGTGCAAAAGGACATTGCGGCCGGCAATTTCACCGACCGGGATCTGTTGATCATCGTCGTGGTGATCGCGCTGCTGGTGCTGGTCATCGTAGCCGTCCGCTGAGAAACGCCCGCCAAACAGGCCGGAGTTGAAATGCGAGTACGCCTGAGTCTGACCCTGTTGCTGCTGGTTCCCATCGTGGCGATGGGGGCCGGCGGCGGGGTGTGGCTCGATGTGCCGTTTATCCATCAGGAAAAAGAAGGCTGCGGGTCGGCGGCGCTGGCGATGGTGCTGCAGTATTGGAGCGGGAAAGGCGCGGCGGTTTCGCCGGAGCGATCGGATCCGGAACGAATTCAGCGCGAGCTTTATTCGAAAGAGGAGCACGGAATTCGCGCGTCGGAAATGGAACGCTACTTTCGCGATGCCGGTTTTCAATCGTTTCAATTTCGCGGCGAATGGAGCGACCTTGCGAATCACCTGGAGAAGGGCCGCCCGTTGATCGCATGCCTCCAACCGGGAGGCAAATCTCCGCTTCACTACGTTGTCGTGGCCGGATTGGACAAGCAACGGGACGCGGTGGTGATGAACGATCCGCAACGCGGGAAATTGTTGCGCATGGAACGCGCGGAATTTGAAAAGGAATGGCGGCGGACGAACGATTGGACGCTGCTCGCCGTTCCGAAGATCGCCGAGTGAAGACGTTACTTGCCGCGTGCTGTTTTGCCGCGCTCAGCTCGTTAAGCGCAGAGGTCGTTTCGGCACAACAGCAATCCCCGGACATCTCGCCGCTCGAAACGGTGCAAAAACTTTATGGCGAGCAAAAATGGGAAGAGGTTGTGCGGTTGGCGCGCGGCCAAACCATTCCATCGGCGGAATTTTGCTATCTGTACGGCATGGCGCTCGCGCACCTTAACCGCTGGCAAGAGGCGCGGGACGCTTTTACGGCCGGCATTCGGCAAGCTCCAAAAGACACGAGACTACTGACGGAACGCGCCGGCGCGGAATACCGGCTGCAAAATTATTCAGACGCAAAATCGGATTTGCACCTGGCGCTGACGCTCAATCCGAAAGACGAATACACCCTGAACTTCCTGGGGACGATTTATTTGCTGGAAGGAAATACGGAAGCCGCGCTGAAATACTGGAACCGAACGGAAAAGCCGCGGCTCGCTCGGGTGACGCTTGCCCCCAAACCCGCCGCAAATGAGGCGCTGGTCGCTCGTGCGATTGCATTTAATGCGCCGCAAACTTTAGACCTTGGGGCGTTTCGCACGACCGAAGCGCGACTCGAGAACCTCGGCATTTTTCCGCAAGTGCGACTGGAGCTTGTTCCGGCGGGCGAATCGGACTACGACGCGATCTTGCACCTTGGCGAACGCGGCGGATGGGAGTATTCGCATTGGACCGGCGCGCTCTCCTTGCTCAGCGGAGTTCCCTACCAGACCGTGTACCCCGAGTGGTATGACATCGGCGGTCGCGCGATCAATTTCTCCTCGATGGCGCGCTGGGATTCGCAGAAGCGGCGCGCGTCCGCTTCTCTGACCTTTCCGATTGGCCATCAGTCGGATCGAGTGGTGGCTATTTCCGTCGATGGGCGAGACGAAAACTGGAATCTGTCGCAAACGTTCACCGGAACCGCGTCGCCAATTACCGATTTGAATTTGCGGCGGATCGAAGCCGCGGTCGAGCTGCGTTCCGTGGTGAACGGAAATTGGAGTTGGACGGCGGGCGCGGGCGTGATCGCTCGAAGCTTCGTGAACGGCGACGCAAACGCGAGCCTCGCCGGAGCGCCTTTTTTTACAAACAGCACGTCGCTGGAAGCTTCCGTGAGCGTCAAACGCGCCATGATACGGGTGCCGGAGCGGCGCTTTACGGTAACTGGTTCGGTGGAGTCGCACTTCGGACGCGGCTTCAAGGAGAGTCTCGGGCCATTTGGGTCGGCGGGAGGATCGCTTCACGCCGAATGGCTGCCGCACGCGAAGGGCGAAGACGACGCAATTCACGTCAGCGTTCGTGGTGCGGACCTGTTCGGCAATGTTGCGCTCGATCAGTTGTTCGAACTGGGACTGGATCGCGATTCGCCGCTGTGGCTGCGCGGCCACGGCGCGACGACTGACGGAAGAAAAGGGCGTGCGCCGCTCGGACGCCGCTATGTGCTGATCAATTCGGAATACGACAAGAATGTTTATAAC
>Ga0209166_10000268_pt1 | contig 65622 bp, 59 predicted proteins | sample Coa_R1_3_FD_187151 | JGI IMG/M metagenome (GOLD analysis project Ga0209166, IMG submission 187151) | Surface soil microbial communities from Centralia Pennsylvania, which are recovering from an underground coalmine fire - Coalmine... | ecosystem: Environmental > Terrestrial > Soil >...
GTGATGTAGTCCTCCCGCTCAGACTCGTCAGCTGGATACTCGGATTCCCGGACTCCGGGGAATGTCATGCGGGCACCAAACAACGTATATTTGTCGCGATGCGTATGGACCTCAAATGCTGCGTGCCATTCCTTTTGGCTTGCGTAAAAAAAACCAAGGGCTGCATGGACGGAGGCCTCGACTTTCACCTGAACATCTGTCCTCAGAGTGTCGAACCCTTTGGCATCGCAACGGTAAGCGATACGTGTAGGCGTGACTAGCAACAGCCCGGCAGTACTTGTAAACCTTGTGCCTTCCAAATCCCAGGAGCAGCTGTCCTTAATATTTAAGCTTCGAGAAACGTAAAATACGAGTGCTTCCTCCCCCATGTCTTGAGTCTTCAGTATGACCATTCCGTTACCAATGCCAATTGCAGGGTGCCCTTCGACCCAAAAGGGATAAATACTAGGCTGTGTGCGTGTCGTACCATGCGACAATGATGTCACGCTCAAAAGAAATAAGAGACTTGCGCACTTCACTAACCGACATGTGGTCATGTAAGGCTCCTTCAAAGTGCGGAAAGGACACGTGTTAGACTTCAACAGTACGTCCTTGGCAAATTCGCTCCTTAATAGCATCAGCCTGTGGTTGATCCGAGGGTCCTCGCTTAGTGCGTCGCCGTGCGTAATTGCTGCCGTGACGTGCATTCTTCTTGAATCTCCAACTGCAACTCAGCGATGCGACCCGAGGTCAGCGCTTGCGCTGCGCGCATGTTCTCCAGAGCGCCTCGTAAAGTGGCAGCGTGCTCAGCGCTATAATCCATCTGGTAAATGCTTCCCGCCAAGTCGATAAAGTCGGTTGCCGAATTGAATGCTGCAGTCCCAATGGGCCCAAAGGTCGCTGTAGCTGTCTTTTCACCGATCTGTTCTAGGAGTTTTTCTCCGATTTCAGGATCTTGGAGCAATTCGTTCAACTGTGCCACTAGGATCTTAAAATCATGCGCTGAATGCTGAAGTGACGTGACAATCTCACGCGCTTTTTCACCTGCGTTGGATCCTTCCCTGATTTTCTTCTCCTTGTCCGCCACCTTCTTTGCCTTATCTTCCAATTCGCGGGCCTTATCGAGGATTTCCTTGGTCTTCTGCAAGAGTTTCCACCGGGCGGCAGTTTGAGGATCAGTTCCGGGAGTGTTTTTCATCATTTGTGCGCGGGCGAGCAAGGTTCGCGCACGCAACACAGCAGTGAGGCTGGCATCAGTCAAGAATTGGGTACCCTTGACGAGAGAATCATCCACGGCTTCCGCGTAATCCTGTTCAGATCCGTTGAGCAGGGCCTCGGTGCGGTCGATCGCCGTCTGCTGGCCCGGTCGTCCCGCAAGTAAACTCTTGATCTTGGCGCGGTCTCCGTCACAATCGAAGATAGGAGCGCCATGGCCTGTCAGGTCACCGCGTTGAATCACATTAGGATCGACAGTCGTTTTCTCAATAACGGGCGCCTCGCTGGTGACTGACGTGTCTTTAGGGCATCCGCTTATGTCAACGTCCAATGCTGCTCCTTGCATAGCTTTGGCCGCCTGATCGCTCAGATAACTGGTCTCGTCGGGAGTCTTTGCGGCAGCAGCCATCTTTGACAAACAAGCGCTGATGCGGAGCTGGTCGAGCGGATCAGAGATGGTTTGTTGACCTGAACTGGCATCGATCGGCTTGAACTGTAGCCCGCCGGTGGACTGGCAATTAGCTTCGAAAGAACAAGTGTTTGTGTCTTTGAAGAGGAGTGACTCGTTCGGCAGCTTCGGCCCCTTGATCTCTAGTTGGAGGTTTTGCATGTCTTGGCGAAACTGGGCTTTGCGCTCCGTGTCAAGCTGCCGTTGGCGCTCCAACGCGAGCATGCGCTGCCGTTCTGCTTCGGCAACCGCAGCCGCATCAGCCGTATCATTCGAGTTTGAAGTGCCAAAAAGCCAGCTGGCGATCTTCTGGCCAATCGCTTCACCAATCGGTCGAAGTCCTTGTTCTACCGCGTTTCCAACTGCCGAGTTCACAGAGCTGGAGCTGGAAGAGGTACTAGGAGGATGACACGCCTCGTTTACTCCGTTGCCGTAGGGACTATACGGAGTCCCTCCGACGCAGCGACACCAAGCTTCATAGCGGCTTATGCTCGTTTGTGGGTCAACATATGTGCACTGGGCGAGCGCTGCGGGGGGCAATAGAACCGCTATACAGAGAAAAATAGCAAGGCCAAGCCTGACAGAAAGAGGGAGTCTCATCTGGCCGCTCCTTTCGATCCCCACCCCCTTTTGCTAGGCTGCCAAGTGGGAGCTACGAAATTTACTGGGGTTTTCTACTTTCACTTCAAGAACGGCAACCTGTCAGAATGGCCAGCTATGATACGCCTATTTCGCGTGCTTGTACACGTGAAAAGATTCTAGGTAGTGGGCGACTTTGAAAGTCAACTCAAACCAGCCCACTACCAGAGACCTATCAGCGATAGTTTGTCAGGTGCATTTGAGCTGTCAGGCGGTTACTGCGAAACAGTCAGGAGGCGCACCGAACAGGTAGCCGAGTTCTACAGAAATAGAATGGCTTGGTGTCCAAGATTTGCGACGCACAGATCGAACGTGGTGTCCATCCGACCCAGAAATCTGTATGACACAGATGAATGTGTTGACAGTGTGGAAGCTATTGAAAAAGGCACAACTTTCGTGTATTCAACAGATAGCGGTATCTTCCTGAGTTCAAAGGAACGGAAAGAACGGTGGGGTGCGAATCCCTTCTTCGGCACCAGCTTTACGTTGAGGTCCTTCGACTCGCTTTCGCTCGCTCAGGATTTCGGCTGCAGGCTCCCGCTTCGCTCACGCCTGCAAAGCGCCTCAAGTTCGAGTCCCTTCTTCGGCGCCAATCCTTTATCCTTAAGTTCGCAGCCATTTGCTCTAAACTGAGAACAGTATGGCGAAACCGATTCTACTGAGTGTGGATGACGATGCGGATGTTTTGCGGGCCATTGAACGCGACCTGCGTTCGCATTACGGCGCCGAATACCGCGTCCTGGCGAGCGATTCTCCCGAAGCGGCCCTCGACCTGGTAAAGCAGTTGAAGGTGCGCAATGACAGCGTGGCCTTGCTTCTTGCCGACCAGCGTATGCCCAAGATGGATGGTGTGAGATTTCTGCGGGAGGCAATGCAGATCTTCCCTCAGGCCAAGCGGACGTTGCTCACCGCCTACGCCGATACCAACGCCGCCATCAGCGCCATCAATGAAGTCAACATCAATTACTTCTTCCTGAAGCCCTGGGACCCTCCGGAAGAGCACCTTTATCCGCAATTGGATGACTTGCTCGATGACTGGCAGGCTTCCTACCGCCCGGCATTCCAGGGAATCCAGGTACTGGGGACCCGCTGGTCTCCCCGGTCGTATGAGTTACGGGACTTTTTGGCCCGCAATCGGGTTCCGTATCAGTGGATCGACGTTGAACTTTCCGCCAACGATCCGGAAACCAAGCGCCTTCTCGAGGCTTTAGGCCCGGAAGCAGCCAACCTGCCGGTGGTGCTCTTCCCCGACGGAACCAGGCTCCTGGAGAGCGCGCCGGCGGAGGTTGCGCAAAAGGTCGGGCTGCGCACGCGAGCGCAAACCAGCTTTTATGATTTGGCGATCGTGGGCGGAGGGCCGGCAGGCCTGGCGGCTGCTGTTTACGGTGCGTCGGAAGGGTTGCACACGGTGATGATTGAGCGGGAGGCGCCCGGCGGCCAGGCGGGAATGAGCTCACGCATCGAAAATTATCTTGGTTTTCCCAACGGGCTCAGTGGCGGCGATTTGGCCCGGCGCGCGGTTGTGCAAGCGCAGCGCTTTGGAGTGGAAATCCTGTCGCCGCAGGAAGTCACCGGTGTGCGGACGGAGGGATCGTACCGCATCCTCAAGTTGGCGGACGGCAGCGAGCTTTCATGCCACGCTTTGATGATCGCCACCGGAGTGCAGTGGCGGCGCCTGGAAGCGCCGGGGATCGACAGGCTGCAGGGCGCCGGCGTCTACTACGGTGGCGGCGCCACCGAAGCGCTTTCCTGCAAGGGTGAGACTATCTACGTGGTGGGCGGCGCCAATTCTGCCGGCCAGGCAGCAATGAACTTCGCCAGGTATGCGGAGCGCGTTGTCATTCTTGTGCGCGGGAGCTCACTGGCCAGCTCCATGTCGCAATATCTGATTGACCAGATTAAGGAGACACCGAACATTCAGTTGTGGGCAAATGCCAGTGTGGCCGAGGTGCATGGCGAGACCCACCTGGAAGAAATTTCAGTCCTTTGCTCGGATACAAACAAGGTCGAGCGTGTGCCGGCCAATGCCATGTTTATCTTTATCGGTGCGCTGCCGAGAACTGACTGGCTGGCGGATGTAGTCGAGAGAGACGGCCGCGGCTTCATTCTGACCGGTCCTGATCTCATCTGGGAGGGAAAGCGCCCAAAGGGATGGACCCTGGACAGAGACCCCTTCCTGCTGGAGACCAACATTCCCGGTCTTTTTGCTGTGGGCGATGTGCGCCATGGTTCCGTGAAACGGGTCGCTTCCGGAGTTGGCGAGGGATCGGTAGCTGTGCAGTTCATTCATCAGTACTTGAGCAAGGTATAGAGCATGTTTCATAAATACAGCTTTGTGTCAGGGCACGGATTTATCCGTGCCACAAAAGAGCCCCAAAAATCAGGGCTTTAGCCCCTTGGGGCCGCTCTACAAATCATTCTCGCGGATATTTATGAAACACGCTCTAGGCAATTTGAGCAAGGTATAGCATGGTCGATAAATCGGAGTTACTTCGGGTTCCGGCATTCGCGGATTTGCCTGACGACCAAATCGACTGGTTCATCAGCCAGTCGCAAGAGCTGTCTCTTAAAGAAGGAGATACCTACTTGCGCCAGGGAGATCCGGCTGATTGGATGTTTGTAATTCTTGAGGGACAACTCCAGGTGCAGGGTGAACTGGGTGGCGAAACCGTCGTAATTTCGATCAAGCCGGGGGAGGTCACCGGCGTGCTGCCCTTTTCCCGGATGAAGCAGTTTCCCATAACCGGCCGGGCCGTGACCGGCGGCCGCGTCCTGCGTTTTCCTGCGTCGCTTTTTCCGGAGCTTGTGCAGAAAATGCCGGAGCTGACCAAACGCCTTGTGGGCCTGATGTCAGACAGGATCCGCGAAACCACGCGGATCGAACAACAGCGCGACCGGCTGGCGGCCCTGGGAAAGCTTTCAGCAGGCCTGGCCCATGAACTCAACAATCCCGCCTCTGCCGCCAAGCGGGCCGTCAGCCAACTGCGCGGTATCCTGAAGCGCATCAAGGATGCGAGCCATGAATTGGGAGCGCGCGAGCTTACGTCCGCCCAGAAAGCGGAGATCGAAAAGCTGGAAACTTCGCTCATCGAACGGAACGCACCCCCGCCGGATACGCTGACCGTGAGCCTCCTGGAAGACAAGATTGACTCCCTGCTGCGCAGCCATGGGCAAAACGACTTGTGGCAACTGGCAGCCGATCTTGCAAGAAGGAACGCAAAGCCGGAAGTGCTGGAATCGTTGTTCGCGACCTTGGATGCGGATACGGCCCGCGCGGCCCTGGTGAGGATCGCTGCATCGCTTGAGGTGGCAAGCCTGTTGAACGAAATCGAGAGCAGCGCATCGCGCATCTCTGACCTGGTGGGTGCGATCAAGGAATACACCTTCATGGACCAGTCGCCGGTGCAGAACGTCGATATTGTGAAGAGCCTGGAGACTACGCTGACGATCTTGCACCATAAGCTCAAACACGGTGTGGCCGTGGCGCGGGACTATCAGCGCGTTCCTTTTCTGGTGAATTCGTTCGGCAGCGAACTCAACCAGGTTTGGACCAACATCATTGACAATGCCATTGATGCGATGAGCGGAAAAGGCGAGCTGCGAGTCCGAACCTATCGCGAGGACAACTGCGTCGTGGTTGAGATTGGCGATAGCGGTCCGGGCATTTCACCCAAGGTATTGCCCCATATCTTTGAACCGTTCTTTACGACCAAGGGAGTCGGAGAGGGGACAGGGCTAGGTCTGGACACGGTTCAGCGAATCGTGAAAAAACACAGAGGCAATATCCAAGTCAGCTCAAAACCCGGCGACACACGCTTTCAAGTGAGGCTTCCGCTGGCGGAAGGTCCGGGTTAGGCAGACGATGCCGTTAACTGTTTCTGTAAGTCCTGTTCTGGCATCGCCGTCTGCATCTTGTCATTCTGAGCGCCGTCTTTTGGCGCGAAGAATCTTGCGGTTTTCTTGTTTGGGCGACACTGTTATTCCATACAGAAAAAACTAAACAGGTCTGGATGTTGAATTGGAACAACGCCGGCTGTCAGGCCAGATCGCTCACCGTCCAGCAACTTCAAGCCGAAGTGGCGGAATTGGCAGACGCGCATGGTTCAGGTCCATGTACCCGCAAGGGTGTGGGGGGCGAGTCCCTTCTTCGGCACCAGTCTTACATTGAGGTCCTTCGTTATAGGCCGGATGCTGTCGAGAGATCCACACTCTCTCCGCTGGCGACGTTCAGCTCCAGCTTCTGATAACTCCAATCGCCCGCCAGCTTCGTGGCCACGACGCAGAGTCTGCCTTTTTGTGCGGTGCCTTGCAGAGGAATCGAAAGACGTGCGCCGCCGGAGGCCCGGCGAGCGCTCACGGTGCCGCCAACCGTCCAGCCCGGCTTCACTGGTGCTCCTAAGATTGCCTGCACGCGCGCATCATTGGTGGCCACCTGCACTGCATGCCGATAGGGCACGCTCAATTTGATGACTCTAAACACCAGGTTTGCGATGCCGAAGATATAAATTCCGATTGCCAAAACAAGCAGCCCGACAAACGCCGGGACGGATCGTACCCGCACCTTGCCCGATCGGCTGGGAGCTTGCTGCCCGGATTGCTGTGTCCCGGGCGACGACGGCAACGCAGAGCCAGCCAGGATATCCATACTGTCATTCCCGCCTTCCACACTCAGCCCCAGCGTTTGATATCTCCATTGGCCATCCAATTTTCTGGCCACGAGGTAGAGAGTTCCTTTATGCGCGCTGCCTTTGAGAGGAATCCAAATACGGGCGTACCCCGAAGCTCCTGACGTGTTTACCCTGCCGCGAGCCAGCCATCCCGCCCTCACCGGCGCTCCGAGTTTTGCCTGCACGCGCGCATCGTTCAAGGCCACCTGCAGCCCATGTTGGTAGGGCTCAGTCGATTTCATCAGGCTGAGAGTTGCGACCACGATGCCGGCGCCCAACAACCACGCCGCCAAAACAATTGCCAGGATCAAACGGACAATCGACCGCGCCGGACTGCTGCCAGACCCTCCCGGAGCTTGCGCCCCGAAATTCTGTGAGGAAAAGTCCTGTGGCCCGGTAAACTGCGGCGTTGCAAATGGTTGCTGAGATGGATAGTCCGAACGCATGATATCAAGCGAGAAATATGGCTCGCTACTATGTATAGGTGGCAAAAACGGGAAAAATATCACGCCGAAATCACGGCACTGAAAGCCGACGTGGAGGAACTGCGCCAGCTCAGCCAGCAACTCCTGCATCGGGTTGCCGAAGTGGAGCAGTACGCCCACCAGCCCAGGCTCCAGGCGGCGAGGTAGAAGCTCCATCGGCTCTACCTTTGCGGTTATCTTTTGCGAACTGATATCAAAATATTGATTGTCCGATGACCGTAGGCCATCATCGCTCTGAAGGTGCGCCTAAAAGCGGCTCAGGCCGCCGAACCTTGGCCGTCTTTGAAAAATCACGTACGTCGGCGCTCGCGACTTGTCCGGGTGCTTATGCCGAAAATGCGCCTGTGATTCATCTATGAGCTGAATGCTCAGCCTCCCCCGTACTCGGTGTAATAGGGTGCCTGCCATAACTCGAAACCTGAAACTCGAAACCTGAAACTGTTTTTGACTACTCTCACATTCTGCACACCTCATTGAATCTCAACGACTTAACACCGCATGCACTACTCCGATGTAATCCGGGGTGGGTGCCATTACTCGAAACTTGAAACCCGAAACTCGAAACTGTTTTTGGAACTCGAAACTCGAAACTATTTTTGGATTCTCCGAAGCATCAGCGGAGCCAGCGGCTGCGGCTTCTTTTCTTTGCCGGTTTGCGCTGCGACCCACCCACGGCTGGAGGGGTCAGACCCGTCAGGCGGAGGCCCGACCGCCGGCGGAGGCGTGCCGGCTCCCGCCCCGGCGGGTTGAATTGCGCCTGTGGGACCTGGGGTTAAGCTCGCTCCTGGCGTGCCGCCAGATTCCCTCTCGATCCGCAGTTGATCGCCAGTCAGCGTTCCTGTGTAGGCGGTGTTGCCGGCTTTGAACGAAATATTGTTGCCGTTGGCTTTGCCGTCTTCAATGGTTGACGTTTGCTCACTGCTGCCCCTTGCCTCTTCCACGATGCCGGTCAACATGCTCCCACTCTGCTTGAAGGTGAACAGGCTGTCGTCGCTGCCGGCAGCGGGGCGCCATACGCCGGTGACGCCGGGTCCGACCGGCACTTCGCGGACCCAGATTGGGATCGAAGGACGGAGCTTCACGTCTTTCGTCGAGATCACGGCACTGGCCGGCGTCAAGCCCGGGGAGGTCACCTCCACGTGAACGCTTCCCGCCTGCTTGCTGGATTGCACGATGCCCATGCAAAGGCCGCCGAATGCCTGCCGCTTATTCGCTTTGTCAGGTTCGTGGCTGGTTGGGTTTCCGTTGCCCACACCAATCAACTTGGCCGGTCCGGAGACCTGGAAGGTCACCTCATCTTCTGCCCGCGGCACGGCGCGGCCTTGTGCATCCTGCACTTCAACCGCGAACATCGCAATATCTTCTCCGTCAGCCGCGATTTCCTCGCGGTCTGCCCGCACGGCCAGCTTCGCTGCCGGCCCCGTGGTTTCGCGCTTGGCAGTCAAGATCTGTTCTCCACCCCTGAAGCCGCGGGCTTCGATGGTTCCGGGAGTGTAAGCCACCCGCCACGCCAGGTGGCGGTCTCTTTGCATTTCCTGCGTGCCCAGACTCTTGCCGTTCAGAAGCAGCTCGACTTTTTCCAGGTTGGAGTAAACGCAAACTATGATGTCTTTGCCTTCCATCCTTTCCCAGTTCCAATGTGGGAAGACGTGGAGCACAGGCTGGGAAGTCCACCATGACTGGTAGTAAAAGAACGTGTCCTTGGGAAAACCGCAGGTATCGATGATGCCGTATTGCGAGCTGATATTGGGCCACGAATAAGGTGAGGGCTCGCCGCGATAATCGAAGCCCGTCCACACAAAGCCTCCGGCAAGCCACGGCCGCGCATTACAAAAACTCCACCAGCCCTCCGCCGAAGCCCGCCCTGTGGTGGTCCAGGGATCGTAGGAGCCGACGTAGCCGTGCTCCGGGTCCAGCAGGTAGATGCCGCGTGTGCCCACGGCGCTCACCGTTTCTGTGCCGATCACGGGAACCTGCGGATGGGATTGATGATATTTTTCGGCGGCGGGGTCGGCGTAGTTGTACCCCTGCACATCGCATACGGCGAAGCCGCCTTTCCCCATGTTGTTTCCGCCCAACGGCGCCGTCGAAACCGGGCGCGAACCGTCGTGCACGGTTGCGACCCGCTTCATGGCAGTCAGTATCCGCAGCCCCTGCTCGGTCGGCGCTTCGCGTTCTTCATTGCCCATCGACCACATGAAGACGCTGGGATGGTTGCGATCGCGGCGCACCAGGCGCTCGAACTGGCTCAGCCCTTCCGGGTTCGACGACATCATGCGGGTCTCATCGAACACCAGCATGCCCAGCTGGTCGCAGGCATCCAGCAGCTCAGGAGTGGGGTGGTTGTGCGAGGTGCGATAGGCGTTCGAGCCCATCTCTTTCAGCGTGCGAATGCGGTAAAGCTGCACGGCGTCGGGCAGGGCCGTGCCTAATCCGGCATGGTCCTGGTGGTTGCACGTCCCCTTCACCTTCACGGATTTGCCGTTGATGAATAACCCCTTCTCCGCATCGAAGCGCACCGAGCGGATGCCAAACGTGGTTTCATACCGGTCGGCGCTTGCGCCGCCCGCCTCCACCTCGGTGACCAGCTTGTAAAGGTTCCGCTCTTCGAGCGACCACAGAGCCGGCTGCTTCACCACTACTTGCTGTTCGTAGGTGTGGCCTTCCCATTCTGGAATCGACACCGGCGCGGTCGAAGCCTTCCCGACCGCCTTGCCGGAAGGGTCCAGAATAGTCGAGGTCACGCGTGTGCTCTGCGCTCCCTGGCCGCGGTTATCCACCTCGGTGCGGATGGAAAGCGTGGCCTGGCCTCGCCGTGCGTCAACCTCGGAACGCACGAATGTTCCCCATTGCCGTACGTGCACCGGACTGGTTTTCACCAGCCAGACGTGGCGGTAGATGCCGGCGCCTTCGTAAAACCATCCGTCGCTCAAAGTGGCGTCCACCCGCAGCAGCAGGACGTTGCGGGCGCCAGGCTTGGCAAAATCCGTCACATCGAAGCGGAAGGGCGCGTAACCGCTGGCATTGCTGCCCAGATAAAAGTTGTTGAAGATCACAGTTGCGTCGCGGTAGACGCCGTCGAATTCGAAGGAAATGCGCTTGCCGGCGTCGGCCTCCGGAATCTCGAACACCCGCCGGTACCAGCCGATGCTGGTCTCCGGATAAGTCCGGCCCAGCGGGTAAAAGCCCCGGCTGGATAACGCGGAATCGTTTTGAAAGGGCAGCTCGACCGCCCAGTCGTGCGGCAGGTCAACCGGCCTCCAGTCTCTATCGTCATAGCCGGCCCGCCCGGCGGAGATAAAGTTTCCTGTTTTGGCAAAGGTGCCCGACCGGCCGAAACCAAGGTCCTTGGTGGCGTCGCTGGCGTGGCCGAAACGGAAGCGCCATCCGAAATCGAGGAGCAGCCGCTCTCGCGAAGATCCGGCTGCCGTGGTATCGCTCTGCGGCAGCGGGTGCGCCTGCGCTTCGGCGTCCACCGCACTTGCGTCAGCTTCTGCCGCGGAAAGCGGTTTGCCACCTTTCAACGCTCCGGCAACCCCCACTGAGAGCACCGCGCCACTTTTTAACAAGTCTCGACGGGTCCAATCAGACATTCATCCTCCTTGATTCCAAACGTTCGTTGTGGATTTTAAAGCCTGTAGACGATCTCACAATATAGCGGCGCGCCCCTGCGTTGTGCAATCCTTGGGAGCCAGGTTTTAATAGTTGAATTGCTAACCTGTTTATTCATGAGCACGCTCGGGGGCACATTGCCAGGGCACAACCTCAGACGTGCCCGGCACCTGTGCTGTTGCACATGAAATAATCCAAGCTGTGTCTTCAATCAAGCGATGCCCCGCATTTATATTTGTAGTATCGTGTCACCGTCAAAAGGGTGAAAGGCAGGCCATGGTCAGGAGAAAGTTTCGAGTCGGCGTCAGGGTGCAGGCGAAATATGATACAGCGCCGGAAAAATTCAAAGGAAGAATCGGGATTATCAAGAAACTCGAACCATATCTTGGATATGGGATTGAATTCGAGGACAGGGCCGGGAGTATTGAGTTTCTGCAGCCGCAGTATATCGAGGAGTTTGTCGGCGAGGGACAGCAATTATCCCCGGAAGAAGCGGTTCGCCCGCAGCATAATTATTTTGAACAACGGCGCTCCCCCCGCTTTGAGGTGGATTGCTTCGTAGCCGTCGAATTTCAGAACCAGCGGGTGGTCGGAACCTGCGTGGACTATAACGAAAACGGCTTCGGGGCAATTGTGGATGAGGAATTACCGATGGCGGAGACCATGTCTATTGAGCTGCCCATTGCAGACCGCAAACCCCTGCGTTTTTTGGCGAAGGTGGCATATCGAAAGCATCCAAGATACGGATTTGAATTCGTGACCCCTAAAGAAAGTGAGAGACAACGCATCGTGGATTTTTTCAGAGAGAGCGCAGCAATACCATAGGGGGGAATTTTCAGCCAACGCTGCCAATCGGAGCAGGTTTGCCTCGCCGCATTTACTCTCACAATCAGTCCTGCAATGAAATTGCGTCCCAGAATGAAACTCTCTATTACTAAAGTGTCCTAAGCGGCGCGCTTCGTTTTGCCCTATAACGGCTAAAATGTGGTTACTACGGTGAGTAACATGCCGGTTGAAGCCCCCCAATCCCCCTGAATTCTGGCAGCGAAAATTGAGTGACATCATGAAAAAACTTAAGTTCCTGGTTTCGCTTCGAACCGAAGAAAGCGGTTATCAGAGGTTGAACGCTGCCGCTGCGGAAGAGATGGCGGGCCGCCTGGGCGTCGAAGTACAAGTGCTGTATGCAGGAAACGACGCAATTACGCAGAGCGAGCAGTTGCTGAACGCCATTCACTCGCAGTCACAGTACTCCAGACCGGCCGGGATTCTATGTTCCCCCGTGGGCACGCCGTTGATGCAGGCGGCGCGTTCGGCTGCCGCGGCCGGCATTGGGTGGGCCATCCTGAATCGCAGTGTTGACTACCTGGGAGAGCTGCGCCGCAGCTATCAGGTCCCCATTTTTTCTGTCCTGGTTGACCACGAGGAGGTCGGGCGAATCCAGGCAAGGCAGATGGGCGCATTGCTGCCGGAAGGGGGCATGGCTTTGTGCGTGCTTGGCCCTGCCGGCCACCCTTTAGCAGAGCAGCGTCTAAATTCCATGCTGGCAGCCAAACCAGCCAATATCCAGTTGAAAACCCTGACCGGCGATTGGACCCAGCAAGGGGCATGCAAGGCGGTCACGCGCTGGCTTCGACTGAGGACACCGCACGATGAACCGGTGAAATTAGTGGCAGCGCAGAATGATGAAATGGCAATCGGCGCCAGACAAGCCTTCCGCGATGAAGACAGTAACCTGGCTTCATGGACGAGACTCCCGATTCTTGGCTCGAATTGCTGCCCAGGAAGCGGCCCGGAATGGATCCAACGAGGATGGCTGGCGGCGTCAATCGTGAATCCCCCCAGCGCCGGGGTTGCTCTTGAGATGATGGTGCGGGCAATGCAGGCGAATACACCGCCGCCGGAGCGCAAGGTGCTTGCTCCAACTTCTTATCCACAAATAGAAAAACTGGGGGGAAGACCTGCGGCAAAGTCCCTGATGGATAGCCTCAAAGCGCAGGAATTATTATTACGCACAAGCCGATGATGGGAAGATAGACCTGAGCGAATGCAAATAAGAACGTCAGGATAACAGGAAATTGAAGATTTAAGCCGCTGAAGCTCTTCGAGATAGATTTGTATTCCTAAATTCCAGGGACTTCCTTATAGTTTCGAGCAGGTGTGGAACGGGAACCGGTTTATGCAGAACCGGAACTTCAATCCCCGTCGCTCTATCAACAACAGCCTGGGTTGCGTAGCGACTGACGATGACGCACTGCAGTTCAGGAAATCGGCTACGAGCAAAGTAAATCACTTCGAAACCGGTGTGTTCTCTATCCAAAGCAAAGTCAGTCAGGAGAAGATCTACGTTGTTGCATTCGGAGAGAATATTGACTGCCCCCTGATAGGATTCGGCAGAGAGCACGTCATGCCCTTCTCTTTGGACGAAGAGTTTGTACACCAGCGCCAATGAGGGTTCATCATCAACTACCAGAACAGTTTTTTTGGGATTTACCAAAGCCGCCTCCCTTGCATTCAGGACACCTTATAGCTTGCTAAATTCCAGGTTATTAAAAGCTGGCTACACTACTTTTTTCAGGTCTGGTTTTTCTTCTTCTTCAACCCTGAGTTCCGGCAGTTCATACAAAGTTACCTTGAAGTCAGGATCGGTGAAGACATCGGGCGCCGCATGTAGAAGTTCAAACAAGACGCGGTCGCCGCATTTCGCGCAACGCGGGAACTGCTGCCCTTTCAGCAGCGTGCATTCGCTGGGCAAGCGGTGAGAATCGTGCTTGACTCGATAAATGCCTGTGGCTGGAATATTCTGACCGGTGGTGAAGAAATGACGTTTCAATTCTGCCGCTGCCCCTTCAGTGGACGTCACTACGAATGGCCGACTACGGAACATGATAGTACCAAATCCCTTTACAGACGCGCACAGGATCAGATGTGGAAAGCTTGGTTCCAGGTTGCTAACCCAATGTAAACAGGAACACTAAGTCTATTTACTATTTTGTTACTATAAGCTGTCTCATAAATGGCTCGGCGAGGTGCGCCCAACATTAGGTGGTGTAATCGCTGATTTCACCAACGACGGTAGACTACCGCTCACGTGAACATCAAGGAACATCGTCAAGGATGGTATCCTGACTTCCGCTAGGGGTTGAGCGACGGTTCTCTGACGGTTCGGGTAGAATCGGGTTATGGTCGCCATGCCCAAGCGTGGGAACCCAAATGGCTGCCAAGCTCACCGCCGATATGAAGCGTGTTGTCACGGAGCAACGGCTGGCATTCGTCGCTACTGTTTGCCCCGATGGAACACCCAATCTGTCGCCAAAGGGCACAATTGCCGTTTGGGATGACGCTCATCTCGTCTTTGCCGATATCCGCTCTCCGGGAACTATCGCGAATCTTGAGAGAAATCCGGCAGTCGAGGTGAACGTTGTTGATCCCTTTTCCCGAAAAGGCTACCGCTTCAAGGGCACAGGTAAAGTAATCGTGGAGGGTGAGCTGTTTCAGGAAATCATGCGCTTTTACCGCGGCCGATGGGTGGACGCGGCCAGGAGCAAGGCTGAATCCCGAATACGAGGCTTTGTCCTGGTAAAAGTCGAAACCGCCTTGCCGCTCATCTCACCTGCGTATGACGACAGCTCATCAGATGAGCAGTCAATCCGCAAACATTGGATTTCATATTTCGCAGCGTTAAATGAGCATTGACCTGCCGCCTCGGATTGTTGGCGTACCATCGCCATGGCGCTCAAAACGCCATGGCGCTCAAAAGAGACTTGTTTCGGCCCACGGCATCTTTGCCCGGTCACGTTGGCGGGGGTGCGAACACCGGGCAAAAGAAATAAATCTTATTTGCTGAACGGCTCCAGCAGGGCCCTGATGGTATTGCCTGCCAGCACATAAAGTGTTGAACCAACGACCTTAGTCTCTATCCCAAGAACGGGACGTTGATCAGTCTGTAAAGGCACTATCTTCAGCATTCGCAAGCGGCCTTTCCGACTTGATCGCCAACCAAAGCACTTCGGCTCTCCATGTACGTTCCTGGTCAACGGGGCAGAAATGGCGGCAGCTTACAAAGACTGGAAAGCTGTGAAGGCTCGTAGCTTCTCGTTGTTCCTCTGGATTCGCATCAGACCCGGAATGGAAAATGACATATCGGCGCGGCGCCGGAGCCGTAAGTCGTTCGTGCCCAGATGAATGTTCCAATGAGACAATTGCATTCCCAGGAGCGTAGAGCAATGAACTACGAACAATTCCGCATTCCTGCCTCGCGGAAAATCAAGATTACCGACTATGATCCCGAGGCGACCAGCGGCTTCAAGGACAAAGAGGAAGCACAGAGCAAACTGGCTGCCGACATTGAGTGCATGGCCGAGCTCCAAGACATGCTCTATGCCAGCCGCCAGCGCGCTCTGCTGATCGTGCTGCAAGGCATGGATACGGCCGGCAAAGACAGCGTCATCAAGCATGTGCTCTCAGGCGTCAACCCTCAGGGCGTGCGCGTCACCAGCTTCAAGCAGCCCACCGAAGAGGAGCTGTACCATGACTACCTGTGGCGGGCCCACAAGGCGTTGCCCGAGCGCGGCTTCATCGACATCTTCAACCGTTCTTACTACGAGGAGGTGTTGGTGGCGCGCGTGCACCCCGAGGTGCTGGAGCGGGAAGGCATCAGTGAAGCCACCAAGGCGCTGTGGAAGACCCGCTACGAAGAGATCAACAACTTCGAACGCTATCTGGAGCGCAACTGCGTGGTCATCCTGAAGTTTGCGCTCAACCTCTCCAAGGAAGAGCAAAGAAAGCGGCTGCTGGAGCGCATCGAAAATCCGGAGAAAAACTGGAAGTTCGCCCTCTCGGATCTGACCGAGCGCAGGCACTGGAACAAGTACATGAGCGCCTACGAAGCCATGTTCAACCACACCAGCACGGAATGGGCGCCCTGGTACTTTATTCCCGCCGATCACAAGTGGTATACGCGCGTGGTGGTCGCCGATGTGATCGTCTCCGCACTGCAGTCGCTCCATTTGAAATACCCGGCTCTTACCCCGGAGCAGAAAAAGCTGCTGGCCGAAGGCAAGAAGATGCTGGAAGAAGAAGCAGTCAGCACTCAGTAATCAGCATTCAGCCCGTCGAGCAGCTACCCGCCCCAACACTGAAACGCGCAAGCCGTCGCGGAAAGATTTTTCAGGGCTGAATGCCGAGTGCCAACGGCTGATTGCTTCTGTTCCGCTCTCGATTTTCCCCTTTTGCAACGCAACGTTTGTTCCTGTCCTGGCCATCCAAAAATCAAAGGATAGGGATGTTATGAAACGCACTGTTATTCCATCGGCTCTGGCTCTTGCCTTATTTTTCTGCGCCGCACTTTGGGCGAAAGAATTTCACTTTAGCAACAGCTCTTCTGTGGCGCCCGGCGCCGCCGGCCGGGTTGACGTTGACCATGACCGCAACGGGAACACGGAACTGAAAATCCACGTCTATCACCTGGCTGATCCGGAAAAGCTCTCGCCGCCCAAGTCGGTTTACGTGGTTTGGGTGCAGCCCCCGGGAAAACCTCCGGTCAACGCGGGGCAGCTCAAGGTCAATGAAGACTTGGAAGGCGCCTTGACCGCAACCACACCGTTCAAGGCGTTCGATACGTTCATCACCGCCGAGGACAATGCCCATGTCGATACTCCCAGCGGCCCGGAGATCTTGCGCACGACGGTGGAGCGCTAATGGTCCTGATGGTGTAGCAGGTACTCAGTATTTCAGTTAGTTTCGAATTTCGTGTGGGCAAGATGCCCACACGACAGTCGGCGGGACGCCGGCGCTACTTAAAACTCGAAACCTGCACCTGAGAACCGAGAACGGAGAACTGAGAACTGAGTTTCTTCAGCGACTCCGCATACGGCGCCCTCGCCACCCCGCGCTCGGTAATAATGGCGGCAACATACTTGTTGGGGGTAACGTCGAAGGCCGGGTTTTCCACGCGGATGCCCTCGGGAGTGATCCGCTTGCCGGCAAAGTGGGTGACTTCAACAGCCGAGCGCTGCTCAATCGGAATGCCGGTGCCATCGGGCGTGGCCAGGTCCACCGTAGACCACGGCGCCGCCACGTAGAACGGGATTCCATGCTCTTTGGCCAGGACTGCGACTGTATAGGTCCCAATCTTGTTAGCCACATCACCGTTGGCAGCGATGCGGTCGGCGCCCACCACGACAGCGCCAATCTTGCCCTGCCGCATCATCGCGCCCGCCATATTGTCGGATATGACCGTAGTCGGAATGCCATCCTTGTTCAGTTCCCAAGCGGTCAGGCGTGAACCTTGCAGGAACGGCCGGGTCTCATCGGCAAAAACGTGGATTTTCTTCCCTGCCTCCACCGCGGCGCGGATCACGCCCAGGGCAGTACCGTATCCGCAGGTGGCCAGGGCGCCGGCGTTGCAGTGCGTCAGCACGCCGCCGCTGGCGGGCATCAGCGTAGCGCCGTGCTTGCCCATGGCCTGGTTGGCGGCGATATCTTCCACGTACATGCGCCGCGCCTCTTCCACCAGCGCCTTTTTGATTTCCGCGATGCTGAGCTTCTGCACAGCATCAAACTGGCGCCGCATGCGTTCGATGGCCCAGAACAAATTGACCGCCGTTGGCCGCGTGCCGCCCATCACCTCGCATACTTCGTCAAACTCTTTGCGCAGGCCGGCATGGTCGCGGGCCGCGCTCTTCTGCGCTCCCAGCGCCACGCCCATGGCTGCGGCCACTCCGATGGCGGGCGCGCCGCGCACGATCATGGTGCGAATCGCATCGGCCACCTGCTCGTAGCTGCTGCAGGTAACGTAGATTTCTTCGGTGGGCAGCTTGGTCTGGTCAATAAAGCGTACCCCCGCCTCGGTCCATTCCAGGGTCTTAATCATGAATCTTTGATTCTAGAACATTTCAGCAATTATTACGGGCTTCAGTCGACATTCATATCCTGCTCCAACAAACCTGAAATTTCGGGCTTGTCGGGGCGGTAGTGTACGCGGATTTTGGAGACATTCTCAAAGCCATGTATCCATTGGCCCGGGTTGGAGTGAAGAAGCCGGTCAAAGAGTTTTTAGAAATCCGCGTAATCCGTGAAATCCGCGGTAAGTTTCTTTCTGCGCATCCCATAACGACACTGGGCTATTATGGAAAAATTTGCAGCTCCCACCTCATTTTTCGGTAACAAATTTCTCCATATTTTCATTGTGTAGAGTGAGGACAGCTCTGGTAGTCTGGCCTCAATTTTCCAAGAAAAAAGTTCCCATGTTTTGCCGGTTCGGCCACTTAGTAAATAGGGGACGTGTGCGTGTCCTAATTCCAAGAGAGAGGGATGATTTGTGAAAAATATGAAGGTTAAATTCTGTAGTTTGTTTGCATGCTTGGTGCTATTTTTGCCGACGCTGCTGAAAGCGCAGGGAAATAACATCCTAACCGTGGTTCCCGATGGCAGGCAGGAGTCGGATTCAATTCCTCCTAACACCGGCACCTCATATCTGTTTTCACCGCAGCCCGGCCACTCTTATTCGGTGGAGCAAAGCCGAGGGTTGAACCGGCCGACCATGCCCATGTGGGTCGCCAGCGGCTGTCCGGGGAATTATCCGGCGGATACCTCCACGATGGTTCCGGCGGTGACGCTGAATACCGGCCAGCCGCCGCAGCGGCAGAGAATATCGTTTGCCTGCGTGGGACCGGTTTATCCTTCCAACCAGCAAAATTTTGCTTCCGTCACGATTCAGAACTTTGGCAGTCCGGATGCATATACTTTCAATCTCACGGTGACGGAAACCACTCTGTACGCCGGCAAGTGGAAGGCTACGCCCAACGCCGACACCTATTGGACCTTCACCAATACCAGCTCCGCCCCGATTAACGTTGCCCTGAACCTGCTCGATCCGTGGGGTAATCAGATGAATTGGAATCCCCCCGTTGCTGTTAATCCCGGAGCGACATTTTCCATTGACACTACGCAGATACCGTTGCCGCGTAATGGTCCGAGCGGACCTATCAGCCTCAGCGGCTCGGTGCTTGCAACTCAAGATGGACCTCCGAATGCCATTCAGGCCACCGAAGTCATCGTGACCAATAACGGCGCGCCTTGTCCCGGTCCTACCTGTGTCACCACCAGCGAATCGGTAAAGCTCGAACCCAAGATCCCGATACAGTAATCACGCTTTCGCAAAAAAACGTGGGCGGCGCGCCAGTGCCGCCTGCGCCTTTGCCTCGATGGTCAGTACATTCGTAGTAGAAAAACACTAGCCCTCGAAGGCTGCGTCGGGATCGATGGCGCGATTTACCATTGCCACCAACTCGCGCATTTGACGCTGAGAAAGAACCCGAGGAAGCTTTTCCGTAAAAGCACTTTTTTCAATCACGCTGATGAAGTGTGCCTTAAGAAATGAGGGCTCAGGCAAGCCGGTTTCTCCAGGCTGCATGCGCCGAGACGTTGGACCCTCGGCGCCATAACTTCCGAAGGGAACGGCGAGGACGGAGGTGACGCGGTCGCTGGTATTGCGCTGATCCAGAGACACGATGACCATCGCATGTCTTTTACCACCAGTCTGCGCGTACCAGATCTCTCCGCGCCTGGGGCCAGCGCGCGGATTGCTAGATTTCAGTGTCAAAGTCAATCGTATTCGCGGCAGAAGCCATGTCCTTTGCCAGTTCGCCCTCTTCCCTCGCTGCGCGAGAATCTACCTGCGCGAAATATTTCGCGGTCGCCTCTGCCAAACGCCGGCGGTTATCGAGCTGCCGCATCCTGCCGACTATGATGTCGAGCGCTTCTGCTACGGTGGCGGCGTCACCACGCGCGATCATCCGCTCCAGAAATTCATGCGTCTCAGGCGAGACCGTGGTCGAGAGCTTTGTCCGTGACATTTTCGGTGCGGTGGTGCCCATGCGAGTTCCCCGTGGCGTCATGATAAAAGACTGTTTATCCTCCAGTCAATACTCTATTTTATCTTCGATTTTATGAGATGTATTACCGGTCAACTTAGGATGCATCATCTAAGACTCCATACACCTAAGTAAGGATTCGCAAAAAATGTGGGCGGCCTCGGCCCCGCCTACGTCTTTGTTCAATTGACGATTTGCGAAGGGTGATTTTAAGCAAGAGATTCCGGAACATTTATTGCCTGCGTGGAGTCTATTGTCAGCAGCCACATGCTGTGTAAGCTGATCCTCGGTCTGTTGCTTCTGCTAGCAATTGCTTCCCTGCAACTGCTTGTCCACGCGCAGAATTGCGGGACCAGCCCACAAAGCGAGGTGATTCAAGAAGGACAAGCCGCGGGATTCGACAATCCCCTGGCGGCCGATTGTTTTAGTTTTGATTGCCATCCGGGCTATGACGCAGTTGGCTATGTGGTTCTAGGCTATCTCTTAGGCATTTTCATTGGAGTGGTGCGCGCTGTTACCGGCGCTTCCTGGCTGAGAACGATGCCGACCAGAACGTTGAATATTTGAACCTCAGAAAGTAGCGCGAACTGTCTTTCCAAATCCGCGCAGTCCGTGAAATCCGCGGTAAGCAGTTCTAGTGCTCGAGGTCGCCGGGAGCCTCGGGGATGCCGGGCTGATCCAGGAATTGCGCCGTCGTAGCCGGGCCGAGGTCTTTCCAATCCTGCAGCACCCAGACGACTTTCTTTTCTGGCGTGACCTCGACGAGCTGAATGATGTTGGGGCGGTCTTCTTTCTTGGCGCCGCCGGTAGAGCTGAAGATCACGGTGTCGCCGTTGGCGAGGCGGTCCGCGGTCTGGAGGTTGTGAAAGACGATGTTCGGCGGCAGGTCTGCCTGGCTGAACTCCCAAACCGTTTCGCCTTTGCGGCTGACCTCGCGAACGAGCTTGTCGTGCTCGTCGGTGATAAGGGTGTTGCCGTTGTGCAGGCGCACTGCGGCCCAGGGCGTGGGAATTTCGTAGGTCCAGATGGGATTGAAGTCTTTGTCGTACTCCACGACTTTGCTCATCCTGAGGAAGGGCGCAAGATAAGTGCCGTTGGCGGTCATACGAATGCGCCGGAATTGGGGATGAACCGTTTTTTGGTCGGTGAGGCTTTCGGCGGGCAGGTCATGCTCGACCTCGACCGCGTTGGTTTTCTTGTTGATGATCATCAGCTTGGGCGGCAATCCGTTTTGTACCAGCAGGACTTTATCGAGGCCGATGGGCTGGCAACTGTGGACCTCGGTGCCCTGTGGCGGATCGTAGTGCCAGACGAGTTCCTTTTTGGGCGTGACCTCTTCCACGTGGAACTGGCGCGCGTAGAGAACGTGTCCGTTGCTGAGCAGCCACACGTCATCGATCTCGCCGCCCTTGCCGGTGGTGTAACTCCAGATGACTTTGCCCTGGCTGACCAGAAAGATCGCATTGTAACCTTCGCCGGCATAGAGCATTGGATGCTGGGCGATTCCCTTCCCCGGCAGCGGCGGATCGTTGGTGGGGTCGGGCCAGGTGTGGGGAAGAGGATCGGCTTCGGCCGGCCCCTTAGCGGGCACCTCAGGCGCGGTGAACTGATCGAGAAGCGCGAGCAGCGGCGCTGACGATGCCGGACTGGGTGCAACCGCGGTGTTATGAGAACTTCTGCTGGCACAGCCTGAAATGCACAGCATCAGACCGGCAGCCAGTAAAGAAAAGCAAGGGGGATTTCGCCAGGGCATGGATGACTCTCCAGAGTGAAATCAATCCAGTAACGGATACAATGGCGAAATTATATAAGAGCAGTCAGCATTCAGCGGTAGGCTTTCAGCCTCTGAAACGAATAGAAGATCGCTGGTAGAGACGCAGCAAAGCTGCGTCTCTACCGATCATCAATGCCCGGTTCAGGCTTTGGGCTCAGGGGAGGGCGGCGAAAAGGGGCCGCAGCCGCCGCGTATGCCTTCGCGGAATTTCTCGCGCTCTTCGGGGGTCATCTGCGCCCAGCGCTCCATCATGCGATGGCGCCAGTGCCCGCCCCAGCCATGACCTCCGCGGAAGCCGCCGAACAGGATCTTGCTCAACACCAGAATGCCCAGGGCCTGCCAGTAGGTGATCTCATGCCAGCCAAATACCGCCGGCACAAGCCAGTTCCACAGCCTCATGACTACAAAACCGAACACGCCTATAAACAGGATTACGAGCGGCAGGATTTTCAATACTTTCAAAGGCCAATTTCTTTTCATCTTTAGTTCCTCGTCTGAATCTTTGATTCTTATTCTTCCGTAAACTCGTCATAGATGGTCTGCAAGCGCCGCCGCAGGTGCCGCACGGCATAGCGCTTGCGCGCTAGCAATGTGTTCATGCTCACCCCGCTCTCGGCGGCGAGCTCTTTGAAGCTGCGGCCCTGCAGTTCGTGGGCCACGAATACTTCACGCTGCTCCTCGGGAAGTTCCTCCAAAGCCTCTTCCAGTTCTTCCAGCAGCACGCCGTGGGCGTAGGCCGCCTCCGGCGTGAGACCGGGAGCAGCCAGCAGGTCTTCCCAGAAGAGCTCTTCTCCGTGTTCGGTCACGGCTACCGGTTCGCTGGTCGAGGACTCCGGCTTTCTTTTGCGGAACAGGTCAATAATGCGATTGCGCGCCACACGAAAGAGCCAGGCGCCCACCTGCTCGATGGGCTTCATCATGCGATAGGCTTCGATGAGCTCAAAGAAGACCTCCTGCAGAATGTCTTCAGCGTCGCGCGGGTCGGCCACGCGCCTGCGGATAAAGTTTCTTAGCCGCGGCTGCTCGCGCGCGATCGCCTCCGAGATGCGTTGGTCCTGCTCGGCCGTCATTGAGTCAAGGCTCAGCGGGGCGCTCATCTGCTTCTCACGTGTATCTACATATGTAGACGGATGGGCTGCCTAAAATATTGTAGGGGAAGCTGCGAGCTACTAGCTTCTCGCTGTAGCTATTCTTGGGAGGGATTTGAAGTACGATTTATCACATCTTAAGAACCTTCGTTGTTAAGCAACGTCGCGCAAAACTTGCTGTGGTTGTGGCCTGGTGGGACCGGCGCCGGTGCGCTCAATGGCAGCCGCGATCTCTTCCAGGTCAGCAGAGGTGAGCTTGAGGGTGGCGGCGCCGATCCAGCCATCAACCTGCTGGGGCGAGCGCGCGCCCACAATGGCGCCGGTGACGCCGGGCCAGGCGATGACCCATGCCACAGCAACTGCGGCGATCGTAGCGTCGTGCCGTTGCGCGATGGGGCGCAGCGCGTCGCGAAGCGCAAGGTTGCGGCTCAGGTTGGGTTCCTGGAATTCGGGATAGCGGCGGCGCCAATCATCTGCGGCGAGGCGGGCGAGGCGCTCGCGGCTGAAACTATCGGTCAGCAATCCCGATTGCATGGGGCTATAGCAAATGACGCCTGTTTTGTGCTCGGCGCACCAGGGAATCTCATGTTCGGCGGCCTGGCGGTGGATCAGCGAAAACGGCGGCTGCAGGGAATCAATGTGGCGGATGCGCTCGCAGCGCTTTAGCAGCGGCACATCAAAATTGGAAACTCCGCCCAGGCGGACCTTGCCTTGCTCGATGAGGCGGAGCATCTCTGACCAGGAATCTTCGATGGGAGTGCCGATCTCATCGGGCCAGTGAAACTGATAAAGATCAATGCGCTCGACGCCCAGGCGGCGCAACGAAGCCTCGCACTCAGAGCGGATCGATTCCGGTTTGAGCATGCGGCGGGGCTCGGCCATGGGGTTGCGCTCATCCCAAACCAATCCACACTTGGTGAAGATCAGCGGCCGCTCAGAGGAGGGCAGCTCACGCAGGAGACGGCCGACAACTTCCTCGGAGTGTCCCAGGCCATAGGCGGCGGCGGTGTCAATCCAATTGATGCCCTGCTGCAGAGCGTACTTCATGGCGGCAACGGATTCACTATCGTCTTGCGGTCCCCAACTGTAGGCCCAGCCACCACCACCCAGGGCCCATGCCCCAAAACCAACCGCGGTGATTTCAACTCCACTCGAGCCCAACGGACGCTTTGGTATGTTCATGACTTCTCCTACTGGCTATACTCAGGCGAAGGCAGAACCCAATCAATTCGACAAAATGATCATAGGTTCGTAATCCTTTGGACGTACGGTGAAGTACGATTTACGAATTAAAAGAGAGCAATCAGCATGCAACCAACCCGGCTGCAACACAACGTGGCGCGCTACACCGATGAGATTGAGGCCGAGATGCGGAGAATCGGCTTCTGGCAAGGCGAGCCCCTGCGCCCTGAGCAACTGGCATTTACGCAGGCTTTCGCCATGGACACGATGACCTTTGCGCAGTGGTTGCAGTTCATATTCCTGCCACGGGTGCGAGAGGCGGTTGCCTCGAACCGGTTTCCGGGAAGCAGTAGCGTGGGTACCCAGGCAGTCCGCGAGTTCGACGGTGCTGCCGAAGCCAGCCGGCTGGTTACGCTGCTGGCAGAATTTGACGGGCTGATTGAAGAGAAGTAGTCTCAGCACTCAGCATTCAGCCCTGGGACAGTATGTAACCTATCAGATCGGGCTGAATTGATCCGATGACTAAGCACCCGACTCAATATTTGCTTACTGCTCTTTTTCCAGAGCGGCTTTGAGCTGAACTTCGGAGCCGGCGAAGACAGCGAGCTCTTTGCTCCAGGCTTTGTATCCAGTTTGGGAAACCTTAACAGTGTGCTTGCCATTAGGCAGCCGCAATGTGGCAGGAGCATTGCCCACGAAGGCGTCATCCACGTAAACCTCGGCGCCGTCGGGATCCGATTTCACAATCACACTCCCTTTGTCATCCGCAACAGCGGCTGCCGAAGCGGCCGGCTTGGTGAGAGCGGGTTCGGCGGGAACGTCTTTGGGTGGGGGTGTAGAGATGGCGCCGACCTGCGAGCGCACGTCGGACTTCTGCTTCACCTCGCCTGCGAGTTCGTCGGCAACCTGTTCGTAGAACTTGTCTGCCATGCGGTCGCCCGCACCCCAGGAAAGGCCTTGCTTATTTTGCACGTTGATAATGAGCGTGGCCTTGTTTTCGCCTTCGGGCTCGACGGAGGCATTGGCGACGAATCCCTGGGAGGTGAACGAGCGCCCGGTCTCAAAGGTGAACATCAGCATCTTCTCATTCACGTAAGTCACTACGTGGCGTTCGCGCGCGGTACGCAACGCCGCAGCAAAAAGCTCATCGGTGGTGTTGTTGTAGGTCTTCTTCTTAGGTTTGGCAACGGCGGGAAGCGAAAACAACAACACAATACATAACGCAAGAGCGAATGCCTTTTTCATGGATTCGTCTCCTTTGAATGGAGGTACTCTGAAATTATAGCCGTTTTTGCAACAGTTCTCAGTTCTCAGTTTGCCGCTGCGAGCCACTAGCTGCTGCTGAGCCGCATTCCCGCTATATAATCCCGTTTATGCGCAGAGTGACTGGACTGGGCGGCGTCTTTTTCAAGGCGAACGATCCGGAGGGCAATCGCATTGAATTGTGGGAGCCACCGAAGAAGAAGCTATCAGCCGTCAGCAGTCAGCATTCAGCCCCTGCGCAGAAGTCTGACCCACAAGAATAGCTGCCAGCCACTAGCTGTAGATAAGTCGTTATCATGCCGGCAAAGGCGAGGTACAGAACGCGCAGCGGCGCGCCTGGATGGGGATTTCACTCAGGCATTCGGGACATTTCTTTGTCGTCGGATCGGGCGGCACCTCGCCGCGCTTGAGACGCGTCTGAAAAGTATTCATCGGAACTACAACGAAGAAGTACACCGCAACCGCGACCAGCACAAATGAGATCAGCGCGTTGATAAACGTGCCGTAGAGAATGGTGCTGCCGTTGACCGTAAGAGAAAAAGCGGAAAAATCGGGCTTGCCGAAAATAGCCGCGATCAGCGGAGTAAGAATGTTGGTCACAAACGAAGTCACGACCGCCCCAAAAGCGCCGCCGATCACCACGGCGACAGCCAGGTCTATAACGTTGCCGCGAAAGAGAAATTTCTTGAACCCTGCAAACATGTCGGTCCCCCCTTGGTTCGACATCTCGGAATTGGATGCAGGCTGCGGATTGAGAGTAGCCAGGAGTATTCAGTACTCCGTACTCGGTACTCAGAAGCCGGTTAAAACCAAAAAATTGGGCCTGTCCTTTCAAAGACAGGCCCAGGGGAGATGTACGGCAAAATTCGATTCTGCGATCAGGCCGCGTTTATGGCGGCGGCCTTGCGGACCGGTTCCACAAATGCGATGTCGAAGACGCGGTCCAGCTTGGTGAGCTGCAACAGCTCACGCAGATACTTGCTGGGATTCAGCAGGCGCACCCGCATGCCGGTGCAGCGGGCCCATTTTTCCAATCCTACGAGCGCACCGAGCCCGCTGGCGTCAACCGCGTCAACTCCGGTGAGGTCCACCACGAGCTGCTGCGACGCGTGCTTTTCCCCGGCGTGCAACAGCATTGTGCTGGGTTCGCCATGAACCAACGGTCCGTTGCAGCGAAGAATAATTGCGCCATTTAAATGTTCGGATTCGATGCGAAATAACATAATCAATTCCCCGGCATCAGTCGTTCTATGGGATTCGCAATCCCACCACGTGGGATTGCGAATCTCATGCCACCTGCCCGCGCTCATGCTGCGCTCGCAGTTGGGTTACCCTTGTTGATTCCTCAATCCATCATTGCTACTTATTAAGACGTATACGGCGGGAAAAAGTTCCTAATTCGGAGTGCAATTTTGTTAATTTTTGTTAAATGAAGATGATTTCTCCCGAGGGGGCGATTTTATAAATAGTTCATAAACAAATTGAACATTCAGCAATCAGCACTCAGTCCTGGAGGGTAAATCTAAAGACCCAAGTTGGTTTTGCAGTTCGGTGGGTAGCCTGTGCGAACAGAGTTGCGCCCGTTGGAAAAGCAAAAGCTTGGCCGCAGATAAACGCTGATTTTGGGGAGATTGTTGCGAAAGAGATAAATGTATTTTTACCTTTCAGCCAATTTGTGGTGAACAATGCATGCTACAGGGCATCTAATTGGAAGATGGCATTGCAGGAATACAAACGCAAGCGGCGCTTTGAGGCCACGCCGGAGCCGCCGCCAAAACTGGGAAGCAAAAACAATGAACACCGCTTCGTGGTGCAAAAGCACCGGGCTTCGCACCTGCATTACGACTTCCGCCTGGAGATGGAGGGAGTGCTCAAATCGTGGGCGGTCCCCAAAGGTCCGCCGCTTGATCCCGGCGACAAACGCCTGGCTATGATGGTGGAAGACCATCCGGTTTCTTATTTTGATTTCGAGGGCGTTATCCCTGCGGGAAACTACGGCGCCGGTACGGTGATGGTGTGGGACATGGGCACCTGGGAGCCGCTGGGCGATCCTGCCGCCATGCTGCAAAAGGGCGACTTGAAGTTTCGCCTGAGCGGAAAAAAACTGAAAGGCGAATTCGCGCTGGTGCGCATGCGCTCGCGGCGTCCGGGGAGCAAGGGCAACGAGTGGCTGCTGATCAAGAAGCGCGACCAATATGTTGAAGAAGGCTTCGACGCCAACGATGACGCCATGGATTATTCAGTGCTGACTAATCGCTCGTTAGACGAAATCGCGGGCGACAAGAAATCTGAAGCCTGGCAGAGCAACCGCAAAGCGGCCAGCAGACGCGGAGAAAAGAATGCCTGGCTGGCGAAAAGTATTGCCAAGGCAGAGAAACAGAAAGCCAGCGATAACAAGAAAAAATCAACGAAAAAGCAGAGGGTTTCTTTGGATGCCCGAGAAAAGGGCGATCCCGGCGGTGTGCGCATGGGTACCAGCGCACAACCGGAGACGGCCCACGGCTCACCGGGGCAGGCTGTGCCACACCAGATTCCAGGCGCGGTGAAGGCCGCGATGCCGGGGGTGATTCATCCTATGCTGGCGACGCTGGTGGATGAACCCTTCGATGATGACGACTGGATTTTTGAGATCAAGTGGGATGGCTACCGTGCGCTGGCTTATATGCAAGACAGCAAGATCAGGCTGGTATCGCGCAATCAGAACGAGTTCCAGGATTATCCCGAGCTGCGCGAGATTCCCAAATGCATACGCGCCAACAAAGCGATTCTCGATGGAGAAATTGTTGCGCTCGACGAACAGGGCCGTCCCTCATTCAGCCTGATGCAGCAGCGGCTGGGCGTACTGCCGGAAGGGGGCCAAAAGCGGAGAACGGAGCCGGCGGGCAATATCCCAGTAGTCTATTATGCCTTCGATTTGCTCTATCTCGAGGGATATTTCCTTTTTCGCGCCACCCTGGAAGATCGCAAGTGGGCGTTGCGCGAGGTTCTTAGTGACAGCGCGATTATCCGTTACTCCGATCATGTTCCCGGAAAGGGAATCGAACTTTACCATCTGGCCGCTGAGCGCAAGCTTGAGGGCATTGTAGCCAAACGGCGGCAGAGCCACTATGTGCAGAAGCGCAGCCGCGAGTGGCTGAAGATCAAGATTACGCAGACCCAGGAGGCCGTCATCGGCGGATACACGGAGCCGCGAGGAGCGCGCGCGCACTTCGGGTCGCTGATTCTGGGGCTGTATGACGACCAGCATCGGCTTATCCCCGTAGGGCAAGCAGGCAGCGGCTTCAACCGGGCCAGCCACGCCGACATGTGGCGGCGGCTGAAGAAACTCGAAACTCCCCACAGCTCGTTTTTCATCAAGCCGGAGAGTACCCGACGAATCCATTATGTAAAACCGGAGATGGTGACCCAGGTCAAATTCAGCGAATGGACTCATGAAGGGAAAAGCGGCCAGGTCAAAATGCGGTCGCCTATTTTTCAGGGATTGCGCGTGGATAAGAAGCCCGAGGAAAGCGTGCTGGAGAAGCCAGTCTCAAAAGAGGAGTTGAGGAAAGCCGGATAAGAAGAAGTAAGAAGTACGATTTTCAACTTCTTACTTCATCCTTCTGACTTCATACTTCACTGAATGTCTTTCATCGCCAGCAAGGTTCCGTAGTCCTGGCCGTTGGGAGCGACGGCGCGGGCCACGATGCCGGCAAAGGTCTCGCGGTATTCCGGATACTTTGTGGCGATGGTCTTGATGACGTTGGTGTTCTCCTGGAAGGTTTGCGCGGTGTTGGAGACATCAGGCAGAGAATACTTCACCACCAGGTCCATGCCATTTTCTGCGACCACGGGAAAAATGTCGGTCACCTTATAGGTCTTACCGTTGGCGGCGGTGAGATTCACCGGTCCATTCAAGGGCAGATCGGCCGGCAGCGATTGTTGTGCCTCTTTATCGAGCTTGATAAGAGGGGTGAAGCTGATGAAGCTGACGGGCGTGACCAGATTACGCGCCTGCTGATAATAGAACCAGGCGTTATGGGTTTCGCCTTTGGCTTTGTATTCCCTCGCCTTGGTGAGATACCAGGGTGCGTCGTGACCAAGAAGCTGGCTGGGCTTGGGCGGCGGCAGGCCGGCAAGCTTCCATGCGGCGCCCTCCTGCTGCAGGATAAAAGACAACAGGTAAGGTCCCTTCGGGGTCTTCACATCTTCAATCACCAAACCATATTTGGCCGCGGGAAGACTATTCAACACGAAGCTGACGAATTGCGGTGTTCCCCAGATGCCGCAGAGAAATTCCGCGTGGTCGAGCACCGGGGGGCCGCCAGTGGCATCCAGCAGATAAGTGGCGCGAATGGTGGCTTGGCCTCCGGCGAAGGCGGTCTTGCTGTCATTGATCAACGCCTCAGCGCCGGCAAAACTCGATGCCAGGGAAGCGATGGCGTTCTGACGCAAGGTAGCGGCGTCGCCCCGGACCACGGCATCGCCAAACTGCAGCGCAGAATGCTCGAGGGCGGAGCGGGTGGCCGAATCCATGTCATTGACTGTCGAGCAGAGCTCGGCGGAGGCGCGGGAGGCGGAGAGCGCAAAGGAAACAAGCAGCACCGCGGAAAGAGCAACTCTGGATTTGATCGGCTTCATCTGTTTTGATAACTCGGTTTCCAGTTACTGGAATTTATTGATTACTACTCGCAGCCTCTATCGATTGCATCTTAATACGTATAAGGCAATTGAAATGGAGCAACTTAGATACCAAAGCTGCTTTTCGATAGATGCCTTTTCGTAAGTAATAGATGTCAATGGCGTATCTCTTGCAATATGTGTGGTTTCGCACGCAGGGTACGGATGCGTCAGAATGGCAATATTTCACTGTGGCAGCAATATTTAAACAAAAAGCGGTCTTGGGCAATGCTACAATTTCAGCGTGCCGCCAAAGGATTGCGGCGATTCCCATGTCATATTTCCCCCTCAGGTTGGGAGTATTTACGGCCTTGCTGGCGCTGGTGGTCACCGCTGCCGCACCTGCTCATGCAAAACACGCCGCCCGTAATCCTAATAATCCGCAACAGAATCAAACCCAGACGGCGCCGCCCAATCAGACGGTCAACACTGTGCCTCCGCAAGCCAATCAGCCTCAATATGGTGGGGGATACGTTCCATCAGCTTATCCGCCAAATGGCATGGTTCAGCAGAGACAGCAATACGCGCCCCAGTATCAGCCTAACGCCTATGTGAATACGGTTCCTCCTAATCCGCCAGGAGCGCCAAACCAATATCCAAATCAGGTTCCAAACCAAGGCAGACCCGGCAATAATAGCCCGGCTTCATCGCCGCCAAGCGACACGCCAGGAACACAAACCAGCAGTGCGATTGGGGTTGCAGATCAGTATCCGCCTAAGCCTCCGCGGGTGAGCTTTCGCAACGGACAACTGAGCATCATTGCAGAAAATTCTACGCTGCCCGATATCCTTACAGCCATCCATCAGAGGACCGGCGCTGCCATGGAGCTGCCTACCACCCTCGGTAGTGAGCGAGTAGCAGTAAAGCTCGGACCAGCGAGCACAGGCGATGTGTTGGCGGCGCTGCTGAATGGCTCGCATTTTGACTATATTGTGCTGAACCGGCCGGAAGATCCCTCCTCGCCTGAGCGCATCATTCTGCGAGAGAAGGTGGCGGCAGACCCTAATCCCGCTGCGAACAATAATGGCTACAACAACGGTTATGGCAACATGGCCAGCGCACAGCCGCCCGCGTACCAGCCGTCGCTGGAAGTGCAAGAGATGCCAGAAACCACACCCGATGAAGAGGTTCCAGAGCAGGAAACGGCGCCAGGACAACAACCGCCAGACGCCAACTCTACCCCGCCCACAGGCGATCAAAGTCAGGGTGAGACGCCAGAGCAGTTGCTCGAAAAACTCAGACAGATGCAGCAACAGCGGGGCCAGCCGCAACCGCAACTTCAGCCCCCCCAGCCACCTTTGGTAGATAACGGACAGCCGCAATAGTAATTGCCATCTAAATTTTAAGACACCATCTGAGATGTTTTCAGTGCCGGTGTTCCCGTCAGCTTTTCGATCATTGGGAACGAGGTTGGAGCAACCACTGTACGCTCCGGCGGTTGCGACTTAGATCGAATCGCCTGAATCATCATTTCAAGGGCGAGACCGGCGGTTGGTGGATTGATAACAGATGCTGCCAGCAAACCTCTGCGGACCCAATCCTGTCCGGCTCCGGGACAGCAATCCACACCGATGTAGGGCAGGCTGGCCCACTGTTCTCGCTGCGCGCCACTGGTTTGATCTTCAAAGGCCCGCCTCGCGCCCAGAGCCATATCGTCGTTTTGGCCGGCGATCAGCGTCACCGGCGTTTCGTGCGAAGTTCTTAACTGCAGCCACCGGGTGACGGCCTTATACCCGCTTTGCTGGCTCAAATCGCCCGTCAAGGTTCTCACCTGAACATTGGCCGGCTTCAGTGTCTGCATCCAGGTTGATCGCTGTTCTACCATGGGATTACCCGTAGGGCCGAGCAGATATAAAACCATGCCACCGTGCGGAAGCAATGCCCCGACCTGCCGTCCCTGGATTCGCCCAATCTCCGCCTGATCTATCGTGATGGCAAAAATCGGCGCCTGACTGCTGGCGCGCAGCTCCCCTATGTAATCGCCCTCACGATTGAGCAGCCCCCATGCAATGCCCATCTTGGCAGCCTGGCGCGCTACTTGCATCAGACTTGTCCCAACCGGAGCACACACGATTCCGTCAGGGCGGGATTCTTTCGAAGAGGATTGGATCGCGTTCAGCAGTTGCTCGGTTTGGGTAATCGGATCCTTACCTGCGTACACGATTTGTACCTCAACCCCGAGACGAAGGGCCACATCCTGGACAGCGGTTGCGTGCAGTTTCTGATAGTGATTTTCTTCCATAATGAGCGAAATAAGGAACCTGAGTTTTTTCATAAGCATCACCCAAACTAAAATCTTTCCATCTTTCTTAGGGGAAGGTTAGGGTCAAAGGGGGCACAGATGGCTGTTTAACAGAACCAGTTGTACTCAGTTTCGCATGATCAGGAATCTAAGCAAGTTACGGCAGTAACCAAATTGGAACTTTTCCCAAAATGGATTTTTGCAGGCTGAATGGGAAAGCCCCCGCCTTATACTCAAGACGATCCATGAGAAGCATAGTAGAGCTATATCACTGTAAATAAAGACTTTAACAAAAATGTTGGAAAGATGAATTAGTCGCCGCTGGAGGCAGCATGAGCCTGAACACGTGCTGGAGCGGGAACGGCGGCTGGACGGCGGTCCATAAGCCGAAGCAGAGCGAAGATTGCCAGGTAGCCAGAGAAAATACCAAATAAAAAGGCGGAAGCCACAGTAAGGATAACGGCCGTAAATGTCATAAGCGTAAACAAACTGTCCTCTAACTCAGATGGCCGGGGGAGAGCTGCTGTTGTAAGCTCATCATGCAATTTTCCCGCGGCCTCCACAATATGCTATTCACCTTAAAAAACCACTCGCTTCGGTGCATTGACCTAAAGTAATGCGAGTAATGCAGGCAGTCGTCAGATCAGCGCCTTACCGCTTCGCCTCCCATGTAGACGTAGCAAGCTACGTTCTCTACCTTCTACCTTGCGTGCGCAGACCCCTACTTTACCGCGCATTGACGGGGTTGAGTGTTAACGAATAAGATACGGCTGTACCCGCGCATTCTTAACCCGGTGGCTGCGTCTGAGGGGTACCCGCACCGCCAGAAGTAAAAGACCTGTTTTAGATGGCCATTAATAAGATCACGGTCCGGGGCGCCCGCCAGCATAACCTGAAGAACGTCCACGTAGAGATTCCGAGAAACAGCTTGACGGTCATCACCGGATTGAGCGGTTCGGGCAAGTCTTCGCTGGCGTTTGACACTATCTATGCCGAAGGGCAGCGCCGTTATGTAGAGACGCTCTCCGCCTATGCCCGGCAGTTTCTCGACCAGATGGAGCGGCCCGATGTGGATTCGATTGACGGCCTCTCACCCGCTATTTCCATCGAGCAGAAAACCACCTCGCGCTCTCCGCGCTCGACGGTGGGGACCATCACCGAAATCTACGATTACCTGCGGGTGCTATATTCCAGCATCGGTGTGCCGCATTGTCCGCAGTGCGGCCGGGCCATCAGCCGGCAGTCGGCCGAGCAGATTGTGCATCGAGTGATGGCGCTGAAGCCAGAAGAGCGGGTGATGATCCTGTCGCCGATTGTCCGGGGACGCAAGGGTGAATTCAAGAAAGAGATGGAAAAGCTGGCGCAGCACGGCTTCACCCGGGCGCGGGTTGATGGCGAGCTGGTAAGCCTGGAAGACGAGATTGAGCTCGACAAACGCAAGAACCACACGATTGAAGTGGTGATTGACCGGCTGCTGGTGAAACCGGGAATCGAAAAGCGGCTGGAGAACTCCGTCGGCCTCGCCATGAAACTGGCGGGCGGATTGGTAGAAGTTTCCGTGGTGGGTGGGGAGGAGCAGCTCTACTCCGCCAAGCTGGCGTGTCCGGCGTGCGGCATTAGCGTTCCGCAACTGGAGCCGCGATCGTTTTCATTCAACAGCGTGTATGGAGCCTGTCCGGAGTGTCACGGACTGGGCAGCAAATACGATTTCGATCCCGCGAAGGTGATTGTGGATTGGTCGAAGCCGCTATTCGACGGCGGCCTCGGGCCGGGGTCGAGTTCGGCGACGCTGCAAAACATGCTGGAAATCCTGGGCGCGGCCCACGACTTTGACCTGAATATACCGTTTGAGAAGCTGCCGGCAAAGACCCAGAGCTTGATTTTGTATGGAGAGTCCCAGAACGGCGCCGGCAAAAAGAAGACGGGCTTTCTGGGCGTAGTGGGGTTCCTGAAGCAGAACCTCGAAGAAGCAACGTCAGAAAGCTATCGCGAGTGGCTGCTTAATTACATGTCGGCCACAAAATGCCAGGTGTGCAAAGGAAGGCGGCTGCGGCCAGAGAGCCTGGCGGTGAAGATCAACAAGATGTCGATTGCGGATTTCGCCGCGCTCTCAGTCACGCGCGCCATTGAAGCTATCTCGGCGTTCACATTGAACGAGCGCGAAAAAACCATCGCCGGGCGGGTGGTGCGCGAGGTCCGTGAGCGGCTGGAGTTTTTGCATGCCGTGGGTCTGGGGTATATCTCGCTCGACCGTTCGGCGGCAACGCTTTCTGGCGGCGAAGGGCAGCGCATCCGGCTGGCAACGCAGATCGGCTCGCGTTTGCGCGGCGTGCTCTACGTTCTGGATGAACCTTCCATCGGCTTGCATTCACGGGATAACGACCGCCTGCTGCGCTCGCTGGAGTCATTGCGCGACCTGGGGAACACGGTGCTGGTGGTGGAGCACGACGAAGAGACCATTCGCCGCGCCGATTACGTGATTGACCTGGGGCCGGGAGCGGGACGGCACGGCGGCGAGCTGGTAGCAGCGGGCACACCGGCGGAGATCGCGCGGGTGCCGGAGTCGCTCACCGGGCAATACATCGCGGGCAAGGTAAAGGTGGCATCGCGCGAGGCGCGGCGGCAGCCCAATGGAAAAGCTATCACCGTGCTGGGCGCGCGCGAAAACAACCTGCGCAACCTTGACATCGCGTTTCCGCTGGGAGTAATGACCGTAGTCACCGGGGTTTCCGGTTCCGGAAAATCAACCCTGGTCAACGATATTCTTTACCGCGCGCTGGCGCAGCAACTCTACCGCTCGCGCGAAGAGCCCGGCCAGCACAAGGCAATTTCAGGCACGGAGTACATTGACAAGGTCATCGGCATCGATCAGTCGCCGATTGGCCGCACGCCGCGCTCGAATCCCGCGACCTACACCGGCGTATTTACCCAGATCCGCGAACTCTACGCCATGCTGCCGGAATCGCGCGAGCGCGGATACAAGGCCGGACGCTTTTCTTTCAACGTTGCCGGCGGGCGCTGCGAGGCCTGCCAGGGCGAAGGGCAGCGCCGCATCGAGATGAATTTTCTGCCCGACGTGTACGTGGTGTGCGAGGTATGCGGAGGAAAGCGCTACAACCATGAGACGCTGCAGGTGCGCTTCAAAGAGCATTCGATTGCCGATCTGCTGGGGACATCCATCTCCGACGCGATTCCCATTCTGGAAAACGTTCCCCAGGTTCGCCAGAAGCTGCAAACCCTGGAAGACGTAGGACTGGGATACATCCAACTAGGGCAATCGGCGACAACACTTTCCGGCGGCGAGGCGCAGCGCATCAAGCTGGCGCGAGAGCTGAGCAAGCGGCAGACGGGCAAGACGCTTTATCTGCTCGATGAACCGACCACGGGACTGCACTTCGACGATGTCCGCAAATTGCTGGATGTGCTCCACCGCCTCACCGACCTGGGTAACACCATCATCATTATTGAGCACAATATGGATGTGATCCGCAGCGCCGATTGGATCATTGACCTTGGTCCTGAGGGCGGCGAACATGGCGGGCATCTGGTAGCGCAGGGAACTCCCGAGCAGGTGGCGCGCGTCAAGAAAAGTTATACGGGGCAGGCATTGCTGGGAAGCCAGAAGTCCGAAGTAAGAGGTTAAGAAGGAAAGTGAAAGATTTCCGGATCATGTCCACACCGTTTAATCCGCTGCCTCCGCAGGAACCGCAGCCGCAGCTCCCTGCGGAAATAACGACCGCGCTCCCAGGACCGGCGGCCAATGCCAGCGGAGAAAACCCGCCCTGGACAGGCTGGGACGTGCTGCTGCTGGTAGTTGTCTTTTTCCTGATCGTCAATATTCTGGGAGCCGCCGCCCTGGTCTTTGTTGGAGCGCTGCACTTGTTTGGCTACAGCTTGAACCAGATTCTGCATAACCACAACGAGTTAGACAAGCTCTCGCACGATCTGCGCGTGTTGCTTCCGGTGCAATTGCTGAGCTATGCCCTGCTGTTGATGCTGATGGTCTGGGTGGCGCGCGCGCGCGGGCAGCAAGGGTTTCTTGAAAGTGTGCGTTGGCGATGGCCCTATGGCAGGTGGCCCGGTTATCTGATCGCCGGGGCGATTTTGGCGGTTGCGGTGCAAGTGCTCTCATCACTGCTTCCCATTCCGCATTCGCTGCCCATTGACCGTTTTTTTCAAAACGCGACGCAGGCTTACCTGATGGCCATCCTCGGGGTCCTGGTGGCTCCGTTTATTGAAGAGCTGTTTTTTCGTGGATTTCTCTACCCCGTGCTCGCCCGCCGATGGGGAGTTGCCGCCGGAGTTGTAGTGACAGCGCTGGCCTTTGCGCTCGTGCATGGCTCACAGCTCGGCTATTCCTGGGCGGCGTTGCTGATGTTGCTGTTGGTGGGGCTGGCGCTCACCATCGTGCGGGAGCGCACAAAATCAGTGGCTCCCGGCGTATTGCTGCATATGGGCTACAATCTGGCTTTGTTTGTTTCCTTTTTTATTGCGACCGATGGATTCAGGCATTTAACCACGGTTCTCGGGTCCCGGCTCTCAGTTCTCGGTTGTCACCATTAACCGCAAGGAGACGGAAGAGTGCCGAGGGCTTTCCCTGCGGCCCTGGCAGGCGAGTAGCCAAAATGCTATAGATTGTGTTGGAATGTCCTGTTATCTTTAGAATCATCAATCGTTTATGAGCAACGCACGCGAATCTTTGCTGCAGGTCCTGGCAGAAAACTCGTTTAAATTAGGAGAATTCAAGCTTTCTTCCGGGGGGACCAGCGATTACTACATTGATTGCCGGGCCACCACGCTGGACGCCGAAGGCGCGCGCCTTACCGCCAAAGTTTTTTACGACGAGATCCATGAGAGCGGTCTTCGACCCGAAGCCGTCGGCGGAATGACCATGGGCGCCGACCCGATTGCCACCGGCATCGCCATTCTAAGCGCGCAGAGAATCCAGGGGCGCATCACCGACAGCAGCATGGAAAAAGCGGGACGCAGGCTCATTCATGCCTTTATCGTGCGTAAGGCGGAAAAGGCCCACGGCACCGAGCAACAGATCGAGGGCTTTCGCAAGAAGGGCGCCAAGGTTTTTATCGTGGATGACGTTTGCACCACCGGCAACTCCATCATCCAGGCCATCGAGGCGGCGCGGGCCTTTGGCTTCGATGTTGTGGGCGCAATCTGCCTGGTGGAGCGCGAAGAGGCCAACGGACGCGCCAACGTGGAAAGCGCCGCTGCTCCCGCCCCCTTTGTAAGTCTTTTCACCGCCAATGACGTGCGCGAAAAACATCTGCATATCCGGCAGCAGGAAGAAGATCCGCTTTTAGCGCTGGGCGAAGTCTGCGACCTCTGCGGCCGCCCCGCGGTCACGGTGAATCCCTATAAGCGCTGCGCCGCGCATGCGCAGTGAGAAACATTGAATCATTGGGTCATCGGATTATTGAGTCATTGTAACTTCTTCCCAAATCGGAAATCCTACTTCCTAACTTCAATGACCGGATGAATCAATGATTCAATGACTCAATTCTTCCACTGTCCATACAGGCAGCGCGCCTCTGCGGCTTGCGACCAGGGCGCCCACGCGGTTGGCAAAGTCGGCGATTCGCGCCGGCGGCCATCCGCTGCCCAGCCCGTGAAGAAAAGCCGCGGCAAAGGCGTCGCCGGCGCCCACCGTATCCGCCACCTCGACCTGGTAACCATTGGCTTCGATATATTCGCCGTCAATCAGCAGCACGCATCCTCGCACTCCACGGGTTACACACACCGCTTCCCAGCCAAACTCGCGGCTGTAGTTCTGGCAAAATTGTTCGAGCGAAGCATGCCGAGGACGCCCGAACATCTGCGCAATCTCCGCGGCTTCGTCTTCATTCAGCTTCACTACGGTCGCTTGTGACATCAGCTCGCGGACCAGCGCAGCCTCATAACACCCCGGGCGAAGATTTACGTCATAGAAGCGCCGCGCGCTTTTATTGGAAGCCAGCAGCGCCATGGTCAGACTTCTGGCTTGCGGGCTCATCTGCATCAAGGTTCCAAAATAGATCCAATCCGGCCGCTCGGATGCGAGCCTCTGCAGCTCCCGCTCCAACAGCTTTACGAAATCGTAGGCAGCCGGCCGATGAATGATAAAATGCGGCTGCCCTCCCGCATCGAGTGTTACCTCCACCCAGCCGGTTGCGGCCTCCGCAACGCGAGACATGTACTCGGTCGAAAGCCCCAACCCGGTCATCTTCTGCAGAATGCTCTCGCCGCGTTGGTCACGGCCCACGCCGCTCACAAAAAATACGGTATGGCCCAGCCGGCTCATGTGCGCTGCAAAATTGAACGGGGCCCCGCCTAAATATTCCTGCCCTTCAATAACATCCCAAAGCACTTCGCCGATGCTTACAATTTTCATTCCAGGTCTCTTCGTTTAAGGGCCCTGCAGAAGTAGGATGCTAGCATAGGGAATCTTGCAGTTGCTTTTGACAATCCGCGTAAATCCGTGAAATCCACGTTAAGTTTTTCCTCCGTCCTGGCCTGGGCTGAATGTTGACTGCTGAGTGCTGCTTTTGACACTCGGCACAAGTGGTCACTTGTGACTATCTATTCAAGGCGATGCGCTGTAGCATCAGGATTGAAGGTGTCTTGATGAGCCCAATTGTTATCGCTTGCAGTCTGCTGCTTGTACTATTCGCCACTTTGTTGATCTACCGAACGCGCCGGCTGAAATCAAAGATTGACGGGCTCGGATCGCTAAGAATGTGTCCGTTTTGCGGCTTGATCACATCCCGATCAAAAGCCTGCTGCCTGGAGTGTGGCAAATTGCTTCCCGCGGTCTAGGAAATTAATTGTTTGGTATCACCTATGATCAAACGCCTGGATCGGAATATGGGAAGCCTACAGGCGTTCCATATCCGCGTGACCCGTGAAATCCGCGGTGGGTTTTGTTCTGTCCTGGTTAGTCGTCGCTCTCTTGCAAAGGAAGCTTTTTCCACTCCCAGTAGCGAAGCACCTCTTGCTGAGCCTGGTCGTAGGTTACGTTGTACTTATGGCTGTGAGGAGAAGGAAACTCCACAGAATCCACTTTTTGTAATCCGCGCTTCAGCAGGACGCGCTCAAACTCCCGCAATTCGCCATAGGCATATATGACGTTATGCTTGTCGTAGACCAACAGGTCGGAGTTGCCGACGGAAGCTACCCAGATGTGGTGCCGCCCGTCGTTTTCGAAAAAATCTTCAAACCTGCTCAAGAACCCCTCGGCTTCGCTCCACGCGACCGGGTTCGCAACCTGATACCTTCCTGCTTCTCCCCCACCGCGCGGAACCGTCAAGACATATAAGATCCCAAACGGTTCGAACATGATTTGCATGAGATCGAGCATCAGGGGAACGTGCTGCGAGGAGGGCGCAATCACCAGGCGCTCTGGCCCTGTGGTCTTCTCTACCGCAAAAACATTGGGATACTCGTAACTTCGTTCCTCATCGGGAATCCAGCCGAATTTGTAGGGCGTCTCCATGCTGTCGCTACATGCCTGTTCAATTATAAAGTGGCAGGCAGGCCAGAGAGGAAAACTGGCTTAGCCGCCCGGTAACTTGTAGATGATTGCTCGTGGATGATTGGTAGAGACGGATGATTGATAGACACGCAGCTTGCTACGTCTGGCGCGAGAGCGCGACAACGGCCGAATTCTATTCTCGCTATTTGTGAGTTGTCATCCTTCACGCCCGCTTTTGGCGCGAAGGATCTTGCGGTTGCTCTTTCAAATCCGTGAAATCCGCGGTAGTCTTTTGTTCTGAATAACCAAGAACCGCCATGCTGGGTTAATTGCTCTTTAACACAGTTTTCTGACCCCCAAGAAAAACCACTCCTGCGTCAAGCGGGACGGATGAAAATAGCCCGCCGTTTTAACGGCGCGAAGGCATCGCCTATCATTCACTACCTAAAACCCGGCCAGGTTGAAGTTCACAGTAACGGTAGTTTGCACCTCAACCGGGTCGCCATTGAGGATATACGGGCTGTAGCGCCATTGCCGCACGGCGTCGAGCGCAGTGGGGACGAGCATCGGGTGACCGGAGATGGGCGTGAGTTCAATGATGTGGCCCTCTTTATCAATGACGGCCTGCAGAATAACCGTGCCCTGAATGCGGCTCTGTTTGGCCTGCTCCGGATATGCAGGGACAATCTTGTGGATCAGGTGGCTTTCAGCAACCCCGCCGGAAATCCTTACTCGATTGTAGGTAACTTTATTAGGAGGTTCGCCGCCGGCCGCGTCATTATGAGGTTCGACGGCGGAAGCGTTGCCGCCGCTGCCGGAGCTCGCCGCAGAAGAACCTGCGGCAGGCGTGGTGGCGGATGAAGACGAACCAGGCGACGGCGCCAGGTTGAAGTTCACCACGACAACTGTTTCCACCTCGACGGGTTCTCGATTGAGGAGATACGGTTTGTAGCGCCATTGCTTCACCGCATCCATAGCAGCGGGAATAAGGTACGGATGGCCGGAGATAGTCTTGAGCTGGATGACGTTCCCCTGTCTATCAATGATGGCACGCAGCAGCACCTGGCCCTGAATGCGGTTCTCCTTAGCGGCGGCTGGATAGGCCGGCATGACCTTGTGGGTAAGGTTTCCTTCCATAACGCCTGCTGAGACCCGGACTCTGTTTAGAGTCGCCGCTTTCGATGGGTTAGTGTCGCTGGCTGGGGAACCTGCCTGTGGCCACAGCGCGGCCGATGCCAGTAACACGAGCACAAGAAACGGAGCTTTCCAGAGCATGTTTTTCCAAAGTGTGTTCATAACCCGGAATTGTAGTCCAAGCGGAGTGAAGCAGCAGGGTAAAAAAGGGATATTTCTCAGTCCCGCAAGACGGCCGGTGTGTATCTTTTGGGAATCAATAAAGTTGCAACCGTGCAACGGAGCCGCAATGCCCATGACAGCTATATTTCGACGGGCTGAGGCTCTTCGGTCATAGCAGGTTCAGGAAGGTAATACCGTTGTGTTCGCGGCAGCTTACCCAGCAGGCCGAGCGCGAAAAAGCCTGCTGCCACGATCAGGAAGGTGAGCAGCCGGGCATGATCAAGCCTGGTTCCAGCCAGCCCGAGCAGGCGACCCACGCGCCACATGCCCCAGCCGGCAAGTTGGGTCGGCACTACGGTCCACACGGCAACATAAAACCATGCTTTTTCGAAACCCTCGTTGCGTGTGGAGCGGCGCGCTCGCGGCGTCCAGTCTAACAGCGTTGCTATCACCACCAGGGCGGCAAGCAGATAATAAATCCTGACATAGAGGGTGCTGATGATCCAGCGGCCAACGACTGCATTGATCAACAGGCCCGCCAGGTTGAGCGTGAATGGAACCAGCAGATCAATCCATGCCGCTGTATAACAGACCACGCGATACCAGAGGTTGGGCTTCTCCTCGCCATAGTGAGTGATGTAAGGACGAGGCTCGACGCCAGGCAGGCGTCCAGCAAAACCACGCCAGGCGCAAACCACGGTTATGATGGCCAGCCACGTCCAGTGCCGGCGGTCGGGACCATGGGCGTAGAGATCGGCGGTGAGATGTCCGGGAAGAATCCAGAACACCCAGATCCAGAGAGGTACGTGCAAAATCCGGTAGTAGATTTTGTTACTTCCGCGTTCGACCACTCGTTTCATTGCCGGCCTGTTGGGATTTAATTCTAAAGCTTAACCACAAAGGACACAAAGGCGGACGAAGCAGCACGAAGGATGAACCCTCTTGTTTCCAGGCAAGCGAAACAACTTCAGGCGTTGAACTAATATGTATAACTAATATGTATAAGGTTGAGCGAGGTACGCTATGTTTTGCAACGCATGTGGAAGAGAGCTTCAGCCCGGCCAGCAATATTGCAGCGCCTGCGGACAGCCCGTCGGAGTGGCTCCCATTCCCCGTTCCATCAACCGCGTGGCCCATCATATTCAGATCCTGGGCATTTTATGGATTATCTATTCCGTCCTGGACCTGACGGGTGGTATCGCAATTGTTCTGGTAGCGGCAATTATTTTCAGCCCTCTCAGTCATATTGAAGGAGTGGGCAGCCAAATCCCGGCTTTTGTGCAGCCTTTCCTGATTGCAGTCGGTATGTTTCTTATCCTGAAGGCGGCCCTTGGAATAGCAGCAGGCATAGGATTGCTGCAACGCCAGCCCTGGGCGCGCATACTTGCCATGGTGCTCGGCGTGGTTGCGTTAATCAATGTCCCATTCGGGTTGGCCCTGGGAATCTACACACTGTGGACGCTATTTTCCCCAGAATCGCAAAAAGAATATGAGGGCATGGCAAAGAAGTAGCTTATGAAACAGCTCTAGCTTTTGATTGGCGGCTGACAACTGACGACTGGCAACTGCTTTTCCATAATCTGCAGGTACGCGGCCAGCCGCGCAACATAAAGAAGGTCTGCAAAGACAAAATAGAGGAGTAGAAGCGCTACAAGTAATCCAAGAGCGATTTTGCTCTCCCCGACTGCGGCAAGCGCCAACCCAAACACGATCACGACGAGAAGCCCGGCCCCGCGGATCGTTCCGTAAACCCCGCTGACCGACCAGTAAGCTTTGCGTTGCGCGCGCAAACTTCGGAATGTGGCCGCCAGCGCGGCCAAAACTCCCTGTTCCTCTGCCGCAAATAGCGGCGCCAGCGACAGCACCCAGTTTAAGACTGCCCACAGAACCACAATGACCGGCAAAACCAGGATTACGATGGAAAAATACACGAGCACGTTGGGCTCTTCCGGATCAGATGAAAAATGAGTCGCCAGCATGGCCGCGCCGGCAGTCGTAAGGGCGGCCAAAGCCAACGCGGCCAGCAAAAGAAAAATACGCAGCAGGTTCAACCCTGCGACGGTGGCAGCAGAGCCGCTCCCGCGCAAAATCTTCAGGGTTGCTGAGCGTCCCCAAGTGGCGGCAATCATCCACACAAATGCCAGCGCGAAGAGCAGAACCGCGAGCACCAGGGAAAGGAGCTTCCCATAAGCTATGACGAGGGCTGCAACCGTATTGGCCATCTTGTAGGGATCGAAACTGCGAAGCACGGCCCAATCGGCATCGGAGATGGTCACACGATTGAGGGTGCTGACGCATGCTTGCAGCACTACCAACAGAGCCGCGAGTCCGAAGCTCCAGCGCCAGGCGACTTCAATGAAAGCAAGTTTTGGATTTTCCCGCGCCAGCCGCCAGCCGGCGCGCGATGGGGTTTCGTTGCTCATGTACTGGATAGCATGGTAGCAGCAAAATGCCGCAGGCAAAGTCTAACCATAAAGGGCACAAAGGAAAGACAATGAACGAGGTTATTCCTTACCCGCTCTGCCAACCAAGAGTGCAGCATTTCCGGTTGCTCTGCTGCGCCAGTTCCAGCGCCCGCATGACATCGAGGGCCTGTTCACAGGTCACATTGATGGCGGCGCGTCCCAGAATGGCATCGCGGACATTTTCGTAGTAGCGGCGATAGTCGCCCGCCTCGGTAGGAACCGGCTGGGCCACAACTTTGCCGTCTTTCTGCATGTAGAGGGAGCCCCATTTTTCTTCAGGTTCTCTTCCCCAGGGATCGTCCTTGGGGGCTTCGCCGCGTCGGAGCGCCTCTTCCTGAACATCGCGTCCATACTTCACATAGGAACCAAGCGTGCCGTGCAGGGCAAAAGCCAAACCTGGGGCCTCGCCGGCAAGCATGGTCGCGCGCAATTCTACCCGCAACGATTTGTAATGGAGAACAACGTAGAAAGCATCGTCAACCACTGCGTTGTCGCGTTCGGTGCAAATCGTGGCTGTGAGCGCCTGCGGCGTTCCAAAGAGCACCATCGCCTGGTCGATCAGGTGCGGTCCCAGGTCGAAGAACACTCCGCTGCCGGGCTCATCTCGTTCACGCCAGGCCCCGGCGCGAAGCTGCGGACGAAAGCGATCGTAGTGCGCCTCATAGAATACCAGCCGGCCCAGCGTACCGGCGTCAACCAGCTTTCTTACCGTCTGAAAATCTCCGTGCCAGCGGGCATTCTGGAAAACAGTAAGCAGGCGTTCGCGCTCCCGTGCTATCCGTACCAGCTCATCGGCTTCCTGATAGCTGGTGGTAAACGGCTTATCTACGACCACGTCTCGCCCCGCAAGCAGGCATTGCCGGGCAAGATCAAAATGCGAGGTATTCGACGTGGCGATGACGACCAGCCTGATTTCATCGATGGCCAACAGCTCTTCCAGCGTCGACACAACGCGCGCATTCGGATACAGTGCCGCCGCATCTCCCCGGCTGCGCTGCAGGATGGCAGCAAGACGCAGGCCCGGCACTGCGGAAATTGTGGGAGCATGAAACACGCGGCCAGCTACACCAAAACCGATGAGGCCAACGGGAATCTCTGTGTTTTCGCTGTTCATGAGAGCAAGCTCTTAGCTTCTAGCTCCTGGCTGTTTTTGAACGTGAATGATGCAAACAGCTTCGCTCAGATACAGCTAGAAGCTAGTGGCTAGGAGCTATTTCACAACAATATTGACAAGCTTGCCGGGAACGGAGATAACTTTTACTACCTGCTTGCCCTCGAGCAGTGCGCGCACTTTTTCATCGTTGAGCACAAATTCGCGCTGGGTATCTTTATCGGCGGCGATCGCAGCAGGTACGAGCACATGACCGCGAACCTTGCCATTAATTTGTACCGCAATCTCTACCTCATCTTCCTTGGTCAAGGCCGCGTCGTATTTGGGCCAGGGATGCCGCAAAAGATTCGATTTTTCGCCCAACGTTGTCCACAGTTCATGGGCGAGATAGGGCGCGAAGGGCGCAAGCAACAAAATTAACGTGCGCTGCACCTCAGCCAGCAAGCTGGTGGAGGCCAATTCGCTTTCCGCGGCATAAAGCTCGTTCACCAGCTCCATGATTGCCGCGATAGAAGTGTTGAAGTGCCAGCGGCCGTCAAAGTCATCGGTAATACGTTTGATGGTCTGGTGCAACTTGCGCTGCACAGCCCGCTGCCGCGGCGTTACTTCGCGGTTCTTGGAAGCCGATGGGGAGGAAGGCGCCTTTGCATTGCGCATCACGAAGCGATACACGCGCCCAAGAAAGCGGCTGACGCCTTCGACGCCGGCATCCTGCCAATCGAGGTCGCGATCGGGCGGAGCTGCGAACAATGTGTAAAGCCGGGTAGCATCAGCGCCATATTTGGCAATCATGTCATCGGGCGCGACCGTGTTCCCAAGGCTCTTGGACATCTTGGCGCCGCTTTTAATCACCATGCCCTGAGTAAAGAGCCTTTCTACCGGTTCCGAGTTTTTTACCAACCCCAGGTCGCGCATAACCTTGGTCCAGAAGCGCGAGTAAATGAGGTGCAAAATCGCGTGTTCCACGCCGCCGATGTACTGGTCGATGGGGAACCAGTACGAGATAGTCGCGGTATCCACCGGCTTGTCTGCCAACTTCGGGTTCGTGTAGCGGTAGAAGTACCAGGATGAATCCACGAACGTATCCATGGTGTCGGTTTCGCGCCGCGCTTTGCCGCTGCACTTGGGACACTTGGCGTTTACAAACTCCGGCATCCGCGACAAAGGCGAACCGCCCTGCAAGGTGATTTCGACTTTATCGGGAAGCATCACCGGCAAATCCTTTTCGGGAACGGGTACAATGCCGCACTTCTCGCAGTAAAGAACTGGGATGGGCGTGCCCCAGTAACGCTGGCGCGAGATGCCCCAATCTTTGAGGCGATACGTCACAGTGGCTTTGCCAAAGCCGTGTTGCTCGGCAAACTGCGCCATCTTGGCCTGCGCTTCGGTGCAGGAAAGACTGCTGAATTCTCCCGAATTGATCAGCAGGCTCTCTTCACCGGTGTAAGGAAGCACATTTTCTTCCTGCCCCGTCGCTGGCGCATTTTCACGGCGAGGCATGATCACCACCCGGATTTCGAGCCCATATTTTTTTGCGAACTCGTAGTCGCGTTCGTCATGCGCCGGCACAGACATGATCGCGCCGGTGCCGTAGTCCATCAAAATGTAGTTGGCCACCCAAATGGGGACTTTCTCGCCGTTGAATGGATTCACCGCGAAGCGGCCGGTGTCTACTCCGTGCTTCTCAATGGCGCCCAAATCGCCGGCTTCTTTGGCTTTGCGCTGCTCGCCGATAAGCTCCTGAATTTTTGCGGAGAGCCCGGCATCATCTCCCACCAGCTTCGCCACCAACGGATGCTCGGGGGCAAGCTGCACTGACGTCGCCCCGAAGATGGTGTCAATGCGGGTGGTGAAAACCGTGATCTTCTCCTCGCTGCCTTCGACTTTGAAGTCAACGTTTGCGCCCTGGCTGCGTCCGATCCAGTTGCGCTGCATGGTACGCACTTTTTCCGGCCAGCCTTCAAGCCGGTCGAGGTCGCGCAGCAACTCTTCCGCGTAATTAGTCGTGCGCAAGAACCACTGCTCCAGTTCGCGCTGCTCCACCGGGGTCTGTTCATGACGCCAGCAGCAGCCATTCACAACTTGTTCATTGGCAAGAACCGTGGCGCACTCCGGGCACCAGTTCACCTTGCTCTTTTTGCGGTACGCCAATCCGCGCTCCAGCATCTTGAGAAAGAACCACTGGTTCCAGCGATAGTAATCGGGCAGGCAGGTGGTGACCTCTGTAGACCAGTCGTAGGCAAAGCCCAGGCGCTTCATCTGCAACTTCATATTGGCGATGTTTCCCAGTGTCCACTCGCGCGGGGGAACGTTGTTCTTGATGGCGGCATTTTCCGCGGGCAAGCCAAAGGCGTCCCACCCCATGGGATGAAGCACGTTGTATCCGCGCATCCACATGTAACGGGCCAGAGCGTCGCCGATCGAGTAATTGCGCACGTGTCCCATGTGCAGCGCGCCTGAGGGATACGGCAGCATCTCCAGAGCGTAATACTTCTTGCGCTGCGAACTCGAGGGCTCAGCCGCGTAAAGTTGTGGGTCCTGTTGCCAGCGCGCCGACCACTTCTTTTCGATCGGCTGCGGATCGTAGTACAACTCCTGGGTCATGTTGGTCAAATTCTGTTCGGTCATTGCAAGGTTTGGTACATTCGGATAGAAACGCAGCATGCTACGTCTCTATATCTAGACTAAACCATTTGCGATATAAGACGCATTCCCTTAATGGTGTCGCGCCTGCCTGCTCAATCCTGCACCAGGCTTTTCAGCGTTTCCACATTGCGTATGTCGTCGCCGGGTTCGTCAATCGGCGTCTCGGCGATGAATGCCGAATGCGCCGTGCGGAGATCGTTCAGCAGGCGGCGGAAGGGCTCGAGGCCGATCTTTCCCTGGCCCACATGCTGATGGCGGTCAAGCTTCGATCCGCGTGAGGCCTTGGCGTCGTTGCAGTGCCAGACGGCAACGTTCTTCAGGCCCACGGTGGCATCGAGCTGCGCCAGCGTCTCGCGCAGGCCAGGTTCGCTGACGATGTCATAGCCGGCCACATGGGTGTGGCAGGTATCAATGCAAGCGCCTACGGGGATGAGCCCGCGCAGCTTTGCAAGTAATTCCGCGACCTGCTCGAAGGAGCTGCCCAGGGAATATTCCGCTCCCGCGGTGTTCTCGATCAGCACCGTCAAGTTCCCTGCTCTCAGGTCGAGGCCGTTGGCCGCTTCACGGATGGCGGCCGCCACACGGTCCAATCCTTCTTCCCGGCTGCTGCCACGAAATGATCCCGGATGCAGCACGAGATATTCAGCGCAGAGCGCCAGGGCGCGCTCCAATTCCGCGCGAAAAGCCTCCACGGATTTGGTGAGGAACTCCGGGTTCACGCCCGCCAAGTTCACCAGGTAATTGGTATGGATGACCAGCGGTTTGATGCCGTACTTTTCGCGCAGGCCCCGCATCTCGTCGCACTGGGAGAGGCTGAGCAGATACGGCTTCCACTGGCGCGGACTGGAAGAAAATATCTGGAAGGTATTGCATCCCAGCCGGTAGGCACGCTCTGCCGCCGTCTGCACCCCACCCGACGTGGAAGTATGGATCCCAATGCGCCGCGAGGTAAGCTTCGGCGGCTGCTTGGGCACAGGCAGCTTCAGGATGTCTTGTTCGTCTTTGATGGAACGGGGCAAGAATCAGTCCTCAGTTGTCAGTACTCGGTACTCAGAAAATATTGTAAAGGTTGGAACTATGATTAGGTTTATACATGGCCTGGGCTTTGCCTTTACCCAGCTCCGCAATTACACTGAACCTTTGAAGGACACACGATGTTAGTTGTCATGCAGGCGCAGGCTACTGAAGAGCAGGTGCGCGCCGTATGTGAAAAAATCGAGGCGCACGGGCTGCGGGCGCACAGCATTCCCGGGGCGCAGCGCACCGCCATCGGCATCACCGGCAACCAGGGCATGGTGGAAATTGGCCTGGATGAGATGCCCGGCGTCCAGGAAGTCATTGCCGTCAGCAAACCCTACAAGCTGGTCAGCCGGGACGTAAAGCAAGACAACACTGTCATACGCTTCCCGGATTGGGAAGGAACGATCGGCGGCTCAGAGTTGGCTATCATTGCCGGCCCCTGTTCCATCGAGAGCCGCGAGCAGGCCTTTGCCGTGGCCGAATGCGTGCACCATATGGGTGCGCGCTTTTTCCGTGGAGGCGCTTACAAGCCGCGCACCTCACCGTATTCTTTCCAGGGAATGGGGCTGGATGGGCTCAGGATTCTGGCCGAGATCCGCCAGCGTTACGGTCTGAGGATCGTCACCGAAGCCATCGATCACGAAAGCCTTGAATTAGTGGAAGAGTATGCCGACGTTATCCAGATCGGCGCGCGCAACATGCAGAACTTTTCTCTGCTGAAGCGTGCCGGACGATCGAAAAAACCGGTGCTGCTCAAGCGCGGCCTGGCCGCCACGCTGGAAGAGCTGCTGATGGCGGCCGAGTACGTGATGAGCGAAGGCAACTACAACGTGGTTTTGTGCGAGCGCGGCGTGCGTACCTTTGTTGACCACGCCCGCAACACCCTCGACCTCAGCGTAGTGCCGGCTGTGCAGCGGCTGAGCCACCTGCCGATCATCGTTGATCCCAGCCACGGCACCGGCCAGCGCAACAAAGTGATTCCGCTCTCGCGAGCCGCCGTCGCGGTGGGCGCGGACGGATTGATTGTCGAGGTCCACAACGATCCTGACCGCGCGCTCTCTGACGGCGCACAGTCGCTCTACCCCGATCAGTTTGAACAGCTCATGAGCGAGCTGCGGCAGATTGCGGCCATCCTTCATCGCAGCGTACCCACCCAACCTTCGCGCCTGCAGAGCGCAGTGGTGCGCTAGAAGCGATGAAAGCGCGCCATCTTGTTCATGGCCGGTTGCTGCGTTTCGCAACGGCCGTGGTCCCGCTTTTTTTCTTTCTCCTGGGTTGCAGCAACAATTCGCCTGACCATCCGCCTGCCTATCGCGAATATGCCTACGTGACCGATGGCAAGAGCAATGAAGTCAGCGTGATTGATTTGCTCACCTTCAAGAATGTGAAGCGCATTCCTGTGGGGCAAAGCCCTACGGGAGTTGCAGCAAACCCGAAGAAGAACGAAATTTATGTCGTAAATACCGAATCGAATAACCTGAGCATCATTGACGCCGAGAGCAACAATGTGGTGGCCACGATTGGTCTGCATCGCTCACCATATTTCGTGGACCTAACACCTGACGGCAAACGCGCCTATATTGCTAACGCGGGTTCGGCTAATGTTTCTGTCGTGGACCTGGAGAGCCGCAAGGTGGTGGGCATTATACCTGTGGGGCACTCCCCTGGCCTGGTGCGAGTTTCGCCGGACGGAAAAACCGCGCTGGCTTCAAATCGCGGCAATGGCACGGTCTCTGTGATTGATACCGCGGCCATGAGCGTGCGCTCAACTATTCCGGTGTGCCAGGGGCCGGAAGAAATCGCGTTTCTGGCGGATTCCAGTAAAGCTTTTATTTCGTGCAGCTCAGCCAACGAAATTGCCGTGGTCCAGTTGCGGCGCGAGCTCCCGGCGCCGGCGAGTTCGCCCACCGCGGCTCCGCCGGCCACAACCAAACCAACTTTACATAAGACGAAGCGAAAGTCTGCCAGGAAGCAACCGAGATCCGCTCCCAGCCAACCCGCTTCCAATGATGAATCGCCGGACGAGAACTCTGACCGGCTGCTCACTTTGCTCGACGTTGGCAAGACCCCCGTGCATCTTGCGCTTAAACCCGACGGCGGCGAAATTTTTGTGAGTAATTTCGGCTCCGACTCCGTCTCCGAAGTGTTGACCGGAAACAACGAAGTGAGCAGCACTCATCTGCTGGGGCCGGGGCCGGTGCGCTCCATCGTGAGCACCGATAACAGCCTGCTGTTCGTCAGCAATTTCAATGGAAATTCCATTTCCATCTACAGCATTGACGACGGCAAGCTGCTGCAAACGGTTCCCGTAGGCGATAAGCCTGACGCCCTGGCTTTCACCCCCAGCCAGCAATTTCTTCTTGTGGTTGACTCCGGCTCAGGCGACGTTTCCGTAGTTCGGTACGACCCCAACGCGAAACCTCCGATGAAACAGTACATCCTGTTCACCATGGTTCCGGTGGGGCTTGATCCGCGCCAGATTGTGGTCAAGGCTTTCATGCTGCGCAAGGTGGAATAACTAAAGTAAAAAGTAAGAAGTCGGAAGGAAGAGGTACGAAGTAAGGAGGAGTTAGGCGAATCATCGCATCGAGTTATTCTAACTTCGTATTTCCTACTTCGTATTTCCTAGTTCTTACTTCTGACTTCCCACGGGGCTGCAAAATTGATCAAAGGCCCGGGTGAGGTCGGCGGCGATGGCAGCGGCTTCGCGGTTTTCGATCTGGTTGCGCTGCAGCAGGTAAACCAGCTTGCCGTCACGCAGGAGAGCGATCGAAGGCGAGGACGAGGGATATCCGGTGAAATAAGAGCGGGCCTGCTGCGTGGCTTCTGCGTCTTGTCCGGCAAAAACACTGTAGAGTTTTTCCGGCAGAGTGGCGTGTTGCAGCGCAATCCGAACCGCGGGACGCATACGGCCGGCGGCGCATCCGCACACAGAATTGACCACCACCAGCGCCGTGCCCTGGGCGGTAAGCGCGGCGTCAACATCTGCAGGAGAGCGCAGCTCTTTAATTCCAACTCGTGTCAGCTCTTCTCGCATGGGAATCAGCATGAGTTCGGGATACATTGGCATCTTATAAATCCTCCGAAGAAAAGTATGCGTTCGACATTTATTGTAACGGATTGAATGCCAAAGCGGTTCTTCAGAAATGCAAATACTGGAATTGAAAGCTAAGAGCTAAAAGCTAACGGCTAAGAGCTGTTCTGGTAATCTTGACCTTCGTGAAGATTCAGGAACATGTTCCTCTTGCGCCTTTGACCACCTTCCAGGTTGGCGGCCCGGCGCGCTATTTCATCGAAGCACAAAGCGAAGAAGATGTGAGCGCGGCAGTCCAGTTTGCGCGAGAGAGCGGGTTACAACTGTTTGTGCTTGGGGGCGGCAGCAATCTGGTGGTCTCGGACTCGGGTTGGGATGGCTTGGTGTTAAAAATCGCTCTTCGCGGCATTACTCAATCGAGTAAAGACGGCAAAACCATCTTCGAGGTGGGCGCAGGCGAAGACTGGGACAGCTTTGTTGCGCACACTGTCAACCTGAACTGCGGGGGGATCGAGTGCATGAGCGGGATTCCTGGCACCGTGGGCGGGACTCCAGTGCAAAACGTGGGAGCTTATGGACAGGAAGTCGCGGAGACGATTACTCGCGTTCGCGTTCTCGACCTGGAGCAGAACAGGATTTGCGAACTTGAAAACCGCGACTCCGGCTTTGCCTACCGCGCCAGCATCTTTAACTCTTCCGCGCGCGGGCGTTATATTGTCCTGCGCGTTTCTTATGCGCTCACTCCAGGCGCTGCTCCGCGCATTGCATACGCCGACTTGAAAACATTTTTCGGCGCGAAGTCCCCAACTTTGCAGGAGACGCGCGAAGCTGTGCGTCACATCCGCCGCACGAAAGCCATGCTGCTGGTAGAAGGCGATGCAGACTGTCGCAGCGCCGGAAGTTTTTTTAAGAATCCAATCGTCACGCCGAAACAATATGACGAGGTCTGCTGTCAGCAGGCTGCTCGTGGAGAGCGCGTGCCGCAATTCCCTGCTTCGAATGGAAACGTGAAAATCTCCGCCGCCTGGCTGGTCGAGCACGCTGGCTTCAACAAAGGGTTTGTGCGTGGAGCAGTGGGAATCTCAAGCAAGCACGCGCTGGCAATCGTCAATCGCGGAGGCGCGCGCGCTGCCGACATTGTCTCTCTGAAAAATGAGATTCGGCAGCGCGTGCAGGAGAGTTTTGGGATAGAGTTGCAGCCGGAACCGGTGTTTGTGGGAAAGTTTTAGTCTAAGCTGGATAGGTTGCGAAAAAGCTCTTCCGGCTTACCTTGCGCCAGAATGCGCCCATCCCCCAAATAAATCACTCTTTCTCCCACCCTCACTGCTTCCGCCACACTGTGGGTCACATACAGGATAGGAATACGACGCCGCTTATTCCACGCCTGCAAATCTTCCAGGATCTTCAGCTTAGTGCCCACATCGAGCGCGCTCAGGGGTTCGTCGAGAAGAAGAATGCGCGGCTCGGTAACGAGGGTGCGCGCGAGGGCGACGCGCTGGCGTTCGCCTCCAGAGATTTCATCGGCCTTGCGCTCACCCAGAGAGTCGCAGTGAAATAGTTGCAGGATTTCTGCGCGGCGTTGCTGCCGCTGCTCACGACCAAGATGGCTAAGGCCGTATTCCACATTTGCGTTGACAGTCAGGTGGGGAAACAGGGCAAGATTCTGGAAGACGTATCCGATCCTGCGCTGGGCGGGAGTGATACTCATTCCCTTTTCGGAATCGAAAAATACCGTTTCTTCCGCTTCTGAGCGGAGAGCCACACGTCCGCTGTCGGGCTGAAGCAAACCTGAAATGCAATCCAGAAGAGTGCTCTTGCCGGCGCCGGAGCGGCCAAACACAATGGTGATTCCAGCTTGCGCCACAGAGCTTATATCCAAACAAAAACCTGCGGCTCCGTTCCTTGCCTTTGCGAATTGCTTTGTGATCCGCAGGAGAAGCCGGTCTGCAGGTTGGTTTTTTTCCTGAAGAGGCAAAACCTGGTTCATTGCACCGTACCTACGAAAAACGCGCGCCGGTTGAGCGCATAGACCAGCGACAAAACCACAAAGCTGAAGATCAGCAGGAAGAGCGCGTTCTGGTTGGCGCTGGCGTAATCCAATGCCTGCACGTTGTCATAGATAGCGATGGAGATGGTGCGCGTCACCCCCGGAATATTGCCGCCCACCATCAGGACCACGCCAAACTCTCCCAGGGTATGGGCAAAGCTGAGCACAACCGCGGTGATGAGATGGGTCAGCGAAAGCGGAAGGATGACGCGCAGGAAAGTCCTCATCGGTGACGCACCCAAGAGCGCAGATGCCGCAATCAGTTTGCGGTCTACGGCGGCGAAGCCGGCTACCAAGGGCTGCACCGCAAAGGGCAGGCTGTACAAGACCGATGCCACGACCAGACCCGCGAAGCTGAAAGGCAGAGTCATGCCAAAGATGCGATTGAGCCATGAGCCCACCATTCCCCCACGTCCCAGCAGCAAGAGGAAGTAAAAACCCAGGACAGTTGGCGGCAGCACCAGCGGCATGGCGACGAGAGATTCAATCAGGAACTTCCAGCGCCGGCGGGAGAAGGCGATCCAGTAAGCAAGAGGCAAGCCGATGATTACGAGAACCGCGGAAACCGTCGCGGCCAATCGCAGTGTCAGGATGATCGCCTGCCAGTTCATTTTTCAGTCATTCTCCGCAATGGTTCGGATTCGGATCAACATCGAATCCATATCGTGCGAGGATTTTTTGACCAGCACCGCAGGCGAAAAAATCCACGAATCGGTCCGCCATCTCTGGCGAAGCGCTTTGCTTCAGGACAATGACACCCTGGGGCAGGCTCTCGGCGATCTCCGGCGGAATCTTCCAGAAGCGGCCTTGCTTCTGAAGCTCCGGCGCCTGCGCCAGCGACAATGAGACCAGGCCGGCGTCTGCGTTACCGGAAGTAACAAATTGCGCTGCCTGGGAGACGTTCTCGCCCAGCACCAGCTTCTCTTTCACTTGATCGTATAGTTTGGCCTTTTGCAATGCGGCAACTGCGGCACGCCCGTAAGGTGCATGCTCGGGGTTTGCAATCGCGATCTTCCTGATGCTGGGGTCAAGCAGCGACTTGATGCCATCGCGTTCGAAGTTTAGTTTCGAGTCGCTGCGAACCCAGAGCACCAGGCGCCCGGAAGCATATTGTTGGAAAGTTCGCGGCAGAGCCTGGCCAGCGAATGCGAGCTTCCGTGGGTACTCCATGTCCGCGGAGCAAAAAACATCGAACGGCGCGCCGCTCTGGATTTGCGCAAACAGGTTGCCCGATGAACCAAAAGACAGCAGCACCTTGGTTCCGGTCTGCGCTTCAAAAGCCTTTGCAATTTCAGGCAGGGCAAAGTTTAGGTCGGCGGCCGCGGCGACGTGAAGTTCCTGGGCGCGGCTCGTGGGGAAAATGCAAAGAATCAACACCATGCAAAAGAAGGTTTTCTTGGGTGACATAGATCACACCGTAAGGATCATGACTTCCGTAGACTTAATCAGCGCGGCAGCCTTCTGGCCGACTTCCAGACCCATTTCGCGAAGGGCATCGGCAGTAATGATAGACGTAATCTGCTGCCCGCCAATGGAGAGCTTCACCTGCGCCAGCAATCCTTCTTTGCGGATTTCGACCACGCGGCCTACAAGCTGATTGCGTCCGCTGATGCGGCGAAAGGTGCGCCTGCGCTCAGCGCCGCTTTTTTCTCCACGGCGATGCAGATAGCGATCCAGTTCACGACGCGGAATCCTGTGATGCCCGCCCGGCGTGCGCACGCTGCGCAGTTTGCCGTGATAGATCCATTGTTTCAGAGTGGAATAGCTCACTCCCAGAATCTGGGCGGCCTCGCGGGCATGAAGAAGTTCAGTCATATTGTCCTTCTCGGTTACTTTAGTACGGATCCGGTCATTTTGATACGCTATTTTAGACTGTTTTTAGTCAAGATAACAGCTCTACGCGCGGACCGCGTTCCAAGCAACCCCTCTGGAAAGCATGAGCTTCTCAGCAAAGTCCGCACATGTTTAAAATATTTTGCCCGAGTGTAAAGAAGTGTAAAAGGCCGGCGGCCCGAATGAGTTAAATTTTGTTATCTAGCTATACTGGTAGAGACCTTTCTTTGTGCAAGCGTGTCTAATCTAATAGGAACTAATACCGTGAAACTGACTGACATAAAACTTAGCGGCAAGCGTTGGCTGATTCTAATCGCGGTTGTCCTGGTCGTCGTCGTATTGGCGGCTTTCGTGTTCAATCGCGGAGACAGCGTCCAGTATTTTACTGCTCCGGTTGAGCGTGGAGATGTCCGCCAGGTGGTAGAAGCCACCGGCACGATCAATGCCGTCACCAGCGTGCAGGTAGGCTCGCAGGTTTCAGGCACCATTGCCTCGCTCTATGCCGATTTCAACTCGCGGGTTAAGAAGGGCCAGGTCGTCGCCAAGCTTGATCCTTCCATCTATCAGGGCGCTTTGCTGCAAGCGCAGGCTGACCTGCAAAATGCGCGTGCATCGGTGGCCTCCGCCAAGGCAAACGCCGTCAAAGCCCACGCCACGGCTCAGCAGGCACAAAGCCAATATGACCGCTCCAAGCAACTCGCGGCCCAGGGCGTAATCAGCGAACAGCAGCTCGAAGTCGACAAGGCCAACGCCGAGAGCGCCACGGCGGCAGCGCAGGCGGCGGATGCCGATATCGGCCAGGCCGAGGCCCAGGTGGCCCAGAAGCAGGCGGCAGTCAAGGTGGCGCAAACCAACGTTGATCACACCATCATCACCTCTCCCATTGATGGGACGGTGGTGAGCCGCAATGTGGATGTAGGCCAGACCGTGGCCGCGTCGTTGCAGGCACCCACGCTCTTTGTGATTGCCCAGGACCTGACCAAGATGCAGGTCTATGCCAAGACCGATGAATCGGACGTGGGCCAGATTAGAGCCGGGCAGCGCGTCACCTTTAAAGTGGATGCCTTCCCGCAAGATCAATTCGATGGACACGTCTCTGAAGTTCGCATGAACGCGACTACGGTGCAGAACGTGGTGACCTATGACACCATCGTGGACTTCGATAATCCCGAGCTCAAACTGTTTCCCGGTATGACAGCTTACGTCACCATTCCCGTAGCTTCGGCGCACGGTGTCTTAAAAGTCGCCAACAGCGCGCTCCGTTATAAGCCTGATCTGGCTGCGGATGAGATCCAGAAGCTCTATGCGAAATACGGCATTCAGAGTGGCGGCGGTGCAGGTCATGGCAACCGTGCTGCCGGCGGCAATGGTAACGCCGGCGCTGGCGGCAACAGCGCTGGCGCCAGCAGCGCAGCACAGACGCAGGCTTCTGCCGGGGCCAATGGTGGAAATGCCTCCGCTGGAAATAAAGCCGGCGCAGGCGGCAATGGCGGTCAACCACGCCAAAGTAAATCCGCCCAAGCGAACGATGTGGTTGTGGTTTGGGAGCTGCGTCCCGACAAAAGCCTGGAGCCGGTGCAAATTCAGACCGGCATCACCGATCACACTTCCACCGTGGTTGCCCAGGTCTTGCACGGCGACCTGCAGGAAAACGCGCAGTTGATTACGGGCGCCGCTTCCAAGAGCAAGAACAGCGGTGGCGCTTCTTCGCCGCTGGGCGGCACACCACGTCCGGGAGGACGTTAGCCGATGCGGGTGAAACCATGGCAACCATGACAAGCACACCACCGGTCACGCTCTCTGAAAAAGAAACGGAGATTCCCATCCGTGTGGAAGACGTCCACAAATATTACGAACTGGGAGATACCAAGGTGCATGCCCTGCGCGGCATCAGCGTTGAGATCGCCCACGGAGAGTTTGTGGCCGTCATGGGCGCCAGCGGCAGCGGCAAATCCACGTTCATGAATATTCTGGGCTGCCTCGATGGACCCAGCGCGGGCAAATATTCCCTGGAAGGAACGGATGTCTCCCTCTTGAACAAGCGCGAACTGGCGGCCATCCGTAATCGCAAGATCGGCTTCGTCTTCCAGGGATTCAACCTGCTCTCGCGCACCACGGCGCTGGAAAACACGGAGCTTCCCGCGATCTACGCCCGGCTCTCGGAACAAGAGCGCGTGAAAAGAGCGAAGGAAGCGCTGGCGATGGTGGGCCTGGCCGACCGCGCCGAGCACTTCCCTTCCCAGCTCTCGGGCGGACAGCAGCAGCGTGTGGCCATTGCCCGCGCGCTGGTGAACCGTCCGGCGATTTTGCTGGCCGATGAACCCACCGGCAACCTCGATAGCCGCACCTCGGTCGAGGTCATGGAAATATTTCAGAAGCTCAACGAGGAGCGCGGGCTCACTATCGTGCTGGTGACCCACGAACCGGATATCGCGCATTTCGCCAAGCGCTCCCTCGTCTTTCGCGACGGCAAGATCCGCAAAGATGAAAGTATTCACGACCGCCAGATCGCCAGCGAGGTTCTGCGGACGCTCCCGGCGCTGGAGGATTAGCAATGATTTTCATAAATATTTTGACGCTCGCTCTTTTTGCCTCAGGGGCTAAAGCTCTGATTTCTGTTTGGGCTTCTATGGCACTGCTGAAGCCGTGCCCTGACAAGTCTTCACGCCCGAAAGATATTTTTTCGCAAGCTCGAAAGCCAGGGTCGCGCCTGGAGCTGGGAGCTTAGAGCTGCTTTTATGGAACTGATGGCCACAATTCGGATAGCATTGCGGGCAATCGCGCGTAATAAGATGCGCTCTTGCCTGACCAGCCTGGGCATTATCATCGGCGTGGGCGCGGTAATCGCCATGGTGGCATTAGGACAGGGGGCTCAGCAGCAAGTACAGCGGCAGATCGCGGCTATGGGATCTAACGTTCTTTATGTTGGCTCCGGCACCATGAACAAGGGTGGTGTGCGCCTGGGCTGGGGAAATACCAAAACCCTGCTCTACGATGACGTAGCGGCCATCCGGCGCGAGTGCCCGGCTGTTTCCATAGTAGCTGCGGGCACAGGAGCTTCCGCGCAAATCGTCTTTGGCAATGACAACTGGTACACGCGCATCACCGGCACCGAGCCGGAGTACCTGGATATCCGCGCCTGGCCGCTGGCAGAGGGTACGAACTTTACCCAGGACGATGTTCAGACGGCCGACAACGTAGCCATCATTGGCGATACCGTTCGCAAGAACCTGTTTGGTGACACCGACCCGGTGGGGCAGACGGTCCGCATTAATCAGTTGTCTTTTCATGTCATCGGCGTGCTGTCAGTAAAAGGTTCCTCGGTAGCCATGGGCAGCGATCAAGATGACATCATCATCATGCCGTACACCACCGTGCAAAAGAAGATCCTGGGAAATGAGTGGCTGCAATATGCCATGGTCTCGGCTAAATCCAAAGAAGCCAGCTTTGCCGCCCAGACACAAATTGAGGGCCTGCTGCGCGACCGGCACCGCATCCATCCGGGACAGGATGATGACTTTTTTGTGCGCAATATGGCTGACGTGGCTGATCTCTACGACCAGCAGACCAGCGTCATGACCATGCTGTTGGCTTCGATTGCCAGCGTGTCATTGATCGTCGGCGGAATCGGCATCATGAATATCATGCTGGTTTCTGTGACCGAGCGCACCCGCGAAATCGGTATCCGCATGGCCATTGGAGCTACTGAAGAGGATGTGCAGCGCCAGTTCCTGACAGAAGCCGTGGTACTCAGCGCAATGGGCGGCGCCATCGGCATTGTCAGCGGCCTGGGCCTGAGCTTTTTGATTCCACGCGTGCTGGGCTGGCCCATCTCGGTTTCTACAACTGCCATTCTGATCGCCGTAGTCTTTTCGATTGCTGTGGGCATCTTCTTCGGGTATTACCCGGCACGCAAAGCCGCGCGGCTCAACCCGATTGAGGCGTTGAGATACGAATAAAGCAGTTCTCGGTTCTCAGTTCTCGGTTCTTCCCAGTTTGGCGCCGGTATAAATATCCTTTGTGCCCTTTGTGTATTCCTTTGTGCCCTTTGTGGTTATCTTTTTGCAATGTGTAATCCAGCTTCAGCGCCCAGTCAACGCGCGCAGCAGTTCCCCGTCTTCTGTATCCTGGCTCAGCTCCCAGAACATCACGCCACCCAGGCGGTGGCTTCGAACGTAATCCACCTTCGCGCGCAACGCCTCAGGACAATCGTAGCTCCAGAAGTTGCCGCCGCTCCAGATGGTGCAGGTCACCGCAGCTGACCAGTACTGCTGGTCCGCATCCGGCAAGGCCTTCAGCGCCCTATAGCCACCCCAATCTTTTGCAGCGCCAGTCGCCGGCTGGTAGAGACCATGATTGATATCTTTCACTCCGGTCCAGCCTTTGCCATAAAAAGGAACGCCCAACACGATCTTCCGGGCTGGAACACCGGCGTGGAGAAAGCCCTGAACGGCATAGTCGCCAAAGTGGGTATCCATTGGAGGTTTGGATGGATCGGCCAGATCGTGGAACAGCGGGCTGTGCAGGTTAGTCAGCGGCTCGCTGTTCCAATGCAGGTCGTAGGCCATGATGGAGAGATCGTTCATAGAGCGGCTGATTTTCTTCAGCTCAAAGTTTTTATAGAGTTCGGCCTCCGCCGGCAGCGCCGCAGTGAGCAGGAGACCTGGACGGACGGCGTCGAGTTGGCGGCGGAATTCCGCGGCCATAGCCGTGAAATTCTTCGTGTCTTCCGGGCTGCCATTGGTCACTCCGCCTTCGACCGGATACTCCCAATCAATATCAATACCGTCAAAAATTCCCGGCATATGAATGCCCGGAGCAAAGTTTCCTTCAATAAAAGTGTGTACGCAGGAGCGCACAAATTCGCGCACGTGGTCAGGCTCGGCGGCGCTGGAAAAACCCTGCGATTGGCCCCAGCCGCCAAACGATATGACGATTTTCAATTTGGGATAACGGCGTTTCAGCTCCTGAAGCTGATGGAAGGCGCCGCGAAGCCGGTTGGCACCAACCGGATCGGCCGTGCCATCAACGCTCTCTGCAGCGCCATAGGCATGATCCAGCGCGGTTTCGCGGTCTGCGATCTGGCATTGATCGCCTTCAACGCGGCCAAAAGCATAATCGAGCCTGGTGAGAAGGGGCGCGGCGCCGCTGCTTACAATGTCTTTCACTGTGTATCTGCCAGACTTCACGCCGTTCTCGGTGAAGTAGCCAATCACTTGAGTGTGAAAATTTCCCGATCGCGATTTCTGTGCGGGAGCGGGCAGAGCGGAGAGGCCCGCCGCGCTTGCCATAATCAGCAGCAGAGACCACCACGCCTTGCGCCAACAATAGCTAGTAGTAACGCGCATGTTTCACAATTGTTGCTGCAAATTGCAAAGATTTGGTTAAATCGCGGCCAGCCCCTGGTCCAGATCTTCGAACAAATCTTCCACGTCTTCAATCCCTACCGAGATGCGCACCATGCCGTCGGTAATACCGATGGCTTTGCGGCCTTTCTCGCCGAGGGCGGCATGGGTCATGGTCGCAGGATGCGAGATCAGCGTCTCCACTCCGCCGAGCGACTCGCCCAGGGTGCCGACACGCAGCTTGCGCAGCATCTTGTTGGCGTTTTTCAGCGAGCCGGTCTCAAAGGTAATCATGGAGCCGAAGCCGCTCATCTGCCGTTTGGCCAATTCGTACTGGGGATGATCGGGCAATCCGGGATAGAAAACCTTCTGTACTTTCTTATGCTTGTTAAGAAAGGCGGCAACCGCGCGTCCGTTGCGGTCGTGCTGCTCCATGCGCACGGCTAATGTTTTGACTCCGCGCAGCACCAGCCAGCATTCAAACGGAGACATGATCGCCCCCGCCGACTTCTGGATGAACGCCAGCTTTTCTGCCTGCTGCGGCTTGGTACAGACCACTACGCCGCCCAGTCCATCGCTGTGGCCGTTGAGAAATTTTGTAGTGGAATGCACCACCATATCCGCGCCGAGCGGAATAGGCTGCTGAAAATATGGGGAAAGGAAGGTGTTGTCTACCACCAGTTCCACTCCGCGACGGCGGCAGATGCGGCTGATGGCAGCAATGTCGCTAAGCGCCATCAGCGGATTGGTAGGTGTTTCGACATAGGCGATCTTGGTATTACGTTTAATGGCCCGATCCACGGCCCCGATCTCGGAGGTATCAACGTAGGTAAATTCCAATCCGTAGTGGCTCAGGATCTGATTGAATAACCGGGGCACGCCGCCGTAGACGTTATGCGAACAGACAATATGATCGCCGGCCTTGAGCATGGTGCAAACCGCGTTGATGGCCGCCATGCCCGAAGCAAAAACGTGAGACGAGCTGCCGCCTTCGAGCGCGGCCAGGTTCTGCTCCAGCCGGGTGCGCGTTGGGTTGCTGACGCGCGCATATTCATATCCTTTGTGCTTGCCAATCTCTTCCTGCACATAAGTTGAAGTGGCGTAAATAGGCACGACCACGGCGCCAGTGGCGGGCTCCGGCTCCTGGCCTGCATGAATTGACTTTGTGGCAAAACCCAAATCTTTTTTCATAGGAAAGAGGCGAGACGTAGCAAGCTACGTCTCTACGAAGCAATTAGGTTAGCACCCGCCTTCAAAAATTCCCTTCGATAAATATCGTTCGGCGGCATCGGCCACGATCGTGACCACCCGCTTGCCCGGGCCCAGGCGTTTGGCCACCTGCACGGCAGCGAAGACGGCTGCCCCGCCGCTGGAGCCTGCCAGAACGCCGCATTTGCGGGCCAGCTCTTTCACCATGCCGAAGGCGTCGTCATCCCGCACCATCAGGATCTCATCAGCCACGCGACTATCAAAGGTCTTGGGGATAAAGCTCACTCCAATGCCCTCCACTTTGTGCTCGCCCGGAGGGCCGCCGGCCAACACCGAGCCCTGGGTTTCTACAGCGACGGTCAGGATATTAGGCAAACGTTCTTTCAGGTAACGGGCAACGCCGGAAAAAGTTCCTCCCGTGCCTACACCGATCGCGATGGCATCCACGCGGCCCTGCATCTGCTCAAAAATCTCTGGGGCCGTGGTTTCATAGTGGAAATCGGGGTTCGCAGGATTTTCAAATTGCAGCGCGGTAAAAGAATCGGGAATGGTTGCCGCCAGCTCTTTGGCTCTGGCAATAGCGCCTTTCATACCTTCGGCATCGGGGGTGCGATGCACCTCCGCGCCGAGCGCCTCCATGACTTGAACTTTCTCCCTGGAAAATCGTTCAGGGACGAAGAGAACCACCCGGTAGCCCTTGTTCACCCCAATGAGCGCCAGCCCGATTCCAGTATTGCCTGCGGTGGCCTCAATAATGGTGGACCCTGAACGCAGCAAGCCCTGCTGTTCAGCGCGCCGGATCATGCCTATGGCGGCTCGGTCTTTCACGCTGCCTCCCGGGTTCAAGTACTCCAGCTTGGCATAAACCTCGGCAGCGCCTGAGGGAGTCAGCCGGGCAAGATGGAGCATCGGTGTGCTGCCAACCAGCTCGATAATGTTTTCCGCAATCCGCAGATGGGCGGCTTCCACGGTTTTCATGGGCGTAAATACAGATTATCAGAGATTATGGGGTGGCAAGCGCCGGGAGCCAGCAAGAAGTGTGGGCTCCCAGCTACTTCTTGGCGGCTTTTTCCTCGCCCTGAAAGTATCCACTGCGAGTGCGCACGGTAAGGTTTTTATAACCATCGGCACGGGCTGAAACTTTGACGGCGCGATAGCCGGGAGGATCGTTGGGGTTCTTCTTAAAGCCGATGGTGTACTGGTTGCGGATGTCGCGCGCGACCTCCTGCGTGATGGAATCCACCTCGGCCAGGTCTTTGGGGAAATAAGCTACTCCGCCGGTCTGCTCGGCCAATTCGCGCAATGCTCTGCGTCCTTTTTTCTTGGCATCTTCATCCAGAATGCCGATGGTGTAGACGGTAGGACCATTATCAACCTGGATGTGCCGGACGGCCTGCTCCAGAGACTGAAGGCTGGCGTTGTCCCAGCCATCGGTGACCACCAGCAGGACCTTTTTCTCCAGTTTCTTATCGATGTTGGGTTGCTTAATGATGTAGTCAGACGAGGCCACCACCGCATCGTAGAGGGCGGTGCCGCCGTGCGAATCAATGCGATCCAGCGCTTCGCGCATCTTGGGGATGCTGGCGGTAAAATCCTGGTCAATGTAGGCGTCAGTATCGAAATTAACGATGAACACCCGGTCATCGGGGTTGCTGGCCTTAACGAAATTCAATGCAGCCTGGGTCACGGCGGCGCGTTTGTTGCGCATGGAGCCGGAGTTGTCCACCAGGATACCGACGGCAACGGGCACATCCTCATGCCGGAACGAGGTGATAGGCTGCGGCTGCCCGTCTTCAAAAATCGAAAATGCATTACGGTCGAGATTGGTAATCAGGCGCTGGTGTTCATCCACCACCGTGGCGTGCAGGACCACCTCATCCACCTCGGCCCGCATGGTAAAGATGCCGCTTTTGCCCTTCTGCTGCACCTCGCGGCCCTGCACCTGAACGGTATCGCTGGGCTGGTTGGGGGCATGCGAAGCCGTAACCGGCGTATTGGAAGCCGTGATTGTGACCGGTGGCGGCGTCACCGCAGTCAACGCCGCATTGGAAGGCACAACCAGGTCTTCCGGCTTGAGCGGCTCTTCCATCTCCGCCTCGGCGGCGGCCTGCTCCTGCGGGGTTTGAGCGGCAGAGGGCTGCGCAGCCTGCGGCGCTGCCTGGGTCTGGGTCCAGGCAGCAGGAACACACATCAGGCACAGAATCGTAACGAGTAGAATGAGCTTATTCCGAGGGTGCATAGTATCCGGTCTTAGAGTAGACATGCAGTGGCGGAAGCCCTTTGGGCGGTTCCAACTTTACTTTAATCTTACGCCATTTGCCGTCATGCCGGTCATTGTTTGGACGGTATCCGAGCACATATTGGTTGCGTAGCTCCATGCCAATCTTTGTGGCTGTATCAGCCAACTCATTGGGATTGTTGACAACGTAAGTACGCCCGCCGGTGACCTCGGTGATGTCACCCAGCAGGGTGGGGCCATAAGCCTCTTCCTGGGTTCGGTTCTGGTAGTCGAAGATTCCGATGGCGTAGATCTGGACATCGGTCTCCCGGACGTCGCTCTTGATTTCGGTCTCGGTGTAGCGGCTGCGGTTATCGCCGCCATCGCTGATGATCAACAGCGCTTTCTTGCTGTTCTGGGCCTGCTTCATCTTGTCAATGCCCAGGTAGATGGCGTCGAGGAGCGCAGTCCGCCCCTTGGGGACCACGTAGACCAGCTTGCTCTGGATATCTTCCACCGATCGCGTGAAGTCTGAAACCAACTCAGGACGATCTGAAAAAGCGATGAGGAAGAACTCATCCTGTGGATTGGCGGTCTTAAAAAATTCCACCACCGCTTCCCGCGCCTTATCAATCTTGTCGCTCATGCTGCCGCTCATGTCGAAGATCACACCCAGCGAAATGGGGGCATCCTCGCTGGAAAAGTGCTTGATTTGCTGCTCGGAATTGCCTTCGAAGATGTGGAAATTGTCCTTTTCCAGTCCAGTGACAATGCGGTTCATGGGGTCGGTAATGGTCACATTCACCAGCACCAGGTTGACGTCAACCTTGATCGGCTTGGTATGCGTCTTTAAGCTGGGATCCACAATGTTGTTTACCGGAGGCATGTTTGCCGGAGGAATGATCGCCTGCTCTCCCGGAGTAGCTGGCTTCACACGTGGAGTAATGTGCACCTGATCCTCTGCCCCTTGTGCTTGCAGAGAAGTCGCGAGGACTACCGGGATGGCTAGTAGAACAGCAACATACAGGAGAGCTAAGAATTGAGCTTGTACCCAGGCTGCAGATCGCAAGCCGTGTACGAATGTTCCCCTGCGCGATCTGGCAATCGGAAGCATTATGGTCGATAGCACGGTCAAACTCCATCTCGCCCAAGGGAGGTTGGACGTGCGGACCTCGTTTTGCTGGATATTACCACAAATGCAAACCAAGGCTTCGCACTAAAGTACAACAGCGGGTGACGTTCTAAAGGCGCGTTACACGTAGTGATTAAGATGACTCCAACTGCCCGCATGGTTTTCTCTATTAAGCCCAAAAAACGCACAACCAGAGCTCCTTCATCCCGGCAACACGGTTGCCGCAATACATCGGCCCTGAAATGCCTGCTTATGTATAACTTGCGGGCCGAAAATATATTCCAGTGTTGATGTTAGAATCAATCTTTCTCATGGCTGAAATTCTCCCCTTCCAGGCCTTGCGCTACGATGCAGCGCGCTACCCGATTGCCGATCTGGTCACCCAACCTTACGACAAGATCACGCCCGAAATGCAGCGGCGCTATTACGCCGCCAGCCCTTATAACCTGGTACGAATCATCCTGGGCGAGCAGATGTCCGGTGACAACGATCAGCAAAACGTCTACACCCGCGCCGCCGGATACCTGAAGACCTGGCGGGCAGAAAAAGTTCTGCTTCCCGATCCAAAACCTTCTATCTATGCCTATACCCAGCACTTTACAGCTCCCGGCGCCGGCGCACCTGGGCTTACGCGCAAGGGCTTCATCGCTCTGGGTAAAATTTGCGAATACTTTG
>Ga0209166_10000270_pt1 | contig 64731 bp, 58 predicted proteins | sample Coa_R1_3_FD_187151 | JGI IMG/M metagenome (GOLD analysis project Ga0209166, IMG submission 187151) | Surface soil microbial communities from Centralia Pennsylvania, which are recovering from an underground coalmine fire - Coalmine... | ecosystem: Environmental > Terrestrial > Soil >...
TTCGACGTGGCCGTGGCGGCGAATCTCGACAAGCACAGCTATTTCATCCGTCATTGACCACAGCTCTCGCGGCAAGAGGAGCCGAAATGGACATCCGCAGCGAATACGTGCAACTGAGCGTGAGCGACGGCACGACAATGCGCGCCTGGACGGCGCGGCCAAAGGAAGAAGGCTCGCATCCTGGTCTGCTTGTTTTTCAAGAAGCCTTCGGCGTGAATGCGCACATTCGCGACGTAGCAGGGCGCTTTGCGCGGGAAGGCTTTGTTGCCATGGCCCCGGAACTTTTTCATCGCACTGGCCCAGGATTCGAGGGGCGGTACGACGATTTTTCCAGCGCCGCGCCGCACATGAAAGCCCTGCAGGATGCGTCAATGGCAGCCGACCAGCGGGCCGCGTATGACTGGCTGCGTGGAGCGATCGGAGAGCGGATGCCCATCTCCGCGGTTGGTTACTGCATGGGAGGACGCGCAGCATTTCTCTCCGCGATCACACTCCCCCTCGCTTCGGCTGTTTCCTACTACGGCGGCGGAATTGCACCGACCCCGGCCAACCCCGGCTTGCTGGGGCGCGCAAGCGGTGTCCAGGCTCCCGTGCTTTTCTTTTGGGGAGGTCGCGACAAGCACATTCCGCCAGAACAAGTGCGGGCAGTGACCGATGCAATGCGCGCTGCGGGAAAGAATTTCGTAAATGTCGAGATTTCCAATGCCGACCACGCCTTCTTCTGCGACGCACGCCCCAGCTATAGCCCGGCCGCCGCTCTCTTGGCTTGGCCGCTGACGCTGGCGTTCCTTCGGGCGAAATCATCGGGAGTGTAATGCGCCGTGGGCGTTTGTCGGCGATCAGCTCCGCGCTTTCGTCCACTGTCCATTTGGGCAAAGCCACCTGTCCCAATCGGCAGTGTGTCAATCGGCTGTTTGCTGTTTAACCACCGCAAGTTGAGGCCGCCGTCCACGTTCTAATTACTGTGGTAGATTTTGAGATTGTCAGAATTGTTGCGTGAATACTCGTGAGCCCACACACACCCTACGACCCGAACCACCCGAAAATAAATCGCGTGGAAGTGTATTGGCATACGGTGACCTACAAAACCGTGGCCGTTTATGTCATCTTGATTGCAGCGATTATTTTCGCGGCGCTTTATCTCATTGACCCGAATTTGTATACGGCGGCCTATGAGAAGCTGAACAGATCCATCGGCAGTGGCGATAGCGATGCGGCGCCGATTTCGCTCACGCAAGCCAAGTTCGTGAACCTCGACGGGAAAGTGCAGGTCAAGAAGGTCAATTCCGTTCAGTGGGTCGACGCGGATTTCCGGACAACGCTGGACAAGGGTGATCAAATCCAGACCTCCGCCGATGGCGCGGCTCGCATCACCTTTGCCGACGGAACCACTTACACGGTCAAGTCCGGCACATTCATCACCGTCGAAGAAAACTCCATGGGGCGCGAGCGCCCTTCCAGTTCTGGCGTGCGCATTAACACCGGTCAGGTCGATCTTCGAACTCCAAACTGGAGTTCTCCCGATTCCAAAGCCGCCGTCAGTGTCGAAGACTCCGTGGCCCAAGTCCATTCGAACAGCCATGCGGCGGTCAAGGCTGACCCGGAACATAAGCAGGATGAGATCGTAGTCTCAAGCGGCAGCGCGGAATTGCAACGCGGACAGGAAAAAGTCGAGATCGGCCAGTATCAAAAGGCGATAATTCCTTCGGGCGGGCCGATTACGAAGTCGGACGTGCTTGCCCCTCCGGATTTGACCTTGCCGCGCAACTTCGAGCCGTTGATCGTCGAGAACCCTCGGGAAGCCTCCATCCATTTTGAATGGAAGCCGGTGTCCCAAGCGGTTTCCTACACGCTGCGCGTGAGCGCGACGTCGATGTTTACGAAAACCGTAAAGGATATTCCCGGGATTTCCGGGACTTCGGCGGAGGTCTCCGGCCTGGATGCGGGAGATTATTTCTGGACAGTCACGGCGTCCGACGCGAAGAAACAAACCAGCGAAGTGAGCGAAACCTTCCGGTTCACCCTGGTTGCGCAGGGAAAAACCCAAGAGATGATGCTGGAGATTACGGGTACTCAGATTCACGGCCGCGTCGCGGAAATCATCGGCAAGACCGAACCCGGCGCCGCACTGATCGTGAACGGCCAGCCCGTGCCCATTATCGCTCCGGACGGAACCTTCCGGCACTTTACCGAGCCGCTCGAACCCGGCCAGCATACTATCGTCATCATCGGAGAGAATCGCCGTGGAGGCACAGCCCAGAAGAAAGTTTCGATCCTTGTGCCTAAGTGAGAGTTTCGAACGAGGATTGTTTTTCGGTCTCGCAAGTAAAAAGACACAGGCGCGACTTTGCGCCGGTCGCCAAGTCCGGAGACAATAGAGCTGTTGGCCGCGGAGCGGTTCGCAGGAACCGTCAAGCTGGGAAGCAGCTCGAGGTCGACTGGACGGCGGAGAGGTTTTCTCCGCGGGGGGCGGGGGGATGAATAAGAACGGTTACAACCTGAGGTCGGTGTTCAGTTTGTTTTCTTCCGACCTCGCCATCGATCTGGGAACCGCGAACACGCTGGTGTTCTCGGCTGGCAAAGGCATTGTCGTGAACGAGCCCTCGATTGTGGCCATCAACAAATCCAGCGGCGAAGTTGTCGCCGTCGGCCGCGAAGCCAAAGAAATGCTTGGCCGCACGCCGGGAAACGTCGTGGCCATCAAGCCCATGAAGGATGGCGTCATTGCCGATTTCAAAGTCACCGAAAAAATGCTGACGTACTTTATCCAGAAGGCGCACAACCGCCGCGTTCTGGTCCATCCGCGCATCGTCATCGGAGTGCCGAGCGAAATCACGCCGGTGGAAAAGCGAGCCGTGCAGGACTCCGCGTATCGCGCGCGCGCCAGCGAAGTCTATCTCGTCGAGCAGGCCATGGCCGCCGCCATCGGTGCCGGCCTGCCCATCGAGGAACCCTCGGGAAATATGGTCGTGGACATCGGCGGAGGCACGACGGATATCGCCGTTATCTCCATGAGCGGCATTGTCTATTCCCGTTCGGTGCGCGTCGCCGGCAACGAGATGGATGAAGCCGTCATGCAGTATTTGAAACGCAAATACAACTTGCTCGTCGGCGAGCGCACCGCGGAACAGATCAAGATGGAAATTGGTTCCGCTTACCCACTGGAAAAGCCGCTGACCATGGAAGTCAAAGGCCGCAATTTGATCGAAGGCGTGCCCCGGACGGTAACAATCGATGACAGCGAAATCCGCGAGGCTCTGAGTGAATGCGTCGCAACTATTCTGAATGCCGTGCGTGTGGCTTTGGAACGTACTCCTCCCGAGCTTTCAGCGGACATCAGCGACCGCGGCATCGTCCTGACCGGCGGCGGCGCGCTCTTGAAGAATCTCGATAAGCGCATCCGGGAAGAAACCGGCCTGCCGGTTTCCATCGCCGATGACCCCCTGGCTTCTGTGGTCCTCGGCACAGGCAAAATGTTGAGCGATTTTCGGCTGTTGCGCCAGGTTTGCATCGATTGACGGAATTTCAGACTTGCTGCTTTCGCGGATATTTTGAAACGCACAGGACTAGGCTGTGCTACTGGACTCCATGGCCGGCATCCCTTCTCGACACAGATCGCTTTTCCTGCTGGGCGGCGTCGTGCTTCTGCAGGTGCTCCTGCTGGCCGTCCAGATAAAACGCGATTCGCAGGGCCGGCTCATCCGCGTGTGGACAGTTGGAGCCGTGTCGCCATTCGAACGCGCCGGAGCTCACGGCATCAGCCACGTTCGCGACACCTGGAATCATTATTTCGCTTTGCAGAACACTTCCCGCGATAACGAACAACTCAAGCGCGAAAACGACTCCCTGAAACTGCAGATTACCCAGCTCCAGAGCAAGGCTGCGGAAGCCGATCGTCTCGCAGTTCTTTTGAAATTTCGTCAGACTAACGTGGATGTCCCGATGGTCAGCGCTCGCGTGATTGGAGGAAGCGCGGACTCGGCGAGCCAGACCATTTACCTTGATCGCGGCTCGCGTGACGGCATCCGCCAGAACATGGGCGTCATCACGCCGGACGGCGTCGTCGGCAAGGTCATCGAATCTTACCGTGACACTTCGCAGGTGCTCCTGCTGACCGACAAGGACAGCGGCGTTGGCGCCATGCTCGTGGACTCGCGAATTCAAAGTCCCGTTGGCGGCACCGGCGAGCCGCTGCTGGTGATGAAATACATTCCCAACGATGACGACGTAAATTCGGGGGAACGAGTCGTCACCAGCGGCATGGACCGTATTTTTCCTCGCGACCTGCCCGTCGGCACTATCGCGGAAATCAAGCCCGGGAATCCGTTCAAGCAGATTCGCGTCCGGCCCGCCGCAAACCTGGAACGCCTCGAAGAAGTCTTCGTCCTATTGACGATGAAGCCCCTCGAACTGAAGCGGGATTCTCCCGCGCCCAATTCCACGACTCCTTCGGCGGGCGCGCCGTCCGCCTCGGTTTCTTCTCCAGGCGCGCCTGAAAAACCATGAACCAGGCCTTCGATCTTCGCAGCGGTGAGTTGCACATCGAGGTGCACAAGTTCCGGGCCGGGGCGATTGTTTTCGCCGTGGCCTTTGCCCTGGTCCTGCAGGCTTTTCTTCCCGTCTATTTTCCGAAGGCCGCGACTCTGGATCTTCCGCTGCTTATCACCATTTATTTCGGCCTCAGCCGGCGAAATCCGTCGACGGGATTGCTTTTGGGAATGGTCGTAGGGATCCTGCAGGACAGCTTGAGCGGGCCAACTGTCCCTCTCGGCCTCTATGGCATCGCGAAAACGGTCATCGGCTACCTGGCATCGTCCATCGGCGCGCGCCTTGATACGGAACATCCCGCTGCGCGCTTCGCCTTGACTATCGGTTTTTATGTCGTTCACCAGGGTCTCATTGCGATAACCCAGCGCCTTCTCCTTTCTCAGCCCGAACGGTGGTTCACCTTGCATCTGGGAACCGCCGCGCTCGTGAACGCCCTCGTCGCCGTCTTCCTCTTCATGTTTCTCGACCGCCTCCGCAAGCCTTCATAACTCCTTCTGGGCAAGTAGAAACTGCTTGAAATCGTCGTAGGCGCTGGACATGGGTATCGACAGCTTCTCTCGCTTCAAGTACCCGGCCAGCCGATCAGGCATCGGCGGCGCAGTGCCGATGGCTCGCTTGACGACATCGGCAAATTTTGCGGGATGCGCCGTCGCCAGTACCAACCCTTGCACGGGCTCTGCATGCTCCCGTTTGTATCCTTCCCAGCCGAGCATCCCAACGGCAGTATGCGGGTCCGCGATATAGCCGTATCGCTCGTGAATCGATTTCATTTCGCGCAGCGTCTCGTCGTCCGTCGCGGCATACCCCCAAATCTCGAGCTGTACGTTCTCAAGCCGGCCGCCGCACAAATCCAGCAGTCGCGGAAAATTATTCGGGTTGCCCACATCCATGGCGTTCGAAAGTGTCTGTGTCGCCGGACGCGGGTGAAATTCTCCCGAACGCAGATATTCCGGCACGACATCGTTCGTGTTTGTCGAAGCCACGAACATTGTTACCGGCAGGCCGATGCGCTTCGCGAAGATTCCCGCCGTCAGGTTGCCGAAATTCCCGCTGGGCACGGACACCACCAGCGGCACCGAGGGCACCGGCAGCTGCTGGTATGCGGCTACGTAATAGAAAATCTGCGGCAGCAACCTGCCGATGTTGATCGAATTCGCGGACGTCAGGAATGCCCGCTTGTTCAGCTCTACGTCCGAAAATGCTTGTTTGACAAGCCGCTGGCAATCGTCGAAATTCCCCGCGACTTCGAGGGCGGTGATGTTCTCCCCCAGCGTCGTGAACTGTTTCTCCTGCGCTTCGCTGATGCGCTTCGAAGGATAAAGAATCACGACGCGAATTCCCGGCACGCCTATGAATCCGTGCGCGACCGCGCTGCCCGTATCTCCCGAGGTGGCCACGAGCACGGTGAGCGGCCGCGTTTCGCCGCGCACGAAATACCCCATCAGGCGCGCCATGAATCGGGCGCCGAAATCCTTGAACGCCAGCGTGGGCCCGTGGAACAACTCGAGAATGTGCAAGCTCGGCGAGAGCGGCACGAGTTTCACCGGAAAATTGATGGCTTCCGCTACGATTTGCGACAGCACTTCTTCCGGCACATCGGGTGTGGCGAAAGGGCGCGCCACCCGGTAGCAGACTTCCGTGAACGGCAACTTGCGAAATTCTTCTAACTCCTTTGGCGATCGCCGCGAAAGCTCCGCGGGCATGTAAAGCCCGCCGTCCGGCGCAAGTCCTCGCAGTACGGCGCCTCTCAGCGAGGTTAGGGCCGCCTTGCGTCCTGTGCTGCGGTATCTCATCCCCCGCGCTCGGTCTGCTTGCGCACTTTCGCCAGGAATTCTTCGATTCCAAACGCGGGATCACGCAGCTCCGCCACCTTTATCGTGGAGTGCGCCAAAGCTTCGTAACTTTGCCGCCGCGCCGCAATCAGCGTCGGGTAACACCGCGCGACTGTCTCTCGGGGCGCTTCGCCCTTCCGGGGCTGAAACGCGCCGCGCCACAGCACCGGCTTCGGGTCGCTCAAGTAGCGTTCGATTAACAGTTGCTGCTCTTCCGGGGACGCGGCCAGATACACCACCGTCATCCTCCGCCGCATGCGCAGCAGCAGATTATTCCCGGTGTAGATCACGCTCCCCGTGGTGTCCAGCACCAGCGGCTTTTCCGGTTGGCGTTCCAGGCCTGTCAGCACCTCGCCGAGCGTATGGATCTCTTCCTCCAGGTATTGGGCCTCGCGTTCGGCGTACTGTGCAGTGTCGGGCCATCCCATCCACGCAGCGACGCCTTTGATACCAGCGTGTCCGCCCGCCACCAACCGTGACGCAAGTTTTTCCTCGATGCGGTCGTCGCAGGAAAGTGCCGTCCAGCCTTCGGCCGCTAACTTCTTTGCCCAGAAGGTTTTTCCAGCACCAGACATGCCGATAAGGGCCAATCGCAAGGGCAAGGAGGGTTCGCTTTGCATGGGTGCGGTCAAAGTACGATAGCGCGTGCCGCCGCCGGCGAGCAAGCTTTGCGGTTTCTTCGGCTTCAGTGCCTGTGCCGGTTGCCAGTCTCCGCGAGCGATCGCAATCCCGATTGCCTCCGAAGCCCTCTCTGTCTTGTGGTCGTAGTGCTCCTGAAAAGGCGTCCCTCTCGTCGTATGCGTTGACAAGGCGCGCGTAAGGCAACCTGCCCCGCCCCGCCGATTTGCCGGAGGGTATTGCCCAAGCAACTGTCCTTCAGGACGGCTTGCGGCCCTCCCGCCCAAGTGCTACGTTTAAATTGACTCTGCTGTGTGAATGCAGCACAAGTCCGGCAGTGCTTCGGGAGCTCCCGGGAAATTTTTCGATTCCTTTTTCGAAAAAAGATTTCGACGGATATTTCGAAACCCACGCTGTAGATTTTTTTTCGTGACGCGAGCATGTCCCGGTCTCTCGCGGGACGGGCGACGAACAGCCCTGAGGAAAGCGCCGTCCGTTTGACGGCCTGAACAAAAAAACACTCGCGCGCGGGGTTTTCGTGTCGTACTGGTTTCGCAACGACAATCGGTTGCCGCAGGCCAGATTGGCCATCGCCTCCTACCTCATTGTAGGCATGGTCGGATTGTTGCTCCTCGGCTTCTGGAAACTCCAGGTCGTTGACTCCGACAAGTACTCTCAAATGGCCGAACGCAATCGCGTTCGCTCCATTCCTATCATCGCGCCGCGCGGCCGCATGCTGGACCGCGATGGCCGCGTGCTTGTGGACAACTATCCTTCCTTCAGCGTCCTGCTTCTCCGCGATGATCCCGTCCTCATCGACAAAAATCTCCCAGCCATCTCCGATGGTCTGGGCATCCCTCTCGGCGATCTGAAGGACCAGCTTGAAAGCACCAAGAATCTTCCAAAGTTTCAACCGATCGTCATCAAGCCGGAAGCCACAAACGCGGACGTGGCTTTCATTGAGTCGCACCGCGCCGATATTCCGCTCCTGGAAATGCTCATGGTGCAGCGCCGCCGCTATCTCCCCGGCGGCTTCATGGCCCACGCCAGCGGGTACGTTGGCGAAGTCAGCGAGCAGCAGATTGAAGCGAGCAACGACAGGCTGCGTCCGGGCGACCTCGCGGGCAAGTCCGGCCTCGAGCGTCAGTACAATGACATCCTGACTGGCACGGACGGCATGCGCCGTGTAGTGGTCAACAGCGTTGGCAAGGAAGTGAAAGACCTGGGTCAGCTCACCCAGCAGGAACCGATTCCCGGCAAGCAGATTCAGCTCACCATCGACTACGATTTACAGCAGGTCGCCGAGCAATCTCTTGGCCAGCGGCCCGGTGCGGTTGTTGCGCTTGATCCGCGAACCGGCGAAGTGCTCGCTATGGTCAGCCGCCCCACACCCGACCCCAATGATTTCGCCATCCGCGTCAGCTCCGAAGAATGGAAAAGACTCAACGACGATCCTCTCCATCCTCTCCTGAACCGCGCCATTCAGGCTCAACTTGCTCCCGGCTCGGTGTTCAAAATCGTGACCGCCACGGCCATGCTCGAAGACCACGTTCCCGAGGAAGGCTTCACGACATTTTGTCCTGGCTACGGCACATTTTTCGGTCGCCAGTATCACTGCTACGTCTACTACGCCAAAAGTGGTCCGAAATCCCATGGTGTATTGGGACTGCATGACGCGATTCTCAAATCTTGCGACGTCTTCTTCTACAACGTGGGCATGCGCCTGGGAATCGACCGTCTTTCCTATTACGCCACGAAACTTGGCGTCGGCCGCAAGACCGGCATCGACCTGCCTTCGGAAGAGCCTGGTCTCATGCCTTCTCAGGAATGGGTCGAGCGTACGTTTCATCGCAAGTGGTATGCCGGTGAAGTGATTTCCGTTGCCACCGGCCAGGGCGCCGTCACGACAACTCCGCTCCAACTCGCCCGCATGATCGGTGGCATCGCTTCCGGCGGCGTCTTCATGCAGCCGCACATGCTCAAGGACGCGCCCAGCGTGCGCAAGGACGTCTTCCCCATTTCCGACGCGACTGTCGAGAAAATCACCGACGCCATGTACGGTGTCGTCAACGAACCTGGCGGCACCGGCGGCCAGCTGAGGCTCGCTGGCATCGAGCTAAGCGGCAAGTCCGGAACCGCACAGGTCATCGGCTACGACAAAATGGCGCTGGTGCACAAAGGCTCAAAGTTTGCCGACAACGCCTGGTTCGTCGGATACGCGCCAAGGCGCGATCCTGAAATCTGCGTCGCGGTTCTCGTGCAGGAAAGCGGTCAACACGGCGGCGATGCGGCAGGCCCCGTGGTGAGAGACATCGTCAAGGCTTATTACGATAAGAAGGCAAAGAAGTCACAAGGCCAGCTGACCGCGGGCGACAAGCAGTATGATTTAAGCCATGGCGCGGTAGCCGCTGCGGCGATTAACGCGCAGCCAGTCATCAAGCCTGCCGCTGCATCCGCGGCAGCGCCCGTGCATATAGCCACCGCCGAACCACAGCGTTAAGTTTGGTTAGCTGTCTGCTCGAAATCTGTAGTGTGGCGCGAAAAGTAGTTTTGAGATTCTGGCTGGTTGCGGTTTCGAATTTCGTTTTTCGAGTTTCAATTTAGGGTTTTTACTCTTAACTGTTGACTGTCGACTTCTTACAATGAACGACGCACCCGGAACACGCGATTACGATTGGTGGCTGCTCGCCATTCTCACCGCCATTTGCGCTCTTGGCGTTATCGAAATCTATTCGGCCACGCACGGCAGTTCCCTGGCCGGAATGCAGAATAAGCAGCTCCGCTGGCTCCTTGTCGGATTCATCCTCATGTTTGCGCTCTCCCGCCTGGACTATCACCTGATTCTCGACCAAGCCCCGGTCCTCTATCTCATCGGCATCGCGGCGCTCGTCGCTGTCCTCGCCTTCGGCCATACTCGTTTCGGCGCCAAACGCTGGATTCCCATACTCGGAGAATTTCTTCAGGTGTCGGAATTGGTCAAATTGATTATAATCATTGTGTTGGCGCGCTTCTTTGCGGAGGTGCGTACTGATGAGCTCTCACTTCAGGATTTGATCAAGGCTGGGCTCATTGTTGGCTTGCCCCTGGGTTTGATTCTGAAGCAACCCGATCTGGGCACGGCGTTGGTTCTGCTTCCCTTGCTGGTTGTTGGCTCTTATCTCGCGGGACTCCAGTGGAAACACGCCGCCGCAATCGCGCTTATTGGCCTCTTGATGCTCCCCGTTGGCTGGCGCGTCTTGAAGCCGTATCAGAGAGAAAGAGTTACGTCGTTCCTTCACCCGGAAGAAGATGCCAAGGGCTCCGGCTATCAGGTGCTTCAATCGAAGATCGCCGTGGGCTCCGGGGGATTCTGGGGCAAAGGGTTTGGCAATGGCACGCAAAACCAGCTCGGCTACATCCCGGTCCGTTACTCCGATTTCATCATGTCGGCTTGGGCCGAAGAGCAGGGCTTCAAAGGCGTGCTTCTTGCCCTTGGGCTGTACATGGCTCTTCTGTTACGCTTAGTACAGAACGCTCAGCGCGCGAAAGACCGCGCCGGAATGTTTCTTGTCATGGGCGTCGCAGCAGCGCTTGGTTTCCATGTATTGGTCAACGTGGCGATGGTCATCGGCGCTATGCCAGTGACCGGCATCCCGCTTCCTCTTATGAGTTACGGGGGTTCCGCTACGTTGTTTGTTTTCCTGGCGATTGGTCTGGTTATGAATGTTCGGCTTCGCCGCTTCGTTAACTGAACCCGCCGCCAGTCCCGCGCGAGGTGTTTGCCCTGGCAAACCCCGCCGGAATGGAAATGGTGGCTCCGGTGTTGCCGGAGTCATAGGAAGTAAGGATCTTTAGAGTGAGGACAGCATCGTCCGCCGTTGGCCCGGAATCTCTCCGGCAACCGGCCAGCCTCGTAAGCAAGAGGAATTTTCCCTCCGGCTTCGAACGTAAAGCCATCTCGATGTCAGTGTGGCCTGCGTGTGTCCCAGCGCAAGCTGGGCCGGCCCCGTTTTCCCGGACCTCCGAGGTTCAAATGCTCGCGGCGATGCGTCCTGTCGGCCCTTTGCGGCCGCACAGAAAAGTGATCTCCGGCTCTGCCGGAATCACCAACAGTCAGGAGTTTTCATGTCAAAAGAATTGGTCATCTCCGCGGCCTCCCACGAACGGCGCGTCGCGATTCTTGAAGAAGGTCAGTTAGTCGAAATTTACATCGAGCGCGAAAAAGAGTTCGCCCTCGTCGGCAGCATTTACAAAGGCAAAGTTACCCGCGTCCTCCCCGGCATGCAGTCCGCTTTCGTGGATATCGGCCTCGATGGCGACGCTTTCCTCTACGTAAGCGACGTCTTCGAAAACCTCGAAGATTACGATCACGGCCACTCGCACGCCGACCTCCCGCCCGCCGCTCCTTCGTTCTCGTCGCCTCCGTCAAACGTCGTCGAGTTGCTTCCCGGCGAAACGCTGGCCCACGCGGCTTCCTCCCACGACGAGGAAATTTCCGCCCACGAAGCTCCCGGCGAAAACGGCTCAAGCGAGTCCTTCGAGCGCGGCTTGTCTCACGTTGAATCTCTCTCTTCCTCGGAGCAACCTGGCGTCGCGGAAGAGAACGCCATGGGCGCCGACACTTCGAATGCGCATCTTGCCGAAGCCCACGACGAGTCGCAGCTCGGCCACGCCGAAGAGCGCCAGCCGGATTCGAATGCTTCAGCGCCGCAGAATTTCTCGCCTCATTACAATCCCACGCAGAATTACGCGCCGCGCTCTGATCGCGGCGCTGATCGTGGTGGCCAGGATTTTGGCCGCGGCGGTGACCGCGGCCGCGGTGGACGCTGGGGCCGTCGGGGCGGACGCCATCGCGGTGGACGTCAACAGGGCCCGGGCGGGCGTAATCTGCCTCCCTCCAAATACGCTTCTCCTCAAAGCGGTGATTCTCGCGGCGGCGAGCCCCGTTCCTACGAGAATCGCTCCCGCGATCAGAGAGGCCACGACAATCGTGGCGGCCAGCCCCGTGGTTTCGAGCCTCGTGGTCCTGAGCAGCGCGGCTTTGATAATCGCCGCCCGGATCCTCAGTTCCACTCTGGCAGTTCTTCTCCGGCCGATACCGCGGAAGAACCCATCCTTCTCCCCGGCGAATCTCTCGCCAAGTATCGCGCCAAGCAGGCCGCTCAGTTCGCTCCTCCTGTCGTCGAATCGGAATCGCATGAGGCACAGCCGGAAAATGAGGAATCCACTCATCGCGCAACCGGCGCCCTGAACGCCCCTATTCCTGTTGCAGGCCCGGCTGGCGCTCCGCTGGGCGGCCCCGTCGGTGGAAATGTTCCTCGCCGCTTCTCGGGAGGACTTCCCCGCTGGGTTCTTGCCGACGCCGGCACCGAAACCGAAGCGGCGGCCGGTTCCGATCGTTCGGCGGAACAATCCGCATCTTCATTTGCTGCCCAGTCTGAAGCTCCCTCCTCCGCGCTCGCATCCTCCGCTCCCGTCGAGCTGCCTCGCCCGGAAATCGAATTGAGCGAAGACCAGGCTGCGGCTCTCTCTTCCGAGCTTGTGGAAGCAAAACACGAGGAAACATCCGACCACGCCGAGGCCGACGCTCTCGCCGGCGGCGCTGAATTCGACGACGACGAATCCGGAGAGATTCACGCTGTCGGCGAAACTGAACTCGCCGAGGAAGAGTCCGAAGAGGAAGAACGCCAGGAAGAAGCTCAACTCGACGCAGCGGAAGATCAGGCTGCCGCGGAGACCGAGCTCTCTGAAGAAGAGACGGCCGAAGTCGAAGAGCACCGGGCGGCAAATCGTGCCGAATTCGAGGCTAACGCCGCGCATGAAAGCGCCGAACACGCCGTCGGTCTAGGTGAGTCCGACCAGGTCGTTCCCGAACATCAGGAAGCCGAAGTAATCGAGATTTCAGCCCCCGCACACGCCGCGGCGCCCGCGGTTCTCGAGGACGACGTGATCCTCCTGCCCGGCGAGACTCGCGCCCCGCGCATCGGCGGTGCCAGCGCTCCGCGCGAAGACTTCCCTCGGGACTCCGCGCGAATCGGCGGCAACCCCCGCGCGCGCTTCCAGCGGCCTCAGCGTGGCGGACGTGATCGTGGACGCGGCGGTCGTCCGGACAGCCGTGGTGGTCGCCCCGATCGCGGCGGACGTCCAGGTCCTCGATTCGAACGCCGCGGCCCTGGCGGCCCCAGGCATGATCGCGGCCCCCGTAGCCATTCCGGTCCGCCTCGCCGTCCGCAACTCATCTCGGAAATGCTGAAAGCCGGACAGGACGTGGTCGTCCAGATCGCCAAGGAGCCGCTCGGCAAAAAGGGCGCTCGCATCACCAGCCATGTCGCCCTCCCGGGTCGCTTCCTGGTCTATATGCCCACGGTTCATCACACGGGCGTATCTCGCAAAATTATCTCCGCGGAAAACCGCCAGCGGCTTCGTCGCCTCGTCAGCGAGGCCGGCAATAGCTATCCCGGCGGCTTCATCGTTCGAACGGCCGCCGGCGGGGCCACCGACGACGAAATCCGCGCCGACATTGAGTTCCTCGGCAAATCCTGGAACGAAATCAAGGAGCGCAGCGAGCAGCGCAAGTCGCCCGCCCTCCTCCATCGCGATCTGAATCTCGTCGAGCGCATTCTTCGCGACTACGTCAGCGACGATTTCACCGGCATTTGGATCGACAACGAGGAGGAATACGGGAAGATCGTCGAGTTCGTCAGCCGCTTCCAGCCCAAGCTGGTCAACAAGGTCAAGCTCTACACCAAGGAAACGCCCATCTTCGAAGAGTTCGGCATACAGCACGAGCTCGACAAGGCCCTTCGCGCCAAGGTCTGGCTCAAGTCCGGCGGCTACATCGTCATCAACCACACCGAGGCTCTTGTCGCCATCGACGTCAATACCGGAAAGTTCGTCGGCAAAGGCTCAACGCGCCTCGAGGACACCATTGTCAAGACCAACCTCGAAGCCGTTAAGGAAATCGTCCGCCAGATCCGCCTTCGCGACCTCGGCGGTATTATCGTCGTGGACTTCATCGACATGGAAGAGCGCCGCAATCGCGAAAAAGTTTTGTCTGCTCTGCAATTATCTCTCGAACAGGACAAAGCTCCCTCGAAGGCGCTTTCCTTCAACGAGTTCGGCCTTGTCTGTATCACACGCAAGCGCACCAAGCAGGCTCTCGAGCGCGTTCTCTGCCAGCCGTGCCCCTATTGCACAGGCTCGGGCATGGTCAAATCCATTCCCACTCTCTGTTACGAAATTCAATCGGAAGCGCGCAAAATGGCCACCGCTGATCATGAAGGCCCGAATCTAACCCTTCGCGTTCATCCCGAAATCGCCAAAGCCTTGAAAACACGCGAGTCCATGCTCATGGACGAACTCGAACAAACCGCGCACAAACACATCATCATCCAGTCCGACGCCACCCTCCACTGGGAGCAGTACGACATCTACTAACGGCGCCTCGTTTTTCTTGCTTTTCCCTTGTAGGGGCACAGCATGCTGTGCCCCTACTTATTTCTGTCCTCCGTACTCAAAACTATTTGTAACCTGGACTCGCGCTAACCAGTAATTAGGTATAGAGACTCCTGATGGAACTGTTGGAACGGTTCGCGGCGGGCGACCTGGAGGCGTTCGAAACGCTCTTCCGCGAGCATCAACGGGAAGTCTACGCCTGGATTGTCCGCATCGTCCGCGACTCCGGCATCGCTGAGGATCTGACCGTGGAAACTTTCTGGCGCATTTACAAGAATCGATCCCGCTTCCGTCCGGACGGCAATTTCCAAGCCTGGACTCGCAGAATCGCCACCAATGCGGCTCTCGATCATCTCCGGCACGCGCGTCGCGAAACCTCGCTCCCCGAAAATCTCCCAGCCGCGGCTGTCGCCGATTCCGCGGTCCTCCTCCAGACCCGTGAACACATCAGAAAAGCATTCAGCGACCTGCCTGCAAAATACCGCCTCGTAGCCACGCTAGCTCTGGTCGAAGAAGAGTCCTACAGCGACATCGCCCAAGCTGCAGGCATCTCCGAATCGCTCGTAAAAGTCCGCGTCTTCCGCGCTGTTCGTCTCCTGCGCAAGAAACTCAACTCACTCGGTGTAAAGGTCAACTCACAATGAACAATCAGGAAGCTAAAAAAGAAATGGAAGACCTCCTCAAGCATGCCATCGCGCCGGCCAGGGAAACCGAGCTCCGGCGTGACCTCTGGCCCCAAATGCTTAGCAAACTCGAGGAGCAGTCCGCTCCCGTCAACAAAGTCCCGTGGTTCGATTGGGCCCTCGCTGCCATCTTGAGCGCGGTTCTCATTTTCTTTCCAGGCTCCATCCCGGCGCTTCTCTATCACCTGTAACGCAGGAGGTCACATGCTTCAGCACAAATATTTGCGGGCCTACATGGCGGGCATTGTCGTGCCCACCATCGTGCTTGTGGTTGCCGTCTCGGTGTTTTGCATCGCCCGTTACATTTACAACTTTCCGGCACCGGTTGAGCGTCTGATGATTTTCCCGATGGCCGTAGTCCCCAACCTCTGGGGCCTCTGGAACATGCTCTTCGTTGCAACGCACCCGCGGACACACGTTTCCCTCGGTTTGCACGGCGCTCTCCTCCCCTTCATCCTCGGCCCCCTCGGCATTCTGCTTACAAGCCTCCTGCATTTTTCCATCCCCGGCTTTGCCACCCACCTTTTCCCGGTGCTTGCCCCGCTCAGTCTGATCGTCTACTACCTCGCTTGGAAGTACTTGGTCAGTTTTCTCAATCGGGTTGTTGATCTTGCTTGAGCTTCTTGGGTTTAAACCTGTCCCCGCGGGCAGGTTCTTGACTGCGCAAGTCGTTGGAATTTTGCATTGCCTCGTTTGCTTGCCACGACTAAAGTACCTTCACATCGCTCCTTCCTAGCCGGGGCCAAATCTACTTTTCTGCACCAAAACTAGGGAGGAACCATGTGGAATAAGCAGCAAACGCAAACAGAAACGCCCACCGCCCCGCCGCCGCAAACTTCGGCACCGCCTTTGTCCGCCGTTGCTTTCGGCGCACCGTCACCTGCGCGATCCGCGGCTCCAGCCAGCCGTGCTTCCGCTCGTCTGGGATCCAGCCTTCACATCAATGGTCATATCACCGGCACGGAAGACCTGCAGATCGATGGCAAAGTCGACGGCCCCATTTCCTTGAATGGCCATCAACTCACCGTCGGCCCCACTGCCGTTCTCAATTCTGAAATTCGCTCGGGAGAAGTTGTCGTGTTTGGCAAAATCGTCGGCAATGTCTTCGCACGCGACCGCGTGGATATCAAAACCGACGGTTCCGTGGTCGGCGATATTTCCACCTCGCGCATCAGCATCGAAGACGGCGCTCATTTCAAGGGACGCATCGAAATCGACCCGGCCAAATCTCAGGCCGCCGCAAACTGACGGCGTCTGGCCGGCACATCCCTCCTTCTGCGATGAGGGCTTGAACCTATCGGTTCCTGACACGATACTGGTTTTATGTCCGCAGGCTCGTCCCAGCCAGCTCCCCGTGTCTCCGGCTTCCGGGGTTCTTTGAAATAGCTTCCGGATAGCCCACAATCCGTCCAGTATCCGGGCACGTCACTTTAACGAGTAGCGCGTTACACGTCCTGGTGACTAGGGAAGGTCTACGCTGGCATCACACGACCGCGACTTTGACGTTGTGGATCGGGGGCAGCGAATCGAACAGGCACTCCCACTGCTCACCACCGTCCCTCCCGATCCACAGCTGACCGGTCGTCGTGCCGAAGTAAAGTGCAGGTGACTTGAGCCGATCGACGTCCATCGCGTCGCGCAGGACGGTGAAGTAGCTTTGCTTCCTCGGCAACCCACGTGCGAGCCGGCTCCACGACTCGCCGCCATTTTCGCTGCGCCACACCGCTGGCGCGCCGCCGGGACAGGTGCGCGTCGGCCCCTCAAGTGGCATGACGTACACCGTATCGGCGTCATGCGGGTGGACCACGATAGGAAATCCGAAGTCCGACGGCAAGCCCTTAGCGATCGACCGCCACGAGTGGCCGTAGTCGTCGCTGCGTAGTACGCCAATGTCCGGCCGGGGCCCGCCAGGCCCCGTCCAATCCGCCCATCCGCCGTGGTTCTGCATGTAGAGCCGACCGGGAGCGTCGTCGTGCCGCGCGATCTTGTGAACGCACTGACCGAACTCGGGATAAGGGTCGGGCGCGAAGCCGGCGCCGACGCCTTGATTGGAAGCCTTGAATGTTTCGCCACCGTCCTCACTCAAATAGTGGCCGCCCGTTGAGATGCCCAAGTGCACGCGATTCCCGTCGCGAATGATCGTGTGCATGCAGAGCCCGCCATTGCCGGGTTGCCACTTGCGCGCGTGATCGTGGTTGCTAATGCCAGGCACAAGGTCCCACGAATCGCCACCGTCGCGGCTCCTGAACAAGGACGCCGGCTCCACGCCGCACCATAGGTCCTTCTTGTCATCACCGGCCTCAAGTGACCAGATGTTGGCGAGCGCGCGGCCGTCGTCTTTGGGGAACGCTGGCGCCGATTTCGTCTCACTGAAGCTTTTCCCCATGTCCGTCGAACGCAGCACTTTCATGCCGAAGAACGGATTGCAGCTCGAAGCGTAGAGGCGCGGTGTTCCGCGCGTGTCGATCAGCGTCGCGTATACGGGGATGCCCGGGCCGAAGGGTCCGCGCAGGGCGAAACTGCGCCTGGGCTTCGCGGCATCTGCGACGAACACGCCCTTCTTGGTACCGATGGTGAGAATGATTCGATCCGCCATCTTTAGCCTCCTGAAACCGCCGGCAGGATCGTGACCACGTCCCCCGGCGCCAGCGTCGTGTCGACCCCGTTGAGGTCGCGCACATTGGCCGAGTTCACGAACACATTCAGGTGCCGGCGTAACGCACCCGTTTCGTCACAGACATTGCGATACAAATCCGACTGGCTTCGCTCGAGGTCCTCAAGTGCGGCGCGCACCGTGTGTGCCGAGATTGAGAGTTCCGTTGCGCCCGCGCAGTAGGTGCGAAGCGGACCCGGGACATAGATCGTGATGGTCGGCGCGGAGCCCATGATCTGAAACCTATCACTGGCGGTTGGGGCGATGCAACCAACGCGTTTGCAGACTGGGATCTGGCTCTGCTGCCGGTGCCCCGTAGAAGTGAATCAAGTCGCCATCCGGTGGCGGTTAATTCCCGTGTTACGGGCTATACGCAAGTAATCCACATCCCGACCAGAACGCTGATCGGAAACTGACTGCCACCGGCATCCAGCCTCGATCAATCGGGCAAAGTGCCAACCTCAATGAAGGCTTGAACGTATCTCCCCTCGACGCGATACTGGTTTCATGTCCGTAGGGTCCTCCAAGCCAGCACTCCGTGTCTCTGGTCTGCGCAAGGCATATCAGGACGTCGTCGCCGTCAACGGCCTCGATCTTGAAGTCCGGGCTGGCGAATGTTTCGGCCTGCTCGGCCCCAACGGCGCAGGAAAGACCACCACCGTCGAAATCTGCGAAGGGCTCACCGCTCCCGATTCCGGCGACGTTGAATTGCTCGGAATGCACTGGAACTCCGATGCGGAACGACTCCGTCAGCGCCTCGGCATCCAGTTGCAGGACACTCAGCTTTCCGAAAAACTCACCGTCTTCGAAACGCTCCGTCTCTTTCGCAGCTTTTTCGATCAGGGTCCCGGCGCCGCGGAAGCCATCTCGCTCGTGCAACTCGAAGAAAAAAAGAATTCACGCGTCGGCAATCTCTCCGGCGGCCAGAAACAGCGCCTGGCTCTCGCTTGCGCTCTCGTCGGCGATCCCGATTTTTTATTTCTCGACGAGCCCACTACAGGCCTCGACCCGCAAGCCCGCCGCCAGCTTTGGGAATTGATCGAGAAATTCAAGTCCTATGGCCGGACCATTCTTCTTACCACGCATTACATGGATGAAGCCGAGCGACTCTGTGAGCGCGTCGCCATCATGGACAACGGCAAACAAATCGCCCTCGGCTCGCCGCACGAACTGATCGCCTCCATCTGCGCGGAGCATCTCGTCGCCTTTTCGGCCGGCTCCAATTCGAAGAAGCTCGATGTTTCCGCATTGCGCGGCATCCAGGGCGTACGCGACGTGCGTTCAGAAAATGGCTCGGTGGAAATGCAGGTAACCGAACTCCACCTCGCCGTGCCCGCTCTCCTCGCCGAGTTAAGCCGCCAAAATATTCCTCTCACGGAACTCAGCACGCACTCAGCTACTCTGGAGGATGTCTTCGTCTCCCTCACGGGACGGCATTTGCGCGATGAGTGAAACCACCACACTCCCCGGTGTGCGCGCCGCGGAACGAAAAGCTCCGCCTGTCAAGTCCTTCGCGGATCACGCGCTCGTCCAGCTGACTTTGGTCCGCTTCCGCGAGACGCTGCGCGAACCGGAAGCGCTCTTCTGGATTTTCGTCTTTCCCATTCTGCTTGCGGCAGGCCTCGGCATCGCGTTTCGCAATCGTCCGGCCGACGTTTTGAAAATCGCCACTACTTCGCCGGAGATCGCCAGATCCCTTGCGCACGAAAAACTTCTGTCCGTGCAGCAACTGGATTCGAATGCCGCTGAGGAGGCTCTTCGCACCGGCAAAGTCGCCCTCCTCGCCGTCCCCGGATCGAATGGCTCGGTCGTTTACCGCTACGACGACACCAATCCCGAAGGCCGCAGCGCGCGCATGCTGGCGGATCGTGCAGAGCAGCAAGCCGCCGGCCGCGTCGACCCCGTTCGAACGAGCGACCAGTTGTTGCGCGAACCCGGCTCCCGTTATATCGATTTCCTGATTCCCGGCTTGCTGGGAATGAACCTGATGGGCAGCGCCATCTGGGGCATGGGCTTCACTGTCGTCGATGCTCGCCGCAAGAAACTCCTGAAGCGGCTGATCGCGACTCCCATGCCCAAGCAATATTTTCTGCTCTCGTATTTGCTCTCGCGCATCCTCATGCTGGTCCTGGAAGTGGGCATCGTACTGGGTTTCGGCGCCTGGATCTTTCACGTTCCGGTGCGCGGCTCCCTGCTTGATCTAGCCGTGGTGTGCCTGCTGGGTTCGCTGTCCTTCAGCGCTCTCGGATTGCTCCTCGCCTCCCGCGCCAAAACGATCGAAGCGGCTTCCGGCTTGATGAACGCCGTCATGCTCCCCATGTGGATTGCCTCCGGCGTATTCTTTTCCGCGCAGAGATTTCCAGATATTGTGCAACCGCTGATTAAAGCGCTCCCCTTGACTGCGGCAATCGATGCGTTGCGCGCAAACATGCTGCAAGGCGCAAACCTCGCGAACATGGCGCCGCAGATGGGCGTTCTCGCGGCATGGCTGCTGGTGTGCTTCGTTCTGGCTCTGAAACTTTTTCGCTGGCGCTGATAATCTTCGCTGTAAATCTAGCTGACCGCTTTTTTGTGGAATTGCCGCAAGCCCACGATCAGAAGCAGCGCATTGAATCCGAGCAACCCCCCGAATACCGCGAGCAGCCCGAGGTGCGGGAATTGCGGCACCAGCGTCGCGCGCAGTCCTTCGCTCGCATAGACCAGCGGGTTTATCAGCACGGCTTTCTGCATGACCGGAAAATTCTGCAGCGCGCTCCAGGGATAATACGTGCAGCCGAAAAAAATCATCGGCGCGACGACCAGAGAGAACATCAGTCCGATATGTGTTTGCTCCACGCTGCACCCCAGCGCCAATCCTCCGCACGCGGAAAAAAGGGCTACCAGTAACGCCACCACCGAAAAAAGAAACGGCCTGTGAAGGCTCAAATCCACGCCCGGACGAAGCAATAACCACGCCGCCGGAATCACCATGATCCCCGCGGCCAGAGCTTGCAGCGTGCCGGCGACAACTTTTTCGATCGCGACCCACGAAATATCCATGGGAGCGAGCAGGCGGTCTTCGATTTCGCGCGTGAATTGAAACTCCCCGATCAATGGCATGGCCACCGCCCAAATCCCCGTGCCCACCATGCACAGCGCCATGATGCCGGGCAGCAGCAGGCTCTTGTAGGATGGCGGCATGTAGCCGCTGCCGACCATGACTCGGCCGAAGATATAAACGAACATCAGCGGTTGCAAGAAAGTCTGAAACAGGATCGCAACAATGTTGCGGCGCGCCACGCGCCCGTCGCGAGCCAGCATCGCCAGAAACGCTTTGTAGTTCATTCCCGCAAACTCCTGCCAGTGTGGTGCAGAAAGAGATTCTCAAGGCTGGGCTCCGAGATGTGCACGTCGCACAATTCCACATTCGCCGCAAGCGCGAGATTCGCCACGGCTGAAACCAGCGAGCCGCCCCGGTCGGCATACAGATCAGCGCCACTGTTTTCCGTGGCGCGCACTTCGCGGACTCCGGGAAGGGCCTGGAGGCGTTGCAACAATTCGGGCGCGTCGTTGCCGAAGCGGACTCGCACCAAATACCCGCCCGGCACCGAGGCTTTCAACTCCTTCGGCGTGCCCAGAGCGATGACGCGCCCATGATCGACGATAGCCAGCCGCTGGCAGAGCGCGTCGGCTTCCTCCATATTGTGCGTCGTCAAGAGAACGGTCTTGCCGCTTTGGTTGTACTCGCGAATGATCTCCCACAAGAGCAGGCGAGTTTGCGGATCGAGACCGGAGCTGGGCTCATCGAGAAACAAAACTTGCGGGTCGTGCATCATGGCGCGCGCGATAGAGAGCCGCTGCATCATGCCGCCGGAAAATCCGCGGACGATATGATCGGCGCGGTCGGTAAGCTTGAAGCGCTCGAGAAGCAAATCCGCGCGCTTGTTTCTTTCGTGCGAGCTGAGCCCAAAATACGCGCCGTGAAAGGCGAGAATTTCTCTCGCGGTCAAGGAAAAATCGAGATTGGGACGCTGCGCCACCACGCCGATGAGGCGCTTGACGGCGGCCTGCTCTTTCCAGACCTGGTGTTCGCCAATCCAGGCTTCGCCGGCCGTCGGCCGCACGCGCGTGGTCAGGATTCCGACTGTCGTCGATTTTCCCGCTCCGTTCGGGCCGAGCAAGCAGAAAATTTCCCCGGGCCGGATTTCTAGCGAGATTCCATCGAGCGCAACAATCTCCTGTTTCGGCTGCTTGCCCTTGCTGCGCTTTGCCGCAAAAGAAAATCCGCCGGATCCGGCGGCCAGCGGAGGAGGTGAGTTATAGACTTTGCGCAAATCAGTGGTGCGGATGCCTGCCGCCATGAATCCAGTCCTCTCATCGCCACTCTACGAACGGATGCGACGAGCGCGACGTCGCAAACGGAATTACTTACAGGCGCTTCGTTTCTGAAGTCTTTTGCTCCTGGCTGAAACCAAGAACGACGGTGCCTGGGATGATTCCAGAGTGGCGGGACGCATGTCAATTCCGAAGCAAAACGGGGGCTTCTCCTCAACGCAATTTAAATGATCGAAAAAATTCATACCTGAGTTCCAAGTGGTTCGCCGATCAGCGTCCCGAGTAACGCTGCTCTTTCCACGGATCGCCGTACCCGTGGTAGCCATTGCGTTCCCAGAAGCCCAGGCGATCATGATCCAGGAGCATGAACCCGCGCACCCATTTGACACTCTTCCACGCATATAAATGGGGAACGATCAGCCGGATTGGCCCTCCATGCTCGGCAGCCAAAGGCTCGCCATCGTGCTCGAATGCAAAGAGCACGTTGGGACGCAAGAGATCCCCGAGAGGAACATTGGCCGTGTAGCCTTCCTCGGCAAGAATTAAAGCAAACTGCGCCCCGGTCTTTGGCTGGATCAATTTCATGACGTCGGTGAAGAGCACGCCTTTCCACCGATTGTTGAGGCGGCTCCAACGCGTCACGCAGTGAAAATCCGACATGGTTTCCGTCTGCGGTAATGCGCGGAACTCTTCCCAGGTCAGACGCTTCGGCTCCTCGATTTCGCCGGAAATCTTGAAGTCCCACTTGGCCGCGTCAAAATGGGGGATACTGCCGTAATGAAGCACCGGCCACTTGAGGGTGAGCGACTGCCCGGGCGGCAAGCGCCCTTCGGCCTTGGCCTTGTTTTCCAGTTCCTTGCGCGTTCCCAAATCACCGAATAAAGACATCTGCTTTCGCTCCGCGACGGAATTCTCTCGCTGCTACTTTAGCGCACCTCCTCGAACGAGGTCCCAGCAGGCGAGAGATTCTCCATAGACTGTATGTCCCAGATATGAGACATTCGGGCCGTCAAGGCAGCGATCTTTCATCCTGCTGCAAGAGCTGCGATCCGATACTTTCCCGAGGAGGTGCGGCGTGAATTGGGAAAGGCAATCTTCGACCTGCAAAGAGGGGAAGTTTTAAGCATGCGGTTATCACGCCGGATTGACTCGATCTCACCGGGCGCCGCGGAATTAAGGGTTCGAGAGCGAAGCGGCAGCTACCGAGTCTTGTATTACACAAAGTCGGCGCGCGGAATCCTCGTTTTTCACGCATTCCTGAAGAAAAGTCAGGCCACGCCGAAGCGTGAGGCGGAGCTAGCAAAGAGTCCGCTGAAGGAGCTACTCGATGAAGAAGTCTAAAGCAATCGTGACGCGCAATGCCTCCGAGCTGGCGAAGGCGCTGGGGCTTACTCCAGCCGCCGGAGCGGAAATCGAATTGCGGAGCCACCTGAACCCGAAAATTGTCGAGGTGGTGGAGAGAAAGGGGCTTACGCATAGCCAGGTTGCGCGATTGGCCCGAACCTCGCGCACGCGTGTTACTGCCATTATGAACCGCAACACGAAAGATATTTCGACGGACTTGCTCCTGCGCGTGCTCTACGCGCTGGGTTATACAGCCAAGATCAGGTTTCAGAGAGCCGCCTAGCGCAAGTCGAACTCGCCTACTCCTCCTGGACGTTTTTTCCAGTTTCTTGCGCGTTCCGAGATCTCCGATAAGACTCATTCTCCAATTCCCTTCCGTGCAGTCGATGGGAGACGCTGCTCCTATTCGATGCAGCGGAAACTTATCAGGTGCGGATGCTGGAATAATCCCTGGGCGGCTCCGGTTGTGTTTGAGGTAGAGCGGCGTGATCGGGAGGAGAAACCGGAGAGGGATCCAGGTCATAGCGACCGCGGGCAGCGGCGAGATCGCCCATTATTGAACGAATATCCACAAGGAAAGCCCTGGCCTCGGCTTCGGGATCGGCTGGGACATCCAAGCCACGAAGTTCTTTTTTCAAAGGGGTGAGGTTGTTCAAGAGCAACTGGCAAATGTAGGCGAGGGCGAGGGCATCCCGGCGCTCGATGCGCTTGCGAGCGAACTGAATTACCAGATTGCCGAGGAGTTGGTTGACGGGCTCTATGGAGGTTAAGGGGTGGCGGTCTGCAAGAGATGTGATTCTAAAGGGTTTGCGGCGGAGGGAGCGATGAGCAAGCGCGTGACTCCGGAGTAAAGAACGGCTGTGGAACAACAGAGTTTGATTCGTCAGATTCAAAGCACAGATGACACGTCGAGAGAGGGACTCAAGCGGGAGGCCGATTTGAGAGGTCAAGTGAAAGAACCTTCCAGCGTCCCCCGCTCAAGTCAAAAGTATTATGGCACATTAGTATATATTGTCAAGTAATAACTATAAGTACTTAGAATTGAGGAAGATGCGAAGCGATGGGAATTCGAATGAGTTGTGGAAACTTTTAGGACAGGGTTGTAGGAAAGAGTCCGTTGCGGCCTATTTGTGATCAGGCTCCTCCCTCTCGGCGGGCAGAGGCAAAGATTGGATGTAGCCGTATCTACCGTACTGCACGTGCGTGACGAGGCCGCGAGGATCGGTAATCACATCAGGCACGGTGGCGTTTCCTCGGCCCTGGGGATCGGAAGTGTAGTGATACAGGAACTTTTCGCCACTGGCCATCGTCTGGCTGATGATTTTGCCCGAGATGTCATACTTGTTGGTGATGGCTGGAATACTAGATGATCCTTGCGTAACGGTCAGCATTTCGAATTTATCGTCATAGGAATACGACTCGATGCGCCCGTCAGAATCGGCGACCTTAGACAGGCAGCCCCGAGAGTCGTAGTCATACGTGACGGCACGGCCAGTCGAGTCCGAAATGCGACGAACGCGATGTTCCGTGTCGCGATCAAACTGCAACCACTGGCCGGACGGAGTGGTGGCGGAAAGCAGTTCGCCAGAGGCATTGCGCTCCATCTCATATTTATGCCCTGCGGGATCTGTATAGCCTGCGAGGACGGTGACGTAATAGCCGATGGCTTTGGGACGGTAAGGAAAATAGAGCTTGGACTTGTCCCTCAGCGTGACCGTCCAACCGTCCCCGGCATAAATGGCTACTGCACCTTTGGCCACATAGGCGTCGCCCGTCTGGCCTGGCTTGGGCGGCGCGTGCACAAAATGAAGGCGTCCTCCGTCTTCATAGATGAGATCAACATAGACGCTCATTTGCCCAACAAGGAAAATGTCCAGGGAATCGGAAGCGCCGACACCGAAAGAACGTGAGATATTATCCTGGTTGCGATATGACCTCGTAAATAGAAGGGGATACTCTCCTTCCAAGCGGAAATCGGCCGTGCGGTCAATGAAAAGCCCATTGCCCAGGTCCGCGCGAAAGACGTGAGCCCCGCGCTGAGGTAAGGCTTCCCCCGATTCCGTCATGCGCCATAAAGAAGGCTTGCCCGGCACAGAGTAGATGGTAACCACTGGATCGTCGGAATTGATGAAGGAGTCCCAAGTTCCTTCAGCTCCTATGATCGTTCCACCCATTAGGTCAACTTGGAAGCCTGCCAGAACGCCTCCGCTGAGGAGGCTAGTGTAGTCGCTGCTCATGGGCAAATCGAAATAGAGCATGACGATATTCTTGGTCAGCATCTTCTGAAGCCGAGAGCGCAACCATTCCGGATTCCACCGGCCCATGATCGCCGGGGGATGAAGGCGCGCGGAGGAAACAACCGCGAAGCGGGCGCCCTGCCGATAGTTTTCAGCGAACGCCCAGTCTAAAGATGGGATATAGATATCTCTTGAAGTTACGCCAATGAGGAGTGCGCCTGGATCCTCGTCCAATTCGGGATGCAAGCCGCGAAGGTATTCTATGCAGCCTTCGGAATCAACTTGTTTGCGCCTGGGGTCCAGCAACTTTTCAGCGAGAGGAACCGCAGAAAGCACCACGACATCGATGCCAAACTTTGCCTGGTAGTAGACGGGGGCCCAATCGAGAGGCTCGCTGTCGCTAAGCCCCATAGGAATCAAGTAGACCTTTTTGGCGGGGGCGCGAGGCAGGTTGAGGCGCTGTGGCACAGGAGTGAGGTCAATAGACTGCGTGCCGGCCGCCGGGAGGAATGAGAGGCGAGAGAATTGGACCGCCTGATTGATTGAGTTTGCGACCGCGTAGAGATGCCCCGCGCCGCGCGAGCCGGCAAGCATCACGGAGAATTGGACGAACTCGGAGCCGTGATCTGCAAACGCGACACCGAACGCCATTGACTTGAGGTGAATGTCCTTTCCGAGAAGCGCCTGAACTGCCGGCGAAGCTTTGGCAAGTCTCAACGCCTCCTGGTAAGCCGACGTGGAACTCAAGTAGGCGTGAAGGAGGCCCGCAACGCCGGCAACGGATAAGAGTGCGGCCGCAAGTAGAACTCCAGCGATCCGGGAGAGAGTTCCTTTGTTGGAAAAGGCAGAAGTCTGGGCAACCGTCGGCGGCGAAAATGCATAACCGCATCGAAGGCAAACGGGCAAGGAATGCGCGCTGACCGCTCCGCAGCGCGGGCACGACCGCGTAAATTGTCTTTCGGGCATAAGACCAGTTAATCGGATACTCTTGTTCCTCCCAATGGTACGGCCCGAAAAATGTGCTTTCTTAGTTCACACGGTACTGTGTTCTTACGGGCCTCATCCCTGTCTCAATTGGCGTAAGAAGATTCGAATATCCTCTGAGCGAGCGTACGTAGAACCTAACTCCCGGATAGTCGCGCAGCTTATGAGACAAGTGGATGCTCTGATTGGCAGTGGTACGATGAGCGCGTTAGCGAGGACTCACGCTTGATTTGTCTTCGTTGACTTGCGTCCTGCCAGCAACCTAACATTTGCAAGCCAAACAAGGGACGGACGCGCTGACCGTTCAAAGAATGGGGAAAACTTTGCGAGGGTTGATGGATGATCGGGTTGCATCGGCTAGCAGAGGCTGGCTTGTTCAAACCGTGTGCGCGGCGAGATGGGTTTACGGACTGGCACCTTTATTCCTAGCTGCCTCGACGATTTCCGTTGGATTCGCCGATTCGACCCCGGACCGGATGTTGATGCCGATCGAGGTTCTGAGTGTGGACGGATCGGCTGTGAGCAGGAGTGTGGCGCTTGAGCCTGGCGCGGCAGCTTCGGCGCAAACTCTGTGGCTACAGATCCATGGCGTGCGGTATGCGGATCAAGCCAGCGTTCAGGTGAACGCCAGCGATTGGATACCTCTTAACAACAACACTGTGACAATTGCCGAACCCGGAAGGAGTTTCGGCGGCATTGGCGGAGGCTTCTCCACGATCGAGGTGACTCTCCCGCTCCCGAACGGAACGGTTCTCGGCGGCACCAACACAATCCGCTTCCGCTTCAACAAGACGGACGGGGTCACCAGCGCCTATCGCGTCCTCGCATGGAACTTTCTAACTTCCGATGGAAGGAAGATCCTACCGCCAGAAGATTTTACGCAGGACGAGCCCGAAAGCTGGAAACCGCCGTTGCCCGACGCGGCGTCTATTCAAGCTGGTCGGGAGCTCTGGCACACGGCGTCCCTTGTGGCAAGCAGCCTCCCGAATAGTCCAAAGATTCGGGCGCACTGCGCGGATTGTCATGCGAGCGACGGGCGCGACCTGAAATACTTTAACTTCTCTAACGGAAGCATCATAGACCGCTCGCGGTTCCACGGCCTATCCGAAGCGCAAGGCGAACAGATCGCCAGCTACATTCGCAGCTTGTCTTTTCCCAACCCGGGCCGCCCCTGGAACCCTCCTTACCAACCGGGACCCGGGACAGACGAGCGGCTTATCTCGAATTGGGCCGCAGGCGCTGGACTTGCTGCCGTGCTCGAACGCGATACGGATGCGTTGCCGTACCTCGTTAGCCGGCATGGCGCTCCTCTGCCCAAGGCAGACTCGGATGCAACGGGAGCCGGGCCAAACCTGCATGATCTCGCCGGCCAAATCAGCCCAGAGATTTTTCGCCCCGACGGAAACCTGAATCCGCGAGAGATCCCCATCGCCCTTCAATTGCCGGATTGGAGCCAATGGTTGCCGCGCGTTCATCCCAAAGACGCGTGGGGGGCAGCTTTTGGACAGAGCGAATTCAGCGCGCTGTACGACGGCGAGACGGTGCCGGCGAGCAAGGGGAAAAGTGTAGCCAAGCTCTCGCTGCGCAAACTGCTGACGTCTGCCCGGCCCGCCGATCTCGACTTTCGCTCCGTGGCTGCGGGGTTCGCCGAGTGGTCGCAAGCACGGCGTGCATTCCTGAAGCGGGTAGGGGTGGGCAATACGCCGTGGTCGGCGGGCTTGACCGACAAGGTTTACTCGACCCAACTGTGGCAACTCGTAAAAACCTGGGAAATGACGCAGGAGTTTAGCCTGGAAGGCCAGGGGCAAAAAGTTTTTGGACCCGGCGCGGATTCGCGCTCGTGGTTCAACACCATTCCGGCGGAAACGGCTCCTTCGACTACGCAAATACCTGATGGACCGGCTGGTGTCGGCGGTAGCGCGTTGACCAACGAATACTTCTCAGCCTCCTGGTATGAGCTGCAGATCATCCTGAACAGCGGCAATCATCAACACCGGGACCGCGGCCCGGTGGATTGGGTCTATGTGGTCGGCAGATTTCGTGATCTCTACGAGCAAACGCATCAACCCGAGCCGGCGCGGCTGCTCGTCGCCGTAATCAAAGCGCAGCAATCCACTGATCCGCGCGTGGGCCCGAGCGACTTCAGCCAAGGCTGGCGGCCAGACCAGAATGTGGACCCGCGCATCATGGTCAGCCCCGCTTGGGCGCCCATCTTCAAACCGCTGCCGACCGAGGTCCATCGCGCTCTCACCGTGGCGCTGCTTTCCGCTTGGCTGGACAAGAACACGCAATACCCCATCGAAAAGTACTTGCCGATGGGTGCGACCCGGCGCGCCTACGCCATACCACGCGCCTACGCAGATATCAGTGGAGGAGACGTTTGGAAAGCGGCGCAACAGTTTCGCGATGCGGGAGTCCCGCCCGAGCTTGTCCGCCGTTTGCAGGCGTGGGGAATCTCTTACCACGAGCGCGAAGTGCGAATCCAATACTGACCCTGCGGATTTTCCCTCGAAGGATCACGAAGGAGAAGTCTTGGCGATGATGAGTGTGATGTCGTCGTGCTGTTCGCGTGGGGCGAAATGGCGGACGTCGGCGACGATATTTTCGAGGAGGGATTGCGAGGGTTGGGCGCGATGGCGGCGCAGGGAGTCGATCAGCCGCGCTTCTCCGAATTCGTCGCGATTTTCGTTGAACGCTTCGGTGATGCCGTCGGTGTAAAGGGCGAGAACTTCGCCGGGACAGAGAGTGCGCTCACCGATTTCGCAATCCCATTTCTTGAAAATGCCGAGGACGGTGGCGGTCGGGTCGAGGCGGTCGATCGAATCATCCCGGCGAAGGATCAGCGCGGGCAGATGGCCGCAATTGACGTATCGCAGGCGGCCGGTCGTGACGTGGTAATCGGCAAAGAACAGAGTGGCGAAAGCGCCGTCGGGAGTATTTTGAGAGAAGAGTTGATTCACCGATTGGAGAAGGCGCTGGGGTTGATCGAGCGAGATGGCGCACTGGCTGCGGAGATTGGCTTGCAGATTGGCCATGAGGAGAGCGGCGGCGATGCCCTTTCCGGAAACGTCGCCGATGACGAAACAGAAACGATCAGGGCCGAAGTCGAGAAAATCGTAATAGTCGCCGCCAATGGCTCGCGCCGAACAGCAGTGACCGGCATAGTCGAGACCGCGGACGGGCGGGCGGATTTGCGGGAAGAGGCGGCACTGGACTTCGTTGGCGATTTCGAGTTCCTGCGCGGCGCGGCGTTCCACTGCTAGCTTTTCGGCGGCCGCCAACCGCTTGGCTTCCAGGGCATGAGTGACTTCGTCGAAGCTGACGAGATAGAAAGTATTGCCGTCGATATCGCGGAAGCGGGCAACGATGCTGCCCCACACCGTGCTTTCCACGCCGAGGATTGGGGAATCGGCGGGCGACTTTGCGTTAGGCATCTCGGAGTCGTACTTGAGGCGCTTGAGGCGCGGAGTGGAGTGAAAGCGGACGCCGCGTTTGGACCATTCCTGAAATTTAGCGAGGACATCTTCCGTGATGAGGACGACGTTGGTGGAACGGCCGATCAGCTTGTATTCGGGAGTGTTCGGCTTGGGAACGACCAACGCGAGAACCGTCGAGCCGTCAGGAGGAGCGACCGCGACGAGACGTTCGCCGGATTGGAGCTTGGCGTCGTAGGCGAGATGGAAACCGAGCTGTTCGACGAAGAAACGGATGCTGCGATCGTGATTGCGGACAAAGATGTTCACGCACTGGATACTGAGGTGCGGAGTAGGTTGCGCGGGGGAAGTGGTGCCGCTGGACATGGAAAGATTATAAAGGGAGACGAATAGAGAAGAAAAAAATATGAACCTACGCAGAATGTGCTGCAAACTCTCATTAATATAGATGGGGAGGGAGCTCGAGTCGTGGCTGGATTGAAGATGTTCGCCGCAGTGGTCGTCACAGTTTTCGCAGTGGCGGCCCTGTTCGGATGGATGATGTTTCGCGCCGGAAATTCTGCAGACCGGGCTGCTCGTGACCCGCGATATAGACGTCGGCAGTTGATTCTTATAGCTATGGTTTATACGGTGTTTTTAGTATACGGAATCACGCAAATCGCTTTCGACAGTCTACACACGATCGATCTAGTCGGCCTTATCATTCCAATTCTGTTCGTTTGGTATTTCTGGCGCGCGGCAAGTCGAACCAAAATCCCCCCACAGTAGACCTGGGGCTCTGCGAACGTTGCACTTACAGTGCCAGACGATCGATCAGATAGAACCAGAGCTCGTTCCGCGCGGCTATGACGAAATGTGAGAGTCGGCGGGCACGAGGCGTCGGTGGCCCGCTGGAAAAACCCGAAAGCTGCAAGGCTTCGCGAGTTTGGGCTGGCGTGACAGCGGGGACGAAGTGGGGGACAATTTATTTACCCATTGTGCCGGGTTGCGGGGGGGTGCATGGTGCCGTGCGACGATCGGGGCAAATAGGCAAGACTTGAAGGGAGCCGGTCCTAGGATCGGCCACTATAGTGGGGAGTAAGTGAGAGGGTGGGGGCGAATGACGGCGAGGACATTGGATGGAACGAAGATACGGGACGCGATTTTTGCGGAGTTGAAGGACGAGGTAGCGATACTTTCTTCGGCGGGGATACGGCCGGGGCTGGCGGCGGTGCTAGTGGGGGAGAATCCGGCTTCGCAGCTTTATGTAAAGAGCAAGATCGCGGCTTGCGAGCAGTTGGGGATGGCGAGCGGCCTCTTGACGCCCGACGCCAGCGTGAGCACCACGGCCTTGCTGGCGATTGTCGAGGACTTGAACAAGGACAACGACACCGACGGGATCTTGATTCAGCTTCCCTTGCCCGCCCAGGTGGATACGAAGCGCGTGCTCGAAGCGGTTGATCCTGCGAAGGATGTGGATGGATTTCATCCCGTGAACCTGGGAAAACTGGTGAGCGGCCGGCCCGGCCTGGTGGCTTGTACTCCGGCAGGGTGCATGGAGATTTTGCGTCGCAATGCGATTCCCCTTGAGGGAGCGAACGCGGTGGTGCTGGGGCGCAGCGACATCGTGGGCAAGCCCATGGCGCTGCTTTTGATGCACGCCAACGCAACGGTCACGATTTGCCATTCGAAGACGCGGGATTTGGCGGACGTGGTGAGACGCGCGGACATTGTCGTGGCGGCCATGGGAAAAGCTGGATTTGTGGAGGCCGATTGGATCAAGCCGGGTGCCACTGTCATTGATGTGGGAACAAATCGCGTAACAGATGCGGCGGAAGCGGAGCGGCTTTTCCGCAACTTCCCTGCCCGGTTGGAAAAATTCCGCTTAAAGGGGAATGCGCTGGTCGGAGATGTGCATCCGGACGCTGTAAACATTGCCGGGGCAATAACTCCGGTTCCGGGAGGCGTTGGCCCAATGACGATTACGATGCTGATGAGCAACACCGTCAAGGCAGCTCGGATGCGGCGGGCAAAAGCGATTCCGCGGACGATTTCGGCCGGCGGGCCGTCCGGCGTGAGCGCGCGTTAAATCACAGAATGAAGCGACTCGGCCTCACCGGAGGGATTGCCAGCGGCAAGAGCGCCATCGCGGAGATGCTGCGCGAGTTGGGCTTTCACGTAATAGATGCCGATGAGCTGGGCCACACGCTGATGGAGCCGGGAAGGCCCGCGTTTTCGGAAATTGTGAAGGAGTTTGGAGAAGGCGTGATTGACGGAGCGGGACGAATCGATCGCCGAAAACTTGGAGAAATGGTTTTTGCGGATCGCAGAAAACTCGAAAAGCTAAACGCGATTTTGCACCCGCGCGTGGAAGAAGAAATGTCTCGACAATTCGCGGAGTGGGAAAAGGAGGGAGTACGAGACGCGGCGTTCGTCGAGGCCGCCCTTCTGGTCGAGGCGGGCTACCAAAAGAAGTTGGACGGTTTGGTCGTGGCGTGGTGCAAACCGGAGCAGCAAATCGAACGTCTGTTGGCGCGCGGCATGAGCCGGGAAGAAGCCCTGCGGCGGATTGCGGCGCAAATGCCGTCTCAGGAAAAGCTCGCGCACGCCACTGTCAAAATCGACTGTTCGGGTTCGCTTGAGGAGACGCGAAGGCAAGTTGAAGAACTGGCCGGAAAGCTGAAGCGCGGAGCTTCGGGAAGCGTCTAAGAACAAAGGGGGCAGCCATCTGAGTTGAGAAGTTAGCGGAAACGGTTTAAGCGCACGCTCTTGGATATTCTCTGTGGAAATTGCCGTGTGTTATCGTTGGAGCCAGGGGCGTGGAGGAAGGACTGGGAACATGAGTGCAAGACAAATGTCGAACGTAATCCGGTTGGCAATTGTGGCCGTCGTGATCATTTCCGGCGCGTATTGGGCAGGAGGCCGCTGGGGTCAACGCCAGCCCCAGAAGGTCGAAGCGTTGCCTTTGGGCGCGACGCCCACGGATGTTGCGGCGCGAGACGCGGGGCTGACCGACGAAGAATCCATAAACGTGCGCGTCTACCGGGATGTTGCGCCGGCGGTTGCGAACATTTTGACGAAAGCCACGGAATATGACTTTTTCATGGACCCGGTCCCGGTGGAAGGAGCCGGGTCGGGGTTCGTGATCGACTCGCGCGGATACATTCTCACCAATTTTCACGTGGTGCAGGAAGCACAATCGATCGAGGTGGTGCTGGGGGACAACTCGCATTATCCGGCGAAATTCATCGGCGCGGATCAGAGGAACGACGTTGCGCTGCTGAAAATCGAGCCAAAAGGCAAGACGCTAGTCGCATTGACGCTGGGAGACTCGTCGCGGCTGCAAGTAGGGCAAAAAGTTCTGGCCATCGGGAATCCCTTCGGGTTCCAAAGCACGCTGACGACGGGCGTTGTCAGCGCCTTGGGCCGCACCGTGCAGACCAGCCAATCGACTTTCATCGACGAGGCCATTCAGACGGATGCGGCCATTAATCGAGGCAATTCGGGCGGACCCCTGCTCGATTCGCATGGCCAGGTGATCGGAATCAATTCGGCGATTTATACGCCGAGCGGCACGACCGCTGGAATTGGCTTTGCGATTCCGGTCAACACAGCAAAAAGAATTGAGCACGACTTGATAACGGAAGGCCGCGTGCGGCAAGCATTTCTAGGCGTCCAAACTCTGTCTGTCGGCGGGTGGCTCGCGGAGGCACTCGATCTCCCTGTACAAGATGGATTGCTGATTGAGGCAGTAACGCGCAGCGGGCCTGCTGCCGCGGCAGGGTTGCACGGCGGTGACCGGCAGGCGCTCGCGGGGATGCAGCGGATAACCATCGGCGGGGACGTCATCGTGGCGATCGACGGGCAGAAAATTGCCAATCAAGGGGACATGGACCTGCTCCTCAATCGCAAGCGCCCGGGGGACACCGTAAAGGTTACTGTCTATCGCGGCGGGAAAAGGATTGACGTGCCCGTGAAGCTGGGCGAGCGTTCTGGAAATTGAGCGCTGGGTGGAAAAAACGGCGACAAACGGGGTTTCCCGTTTCGCTATTTTGAAAATTCCGCGCGGAAGTTTTGACGGTCTGATTCGTCAAGAGAAAACCAGGATTCGGCAATATCCCTGACGCGTTCAAGTTCGCGCTGCATCTCCTGATGCTTGGCTTCCAGAAGTTCGGCGTTTGCGTCTGGCGGGACATAAATGGGAGGCGCGAAAAGAATCACGGCGCGCGCAAACGGAGCAGGCAGCAGGAAGTGATCCCAGGTTTTCTCGAACGTCTTTCCACGGTTCACGCCGATGTGGAAAACCTGGACGGGACAGCCTGATTTCCGCGCGAGCATGACGGGACCCGGCTTGGCGACGTAGCGTGGCCCGCGGGGGCCATCAATCGTGAACGCGCAATCCAACCCCTCTTCTAGACGTCGAGCCATCACGGCGAGCCCGCGCAAACCTCCGCGCGAGGAGCTTCCCTGGGCCGTGCCGAAGCCGAGCCATTCGATCACTTTTCGAGTCCACTGGCCGTCGAACGCCGTGGTGTTCATCACCACGACCCCGTGGTTGCGATGCCACCAGACAATGGGAATGATAATTCTGTGCCAGAAGGCCCAGATGCAGCGCTTGCCGCTCGCGTGTACGCGCTGGGCGTTCTGCCAGCCGAGCACTTCGTAACGTAACGTGGGCCCGAGAATGCGAATTACCGCGTACACCGCGGCGGCAATGAAGGGAATCTGGATGCGGCGCGACCAGGGAAGCTCGGGAAGGCGAGTGTCGTAGTGCGTGCCGATTGGTTCCGGTGGAATTTTCTGGACGGATTCCTGCGCGGGGTCGGGGAATGCGGCGCCGGTTGTGCCAGGTGGGGTCATCGTTTCACATGCGTCCGCGAATGATGCGGCGTGACGTATAGTATAGGCGAGAGTTTCTTGCCTGGCTTGCGGAGACCAAGTAAGAGTGCTGTTTCGAATGGATAGGCGGGAATTGGCACGGCGGGCGTGGTTGTTGGCCGCTGTCAGCGGAATGCTGTGCCTGGCTGTCTTCGTATCGGCCTCGGCCGCACCGGATCAGCCGGCGGGCGATGCCGTGGGCGTCATCGATGGGGAAGACATCGCCGTGACCGGGCCAATGAGCGTCGAGGTCGTCGGCGGCCAGGTGAAAACGATACTGCGCAGCGGCAGCGACGTGCGCGTGAAAACCGGGCAGGCGCGAATCAGCCTGGCGGAAGGCGGACAATTATCCATCTGCGGCCCGGCGCATCTTTCGGTTCTGAAATCAGGCGGATCGCTTACGGTCGCTCTGGAGAGCGGGACCATCCACGCCCTGCTGGAGCAGGAACCCGCGCTGACCATCTATACCGCGCAAATTCAGGGAAAAACGCTGGCGATTGGCAATGACCTGCGGGAACTTCTGGTGGGCTTCGAGAATCCCGGATTGATGTGCATTCACACCTACCGCGGTGCGCTGCGTTTGGAACAGCAGCTCAGCGGGCAAAGCATAATCGTGCCGCAGGGCGGAGACGTTCTTCTTGTGAACGGGCAGATCGAAGGCATGCAAAACGGCCAGGGGCATTGCAACTGCGCGTTACAGATTGCGAAGTCCGCGACTGTCCCGTCGCCGGGAAGCGCCACGCCCGCAAACTCGCGAGAAACGGCGACGCGCGAGACGGCGCAACCCTCGAGCGAACCGGCGAGAATCTCAGCAGGCGCGCCGTCGTCCGTAGAAAAACCAGCGAGCAAGGATGAACCGATTTTCCAGGTGGACATGCCGCCGTTGCGATTCGACGCCAACGCGAAAGTACAGGCGGAACCCGACCCAAGGTTAATGGTGATTGTGCGCCGCGTGCGGGTCCGGCCAACGCTTATTTTTCAAGGTCGCGTCGAAGGAGAGCCCGTGACAACGGCCGCCGTGACGCCGGCTCCAGCGGCAGTGACTCCTCCCGGGGGTAAGCCGCAACCCGCTGACGAAGGCTCGTTTGTGGACCGGGTTCGCTCTTTCTTTCGAAGACTCTGGAGCCGGGGCGCGTAGCTCCAGCCGAAGAGACTGCTCATTTTTGCTGTGGAACGCCCCACCTGTCCCGTGGTGCAGTAAGCAATCTGTCCCGCCGTAATGTTTCGGCGAAGAATCATTCGTGCTAAGTTTTTAGAAACGAAATACCGCCTCTCCGCCCGAAGCCGACCCATGCCGGAGAGCAAACATGGCGGAACGCTTGGAGGAGTTTCGGATGAACAGCGGAATCGCTTACCGGGTTGCTGGCTTGCACTTCGCTCTGGCAGTTCTGGCGGTCGTTTGTGCTCTTACGCTGAGCGGATGCTCAGGTGGAGGTTATTCCAATCAGCAAACGCAAGACACAATCCCGCCGACCGCTCCTGCCGGCTTGACAGCCACGGCTGCTTCGGCAACGCAGATCAATCTTGCGTGGACAGCTTCGACCGACAATGTCGCAGTAACTGGTTACAAGGTAGAGCGCTGCGCGGGTGCGGGTTGTTCAACTTTTGCCCAGGTCGCGACTCCCTCCGGCACGACGTTCAACGACACTGGTTTGACCGCATCGACCGCCTATTCCTATCGCGTGCGTGCCAACGATGCCGCCGGCAACAACAGCAGTTATTCCAATACGGCCAGTGCGACCACGCAGGCTTCGACGGACACAACTCCGCCGACGGCTCCGGGCAATCTGACGGCCACCGCTGCTTCTTCTTCACAGATCAATCTTGCGTGGACAGCTTCGACTGACAATGTCGCAGTGACTGGTTACAAGGTAGAGCGCTGCGCGGGTGCGGGTTGTTCAACTTTTGCCCAGATCGCGACTCCCTCCGGCACGACGTTCAACGATACGGGTTTGACCGCATCGACCGCCTATTCCTATCGCGTGCGTGCGAACGATGCCGCCGGAAACAACAGCAGTTATTCCAATACGGCGAGCGCGACCACGCAGGCTGCGACGGGCGTCTCGGTAACGATTAGTCCGGTGCGGGGTTCGGTGACTATTTCCCAGACGCAGCAGTTCACAGCGACCGTCACCGGCAGCGCGAACACCGCGGTAACCTGGCAGGTGGACGGCACCCCAGGTGGAAGCGCGGCGCTCGGCACCATCAGCGCAGCGGGTTTGTACACTCCTCCTTCTACTGGTGGCACTCACACCATCACCGCGCAGAGCGTCGCCGACACTACAAAATCAGCTTCCGCGACGTTTGGCGTGACCGACCTGCCAGGCGTCCTCACGTTTCACAACGACCTGGCACGCGATGGGGCGAACGCAAAAGAGTTTGCTCTGACAACTGCAAACGTGAAGACAGGAAGCTTCGGCAAATTGTTTTCCTGCGCAGTGGACGGCGAGGTTTATGCCCAGCCGTTGTGGGTTCCCAGCCTAGCGATCGGCGGAGGAATTCATAACGTTGTGTTTGTGGCCACGGAAAACGACAGCGTTTACGCGTTCGACGCGGACTTAAGTCCCTGCGTTCAGTATTGGAAGAAGAGCTTTCTGGGCCCGGGAATCACGCCGGTGCCACCCGCCGATACTGGCGATATCGGTGACATCAACACGAAAATTGGGATTACGGGCACCCCGGTGATCGATCCTTCAAGCCAGACTCTGTACGTGGTGGCAAAGACGAAGGAAGGCAGCACGAACTATCACCAGCGCTTACACGCGCTAGCGCTCGTCGACGGATCGGAGAAATTCAACGGGCCGCTGGATATTACTTCGGCGATCACCGTGCCTGGTAGCGGCGACACAGGTGATTCGAGCGTCGGCTGCACCAGCAGCGCGGGTAATGTTCCTTTCTGTCCCTTGCGAGAGGGACAGCGTGCCGGGTTGGCGCTTGCGAACGGAAATGTTTACATCGCCTGGGCTTCACACGGTGACCAGCAGCCGTACCACGGGTGGATCATGAGCTTCAACGCAGCGAATCTATCGCAGGCTCCAGTGCTCTTCAATGATTCCCCCAACGGCCGGGAAAGCGGAATCTGGATGTCTGGGGGCGCTCCGGCCTTCGATAGCGGCAACAACATGTACGTGATCACAGGCAACGGCGATTATGACAACACAATTGGAGACTTTGGCGACAGCATGCTGAAACTGAGCAGCGCCCTTGTGCTGCAGGATTGGTTCACTCCCTCCGTCCAGTCGACGCTTGACGGAGCCGATCTCGATTTGGGAGCTGGGGGTGCAGTGGTTCTCGTAGATTTGCCATCCTCGACGATTCCTCACATTTTAATCGGCGGCGGAAAAGGGACAAGTCAGCTGGGGCAGATATACGTCGTGAATCGAGACCCGGGAATGATGGGACAGAACGCCAACCCGGACAAGGTGGTTCAGTCATTCAATCTGGGCGGCATGATCTTCTCGACCGCAGCGTTCTGGCAAAACAAGATGTACATCGCGGCTGTAGGGCAGAAATTGGGCGCCTTTTCGCTCAATACTTCGACAAGCCAATTTAATTCAACCGCGACTTCGCAGTCGTCGCACATCTTCAACTTCCCCGGGACAACTCCATCGGTCTCTTCCGCTGGAACCACGAGCGGAACCACCATCGTATGGGCACTCGATACCAACAGCACGACGGCTGCAAATGCGTCTGGCACGAACGGTCCGGCCGTGCTTTATGCCTATGACGCGGCGAACCTCGCCACAGAGCTTTATCGCAGCGATACCACGAGTGGCGCCGCAAACGCGGCCGGCAACGCGGTAAAGTTTAGCGTGCCGACGGTGGCAAACGGAAAGGTGTACGTGGGGACGCAGACGGAGATGACGGTGTTTGGGTTGCTCCCTTAACGGCGCGGAGCCCTCATCCCGTGACTCTTTAGAATGATCGCTGGCCCGGAAACCCAATAAGGCTTGGCTACATCCCTTCGTAGTTGGGGCCGCCGCCGCCTTCGGGAACGACCCAGTTGATAATCTGGTACGGGTCGGCGATGTCGCAGGTCTTGCAGTGAACGCAATTCGCCGCGCTGATTTTTAATTTCACACCGTCTTTTTCCTGGGACATTTCGTAAACCGCCGCCGGACAAAAATACTGGCACGGGTTGCCGTATTCCACGACACATTTTGTTGCGCAAATGTTCAGATCGCTGACCACGAGATGGCAGGGCTGGTCTTCTTCGTGGCGCGTGCCAGAGTGGTAGACGTCCGTCAAGCGGTCGAACGTAAGTTTGCCGTCTCCTTTGAAGCGCTCCGGAGCGGGGCGGCCGTTGATTTTTTTGAAAGCTTTGTAGCCTTCATGCGCGTGCATTGGATCGATTAAGCCGCGTCCCCCGGAGATTTGTTGAAGGGCAGTGTGAAAAAATCCGCGCAGCATCCCGTGCTGAAAGGATTGGTGGAAATTGCGGACTTGCCACAACTCTTTTTTGATGTAGCTCTGTTCGATTTTTTGCGGGAAGGCGCTAAGCGTTTTTGCCGAAGCGTCGCCAGTTTTCAATGCTTCCAGAATCGTTTCGGCGGCCAGCATGCCGCTTTTCATGGCCATGTGAATGCCTTTGAGGCGTTGCGAATCCAGAAAGCTGCCGGAATCGCCGATGATGAGGGCGCCGTCCACGTACGTGCGGGGGATGGCGTACCAGCCGCCGTACGGCAGGGATTTTGCGCCGTAGCGAACGAGTTTTCCACCCTCGAGAATTCGTCTTACAAACGGATGCGTCTTCCAGGTTTGAAACGCGGCGTGCGGATCGAATTGCGGATCGGCGTATTCGAGAGCGAGGACGAGGCCGATGGAAAGACGATTGTTGGAAAGGCCGTAAATCCAGCCGCCGCCGTACATGTCTGTCGAAACCGGCCAGCCCAGCGTGTGCGCGACATAGCCGGGTTCGATGCGGCCGGGCTGAACATCCCACAGCTCTTTGATTCCGATGCCGTAGCTTTGCGGATTGATGTTTTCCAGTTTTTTTGCGGCAACGAGATTTTTGGTAAGCGAGCCGCGCGTGCCTTCCGCAAGGACGGTTACTTTGGCGCGTAGCTCGTAGCCCGGCGTGAAGTTGGCTTTGGGCTTTCCGTTTTTGTCCAGGCCTTTGTCCTCGGTGATGACGCCGGCGATGCCCTCTTTTTCGTAAATCAGTTCTGCGCCGCCAAATTCCTTGAAGACGTTCACGCCGGCGGCTTCGACCAGGCCGCCGAGCCACTTCGTGATTTTGCTCAGCGAAATAACATAATTCCCTCTGTTTTGAAATGGCGGAGGCGTGATCGGAAAACGGTACGAAGAATTTTTCGTAAATAAGAGCGCCGCGGAGTCAGTGACCGGCGTATCCAGCGGCGCGGTTTTCTCGAAGTCGGGAACCAACTCGGCGAGCGCCTTGGGATTCATGATGGCGCCGGAAAGTTGGTGCGCGCCGATTTCGCGGCCTTTTTCGAGCACGTAAATATTTTCGGCGGAAAGTTGCGGCTTGGCGCCGGAATCGTTGTGCTTCTTGATGAGATTTGCCAGATGCAGCGCGCAAGCGAGGCCCGCGGGACCTGCGCCGACGATCAGCACGTCTGCTTCGAGTTGTTCGCGTTGTACGGTCATGGCTTGAGTCATCTTAACAAAGCTCTGTCGTTCTTAACGCAGGCTTTCGAGTTCGTCTAGCGTTATTCCCAACTGTCGATGAATCTTGCCAACGAGAGACGGCCCGATTTCCTGCCCGCCGCTGGACACGCGGTGAAACGTGGGGACTGAAATGTGGGGACAAACGCGGGGACGGGCGGGGCGGTTCCGAATCAATTTGCGTGAACCTGCGCCTGAGTTCTGGCACCGGTCTTTCGACGCTAGGAAAACTTCTTGTCTGTCCCGGTTTCTCCTTGCTCCCGCTTCCCGACATTTGCCGGTAGGCCAGCATTTTGCAAACTAGGCGCGCTGCAGCGTTGGTCGTAGACTCTCTCCATGGTGTTCACGAAACGGTTGCGCGAGGGGATACGGCGCGGAGAAATCGCTTGCAGTGTGCGCATCTGGATGAGCCCCCGCGTCCGGGTGGGCGGGCGGTACCGTATGGAGGAAGGCGAGATTGAAGTCGATTCGATTCAACCGATCGGGTTTCCGGATATTACTCCTGAACTGGCGCGCGAGTCTGGATTCCTTGGCGTTCTGGACCTGCTCAAGATCGCGAAGCATGGCCGCGGCGAGAATATTTATTTGATCCGGTTCCATTACGTGCGACCGCGGGGCAAGCGAAAGGGGCGGCATAAGCCTGGTTAGTACCTCGGATGGATTACCGGACGCAGCCGTGACGATAACTGCGACCAGAGAGGTAGAGGAACATGAAAGCGAAACAGGGACTGGAGCAGTCCATCCAAGAGGTACAAATCCGTACGGCGTTGGATGCGCACTGGCAGGCGTCGGCAGCCGGCGATGCAAACGCGGAACACGACATCTACGATGACGATGCTATTTGTGATTATCCTCAATCCGGCGAGCGAATCCTCGGGAGGAGCAATTTGCAATCCTTACGTAGTCATCATCCCGGCAAGCCGTCCGGTTTCAAGGTCAAGCGGATTCTGGGAAACGGGGATCTCTGGATCTCCGAATACACCATCAACTACCAGGGGAAAGTGGCGTACACGGTGAGCATTATGGAGTTCCGGAACGGCAAGGTCGTCCACGAAACACAGTATTTTGCGGAGCCCTTCGAGTCGCCGGCTTGGCGAAGGCAGTGGGTTCAGCATTAGGAAGCTAGCCGTTTTCGGCGCGCGCCTTTGTATCCTAAGTGCGCCGTATCGATCAGCCTGCTCAGCGCTGCAGCCGGGTCGCGCAATCTTCCTGCTTTTGCAAGCGTGCGGATTTTTGCTTTCTTCTAACCTCTAATCTCCAACCTCTAGAACCGTTTTCCACACATTTCCACAGCCGTATCAATCCACTAACCCCCTCGCCAACTCCCTCCGCTCCAACCACTTCCTCAGCCCTCATTCGAACCAGCCCCTTCCATTCGAATAACCAGTGAGTACACACAAAAATGCTATTGACAAATGGTAACCGTCGTGCTACCATGTGATATGAACTCGACACTTCGTCCACTTCCGGCGATTCCATCGTCTCCGCGCCCCCTCTGCGCTCCCGGCGTCTCTTCGCAGATTCCGCCTCCAGTTTTCGGCCTCTCGTTCCATCTTAATGCGCTCTTTCCCCGCAGTCCCTATCAGTATCATTCCACACGCTTTGCGCTTTCTTTGTTTTCATACACTTACGCACTCTTTTGCATCGCCGGATCGCCTATCTTCCGTCTTCTCTATGCTTTCCGCACTCTTTGCACAAATCACCCGGGATGGGGTATCCCGTATCTCTAAAAGGAGCATCTGTACCCGGTTTCCTCCGGGTCCCAACCGTCATGAAATCTACATCTCAAGTTCCAGCCGCGCTTTCCACACGCTGTTCTCATCGCACCGCCTCAGGTCGTCAGTGCCGTCAACTTTCGCGCGATTCGCGTTCCTGTCTCTGCGCCCATCACTTCAACCTGCGCAATCAAAAAGAACCCGATGATCTTTCCGACGAACTGCTCGCCAGATCCCAGAATTTTCAAACCGCTCAGGGCGTCAACTTCGCCCTCGCCAACATCTATCGCCTCCTGGCTGCCAACCGCATCTCCACTCGCCGTGCCACCGTCCTCGCCTACATCAACAGCCTCCTCCTCCGCACTCTCCCGGCCATTGACTACGACTACGAGACCGGCCACACCGATCCCACAGCCACAAAAAACGACCAGACCAAAGACGACCCCTCCGGCGTGGCCAACGCCGCAAAAGCCAGCGCAGCCACTCCTCCCTCCTCGACTGCCTGTACCAACGCCAACTCCGTCTGGGGCCCTTCCATCCCTGAACCCGACCCCGCAAAGAAACCCTCATGACCATCGCCATCCCCTCCCATCGCCTCTCTCGTAGGGGCACGGCACGCCGTGCCCGTCTTTGCCAATCCCACGTGGCACAGCAAGTCTTGGCTGTGCTCCGCACGTCTGCGTTCGTGTTCACCGCGCGCGTCCTGAGTCACGAATCACGAATCACCGCTCACTCTCCTTTGACTCCGCGCCATCGCCAACATAGAATCGCACAGCGATTTAGATCGAACGCGGAGAGAAATTTCAAAGAGGAGCGCATTCTGTGAAAAAAATCTTAAGTTATTTTCTTCTTGCAGGATTTTTGGCAGTCGGACAAGCCGCGCGTGTAGCCGCGCAGGCGCCCGAGCGCGGGGAAGGCCACGCGCCCGAAGCGAAGTCTCCCGAAAAGTGCGACCCCGCAACCACCAAGGAAGATACTTCCGTAACCGAGCACGCCATTAAACTCGGCGGCCAGAGCATTCCTTACAAAGCTACCGCCGGTTTTACGCTCCTCAAGAACGACAAGGGCGATTCCACCGGCCTCATGTATTCCGTCGCCTACACCCGCACCGACGTAAAAGATCTCACCACTCGCCCCATCTCTTTCCTCTATAACGGCGGCCCCGGCTCCGCCACCATGTGGCTGCACATGGGCGCTTTCGGTCCTCGCCGCGCCTGGACCGTTGACGGCACTTTCACTCCTCCTGCTCCTTACAAGCTCGTGGACAATTCCGAAAGCCTTCTCGACAAGTCCGATCTCGTTTTCATCGACGCCATGGGCACGGGCTACAGCCACGCCGTTTGCAAAGCGCAGGACAAGGATTTCTATGGCATCGATGAAGATGTGGAAGCCTTCGGCCAGTTCATCGATACCTACTTGAGCCGCAACGGCCGCTGGAATTCACCGAAATTCCTCATCGGCGAAAGCTACGGCACTTTCCGTTCCGCCGCTCTGGGAAATTATTTGCAGAATCACTACACCATCCACCTCAACGGCATCGTCCTGATTTCTTCCGTTCTCGATCTCTCCACCATCACGTTTCCATCCGGCGATGATCGCTCCTACGTCTACTATCTCCCCAGCTACGCCGCTGTCGCCTGGTATCACAAACTCTCGAAGGATCGTCCCGCCGACTTGCCCGCCTTCGTCGAGGAAGTCCGCAAATACGCGCAGGGCGAATACGCTGCCGCGCTTTTCAAGGGCGCTGAACTCGGCGCAGCCGAAAAGGCCGCGGTCGCGAAGAAACTTTCTTCCTACACCGGCTTGAGTGAAGACTATTTGATGAAAGCGGATATTCGCGTCAACCTCAGCCAGTTTCGCGCCGAACTTCAGCGCGCTGCCGGCCTCACCACCGGCCGCATCGACGCTCGTTTCTCCGGTTACACCTACAATCTGCTCGAGGAAAACGCGCAAGGCGATCCCGAAGGTCCTGCCGTCGGCGGAGCTTTCACGGCACTCGTCAACGAGTACAATCACGACGAGCTGAAATTTGGGAAGGACAAGGTCTACCACAACACCAGCGGCGGCGGTGGCACTTGGAATTGGACACGGCCATCCAGGGGACGCGGCGGATTTTTCCCAAGCGGGCCGAACGTCCAGGGCGATCTCGCGCAAGCCATGATCACTAATCCAAAACTACTCGTCCAGGTCGAAAACGGTTATTTCGATATGGCCACTCCGTTTTTCGCCACCGAATTTACGATGGAGCACCTCGGCCTGCCCGCCGATCTTCAGAAAAACGTCAAGCTGGACTACTACGACGCCGGCCACATGATGTATTTGCACGACGCCGACCGCGTCAGTTTGCACAACCACATCGCCAGCTTGATCGACCGCGCCACCAGGCAGTAGTGGCACAGACTTCAGTCTGTGCTCCGGTTGCGGCCCTGGCTCTTATGAGGATTGCGAAAGGAAAAGCGAAAGGGAAAGCGAAAGCAGGAATCCTGGCTTCAGAAAAATCCGGCTAGGAAGCTTTGGCTTCCGCGTAGGCCACGAACTCTTCGTACGGGCCTTTGAAGTCTTCGATCTTTCCGTTCTCGAAATGCCAGATGCGCGTGGCCACTTCGTCGATCACGTCATGGTCATGCGTCACCAGCAGCACGGTTCCGTCGTAGCGTTGCAGTGCGATATTCAGCGCGTTGATGGATTCCAGATCGAGATGGTTGGTGGGCTCGTCGAGAACCAGAAAATTCGGCTTCTGCAGCATAAGCCGGCAGAAAATCAGCCGCGCTCTTTCGCCGCCGGAAAGCGCATTCGTCGGTTTCAACGCGTCGTCGCCGCTGAAAAGCATCTGCCCCATCAGCCCGCGCAATTCCTGCTGGTTGGCGGAAGGGTCGAACTGCCAAAGCCATTCGATGGCCGTCATGCCTTTCGTAATCGATTCGCCGTGGTCTTGCGCGAAGTAGCCCACGGCCACTTCGTGGCCCCATTTTGTTTCGCCGCCGTTGATTTCAAACCGGCGGTCTTCGTCCTCGATGAATCCGGGCGCGTTGAGCACGAGTGATTTCAGCAGCGTTGTTTTTCCCGTTCCGTTGCGGCCCATCAGCGCGATTTTTTCGCCGCGCGTCACGGCCGCGGAAAAACGCGGAATCACTTTCAGTCCGTCATAGGATTTTTCGACGCTGCGAATTTCCAGCGGGTGCTTCCCGGAATTCCGCTTCATGTCGAATTTGATGTAGGGCCGCTGGATATTCGATCTCGCGAGCTCCGTCGTTTGCAGACGCTCGACTTCTTTTTTCCGCGAGGTGGCCTGCGCGGAACGCGTGCCCGCGGAAAATCGAGCGATAAATTCATTCAGTTGCGCGATTTTCTTTTCGCGGTTGGCGTTTTCCGCTTCGATGCGCGCGCGCACGTGCGTTTTCGCAACCACCATGTCGTCGTAGCCGCCGACGTACATGATGATCGTTTCGTAGTCGATGTCCGCGGTGTGCGTGCAAACGCTGTTGAGAAAATGCCTGTCGTGCGAAATCACGATCAGCACGCCTTCGTAATCGCAAAGATATTTTTGCAGCCAGTGCACGGAATCGAGGTCGAGGTTGTTGGTGGGCTCGTCGAGCAGCAGCGCAGTGGGATTTCCGAAAAGCGCCTGCGCCAGCAGCACGCGGACTTTCTGTCCGCCTTGCAATTCGCTCATTTTGCGCTCGTGAAACGAGCTCTCGATGCCGAGCCCGTCGAGCAGCGCGCCCGCGTCCGCTTCCGCCGTGTAGCCGCCTTCCTCGCCGACGATGCCTTCCAATTCGCCGAGACGCATGCCGTCGGCGTCGGTCAATTCCTCGTGAGGCTTGGCGTACAGCGCATCGCGTTCCTGCAGCGCTTTCCAGAGCGAGGCGTTCCCCATGATCACCGTATCGATCACGCGGAATTCATCGAAGGCAAATTGGTCCTGCCGGAGCACGCCCATTTTTTTCGGGCGCGTTATCGAGCCTTTCGTCGGCTCGAGGTCGCCGGTCAGGATTTTCATGAACGTGGATTTGCCGGCGCCATTCGGGCCGGTGACAGCGTAGCGGCGCCCGGCCATGAAGGTGCACGTGACGTCTTCGAAGAGGACGCGCGGACCGAAGCGCATGGAGATATTATTGACCGTGAGCATAACCCTCCTATTGTAGCGTGAAATTGTTGCGCGCGCTTGCCGCTCCCCGCGGCAATCGGTACATTGTTCGCGGCGAGAAAAAGGTGATTCGAACGGCATGAGAAATGCGCTTCGAACGGCGGCGACGTCTCTCGCTCTCATCGTGATTGTGGCGATGGGAGCGCGGATCGCGTTTGCCTGGAACGACGCGCGGAAAGTGCCTCCAGGCGTACTCGGAATAGTTCCCTTTCAGCAGGAAACGGGGAATATTGCGAACGCTCTCGCGCAGGGCAGGGGATTCAGCGATGTGTTTCGAACGAACACCGGGGCGACAGCCTGGCTCGCGCCGGCGTATCCGCTTCTGGTGGCTGCGATGTTCAAATGTTTCGGGATTCTCACGGCGCGGGCTTTTTTTGCGTGCGTTGGCTTGAACATACTTTTTTCTTCCGCAACTTGTGTGCCGATTTTCTACGCGGGCAAAAAGATTTGGGGACTTGGCGTGGCGAGCGGAGCCGCGTGGCTGTGGGCCCTTTTTCCGAATGCCATCATGATGCCCTTCGAATGGATTTGGGACACATCGCTCACGGCTCTGCTCGCCGCGACACTATTGTGGGCGACGCTGGCGCTTTCGAAATCGAAGAGTCTCCGGGACTGGTGCATGTATGGATTACTGTGCGGCGTTGCGCTGCTGACAAATCCCGCGCTAGGCGCGCTGCTGCCGTTTCTGCTTGGGTGGGCGGGATTGGCGGTTTGCGGCAATTGTGAGGGACCCAGGTTTGCGTGGAAGCGAGCCGCGCTGGCAGCCTGCGTTGCTCTTTTTTGCTGCGCGCCCTGGACAATTCGAAATTACGCCGTTTTTCACCGGCTCATCCCGCTGCGTTCGAATTTGCCCTTCGAACTCTGGCTGGGGAACAACGACATTTTCGACGAGCACGCGCGAAACGGGCGCAGATCGATCACGAGAATGGAAGAGGCCAGAAGGTATACGCAGCTCGGCGAGACGGCTTACTTGCAGGAGAAATGGCAACTCGCGACAACGTTTATCGAGACACATCCGCGCCTGGAAATGCAATTGACAGGAAGAAAGTTCGCGGCGTTCTGGACGGGAACCGAATCGCCGTTCAAGAACTTCCGCGAGACAGATTCACCCTTGATCAAGACGATTCTGCTTTCCAGCTTTCTTAGCGCGACTGCCGCAGTGTTCGGGATCGCGGCTCTCTGGCGCAAGCGCGTGGAGATCGCGTTCCCGCTGGCCGTGTATCCCGTCGTTTTTCCGTGTTTGTACTACGTGACGCACGCTGATCTGCGCTACCGGCATCCCATCGATCCCGTCGTCTTATTGCTGGCTGCCGCGGCCGTCGCGGCAGCACGGGGAATTGTCGCGGCGTGGTGGCAGGCGGGAGCAGGCAGGCATGCCGGCGCTACGGAGTGAATCGAAGAAGTTCTCCAGGTTGTTACAACCTAAAGTTACCAGGAGTGGCATAATATTCTGCGTTGCACGTGTAGCCGCATAGGGACTCCGTTGTATGAACCCTCCGAGCGTTCCCGGCAGTGCCCGCGTTCTGGCTCCAGGAAAAGCAGGCGTGTGCGCGCTCGCGCTCCTTCTGTGCCTTGCCGGAAGCTATTTTCTATCCGCGCAGGAGGGAAAATCCGAAACCGACGGGGATTACACAATACACGGGACCGTTTTCAACAGTGTGACGCACGCGGCAATCGGGCGCGCTTTGGTGTATTCGACCGACAATCGGTACGCAACGCTCACCGACGGCGAGGGCCATTTCGAAATTAAGATCCCGCAGCCTCCGCGCGAGCAAGGATCTGGCTTGCATACGACGACGCAAACCCTCTCCCGCGGGGGAATCGGGCAGTCGAGACTCGTATCCACCAGCATCTTTTTGATGGCGCGAAAGCCTGGGTATTTCGATAGCCAAGGCGGCCCGCAGCCAATCGACGTAGGCTCGGCCACGGCCTCAGAAATCAGGATTTCGCTTGTGCCCGAAGCGCGCATAACGGGCCGCGTAATTCTGCCGGTCAACGACGGGACGGAAAAGATTCAAGTGGCCGTCAGCCGGCGGCAAGTGCAGGAAGGACGTGGGAAATGGATTGCCATGAGCAACGTGACGACAAGGGCAAACGGAGAATTCCGATTTGCAAACCTGCAAGAGGGCGAATACAAACTATTCACGCACGAACTCCTGGATCGCGATCCGCTTACGTTTGATCCACGCGGAACATTGTTTGGCTATCCCCCGGTTTACTATCCGGCTGCCGCGGATTTCGAATCCGCCGCGGTCATTCAGCTGAAAGCCGGACAAACCTTCTCCGCCATGTTGACGCCGGCAAAGAGGGAATACTATCCCGTGAAATTGAGCGTTTTGAACGCGGCAGCGGGCGCCGGCATGAGCATCTCCGTTGAGCCGCAGGGGCATCCGGGGCCAGGCTATTCGCTGGGCTACAACGCGAACGAAAGCACGATTGCGGGCACGCTGCCAAATGGAAATTACAGCCTCGAGGTCACCCAGTACAGCCAGAATGGCGCCACGGGCCGGCTGAACTTCAGCGTGAACGGTGCACCCCTGCAAGGTCCGACGGTGATGCTTGCGCCGAACAATACGATCGAGGTTCGCGCTGACGATGAACGCACGAAAGCGCAAAAAGGCCCCGGGGCAGAATTACAGAATATTCTCCGTTCGATGAATCTACGATTGGTTCCGGCCGGCAATTCCGGTTCCACGAATCCTGGCTGGCTCCAGCCGCCTAAGGATCCGAACGACCAATCCTTATTTTTCGTGAATGTGCAGCCCGGGACCTATCGCGTTCGCACTGGCTGTTCCCCCGCCGGATATGCGGCCGCCCTCAACAGCGGCGGGATAGACTTGTTGCGGCAACCGCTTGTCGCAGGCTTAGGGGCGGCAATTGCTCCCATCGAAATCACAATCCGGGATGATGGAGCGCAAGTGAACGGGAGCATTGAAAACTGGCCGGTCAACGGCCCGAACCAGCCGATGCGCAGCTTCTCTGGAACTCCGGCCGTAATCGTTTTTCTCCCCTTGCCGGACAGCTCCGGTCAATTCTGCCAGGCCTGGGTGAGTTCCTCCGGAGAGTTCAATCTGACTCAAGTGCCGCCCGGCGAATACCGCGTGATCGCTTTCGACCACCAGCCCCAAGAACTGGAATACGAAAATCCGGAAGCCATCGCGAAGTATGAGGACATGGGCCAAGTGTTGAGATTGGTCCCGGGCCAAAACGAGCATCTCCGGCTCAGCCTCAATCGTGGGGGACAATGACAATGCAAAACCGCTGGCAAAAATTGTTGCCTGGAATAGCCGGCATCGCCTTCAGTTTGATCTGCGCGCCCTGTTTTGGAGGTCAGGCGGGCGCCGGCACGGCGCACACGGATGGAGGATTCCGCATAGCCGGTGTGATTGTGAGCGCAAGAACGGGGGAGCCCTTGGGGCAAGCGCGCGTCATGCTCGCCAGCACGAAAAACAGACGGGAAGCCGTCTCGATGATCACGCAGGAAGGCGGGCGGTTCGAATTCACAGGGCTCGTCGCAGGGAAATATGCCCTGCAGGGGGCCAGGCAGGGATACATTCCAGCGGCCTACGAGCAGCACGAACAATTTTCTACGGCCATCGTCACCGGGAAAGAGTTCGACACGGAGAATCTGACGCTGCGGCTGGTGCCGATGGCATCGGTGACGGGCACGGTCATCGATGAGAACGGCGAAGGTGTGCGCAATGCGCAGGTGAGGCTTTATGTGGAGAGCCACCGAGGCGGCTCGACACGCGTCGTGACAGCTTCCTCCGCAGGAACGGACGATCGAGGAACTTTTGAGTTTGCGCCCATCGGGCCGGGAAAGTATTACGTCTCCGTCAGCGCGAGGCCGTGGTACGCGGTAAACGTGCCGTTTTCGCAAGACGGAAACGACACGAATCGCACGGCGGCCATGAATGGGTCCCTTGATGTGGCATATCCCATGACTTTTTACGGGGGCTCGACAGAGTCCGACGGAGCCGAGGCTATAACGGTGGCGGGAGGAGACCACGCGGAAATTGAAATCCACGTGAGCCCGGTGCAGGCGCTGCACCTGACTTTTCACGTTCCCGATAACGGCCAGCACGGATATCAGATGCCCGTATTCCAGCGGCGTGTGTTCGACTCGCTGGAATTCATACCGGCTGGAAACACGCGAAATTCTTCATCAGCAGATGAAAGGGAGATCGGCGGGATTCCGGCGGGCAGATACAGCGTGCTCTTGCCGGGAAACGGCTCCGGCGAGGCGGAGCAGGCAAGCGAAGTTAATCTCAGCCAAAACGGGCAAAGCCTGGATGAGGTGCAAGGCGAGCCGTTGGGGCGCGTGAAGCTGACGGTAAAGATTCCTGATGGGCTGGATACGCCGAAACAGGTGAATATCGGATTGCAGGACAAACAAAACAAGATCGTGGCCTTCAGCCAGGTGAAGGCAAACGGCGAAGCCATATTTGAAAGGCTCTCCCCTGGAAGTTATGGCATACGGGTGTTCGCTCCAACGAAGGCCTTTTCCGTGATGGAAATGACTTCGGCGGACGCGCAGGTTCCCGGGCATGAATTCAGTCTGAAGCCGGGGGAATCGCAGGAGTGGAGCGTGTCGCTTGCGGAAGGGAGAACGAGGATCGAAGGGTTCGTGAAACGAGGAAGCAAGGCGGCTTCTGGAGTGATGGTGGTGCTCGTGCCAAGCGAGCCGAATACACACCAGGACATGTTTCGAAGAGACCAGAGCGATTCAGACGGGAGCTTTACATTGCCGGACGTCATTCCAGGCACGTACACGGTGGTGGCAATTGAAGATGCATGGGGCTTTGACTGGTCGAAACCGACTCTGCTGTCGCACTATGCGGAACATGGACAGACTCTCACCATCGGAAAGCTGATGCAGGGTGTGGTGTCCTTGCCGGATGCGGTTGAAGTTCAGCCGCGCTAAGTGGGCAAGGCTGGAACGTAGGTCAGATTTGGATTTCCAACGGCGATCGTGGAACGTTCTGCTTTCCCGCGCGCTCGTTTTTTCGAGCGGTTAAGAAGTTCTCTCTTCTGCGGGACCCGGATTGAGCAAACCGAGCGGCAATCTTGCCGACCTACGCTCGAGGCATGCATAAACGCGCGTGCCGGAAACCGACGCGCCAGTGGCCTGGGCAGCAAGTTGACCTTGTCGGGGCGCCTGTCTAGAATGGGCAGGTTGCCTGATTGAGGAATAAAGACACCGAAGGGCGGCGTTTGGGCCTGAGAATGGGCACAGGTGGTTGCAAAACTAGCGATAGCAAATCGCGGAGGACATGGAATGGCCAGCGTGGAAGAACGCGTAAAGCAGATAATCGTCGAGCAACTAGGTGTCGATGAAGCCGAAGTCACACCCACCGCATCGTTTGTAGACGATCTCGGAGCCGATTCGCTCGATCAGGTGGAATTGGTGATGGCGTTCGAGGAAGCTTTCGGGATTGAAGTTCCCGATGAGGACGCCGAGAAGATGACCACGGTCAAGGACGCCGTCGATTACATCGAAAAACACGCGTCGGCCAAGAAGTAGTCCTCGGAACTCAATCCGCATCAGGGGAGCAAGGCACATTTGACTCGCCGCGTTGTCGTTACGGGTGTTGGTTTGGTCTGCGCGCTGGGCATCGGCACGGAGGAATCCTGGAAAAATCTCCTTGCCGGACAGAGCGGAGTCTCGCTTGTGACGCAGTTCGATACGACCGGGTTCGACTGCAAGATCGCGGGAGAAATCAAGAATTTTGATCCCTTTCAGTGGATCGAGAAAAAAGAACTGAAGAAGATGGGCCGATTCATCCAGGTGGCGCTGGCTGGGGCGGATTTTGCGGTGAAATCGGCAAACTGGAAGCGCGAGGATTCCGATCTCGACGAAGTAGGAGTCTATGTATCTTCCGGGATCGGCGGATTCGACATCATCGAGCGCGAGCACTGGAAACTGGTGCAGGGCGGACCGGGCAAGATTTCTCCCTTCTTCATTCCTTCGGCGATTGTGAATCTCGCTTCCGGCCACATCTCGATTCGCTACGGAGCGAAGGGGCCGAACTCGGCGACTGCCACGGCTTGCTCCGCCTCGGCGCACGCCATCGGCGATTCCTTCAAAATCATCGAGCGAGGCGCGGCGGAGATGATGATCTGCGGCGGCACGGAAGCCACGATTACGCCCATGGGCATCGGCGGGTTTGCCTCGATGAAGGCGCTTTCGACGCGGAACGAGGACCCCGCGCATGCCAGCAGGCCATTTGACGCGGGGCGCGACGGATTTGTCGTGGGCGAAGGCGCGGGAATTCTTATTCTTGAATCACTGGAGCACGCGCAAAAACGCGGAGCAAATATTCTTGCGGAAATCGTCGGCTATGGAATGTCCGGCGACGCCTATCACATCACGCAGCCCGCCTCCGACGGCGACGGCGCCTATCGAGTCATGAAAGCCGCTCTCAAGGACGCCAAGCTCGCACCCGAGCAAATTGGCTACGTCAACGCGCACGGAACTTCCACTCCGCTCGGCGACGTAATCGAAACACGCGCGCTCAAAAGGGTTTTTGGGGATTACGCGAAGAACGTTGCGATCAGCTCGACGAAATCCATGACGGGACACCTGCTTGGAGGAGCCGGGGGATTGGAAGCGGGTATCAGCGTGCTCACGCTCCGCGACCAGATTTTGCCACCGACCATCAATCTCGAGACGCCCGATCCGGAGTGCGACCTCGATTACGTGCCGAATACGGCGCGCAAGGCTTCCGTGGAGTACGCGCTTTCGAACTCGTTTGGATTTGGAGGCACAAACGCAGCCTTAATTTTCAAGCGGTGGGCCGGAAAATAAATCAGCCTGCCTGATGCAGGTGGAAAAGGAATTATTGAACTTTCCAGGACGGATCCTGTGCCGAAAATGCCGGATTTACCAAAGGACCTCCTAAGTCTCGCTGGCGAATACCGCGTCTGCAGTGAATTAAACAAGCGAGGAGTTTTCGCTACGATCACCTACGGCAATCGGAAGAGTGTGGATATCTACGCGATCAGTGGTCGCCACTCCCGGGCACTCAAGATAGAAGTGAAGACGAGCCAAACTCGGAGATTTCTTACTGGAATTGGTCAGAAAGGGAAGGGTTTGGCTAGCCGACCCGACGCTCCAGATTTTTGGGTCTTGGTCCAAGTTCGTCGGGGTCCCGACGGGTGCTACACGGAGAGATTTTTCGTCCTGACGGACCGTGAAATTTGGCAAAAGCAAGCGGTGCAGAACCGAGATTACGTGAAAAGGTATGCCAAGCGGAATAAGAGGAAGCCAGATATGTCAAAGGGAGTGGACAGCATTGCAGTCGTGGATGTTGAGGAATACGAGGACGAGTGGCCTAAAATCCTCGACGATAATCGATTGAAAGAGAAGGATTCGTGAATATCATCGTCTGCATCAAACAGGTTCCGGCAAAGGATGCGCCGCTGGCCATTGCGGGAAACTGGATTAAGGAATCCGATATCGGCTTCGAGATGAACGAGCCGGACAGCTATGCGCTCGAAGAAGCGCTGCGCTTGAAGGAAAAGCACGGCGGGGAAGTCGTCGTTCTCTCCATGGGGCCGGAGCGAGTGAAGCAAACCATCAAGGAAGCTCTGGCAAAAGGCGCGGACCGCGCCATTCACATTGCAGATGATAATTTCGCGCAACTCGATCCGCTGGGCTCCGCGAAAGCGCTGGCTGCGACAATCGGCAAGGAAAAAGCGGACCTGGTGCTCACGGGCTTGCAGAGCGACGACCACGGCTTTGGGCAAACGGGCGTGCTCCTCGCCGCGCTGCTCGACCGCCCGCACGCCACGATCATCATGGCGATCGAAATCGCCGGCGAAAAAATGAAGCTCAAGCGCGAACTCGAAGCAGGCTGGTTCCAGCATATGGAATGCCCGTTGCCGGCCGTGCTTTCTATCCAGTCGGGAATCAACAAAGTCCGCTACGCCACGCTCAAAGGCATTATGGCCGCCAAGAAAAAAGAAATCGCCACCATCACTCGCGAATCGCTTGGCATCTCGCATCAACCGACGCAAAAAATAGAAAAGATTTATGTGCCGACGAAAACCAAGAAGACTGAATTCCTGACCGGCACGCCGAAGGAAGCCGCAAGCAAACTTGTTGAGAAGCTGAAGTTCGAAGCGAGGGTGATCTGAACATGAAAATCCTCGTCATCGCGGAACTTCGCCAGGGCAAGTGGAACAACGCCAGCTTCGAAACGCTTGCCGCCGCGCAGCAAATCGCGAAAGACACTTCGAGCACCATCAGCGCCCTGGTGATTGGCAAGGGAGTGGACGCGTTTGCGGCCGAACTGGCTGGCAAGAACGTCACGGAAGTTCTTCAAGTGGAACACGATCTCCTCGAGGCCTACACTCCCGACGGATTCTGCATCGCGCTCAAGCAAGTCATCGAATCCTCGAAGCCCGATCTCGTGCTCTTCCCGCACACGTATCAGGTTCGCGATTTTGCTCCGAAGCTCGCCGCGTCCCTCGGCAAGGGCATGATCGGGGACTGCATCGGGTATCGCAGCGAATCCGGCAAATTGGTTTTCGTTCGCCAGATGTTTCAAGGCAAGACGGCGGCCGACGTCACGTTTCAGGGCGCCGCGCCGTGGTTTGCTTCGTTTCAATCGGGAGCGTTTCGCGCGGACTTGCTCGCCGCACATCCCGCCGGCAAGGCTGCCATCAATAAAATTGCCGTCGATCTGAGGCCTGAGCAAATTCGGACGAAACCGCTCGATCTTTTCAAGGAAGCGAAGTCGGCGGTCGATCTGACGCAGGCGCCGCTCATCGTGGCCATCGGACGCGGCATCAAGGCGCCGGAAAATATTCCGCAGGCCGAGGCGCTCGCGAAAGCGCTCGGAGGAGAAATCGCGGCTTCTCGCCCCATCTGCGATGAAGGCTGGCTGCCGATGGAGCGCCAAATCGGAAGCTCGGGGCAGACCGTCGCGCCGAAGCTTTATCTTGCGCTGGGCATCAGCGGGGCGATCCAGCACGTCGTCGGCATGAAAGGCGCGCGCACTATCGTCGCCATCAACAAAGACGCCAACGCGCCGATTTTCGAAATCGCGGATTACGGCATAGTCGCGGACATCTTCGAAATCATGCCCGCGCTGACCGAAGCCCTCGAAAAATCCAAATCCTCCTGACCACTCGGCAATGTTCCCAAAAGCAGAAAAGCGAGCGGCGATGAAGTCGGAATTGCTGCGATTCGACGGCGCCGTCGAGCGGGATCCAGCCATCGAGGCGTGGATGAAAGCGCATGCCGGTGGATTGGGAGCCATGGCGCAGCGGTGGTTTCAGGTGATGCGAAAATGCGGTGACGAAGTCCGGGAGCTTTTGCATGACGGCTGTCCGGTTGCCTGTTTGGGGGATGCGCCCTTCGGCTACGTGAATGTATTCAGCTCGCATGTAAACGTGGGGTTTTTTCACGGCGCGGAACTGCCGGATCCGGCTCGACAGTTGCAAGGCGCCGGCAAGTTCATGCGCCATGTGAAGCTGAAACCGGGAACACCCACAAACGCCGAAGCGCTAAGCAGGCTCATCGATGCGGCGTACTCGGATATAAAGGACCGCGTTGAAAACAACTAGCGACGCAATGTTGTTATGTATGGTTCGGAGCAAACCTTCCGCCGCAGCCCTTGAACGGCCCAAGCCCTCGAAAAATCCAATTCCTCCTAACCGCTTAGCAGTGTCCCCTGGGAGGGTTTCTTTTTTTCCCTGAGTAGTGGATCAGCTTCCGGTAACCGCTGTCGGGCAGTGCGCCGCAGGAACGGTGAGGAGGCACAAATTCTGCCCGCGCCGGTGGTCACATCTTTTCGAGAGCTTTATGTTAGCGGCGGAGTCGTATCGCGGCAGCTTAACTTCTTAGCTAAAGGGAGAGAGGCGAGTTCAGCCGTGCGTAGGCCGCTACACTGATCCGCAAGCAGGTGAGCGTGGCGGAAAGTCAACCTCGTGGCGATGCTTCATTACTCCTTCGCCGGTTCCCACAATTCAATTCGGTTGCCATCGGGATCCATGATCCACGCAAACCGTCCGTAATCGGCGTTCTCGCGATGCGGATCAATCTCAACTCCCGCCTTCTTCAACTCCTCCAGCAGCCCATCCAGATCATCCACACGATAGTTCACCATGAAGCTGGCTTTGCTCGCGCCAAAATACTTCGTGGTTCGCGGAAAGATTGACCAAGCAGTCGCCGCCTTGGCACCCGGCTCACTTCCGTCCGGCGCCTGCAACTCGCGCCACTCAAATGAAGCGCCCTGTCCGTGCGACTCGCGCTTAATGCCAAGATGTTTCTCATACCAGTCATACAAATGCGCTGGGCTCTCAGACTGAAAAAAGATTCCGCCAATGCCTGTCACGCGTTTCATGAGTGAGTCTCCCCGCCAAGTGTTCTTGCCAACAGCAATCGCTGAAAAGAGCCTCGCATAGATTCCGGTTTCAGCCAAGTATCTTGAACGCAGTCCAGAATTCGTTAGAGTTCGTCGAACCATGACGCTGGCCCGCGCTTGCTAGTGTAAATCTCGATAAGAAGTGTCGGACAAGTTCCAGAACTTCAAATGAACGATCTGCGCGTTAGGCAAATACTATTTTTATTTTGATTCTCTGGGCTTTTTGGGTACGTCAATCAGCGCCCTGTACTCATCCGACAAAGCGCGAATCTGTTTCATGAGTGCCACGTGCTCGCTGGAATCCGGCTTTGTTTGTTCCAGTTCTTTCCACAGGGATTGGATGCGCTGTAATATATCGTAAATTCTTTCCATCTTCGCAACCAGGATGTGTGGGGATGCTGATTATAGCCTATGCGCTCATTCGCCAGGAAACCCACACGCTTGCAAGAGGAGGAAGAGCGCGGCATCCCGGCGTTCCGGTAACAGTCTCAACGCGTCGGGCCGCTACTCAGAGCACGCCGAAATTCGAGGAGCTCAACCGGCGCGCCGCTATCCAGGATCATCGCCACCGTAACACCTTCCGAAGGCGAATTCGGGGCGGTGAGAATTTCCTTTCCCTCAATCGCGGCCTGAAGGTTGTCTACTTCAAACGCTATGTGGGGGACTGACTTGATCAGCGCGTGCACTGGACTATCGGGCTCGAAGCGCATCCATTGAATGCCGCAAGGACTCGTCTCAAACGCGGAGACGTACATCTTGAATTGTTTCAGATAATATTCGCCGGGCCGTGGAACGTCAGTCGGGATGCCAATGTGGTGATACCGCCAGCCATGTACTGAAGTGGCCGCAGGTTGGTCGTGCCCCTTCCGCAGAGTATTCGGGCTATCAGACTTGGGTTCTGAGATGCACATGACCTTTTCCCGGCTAAGATACCACGGCACCGTGCTTGGAGCGATGGCCAAGGCAGGAAGTAAGCCTCCATAGAGTCGTTCCTGTGTCGCGCAGAGTTTACAAATAATTCTCAGGATGCGGATTTGCCAGCCATCGGACCCAATTCCTGGTCAACGTTAGTGATTTAACGGATGCGCGTTTTTTGAGGATGGGCGCGAGCGCGGTGGTGACACTCGCTCACTTTTGCTGCGACGCGCTAATCCCGCAATTCCTCAGATTCATCATCGGACTCCATTTCCTACGGCTAGCGTGGATATTAAAGGCGCCTCGCCATTACGTTTTGGAGACGATCAAAATTGTGTGAGCGCTCGGCTCGCTTCTCATTCCAGAAGGCCGCATCCGCAACTTCATCGCGTGCGCCGAGACCGGTCTCCCGATGTGGATTACGGCGGTGGTGACCTCGTCCCAAGATTAAGGGCCATTCCTTTGAGTGTAAAAAGCTTCTGTAATTCTCTCCCACCCAATTCGGGTGCCGAAGTATAGACTACAAGTCCCGGTTAATCGGTAAGGTTCCCTGCACGCAAGTCTACTTCGACGATTATCGCGGTGGTCGGGCTGTTGCAGGCAATCATTAGTGCTCGGAGACGGGAGTCAGCTGAAAAAGTATTTCTTGCCAACCGGTTCCACTCTTTACCCAGACACGAGAAAAGCGGCAGCGGCTTTTGAATTGTTTTCCTTGCCGTTGTCCCTCAAACGCCGATCGGCCTGTAACCACGGCGGTCTTGCCGTAAATTCTTACGGAAAGCTCATCCACATTGATGGAACTATAGGTAACGTCTCCAGATTTCAATTCCGCAAGCAGCTGGGCTTTCGTCCCCAATTCGGCCATCGGAGAAATACGCACGGAATCGGCGGCAGTGATCTTATCCAACAAATCGATGTTCCGATCAACGACCGCCGTGGCACGCCGCTTTTCGAGTTCAGTAACCTCTTGGACCTGGCTGTCGTTTGACAGCTTATCGGACTGGCCAAACAGAGAAAGAAAACTGAGGAATATCAAAAGCACAACGATGCCTATTGTCCTCATCACGTGGTCCTTTCCTTTGGGTTTGGACTGCTGGTTAGGCTAAGCCCTATCATAAGACTTAGCGGTCGAGAACCAAAATTCCAAGGAGTGCGGGAGATTTCATTTCTCCGATAGCCGGGAAGCGGGAGAAGTTCTAAAACTTCAAATGGACGATTTCTGCGTTAGGCAAGTACGATTCTTATTTTGATTCTCTGGGCTTTTTGGGTACGTCAATCAGCGCCCGGTACTCATCCGACAAAGCGCGAATCTGATTCATGAGTACCACGTGCTCGCGGGAATCCGGCTTTGTTCGTTCCAGTTCTTTCCACAGGGATTGGATGCGCTGTAATATATCGTAAATTCTTTCCATCTTCGCAAACCCGGATGTGTGGTGGTGCTGATTATAGCCTATGCGCTCATTCGCTAGGAAACCCGGCACCATTGCAAAAGAAGGAAGAGCGCGGCATCCGGCGACTACCAGCCCATTTGGCGCATGCGCTCCTGGATGAGCTCGCTATAGCGATTCATGCGATCGGGCCGCCGCTTCAGGGGCAACGGCAAAATTGCGGCGAGCCGGGCCGACCGTTCCCGGTCGATGCTCCGCGCCGAAATACGGTAGTGGTAACGGCACGCTGATTCCGCACCATAAACACCAGGGCCCCATTCCACCACGTTGAGATAGAGTTCCAGAATGCGCCGCTTGCCGAGGACCAACTCGGCCACAGGGACAAGTGTGAATTCGGCGCCCTTGCGCAGGATCGAGCGGCCGGTTCCGAAAAACAGGTTTTTTACCAGTTGCTGCGTGAGGGTGGACCCGCCGCGAATGCGGCCGCCTTCCATATCGCCTTCCGCAGCGATTTCCATCGCGCCCCAATCGAATCCATGATGCTGGAAGAAGCGCGCGTCTTCCGCGGCGATGACGGCATGCTGGAGATCTGGCGAGATTTGGTTCAACGGAACGAATTCGTATCGTTCGTGGTATGGCGTGTGGTGAATCCAGGCCTGCAAACGGCGCTCCATGTGCACCGCGGTGGCCGGTGGGTCGATCCACCGGGCAGCCATAAGGAGCAGCACAGCAAGCGACCAAAGAAGCACGACTCCGAGGAGAAACCATCGAGCAAAGGATCGGAGAGCGTGTTTCCGATGCGGGGGATTCGGAGGTATGTCTGGAATTTCAGTCACGCTTCAGAATAATCGTTTGGGGTGGATTGAGATAGCGCTTGATGAGGCGCGACCGGACATTGAGGGGCGGGCCGATTTCAATTGTGCGGGAACGGCGTTTACCAGGCGTTTAGATGCAATCGTCTTGACGGTCGCGCCGCGCCCGACCGAATGCCAGGCGACTCCTCATTCGAACTTCTCTCAGGACGCAGCTCGTCGGCAAGCCGTGTTGGCTGCCGGATGCCAATCCTTGTGTAAGGTACCGAACAGACGACGCGATTCGCTCCGCTATTCTTGTGTAACACAAGTTTATATTAGCAGTACATTTTAATCCTATGGGCAACCGTACGCGCGAGAAGGCCAATCCTCCCGACCTACCTAACTCCCGTTGGGGCGGGGCTAGAATTGTAAATGGCAAACACCCGGTCAGAAATGAAATCCTTCAATGTCTGCCCAGAGAGGAGTGGTTAATCGTGCGACCGAGGCTGACTATTGTCAACCTTAGAAAAGGGAGGGAGTTGCACGACAGTGGAGAACCCATTGCATGCGGTATGTTTGTGGAGACAGGGCTAGTCTCCATTCTCAGCATCCTCAAGGACGGAAGAGCTGTGGACGCCGCGCTCATCGGCAAGGAAGGTTTCGTAGGAACTCCCCTTATTGCTGGGTTTCGTAGCAGCCTAAGTCGCGCCATCGTCCAGGTGGAGGGTAAGGCGTTTTGCATAACGCCCAAGGCACTCTGGGCGATCCTTGGTCGTACCCCCGAATTGCGATCATCCTTGATTCGTTATTCTCTGTTTCTGGATTTGCAGATGAGGCAGGCGGCTGCCTGCAATCGCCTCCACGAAGTCCATGAACGGCTCGCGCGGTGGTTGCTGATGGCTCAAGATCGACTCGGAAGCAATTCCATTTCATTGACGCAAGAGTTGCTTGCCCAGATGTTGGGAATCCATCGTCCAAGTGTGAGTCTTGCCGCAAGCGTCTTACAAAAAGCTGGGGTTATCCGCTATGCGCGAGGGACTCTGACGATCTTGAACCGGTCCGGGTTGGAACAAGCTGCATGTGAATGTTACGCAGTAGTTCTTCAGCAAGCCGCTTTCTGGGCGCTGGATATCGAAGAGCTAAGTACGATACCGAACTGACAAATCTGGGCACAATGGTATGTGCACATGGGTCCGCTTGTACTTAACATTGCATTTCCATCTGCTGGAATGGTGCGACAACTTTCCTGCTGGCTTGGGGGCGGCGAGGTTAAATCTTGACGGTTCTTCTTAGGCAGCACCGCTATTTGGTTCAAATCGGCATCGAGAGTCATGTCCTGCGCATTGAGGAGCTCGTGTCTGGGCCACCGGTGTGGAGAGGCAAATTTAGAGTACAAATTCCCGCCAGTATTGGCAGAGAAGAGAAGACAATCTACGGGACAAACGCCGATGAAGTGGCCGCAGCCGCTGCCCGATTTTTAGACTACAAGAGGCGTGAGAGCGCATAGCTTTCCCCTCCTTCGAAGTCCTCCCTCGCATCGCCCTCCCGCGAACCTGTCTTGCTTGTGCGAGTCCTGAGCCGGCGCCGTAGCCGACCGAGTAAAATGGCCTGCCGCTTGCGTGACGCAGCTAAAGCCCGGTGAGCACGATTCGGAAAAGAGATAAAAAAGCATCGCCATGACGCATGTTATAAATTTCACGGGACCTCCTAGATCGAGTTTACAGAATGCAATCGCAAGCGAGGAGCCAAGTCTCGATAAGTCCTTCGGAAACTGAGCCAGCATCCGAATTCAGACCAACAAAGAGGCGAGGAGACGGGAATAGCGCTCACTGAAAGTGGAGGGAGAGGAGTGCGGGCCAGAGGGAGGAGAGAGCGAAGCGCATGAGCATGCCTGCGCAAAGGGCGACGAGGACGCTGGCGAGGGAGCCGATGAGGAAATATTCGGCGAAGTCGCGGTCGCGAAGATCTTCGGAGCGGATGAGGCCCTTGGCGGCGACGAGAAAAGCCAAAGCCGCGTAACTGCCCGCGGCGACGACGATGGTGAGAACGAGGCGCTCGAGATTGCCGATCAAGCGGCCGCGATTGATTTCGATGAGATCGACGAATTCGGGGGCGGGTTCGGAGGATGGCGGTTTCGGAGAGACCGGAGCTGACGTGTCGGATTGTATGTACCCAAGCCGGACGGCTCTTTCCTGAGGTCCCGACATGGAAATAACGGCTTCGCGGGTAGAAAGATGGGGCAGAGTTCCGGTTTTGCGGAGGCAGCCGCGTACGATGTAGGTTCCGCCGCGAACGGTGAAAAGCAAAATGGCGATGACGATGGAGCTTGCGGCGAGTTGCGCGCGACCGAGAGCGGCAGGAAGAAACAGATGGGATTGAAGATGCAGATGGTTTACGAACGCGCCAGTGAAGACGAGATTTGCAGTTACAGAGGCGAGTTCAAATTCGGCGGTCCATTTGCGCGGGCTGCGAAGGCGAACCCAGGGATGGACGGCGGTGATGGCGGAGAGCCAGGCGGTGAGAATGAGGGAATGGGTGAGCAGTGCGGCGAAAAGAGCCACGCCAACGATTCTGACTATCAGAACGTTGCGCCAGGCTCGCCAGGGATAGCTTTTGCTACGAAGATCTTCGGGAAGCGGGTCCGAGGCGACGGCATAGGCAAAAAAGGACCACAAGAGGGTCAGTTGGGACCAGAGAAGGAACTCATCGGTGACGACGATATTTTGCATGATTCTTCCCGAAGTTGGGATTCACATACCGGTCGAACAGGAGCCGCCAGGCGGATTCCGCCTCGGTATAGGGCCACCAGCCAAATGCTAACACCTGCTTGGAGACGGCTTGCTGGGATATTTGCAGTTCGCGGGCGGCTTCGGACTGGGAGCGGCCGCGGCGGAGGAGCTCGGCGATTCTGCGCTGCTGCGCGGTGAGCCGGGAACGATGAAACGACAGAAGGCGGGCGAGGCCGTTCAGGACGGAGTCCATGCCCGCAAAGCCGAGAAAGACGCCGCCAAAGGAGCGCTTTTCGGCGGCAATTTCGATGGCGGCACGGGCGAAGTGGAGAGCGGGGCCGTCAATATTGACAGCTTCCTTCTGGAGGGGAGTGTCCAGAAGGCCAAAACCGAGGCCCACGCGCAAGCGACGATCGGAAAAGCGGCAGTCGATATCCCAGAGCAAATCAGGAATGGGAGTGGCGGAGCGGAGAAGGCCCTGAAATTCGTCGCCGAGAGTGATGACGAATCTGGCGAGGATGTGGTTTTGGTATTTTTTGTTGAGGAAGGCGACCAGTTCCTGGAATCGCTGCTGGACGGCGGGACGCTGGGCGCGGGTGAGTTCGCGGGATTTGACCATATCGGCGATGAGGGCGATGCAGGGGCGGTTGGGGATGGACACGGAAAGCCTCCCGGAAATGATGGTATAACGTGCGGGGAGATGTGTCAACCTTAAAAGATTGATTCTATATGGAACATCCTATAATGGTTGTGTATGGAAGAAACACTCTTTTAAGGTTGTTAGAAGACATTTCCAGCAAGGAGAGGCGAGAAGGCTGTACGGAGGGACAGGATACTGGCGCGCGACAGGTTCGTGAGAGGAACTTGTCAGGGGGAATGAGGGGCGGTTGAATAGAAGTACTATGAGAAACACACGCCTAGCCATTTCAAAGACCACGGGCCAGGTTATTTTCACGTTCATGCTGGCGGGATTGTTCTTACCCGCGCGGGCGTCGGCCCAGGATCGAGTGTTCGACTGGCTGCCGGCGAACGACGAAAACGTGAGGCTGGACCCCGCGAATTATCATACGGCACGGACATACCGGCCGAATGCGCCCGGACAAATGAATCATGTGGATATCAGGGCGGAAAAGCCGGTGACGATCTTCATGGCGTCGGAAGGAGATTGGACCGCGGCGTTGCAGCATCCGGAGATGATTGGCGGGCTGCGACAAGTATGCGTGCAAGAACATGTGACGGCGATGACGTATACCTGCGAGATGCCAGTGGAGCCGATGACGCTGGTCATCCGCGATGATCGGTACAGCGAGGATGCAGCTGTGTCCGTGGTACTGGGCGCGGTGCTGGATGCGAGTCCAGCGGCGAATAGCGTGGTGGGAGCGGGGATCGCGGCGGTGATGACGGCGAAGAACTCGATGCCGCGGCGGTTCAAGGATCCTAACGACGTGCACATCCAGTATTACCGTTGGGATTGCGTGCAAAACTGCGTCCAGCCGGAAATCGAGTGGCGCCACCAGGTGAAAGAGAAATACGAGCTGACTTCATTTTTGAAGGTTTATGGAGGGTTCGCGCCAGACCACGACGGCGAACAGGTGAGCATCTGGATCAAGTCGCCCGTGCCGATGGTCGTGGCCATGCTGCCAGCGGATGTAGCCAACAAATTGTATGCGAGTCCGGACGCACTAGAGACCGCGCTGGAGCGAAACAACTGCCAGCAGCGCGGCGTGCAGACGCAGCACTTCGAATGCACATTCAATCTGGGAGACGGGCCGCAGTCGCTGGTGGTTGCGCCAGAGCCAGGAGCGAAAGTGCCGCGGCACAAGAAAGCTGAAGTGGAAATGCAGGCGGCGATGTGCGTGGCGAATTGCCAGGTGCTGCAGAGCAAACAGTAAGCGTTGCGAGACCGAATTTAGCCGCAAGCGCCGGTAAGAACCTGAAAATCAGGGCTTGAGGAAAATAAAAAGGGGCACGGGAAACCAGACTGTTACGAAACTCTCTTGAAGAATTGTAGGGAAGTGAGAAAATGCCCTCGCGAAAGCGAGGGCATTTTCTATGGGTTTTGTGCAGGGAGAAGGCCGAACGCAAGGAACACTGTTTCCGGTCT
>Ga0209166_10000271_pt1 | contig 64536 bp, 64 predicted proteins | sample Coa_R1_3_FD_187151 | JGI IMG/M metagenome (GOLD analysis project Ga0209166, IMG submission 187151) | Surface soil microbial communities from Centralia Pennsylvania, which are recovering from an underground coalmine fire - Coalmine... | ecosystem: Environmental > Terrestrial > Soil >...
CGAGCATCGAGCGGCGGCGGCGCAGCAGAGCGCCGGCGCTGCCGAAGCCGATGATCATCAGCGCCCAGGAAGCCGGTTCCGGCACCCCGCCCGCGATCGGCGCGAAGTTCACCGTGCCGCCGAACGACGCCGCGGGACCGCCCGAACCCTTCACGATCAGCTCTTGCTGATGGCCCGAGGTCACGAACTGCGCCGTGATGCCCGCACTCGGGAGACCCGCCGGCGTCGGCCCGATCATCCCGCTCACGCCGTTGAACGTGAAGCCAGTGAACACAAGGTTGTTCTTCGTGTCGCTCGACGTCACGGACGAACCCACGGTGCCGGTCGGCAGCGTAAAGTTGAAGGTGTCGGTGAAATCGGTCGTCGACGGATTGTAGGACTGGGTCGAAACGCCCTGGCTCGATGAGCTGCCCCCGGCGACGCCGAGGCCGGTGTCGCCGATTACAACGGAGATCGCCCCCGTCGTGGTGTTGGTTGTCCAGGTGTCGATAAAGGTCGCCGCGCTCGCGGCGCCGGCGAACGCCAAGGCCGCGGCAACCGTCGCCACGCCGAGTTTGCTTCGAATGTTCATAGGCCCAGCCCTTCTGAGGTCACATCATCTGCACCGAAGCCGTTAGTGGCGCGGGTCAGCTGACCTAGAAACTGAGATCGCCCGGCACAGTTCCGCCCTATTTGAAATTTTTTCAGTATCGGGGATCTGCCCTACTTTGTTATGGCCACGCTTTCTGCTGCAACGCGTGCGCTCGCCCTCCCCTTACTCATTCAATGTAAGTCGGATAGGCGACAAAAGCTTTGCGTTACAGTAGAGCTTCGGCGCCAGATGAGGCTCAAATGGAAACGGCCCGCCACCGGTGAGGGTGGCGGGCCGCCGATGGGCGTGTCGTTCCATCAGATCGTTCGCCGCTTCGAGGGACGGGAGAGCGCGACGAACAACCTCGCGCAAGATTGTGACCCGGCGGCTGAACCCAACCTGAACGGGACCTTCAGGAAACAGGCGCCGCGGCCGGAGCGCTCGCGCCGTTCAGCGCGTCGACCTCACCCTTTGAGAAGCCCCAATCCAGCAGGGCCTCGCTGTTGTGCGCCCCGATCGCCGGGGGCGGCCCCTGGATCGCGCCGGGCGTGGCGGAGAAGCGCGGCGCGGGCGCGGGCTGCACGACCCCGGCGATCTCGACGAAGGTCTGGCGCGCGGCGTTGTGCGGATGTTTGGGCGCCTCGCCAAGGTCCAGGACCGGCGCGAAACAGACGTCGGTGCCATCCATGATCTCGCACCACTGCGCCTGAGTCTTGCCGGCGATCTTAGCGGCGAGCTTCTCGCGCAGCTGCGGCCAAGCCGAGCGGTCCATCTGGCGGGCGAACGCCGGATCGGCGATCCCGGTCTTCTCCAGCAGGAGCGCATAGAACTGCGGCTCGATGGAGCCGATGGATATCCATTTGCCGTCTGCGCACTGGTAGGTGTCGTAGAAGTGAGCGCCGCCGTCGAGTAGGTTGGAGCGCCGGGTCTCCTGCCACATGCCTGACGCCTTGAAGCCGTAGAACATGGCCATCAACGAGGCCGCGCCGTCGCTCATGGCGCAGTCAATCACCTGACCCTTGCCGGTCTCGCGAGCCTGGATCACGCCGGCCAGCAGGCCGAACGCCAGATAGAGCGCCCCGCCGCCGAAATCGCCCACCAGGTTCAGCGGCGGCACAGGCTTGTCGTCCGTGCCGATGGCGTGCAGGGCGCCGGTGATGGCGATGTAGTTCATGTCGTGGCCGGCGGCGTTGGCGTAGGGGCCGGTCTGGCCCCAGCCGGTCATGCGGCCGAACACCAGCTTCGGATTGCGCTTCAGGGCGACGTCGGGGCCCAGGCCCAGCCGCTCCATGACGCCCGGCCGGAAGCCTTCCAGGATCGCGTCCGCCCTTTCCATCAGCTTCAGGCAGGCCTCGATAGCCTCGGGCTGCTTCAGGTCCAGGGCGACCGAGCGGCGGCCGCGGGACGTGATGTCGGTCGGCGCGCCGCCGCGGCCACCACCCTTGCGATCGATCCGCACCACGTCCGCGCCAAGATCCGAGAGCAGCATGCCGCAGAACGGACCAGGTCCGATCCCGGCGAACTCCACCACCTTCAGCCCGGTCAGCGGTCCCTGGCGCATCGTCGTCACTCCCTATGGCTTACGTGCAAGTAAAGCGCCCTGCCCCTCAGTAAGCCAAGTGGGGGTAAGCCAAGTGGCCTAGCCGCCGCCCGGCAGGGTCTGACCGTCGTCGATGATGAACAGGCTGCCGGTGATCGCCTTGCCCGCTGGCCCCGCCAGCATCAGCAGGGCCGCGTCCAGGTCGCTCTCCTGCATCAACCGCCGGCGCGGGAAACGCTTCAGTTGCGCCGCGCCGCCTTCGGTCTCGAACCACTCATCGTTGATGCCGCTCAGGATATAGCCCGGACCGATGGCGTTGACCGCGATCCCGCGCCGGGCCCACTCGCGGGCCATAACCCGGGTCATCATCGCCACCGCCGCCTTCGAGGCGCAGTAGGCCGACAGCCCCGGCAGGTTGGTCTGGCCCGCCACCGAGCCGATGTTGACGATCCGCGCATCCCCGCGCTCCGCGACGCCGGAGTCCAGCATCAACCTGGCCGCCGCCTGGGCGGCGAAATAGACGCCGCGCACATTGATGTCGAAGGTCTCGTCGAACTTCTCGATAGTCATGTCGAGCGCCATGCCGTCACCGCCGACGCCGGCGTTGTTGATCAGGATCGAGATCGGCCCCAGCGCCGCCTGGATCGCGTCGAAGGCCGGCGCGATGCTCTTCGCGTCCGCGACATCCAGCCGCAGGCCGATGGCGCGATGGCCCTGCGAGGTCAGTTCAGCGGCAAGGGCTTCGACCTTGTCCAGGCGGCGCGCGGTCAGGGCCACAGCGGCGCCTTCCGACGCCAGGACCCGGGCGAAATGGGCGCCTAGGCCGGCTGACGCACCGGTGACAACTGCAACCTGACCTTGCAGACTTGCGCCCATATTCAACCCCCTTAACCTTTCCTGACCTGTCGCATCCTACGGTGTCCGTCTATCTTGCGGCGCCGAGTCCTGGTTCGGGGCCTGTTTTCGGGCCAAGTCGGTTTCATAGGAAGGAATTAGATGTCGTCGAGCGTTCAGGCACGCATCCTGATCGTCGCCCGCGACGACACCTTGGCGGGTCCGCTCGCCGAGGGTTTGGACCGGCTTGGCTGGAAGACCATCACTGCGCGCGGCCGCTTCGCCGCCGTCACCGCCATCGCCGACCTGCAGATCGAGGGCGCGATCATCGACCTGCGCGGTGTCGGCGAAGAGGCGCTGGGTCTCGCACGGCGGCTGAAGGCTGCCTGCGCGCCACGCAAGCTGCCGGTCATCGCGATCGGCGACCCCGACCCGATTCTGGAGACCTACGGCTTCGACGTGACGCTCGCCGCCCCGCTGCATCCGGCCCAGGCGGCCATGCGGCTGGAGACCCTGGTGCGCACCGCGGTGGCCGAGGAGGAGTTCGAGCTGCGGAGCGAGACCTTCGCGGAGGTCGGCCGCAAGTTCGACCCGCCGGAAACCGACGTCAGCCCCTACCGCGTGCTGGCCATCGGCGAGCCCGCGCCGCAGTTCCTGGCGCTCAACAATGCGCTGCTGCGCAATGGCGCCGACGTGGTGGGCGCCTTCACCGCCTACACCGCCTTCGACTACCTGCATGAGCGGATCTTCGACGCCGTGGTGCTGTGGGCCGGCGACAATCCGCAGGAGGCGCTTTCCATCGCCGCGGGCCTGCGGCGCAACACCCGCCTCTATCACACGCCTGCCCTGCTCTACATGCGCAAGGAAACCTACGTCACGACATCGGAGGCCTTCCACCGCGGCCTGTCGGATGTGGCCTCGCCCGAGACTCCGGAAAGTGAAACCGCCCGGCGGATCGTCGAGCTGGCCCGCAGCTACCGCCGCCAGATGGGCGTGCGCGCGGCGCTGGAGCAGGCGCGCACGTCCGGCCTGATGGACGCGGCCACCGGCCTCTTCACCCGCGAGATGTTCGCCGCCCATCTTGGCCGCCTGGCCCAGGCCGCCAAGCTCCGCAACCGCGCGCTCAGCGTCTGCGTGCTGAAGGTCGCCGACAAACCGGAGCTGAAGGCCGCCCGGGCCGGCGGCTGGCTCGACCGCGCCATTCCGCAGATCGGCTCGATGATCGGCCGGCTGGTGCGCGTCGAGGACACCGCAGCCCGCCTGGGCCCCGAGGTCTTCGCGCTCGCGCTCCCCAACACGCCCGGCGCCAACGGGCGCCTTGCCGGCGAGCGGATCGCCGCGGTCATCGGCTGTACGGCCTTCGAGGCCGGCGAGGGCAACACACCGTTCGTGGTGGAGTTCGACCTGGGTGTGGCCCCGGTGACCTCCGCCGAAACCGCCGGACGCGCGCTGGAGGAAGCTGCGGCGCACGCTCATGGCCTGAAGGCGAGCTGAATGCCTCCCACGTCCGCGAATGGGTCGCCCTGGGCGACGCTGATCCCGATCGCCATCGCCATGGCGGTGGTGATCCTGCGCAATTCCCGCGCGCGGCGCCTGCGGATCGAGGCGATGTGGATCGCGCCGGTGATCATCGTGGCGATGATCGGCGTGGCGCTTTGGGCCGAAAGCCGGGCGTCTGTGGCGCGCGGCGGCGCTGGTTTTGCGCTGACGCCCCTCAACATCGGGCTCGACATCGCCGGCGTCATCGCGGGCGCCCTGCTGGGCTGGTGGCGCGCCCGCTTCACCAGCATCACCATCGACCCGGCCACCCATGAACTGACCAGCCGCGCCTCGCCGCTCGGCATGGTGGTGATCCTGGGCATTCTGGTGATCCGCACCGCGGTGCGCACCTACGCCACTGGCGGCGCGCTCGGCGAATGGGCCGCGCCGGTCGCCGACGCGCTCCTGGTGATGTCGGTTGGTCTGGTCTGCGCCCAGCGGCTGGAAATCTACATCCGCGCCAATCGCCTGCTCAACGAAGCCGGCGCCGGCGGATCGCCGTCTTAGATCAGGCGCTGCGGGCGGCCGCTGGCGCTTCGTCGCGCGACGTGAGGATCTCGATCAACGCATCCACCAGGGCGTCCGGCTTGATCGGCTTGGCGAGGTGGAAGTCCGCGCCCGCGGCGCGTGAGGCGACCACGTGCTCGGCGAGCGCATCGGCGGTCAGGGCGACGATCGGCGTCCGTCCCGCGCCACGCTCGGCTTCGGCGGCGCGGATCGTCTGCGTCGCGGTCAGGCCGTCGACGTTGGGCATGTGCAGGTCCATCAGGATCAGGTCATAGCGCCCGGCCGCCTCGGCCTCGATCGCCTCCTTGCCATCGCCGACGATGATCAGATCGACGCCCAGCGGCTCCAGGATCAGGGCCACGACCCGCTGGTTGACGGGATGGTCCTCGGCCAACAGCACGCGGCAGCCGGCGAGCGCCGCGCCGGCATCGTCCTCCGGCTCCTGCGCGTCCTCCGACAACAGGCAGACGGCCGGCAAGGCCAGTTGGGCGAAGAAGGCTGAGCCGACGCCCGGCTGGGATTCCGCCCAGACGCGGCCCTGCATCAACTGCGAAAGCGAGGCGCAGATCGCCAGGCCCAGCCCCGTCCCGCCGAACCGCCGGGTGATCGAGACGTCCGCCTGCTCGAAACGCTGGAACAGCCGCTGGCCGACGTCGGGCGAGAAGCCGATGCCACTGTCGCGCACCGCGAACAGCACGCCATCGGCGTTGCGGCTCACTTCAAGCGCGACCTCGCCGCTGTCGGTGAACTTCACCGCATTGGAGAGGAAGTTGGAGAGGATCTGGGTGATCCGCAGCTCGTCGCCATGGACCCCCCCGGCCGCGCTCTCGTCCACGCGCCAGCGCAGGGTCAGGCCCTTGGCCTCGGCGGCGGCGCGGTGCAGCTCGGCCACGCGGCGCACGCAGACCTGCAGGTCGAACGGCGCCTCGTCCAGCGACAGCTGGCCGGCCTCGATCTTCGAGAAGTCGAGAATGTCGGTCAGCACCTGCTCCAGCAGTCGCCCGGAGGAGATGATCAGCGCGGCCATCTCCTTGTCCTCAGGCGTGGTTTGCCGCTCGGCCAGCAGGTGCGACAGCGCCACGACACCGTTCAGCGGCGTGCGCAGCTCGTGGCTCATGGTGGCGAGGAACGAGGACTTGGCCTGATTGGCCTGATGCAGTTCGGCGGTCCGCTCGCGCACCCGGTCCTCGAGGCCCGTGGTCAGTTCGTGCGAGCGGTCGCGCTCGGCGGCCAGCGCCCGGGCCAGATCGCCGATCTCGTCGGCCCGGCTCTCCAGGGCCGCAGACGCGTCGTCGGGATCGCCGGTCCCGGCGGCATCGGCGGCCAGCCGCTCCAGAGGCCGCACGAAAAGACTGCGCACCCAGGCCAGGATCAGGGCCGCCTGCGCCAGCGCGCCCAGGAGCCCGATGGCCAGTAGCGGCAGCGCCGACTGAGTCGCCGCGCGGGTCACCTCGGCCTTGGGCAGGCTCATCAGGAAGTACCAGCGGGCGTCGATGTGGCCATAGGCCATCAGGTTCTGACCGTCGGGGCTGTCGACCACGCCGAATTCGCGATGCTGCGCGCGGATCTGCTTGGCCACCTCGCGCAGGCCCAGCTTCGTCTCATAGGTGTGGATCGCCGGCGCGGTGACGTATTTCGAGGTCACGAAGCCCGGATAGGCGATCAGCGAGCCCTGCTCGTCGATGATCAGGTTGGTGGCGCCCGGCAGGGTCTCGCGCATGGCCGATAGGAAGTGCGAGCCCATCTGCATAGTGTCGGCCCAGGCCCCGACATAGCGGCCATGCAGATAGACCGGTGTCACGCAGGCCGAGACCATCGACTTGTGCGTGCGGTCGGTGAGCAGCGGGGTCAGCTTGGTGCAGCCGGTGGCGCCCTCGGCGGCCGCGCCCGGCAGGCTCATGGTCAGGAATTCCTTGGTCGCCAGATCCAGGCTCGCCGGCGCATCGTGGTTGTAGAACGATATCTTGTCCGGCAGGTCCGGCGCGAACATCACCATGCGGTTCGACGGGGACACGAAATAGAAGTTGCCGAAGGTCGCGCGGTCCGCCTCGCCGGTGGAGCGCACCACGTAGGTCACCGCCATCATCAGGCGTTTGTCTTCGTCGCTGACCGCCGCGCCCTTGCCCATGAACGAGGTCAGGCCATAGAGCCGGTCGCCGCCTGACGCGAGGCCTGTCGACAGCTCCGGGATGCTTCGCCGCGTGCCGTCGGCCTGCAGCGGGAAGAGCCGGTCGAAGTCGCGCACCGCCTGCTTCGGATCGGTGTGGTCGTAGCGTTCGATCAGGGCTTGGGAGGCCGAGCGGTGCTCGCCGCGCAGCTGGTCGAACATCGCCTGCTCGGACTTGGTCCGTTGCTTCACATAGAGCGACAGGTCATCGACCCGCATCTGCTCGGCCCGGTCGCGGAACATCACATAGGCCGCCACAGCGCCGGTCGCGGTGAAGGCGAGCGAGATCGCCAGCAGCCCGCCCAGCAGCTTTTGAGACAGCGACAGTGACTTCAATCGCAGTTGCAAACGAAGGGCCCCCGAGGACTTCCCCGTAATGCCGGCTAAGCTTTGTAGATTGATTTAACGCCGTGATCCGAAACGCGATTGCGACAATCCGTCCACGGCCGATCTAGGCCGCGAGCCGGGCCAGTTCGCTCAGTACCCGCTCGGCGGCGTTGAGCCGCTGCTCGGGAGTCTCCCACTCGCCCTTGACCACGACCTTGTTGTCGGGCCGCACCCGCCAGGCGACCTGGTTTTTCGCGACGAACTCAATGAGCGCGCCCGGGTTCTTGAAGTCGTCGTTGCGGAAGCTGACGACAGCGCCCTTCGGCCCGACATCGATCTTGGCGACATTGGCCTCGCGGCAGAGACCCTTGATGGCCACGACCTTCAGCAGTTGGCCAGCCTCCGGCGGCAAGGGGCCGAAGCGGTCGATCAGCTCGGCGGCGAGCGCCTCGCGGTCCTGCGCCTTCTCGGCGTCCGACAGGCGGCGATAAAGCGACAGGCGCACGTTGAGGTCCGGCACATAGTCTTCCGGGATCAGCACGGCCGCGCCGGTGTTGATCTGCGGCGACCAGCCCCGGTCGTTGTCCAGGCCCTCCTGGCCGGCGCGGGTCTTCAGCTCGTTGACCGCGTCCTCCAGCATCTGCTGGTAGAGTTCGACGCCGATCTCGCGGATGTGGCCGGACTGTTCCTCGCCGAGCAGGTTGCCGCCGCCGCGGATATCCAGGTCGTGGCTGGCGAGCTGGAAGCCGGCGCCGAGGCTGTCCAGCGACTGCAGCACCTTCAGCCGCCGCTCGGCCGAGAGCGTGATCTGCTTCTCCGCGGGCGTGGTCATGTAGGCGTAGGCGCGGCTCTTGGCCCGCCCGACCCGGCCGCGTAGCTGATAAAGCTGGGAGAGGCCGAACATGTCGGCGCGGTGAATGATCAGGGTGTTGGCGGTCGGGATATCCAGGCCGCTCTCGACGATCGTCGTCGACAGCAGGACGTCGTACTGGCCGTCGTAGAAAGCGCTCATCACCTCCTCGAGCTGGGTCGGCGCCATCTGGCCGTGGCCGACCACGAACTTCACCTCCGGCACCTGCTCGCGCAGGAAACGGGTCAGTTCCGGCAGGTCGGAGATGCGCGGGGCCACGTAATAGGCCTGGCCGCCGCGGTACTTTTCGCGCAGCAGGGCCTCGCGGACCACGACCGGGTCCCAGGGCGTGATGTAGGTGCGCACCGCCAGGCGGTCGACCGGCGGGGTGGCGATGATCGACATTTCCCGGATGCCGGAGAGCGACATCTGCAGGGTGCGCGGGATCGGCGTGGCGGTCAGCGTCAGCATGTGCACGTCGGCGCGAAGCTCCTTGAGCTTCTCCTTGTGCTTGACCCCGAAGTGCTGCTCCTCGTCGACGATCACCAGGCCGAGATTGCGGAAGCCCACCTGCTTCGAAAGCACCGCGTGGGTGCCGACGATGATCTCCACCTCGCCGTTCTTCAGCGCCTCGCGGGTCTCGGCGGCCTCCCTGGCCGGCACCAAGCGCGAGAGGCGGCGCACCTTCACCGGCCAGCCCTCGAAGCGCTCGCTGAAGGTCTTGAAGTGCTGGCGGGCGAGCAGGGTCGTCGGCGCGACGATGGCTACTTGCTGGCCGCACATGGCGACCACGAAAGCGGCACGCAGCGCCACCTCGGTCTTGCCGAAGCCGACGTCGCCGCAGATCAGCCGGTCCATTGGCTTGCCGGCGGTCAGGTCCTCCAACACGTCGCCGATGGCGATTAGTTGGTCCTCGGTCTCCTCGTAGGGGAACCGCGCGCAGAACTCGTCGAACACCCCGTGCGGCGGGTCCATCGGGTCGGTCGTCTTGGTCGCCCGCTCGGCGGCGATGCGGATCAGGCCCTCGGCCATCTCGCGCAGCCGCTCCTTGGCGCGCGCCTTACGGCCCTGCCAGGCGGCGCCGCCCAGCCGGTCGAGGATCACGCCCTCCGACTCCGCGCCGTAGCGGGTGAGCAGGTCGATGTTCTCCACCGGCAGGTAGAGCTTGCTGTCGCCGCCGTACTGCAGCTCCAGGCAGTCGTGCGGCGCGCCCTGGACATCGAGCGTCTTCAGCCCGTCGTAGCGACCGATGCCGTGGTCGATGTGCACCACCAGATCGCCCGGCGTCAGCCCGGAAGCCTCGGCCAGGAAGTTGGACGCGCGGCGCCGGCGCCTCGGCCGCGCCAGCCGGTCGCCCAGGATGTCGGTCTCGGAGATGACCGCCAGAGCATCGGTCTCGAACCCGGCCTCCAGCGGCAGGACGACGCGCTGCGGCGTCTTCGGACTCGCCGCCTTGGCCGCGTCCCAATAGGGCGCGAAGGGAACGTCCTTCAGGCCGTGATCGGCCAGCATCGAGCCCAGGCGGTCGGACGACCCCTCCGACCAGGAGGCGAACAGCACCCGCTTACCGCCGGCCGCCAGCGCCTGGGCGTGATGGGCGGTGGCCTCGAACAGGTTGACGCTGTCCTTCTGGCGCTCCGGCGCGAAGCTGCGCCCTGCCCTGGCCCCCATGTCGATGACCGTGTCGCCCTCGGCCTCGTTGAAGGACGAGAACCGCCGCGTGGCCCGCCTGGCGAGCTGCGCCTGCCACTCGTCGGCGGTCAGGTAGAGCCGGTGCGGTTCCAGCGGGTGATAGTGCACGCGCCGTTCGACCTGCGAACGGGCGTCATAGGCGTCGGCGATCAGCGCCAGGCGTTCGTCCCGCGCCTCCCGCGACAGGTGGTCCAGCGCGATCGCGGCGCCCGGCGGCAGATAGTCGAACAGGGTCGCCATCTGCGGATAGAACAGTGGCAGCCAGTGCTCCATGCCGGCGCGGCGGCCGCCTTCGGAGACGGTGGCGTAGAGCGGGTCGTCGCCGGCCGCGCCGAAGGTCTCCAGATAGCCAGCCCGGAACCGCGAGACCGCATCCTTGTCGAGCAGCACCTCGCTGACCGGCAACAGGCTGACGTCTTTCAGTTGTTTCGTTGACCGCTGCGTCTCGGGGTCGAAGGCGCGGATGGATTCCAGGGTGTCGCCGAACAGGTCCAGGCGCACCGGCTCGTCGGCCGAGGGCGGGAAGACATCGATCACCCCGCCGCGGATGGCGAATTCGCCCTTCTCCGAGACCGTCGAGGCGCGCTGATAGCCGTTGATCGCGAAATAGGTTTCCAGGTCGGAGATCTCGACCAGATTGCCGGTGCGCGCCGCATAGCTGGCCCGCTTCACCGAGGCCTGCGGCGGGACGCGCTGAACGAGCGACGGCACGGTGGTGACGAGCAGCCTGGGTGTCTTTTCGTCCGGCGCCTCGCAAAGCCGCGAGAGCGTCGTCATCCGCTGGGCCGCGATCCCCGCCGAGGGCCCGATCCGGTCGTAGGGCAGGCAGTCCCAGGCCGGGAAGGTCAGGACCTCGACCTCAGGCGCGAAAAAGCGGAAAGCGTCGGCGAAGGCCGAAAGCCTCGTCCCGTCGCGGGCGACGAACACCGTCAGGCCTTTGCGGGACCGCACGATGTCGGCCATCACCAGGGCGTCGAAGCCCTCCGGCGCGCCGACCAGGTCCAGGCGGCCGGGATCGTCGGCGACGCGGCGCATCTCGGCCGCGCTCACCGGTCGGGAGCCATCAGCCGCCAATGTCGTCGCCTCGTGCGACATGAACTTCCAGCCGGAAGGCCTTGATCTGGTTCATGGTGTCGGTGTCGTAGGCCGTCGGTGTCGGAAGCGTGCCGATGATCCAGGCGTAGACGTCCTGGTCGGCCTCATCCAGCAGGGCCTCGAACCAGTCGAGCTCGGCGGCGGTGAAGCTCGGGACGTGCCTGTCCGCGAACGGCCCCAGAATGAGGTCCGCTTCCCTGAAGCCCCGGCGCCATGCCCGGAACCTCAGCTTTTTCAGCCGGGCGTCGTCCGTGTCAGTCATGAAGAGGTCGCGGATATAGAGCGCGCGGCGCCCCTTTACTAGCCAAGGATTGGGCGCCGGTCGGCTATGCTGCAATCATGCGGCCCGAGATTCTGTTCCCGCTGTTTGCGCCCGTGGACACGCTGAAAGGCGTGGGCCCGCGCGTGGCGCCGCTGCTGGCCAAGCTGGCGGGGCCGATCGTGCGCGACGTGGCCTTCCTGATCCCGCATTCCCTGGTCCGCCGCACGCCGGCCACCCTCGCCTCGGCGATGGACGGCGAGGTGATGACCTTCGAGGTCACCATCGACGAGATCCAGAAGCCGCGCACCTCGGCTCAACCGCTGAAGATCCGGGTCAGCGACGCAACCGGCTTCCTGACTCTGGTGTTCTTCGGCCGCTTCGGGGACCAGATCGCCACCCGCCATCCGCTCGGCGCGAAACGGATCATCTCGGGCAAGGTCGAGGACGACAAGTTCGGCCGCCAGATGGTCCACCCCGACTATATGGTCGCCCCCGACAAGCGCGACGAAATCCCCCAGCTGGAGGCGATCTATCCGGCGACCGAAGGCCTGCCGGCGCGGCGGGTGCGGACCTTCGCGCTGGAGGCCTTGGAGAAGGCGCCCGAGTTGCCGGAATGGCAGGACCCGGCCTGGCTGCGGCAGGAGCGGTTCCCGCCCTGGCGCGAGGCGCTGGCCCGGCTGCACAATCCGGAGACCGAGGCCGACCTCGCGCCCACCAGCCCGCATGTGCGCCGCCTCGCCTATGACGAACTGCTGGCGCAGCAACTGGCGATGGCCCAGCGCAAGGCCGAGCGCCGCCGCGAACCCGCCGCCAGGATCACCGCCAGCGAAACCGCCGCCAAGATCCGGGCCGACCTGCCCTTCGCCTTCACCGGCGCTCAGGAGCGCGCGCTCGGCGAAATCCGCGCCGACCTTGCCGCAGGCGAGCGGATGAGCCGGCTGATCCAGGGCGACGTCGGCTCCGGCAAGACGGTGGTAGCCATGTGCGCCATGGCCGACGTGGCGGCCGGCGGCGGCCAGAGCGCCCTGATGGCGCCGACCGAAATCCTCGCGCGCCAGCACTACGAGACCATCTCCGGCCCCCTCACCGACCATGGCGTCGGCGTGATCCTGCTGACCGGCCGCGACAAGGGCGCGGGCCGGGCGGAGAAGCTGCGGGCGCTGGCGTCCGGCGCGGCGAAGGTCGCCGTCGGCACTCACGCCCTCTTCCAGGACGACGTGGCGTTCGAGAAGCTCCAGCTGGCCGTGGTCGACGAGCAGCACCGCTTTGGCGTCAACGAGCGCCAGCGGCTGCAGACCAAGGGGCACGCCGTCCACCTGCTGGCGATGTCCGCCACGCCGATCCCGCGCACGCTTGAACTGACTATGTATGGCGACCTCGACGTCAGCCGCATCGACGAGAAGCCGCCTGGCCGCACGCCGGTCGCCACCCGCGCTGCGCCGATGACCCGGGTCGCCGAGGTGGAGGCGCGGCTGCGCGAGGCGGTGGCCGGCGGCGCCCAGGCCTTCTGGATCTGCCCGCTGGTCTCGGAATCCGAGCTCATCGACCTGAAGGCCGCCGAGACCCGCGCGACCGAGCTCAAGGAGACCATCGGTCCGAGCGTCGGCCTGATCCACGGCAAGATGCCGCCCGCCGCAAAGGACGCGGTGATGGCTGAGTTCGCCGACGGCAAACTCTCCGTCCTGGTCGCCACCACGGTGGTCGAGGTCGGCGTCAATGTGCCCAACGCCACCATCATGGTCATCGAGCAGGCCGAGCGCTTCGGCCTGGCGCAGCTGCACCAGCTCCGCGGCCGCGTCGGCCGGGGCCGCCAGGAGAGCTCCTGCGTCCTGCTCTACGATCCGCCGCTGTCGGAGACCGCCCAGAAGCGGCTGGATATCCTTAGGCGCACCGACGACGGCTTCCTGATCGCCGAGACCGACCTGGAACTGCGCGGCGGCGGCGATGCGCTGGGCCTCAAGCAGTCCGGCTTCCCCGACTACGTCTTCGCCGACGTGCTGGGCCCGCACCGCGACCTGATCGCCGCCGCCGGCGACGACGCGCGGCTGATCGTGGGACGTGACCCGGAGTTGAAGAGCGAGCGCGGGAGGGCGCTGCAGGTGCTGCAGGAACTGTTCGACTGGAAGGCGGGGCTGGGGCTTCGCGACGCCGGCTAGCGGACCTTCACCATCCGCTTGCCGCGGTTCTCGCCGGCCAGCAGGCCGATCAGGGCGGCAGGCGTGTTCTCAAGGCCCTCGACGATATCCTCCTGCACCTTGAGCTGGCCCGAGGCGACCCAGGCCTGCAGGTCCTTCAGCGCCGCCTCGCGCTGGTCGTCGAAGTCCATGACCACAAAGCCGCGGAGCGTCAGGCGCTTGGTGACGATCAGGCCCGGGATGCCGCGCGGCCCGTGCGGCGGCGGCGCGCCGTCGTATTGCGACAGCGCCCCGCAACAGGCGATGCGGCCGAAGTTCTTCATGGCGAACAGCACGGCTTCGAAGACCGCGCCGCCGGTGTTGTCGAAATAGACGTCGACACCGTCCGGGACCTCGGCGCGCAGCAGGCGCTTGAACTCCGGCGACTTGTAATCGACCGCCGCGTCGAACCCGAGTTCGTCCACCAGCCAGCGGCCCTTCTCCTCGCCGCCGGCGATGCCGACCACGCGGCAGCCCTTGATCTTGGCGATCTGGCCGACGATCGAGCCCACCGAGCCCGCCGCAGCCGAGACCACGACGGTCTCGCCGGGCTTGGGCTTGCCGCACTCCAAGAGCCCGAAATAGGCCGTGAGCCCGGCGATGCCGTAGACGCTCATCAGGTGGGTCACGGGTTCCATGACCGGCAGCTTCTCCAACCGCTTGCCGGGCAGCACCGCAAAGTCCTGCCAGCCGGTGTCGGCGAAGATGGTGTCGCCAGGCTTGAGGTGGGCGACGTTCGACCGGACGACCTCGGCGAGCGCGCCGCCGGCCATCACCTGCCCACCCTCCAGCGCCGAGCGGTAGGTCGCGCCCTGCATCCAGGCGCGGTTGGCGGCGTCGAGCGAGATATAGCGGGTGCGCAGCAGCACCTCGCCCTCGCCCGGCGTCGGCACGGCGGCCTGCGAGAGCCTGAAATGCCCCGTCGCCAGCTTGTCGCCCTGCGGCAGGCGGTCCAGGACGATCTGACGGTTGACCTCGGCCATGGCGCGTCTCCCTCGCGTGTCGGCTCTACGAGGACGTCAGGCTCAGCGCTTGGTCAAGGCCGCGACAGTTGGGCGACCCTGGCCCGCGCGTCGGCCTCCAGGTCGGCGTAGAAGAGGTTGAAGCCCGGCGCCATGCGCTGTTCGGTCCAGGATCCGGAAGGCTGCAGCGACGCCGACCTGGGCGCTGAGACGCGCAGGATGCCGCCCTCGCACTGGGCCGAGACCTCGCGCGCCATGAAGGCCGGGCGCGCGCCCCATTCCAGGCCGGTGGCGTTGGCCGCGCCCAGGTGCATCCGCGCCGGCGCCGGCTCGTCGGTGGTGGAGCCCAGGATCGGGTTGAAGCAGAGCGCGGGGCCCCGCAGGTTCACCAATTCATCGCTCGGCCCCCAGACCAGGGCCCTGGACAACAGGATCTTGCCGCGGTCGATGTCGCTGGCCGGAACGCTGGTCCAGGCTGCGAGGCAGCCCGCCTGATCGCGCCGCGCGCAGGGCTCCAGCGCCGGATGGGTGGCCGGGACCACGGTCTCGATCAGATAGGCGCCGGCCAGCCGCGCGCGGAGCCCGGGATTCGGCGCGATCTCCTCGGCCACCAGCCGCGCGGCGAGCGTGCCGCCCTGCTCCACGCCGACGATCAGGAAGGGCCGCTGGCCGCCGTCATGATCGCGCCACCAGCGGAAGGCCTGCGCCACGTCGCCATAGGCGAACGCCCGCGCGTCCTTGGCGTCGTCCCGAAGGGTGAGCAGGCTGTAGAGGCCGGCCTGGCGGTAACGCGGCGCGAAAATCCGCCCGACGCGCACGAAGGGCCCGGCGTAGTTCGGCGCCATCACGCGGCGGAACAGCCGGTCGGACTTGGCGTCATCGATCGGGTCGTTCCACTGCCGGCCGCCTTCGTAGGTGGTCGGCGAGACGAAGAAGACGTCTGCGGGCGGATCGCTCGCCGCCGGGGCTTCGGGATGGGTGGGCGCCAGGCGCCAGGCCGTGGGCTGCGCATAGTCCGGCGCGGGCGGCGGCCTGTAGGTCTGGTAGGGGGTCTTGGGGTCCAGCTGCTCGCGGATCAGGTCGCCGCGCAGGAGCACGAAGGCCACCGCCAACAGGACCAGCAAGCCACCCAGGCCGATCACCGGCCAACGCCACGACCGGGGCCGGGCGTCCGCCATGGTCAGCGGTAGGGGTCGGGCTGGCTGAGGTAGGCGCCAACGTAGTCGGCGATTCCTTCTTCCAGCGGCGTCATGGGCTTGGCGTAGCCGGCGGCCTGCAGCCGCTCCATCTTCGCCTGCGTGAAATACTGGTACTTGTCGCGGATCGCCGGCGGCATGGGCGTGAAGTCGATCTGGGCGTTCTTGCCGGCGGCGGCGAAGACGGCGCGGGCCATGTCCTCGAAGGTCCGCGCCTGGCCGGAGCCGAGGTTGAAGACCCCGTTCACCTGCTCGTTTTCCGTCAGCCACTGGGTGATGTCGGCCACGTCGCGGACATAGACGAAATCGCGCTTCTGGCCGCCGTCCGGCACGCCCTCGCGATAGCTTTTGAAGAGCTGCACGCCATGACCGTCGCGCACGTGCGGCCAGATCTGCGACGCCACCGACTTCATCGACTTCTTGTGCTCTTCGTTGGGCCCATAGACGTTGAAGAACTTCAGGCCGACCCATTGCGGCGGGGCGTAGTCGCGGGCCGCCTGGCGCACCGCGAAGAGGTCGAACAGCGCCTTGGACCAGCCGTAGGTGTTCAGCGGCCGCAGGGCCGCCAGCGCCTCATAGCTGTTGTCGTCATCGAAGCCCTGCGCCGCCTCGCCATAGGTCGCCGCCGAGGAGGCGTAGATGAACCGCCGCTGGCGGTCGGCGCACCAGCGGAACAGGTCGCGGCTGAGCGTGAAGTTGGAGTGGACGATTTTGTCGGCGTCCGGCTCGGTGGTCGAGGAGACCGCCGCCATGTGGACCACCACCTCCACGTCGCGCCAGCGCTTCTCCAGCCAGTCGAACATGTCCTCCGGCGCCACGAAGTCGCCGATCGGGTGCTTGGCGATGTTGCGCCACTTGCCAAGCTCCGCCTCGCGCAGGCGGTCGCAGACCACCACGTCCAGCGTGCGGTCCTCGGCCAGCCTGGCCACGATGTTCGAGCCGATGAAGCCGGCCCCGCCGGTCACGAAGGCGATGCGGCGCTGGGTCATCGGCCGCCGACCTTCATCCGGGCGATGGCCGCGGTGGTGGAATAGCCCTCGACGATCGCCGCCAGCTTCACCTCGCCGCCCCAGCCTTTGACCAGGTCTCCGCCGACCACCTCGCTCTCGGCATAGTCGGCGCCCTTGATCAGCACGTCGGGACGGGCGGCCTCGATCAGTTTCAGCGGCGTGTCCTCTTCGAACGGCACGACCAAGTCGACGGAGCCCAGGCCGGCCAGCACCAGGGCGCGGCTTTCCAGGTCGTTGACCGGCCGGCCCTCGCCCTTCAGGGCGCGCACGCTGTCGTCGGAATTCAGGCCGACGATCAGCCGGTCGCACCAGGCCCGCGCCTGGGACAAATAGGCCACGTGACCCTTGTGCAGAATGTCGAAGCAGCCGTTGGTAAAGCCCACCTTCAGGCCCTTGGCGCGCCAGCGGGCGACCTCGTCGGCCATGCGCTGGGCGGTGGCGACCTTGGCCTCGGCCGGGGCCATGTGGGCCGAGAGCGCGGCTTCGACCATCTCCTCGGGCGAAACGGTGGCCGTGCCCACCTTGCCGACCGCCACGCCCGACGCCAGCTGGGCGAAGGCGATGGCGTCCTCGACCGGGACCTCGGCGGCCAGCGCCAGACCCAGCGCCGCCAGTGTCGTGTCGCCGGCCCCGGAGGCGTCGAACACCTCGCGCGGCGCGGTCGGGAAATGGCGCACAGGCTCGCCGCGCGCGGCGAACGAGATGCCCTTTGACGCGCGGGTCACCAGGATCGCCTTGGCCTCCCAGAGCTCCAGCGCCCGGGTGAGCGCGGCGGCCACCTGGTCGTCGGTCTCGGTCGGGAGGTCCGTGGCGTGGGCCAGTTCGGCGGCGTTGGGCTTGATCAGGTCGACCGCGCCGTAGTGGGCGAAGGAACGGGCCTTGGAATCCACCACCAGCTTGCCGCCTGACGCCGCGGCGGCCTCGCGGCAGGCGGCGATCACTGCCTCGGTGACGACGCCCTTGCCGTAGTCGGAGAGCAGGATGGCGCCGGCGTCCTTGGCCGCGTCGCGGATGGTGCGAACCAGGCGCTGTTCCACCTCGCCGTCCACCGGCCGGTTGGTCTCCAGGTCGACCCGCAGCACCTGTTGCGCGCCGGCTACAAAGCGGGTCTTCAGCGTTGTCGGACGTCCGCCATCGGTGACCAGATAGCCCTCGACGCCCGCCTCCTCCGACACCAGCCGCAAGGCCTGTTTGCCCTCGGCGTCGTCGCCGATCACGCCGACCAGCGAGACCTCGCCGCCCAGGGCCGCGACATTGCGGGCCACATTGCCGGACGCGCCCAGCATCATCAGCTCACGCGAGCGCGCCAGCACCGGCACCGGCGCTTCGGGCGACACGCGGCTGACATCGCCGTAGACGAAACGGTCGACCATCAGGTCGCCGACGCAGGCGACGCGCCGGCCGGGCGCCAGGCCCAGGAGATGCTGGAGCGCGGAAAGATCCATCGAGGTCAGGGTGTGCGGCGCGTTGGGAGCCGGGTCAAGCGGGCTGCACGACCGCGTGGATCGCCTTCAGTGTCGCCAGGAGCTCCTTGGCCCCAGCCAGCGGCAGGCAACTCGGGCCGTCGCAGAGCGCCTTGTCGGGCTCCGGATGGAATTCGAGGAACACCCCGTTCGCGCCGGCCGCGATCGCCGACCTGGCCAGCAACGGCACGCCGAACCGCCGCCCGCCGGTGGACGCGCTATTGCTCCGCGGGTCCGCGCCCGGCAGCTGCACCGCGTGCGTCGCGTCGATGGTCACCGGCGCGCCCAGGTCCTTCATCTCCTGGATGCCCAGCATGTCGACCACCAGGTTGTTGTAGCCGAACGACACGCCCCGCTCGCACAGGATGATGAAGTCGCGGCCGGTCGCCTCACGGACCTTGTCGAGGATGTTCTTGCAGTCCCAGGGCGCCAGGAACTGGCCCTTCTTCACATGCAGCAGGCCGCCGGCGGCGAGCGTCGCCCTGGCGGCGGCGATCACCAGGTCGGTCTGACGGCAGAGGAAGGCCGGGATCTGCACGATGTCGGACACCGCCGCCACGGCCTGCGCCTGATCGATCTCGTGCAGGTCGGTGACGATCGGCACGTCGAACCGGGCCTTCACCTTGGCCAGGATCGCCAGCCCCTTCTCCAGGCCGGGGCCTCGATAGCTGTGGATCGAGGATCGATTGGCCTTGTCGAAGCTGGCCTTGAACACATAGGGCAGGCCCAATTCCGCGCAGACGCCCTTCAGATGGGCCGCGATCTCCAGCGCCAGACCCTCGTCCTCCAGCACGTTCATGCCGGCCATGACCATCAGCGGCTGGCCATCGCCGATGGCCATATTCCAGCGGTCCAGGGTCAAGACGGCCATGCGGGGTCCTTAAGCGTTCGAGCGTTCGCGGGTAAGTGGCGCGCGCGGCGGGCCTTCACAAGTCTGAAATCCCGGGCTACCCGCGTCCACGCCACATGTTACGTCGTATCGTTAGGGCATCCGCCGGCTGTCGCCCGCGAAACCAGTGGTGATATGTTTTGTCCGTTAGCGTTCGGGGGGATGCGAGGATGAGTTTGGCCCAGACCGAGTCGCTGGCGGCGGTCGCCGGGGATCGGCGAGCCTTCCGCAGCTTACCGGCCCTCAAGGGCGCGCCCGCGGTGTTCCGCGCCGCTGTGCGGCTGATCGCCCGCAACTGGGCGATCGGGTCGATGACCTTCATCATGCCGTCCGGCCAGGAGCTGCACATCGCCGGCAGCGAACCCGGCCCCGACGCCCGGCTGACCATCCACGACTTCCGCTTCATCCGCCGCGCGCTCGCGGCCGGGGATATCGGCTTTGCCGAAGCCTATATGGCCGGCGAGTTCGACACCCCGGACCTGCCGGACCTGCTCTACGTCTTCGCCGCCAACTGGGACCGCCAGCACCATGTCACCATGGGCAACCCGCTGGCCTGGACCATCAACCGCATCCGCCACGCGCTGCGGCCCAACAGCAAGCAGGGTTCGAAGAAGAACATCCACGCCCACTACGACCTGGGGAACGCCTTCTACGACAAGTGGCTGGACCGGACGATGACCTATTCGTCGGCCAGGTTCGACAACCCAGGCCAGCCCCTGAGCGAGGCCCAGACCGCCAAGTACAGGGCGCTCGCCCGGAACATGGGCCTGCAATCCGGCCAGACGGTCCTGGAGATCGGCTGCGGCTGGGGCGGGTTCGCCGAATTCGCCGCCCGGGAGGTGGGCGCGAAGGTCACCGGCATCACCATCTCCGAGGAGCAGTACGCCTTTGCCAAACAACGCATCTTCGCGGCGGGCCTGAGCGAACGCGCCGACATCAGGCTGATCGACTACCGCGACGTCGACGGCCGCTTCGATCGCGTCGCCTCGATCGAGATGTTCGAGGCGGTGGGAGAACGCTACTGGCCGGCCTACTTCGGCAAGATCCACGAGGCGCTGGCGCCCGGCGGCCGCGCCGGCCTGCAGATCATCACGATCAAGGACCAGTATTTCGACGAGTACCGCAGCCGCGCGGATTTCATCCAGAAGTACGTCTTCCCGGGCGGCATGCTGCCCTCGGAAGAGCGGCTGAAGAAGGTGACCGACAAGGCCGGGTTCATCTGGACCGGAATCGACCGCTTCGGCCACGACTACGCCGACACGCTCGCGCAGTGGCACAAGAGCTTCGACGCGGCCTGGAATGATATCCGCCCGCTCGGTTTCGACGAGCGGTTCCGCAAGCTGTGGAAGTTCTATCTCAGCTACTGCGAGGCCGGCTTCCGCACCGAGCGCACCAGCGTCGTGCAGCTTTCGCTCGCGAAAGCCTAGCTTCCGCCTCTTCTGCTGGGCGGCGCCTGCGCTTAAGTAGCGGCGATGAACATAGCCTCCGCCAACGTCGCGCCCGCCAAGGTGGCGTCCAACGTCCTCGACGCCATCGGCGCCACGCCGCTCATCCGGCTCAATCACGCGAGCGCGCTGACCGGTTGCGAGATCCTCGGCAAGGCCGAGTTCATGAACCCCGGGGCCTCGGTCAAGGACCGCGCGGCGCTGTTCATGGTCCGCGACGCCGAGGCCAGGGGCCTGATCCGGCCCGGCGGGCGGATCGTCGAGGGGACGGCCGGCAACACCGGCATCGGCCTGGCCATGGTCGCCAAGGCCTTGGGCTATCGCTGCACCATCGTCATCCCCAACAACCAGAGCCAGGAAAAGAAGGACGCCATCCGCCTCTATGGCGCCGAACTGGTGGAGGTCGATCCGGTCCCCTATGCCAACGAAATGAATTATGTGAAGGTCTCCCATCGCTTGGCGGAGAAACTTAACGCTGAGGAGCCGGCCGGCGCGCTCTGGGCCAACCAGTTCGACAACGTCGCCAACCGCGAGGCGCACGCGCAGACCACCGGACCCGAGATCTGGGAGCAGACCGGCGGCAAGGTCGACGGCTTCATCTGCGCCATCGGTTCGGGCGGCACCCTGGCCGGCGTCGCCCAGGCGCTGCGCGTCCGCAACCCCGCCGTCGCCATCGGCCTGGCCGACCCCGACGGCTCGGCGCTCTACAGCTACTACACGACCGGCGAACTGAAGGCGGAAGGAACGTCGCTCACCGAGGGCATCGGCCAGGGCCGCATCACCGCCAACTTCGCCGACCTCAAGCTCGACCACGCCTACCGAATCCCCGACAGCGAACTCTTGCCCGTGCTCTACGAACTCCTGGAGCACGAGGGGCTGCTGATGGGCGGCTCGACCGGGATCAATGTCGCCGGCGCCATCCGCATGGCGCGCGACCTCGGCCCCGGCAAGACCATCGTCACCATGCTCTGCGACGGCGGCCAGCGGTACCAGTCCAAGGTCTTCAACCCCGAGTTCCTGCGGGCCCGCGGCCTGCCGACGCCGCCGTGGATGTGATGAGCGATCCCCTCGTCTCCACCGGATGGCTGGCCGAGCGCCTCGGCTCCAACGAGATCGCCATCGTCGATGCGACCTGGTTCATGCCCGGCGACGGCAAGCTCGGCCGCGACGCCTATGCCGCCAGTCACATCCCGGGCGCGGTCTTCTTCGACATCGACAACATCGCCGACCACGCCACCGACCTGCCGCACATGCTGCCGGCGCCGGACGCCTTTGCTCAGGCCGCAGGCGCGCTTGGCCTGCGCCGCGACCTCATCACTGTCGTCTACGATGGCCAGGGGATCTTCTCCGCCCCGCGGGTCTGGTGGACGCTGCGGATCATGGGCTTTCCGGAGGTCTTCGTGCTGGACGGCGGCCTGCCGAAGTGGCGCGCCGAGGGCCGGCCGCTCGAAACCGCCCTGCCCCATCCCGCGCCGACCACCCTCGAACCGGCCTTCGACCCGAGTCTCGTCCGCGACCTTGAAGGCATGCGCGCCACGCTGGCCGCCCACGACGCCCAGGTGATCGACGCCCGCGCCGGTCCCCGGTTCCGTGGCGAGGTTCCCGAGCCCCGCGCGGGCCTCCGCAGCGGCCACATGCCTGGAGCCCTCAACCTCGCCTGGAACGGTCTGCTCAACCCCGACGGCACCATGAAGGCAGCCTCCCACCTCCGCGCCGCCTTCCAGGCCTCCGGGACCGATCTCGACGGCCCCATCGTCACGACCTGCGGGTCCGGCGTCAGCGCCTCGGTGCTGGCGCTGGCTCTGGCGCGGCTGGGGCGCGAGGACGTGGCGGTCTACGACGGCTCCTGGACCGAGTGGGCCGGGCGCGCCGATACGCCCATCGTCACCGGGCCTTAGCCCTATCTGAAAGGCGGCGCGTAGAGCAGGCCCGGCTTAGGCGCGTTCCACAGTGCGTTCAGCCCGCGGTCCAGCTTCAGTGACGAACTCGAACCCACGTCGCGCTGGAAGATCTCATCATAGGCGCCGACCTGACGGATCACCTGGTAGGCCCAATCCTTGTTGAGGTTGAGGAGCGCTCCATAGCTGCCCTCCGCGCCCAGCAGCCGGCGCACCTCCGGATTTTGCGAATTTCGCCGGGCCTCGTCGACGTTCCTGGAATTGAGCTTCAGCTCCTCGCCCAGTATCGCCGCATAGACCGTCCAGCGGACGATGTCGGCCCAGACCGGGTCGTTCTGCCGGACCACCGGGCCCAGCGGCTCCTTGGAGATCACGTCGGGCAGGATCACGTGCGAGCCCGGATTGGCGAGCACCGAGCGCGAGCCGGCCAGGGCCGAGATGTCGGCGGTGAAGGCGTCGCAGCCGCCGTTCTCATAGAGCTTGCGCGCCTCGGCCTCCGAGGCGACCACCACCGGCTTGTAGGCGATGCCCTTGCCGCGGAAGAAGTCGGCGAGATTGCCCTCGCTGGCGGTGCCCGCCTGGACGCAGATTCGTGCGCCCGACAGCTCCTGGGCGCTGGCCAGGCCGAGCGCCTTGGGCGCCAGGAACCCCTGCCCGTCGAAATAGGTGGTGGCGGCGAAGTCGAGGCCCAGCCCGGTGTCGCGCGAAAACGACCAGGAGGTGTTGCGGGACAGCAGGTCGATCTCGCCCTTCTGCAGGGCGCTGAAGCGGTCCTGGGCGCTGATCGCGCTGAAGCGCACCTTGTCGGCGTCGCCCAGCACCGCGGCCGCCACCGCCCGGCAGATGTCGACATCGAAGCCGCGCCACTGGCCGCGAAAATCCGGATAGGCGAAGCCCGGCAGGCCGGGGTTCACGCCGCAGGCGACGTAGCCGCGCTTGCGCACCGCGGTCAGCACCTTGCTGGGGGTGGCCTTGTAGTGGGTCGCGGGGCTCGTGGCGTCCTTGACGCTGGGGACAGGCGTGGGCACGGGCTTCGAGCCGCCGTCGCAGGCGCTCAGGCTCAGGATCGCGAGCATCGCTGCGGCCAGCCGCCGGATCATCCCTGCTCCTCGAACGAGCCCAACTTGAAAGAGCGCCACCCGCGGGCTCTAAGTGCGCCACTTTCCGTACTCCGGGCACTCTCGCCCCTTAAGCCCAGGCCCCGCAACCCGTATGCCCACCAAGTCCACGCGTACCGACACCCGCCTGATCCGCGCCGGCCATGGCGCCGGGCGCGCGGCCAAGACGGTCGGACCCGCCGTGCAGAAAGGCTCCACGGTCCTGTTGCCGGATGCGGCCAGCCTCTATCCGACCGACGACCGGCTGACCTATGGCCGCCAGGGCCTGTCCGCGCAGTTCGCCCTGCAGGCCGCCCTGGCGGAGTTGGAGAACGCCAAGGCGGTCACCCTCTATCCATCGGGCCTGGCGGCGCTCACCGGCGCCTTGCTCGCCATCCTCAAGGCCGGCGACGAGGTGCTGGTCACCGATGTGATCTACAAGCCTACGCGGCGTTTCTGCGACCACGTCCTGAAGCGCTTCGGGATCTCGGTCCGCTATTTCGATCCGCTGCAAAGCCCGGAGGACCTGGTCGGCGGCGCCTCCGACGCCGTGCGCCTGATCCTGATGGAGTCGCCGGGCTCGCTCAGCTTCGAGATGCAGGACATGACCCGGGTCGCCGAGCTGGCCCGGGCGCGGGGCATCCTGACCGTCGCCGACAACACCTGGGGCGCGGGCTATCTCTACCGGCCCCTGGACCACGGGATCGACATCTCGGTGCAGGCGCTCACCAAGTACGTCGCCGGCCATTCCGATGTCTTCATGGGTTCGGCCGCGGTGAACAGCGCCAAGCTCGCCCGTGAACTGGACGACGGCATCCACAACCTGGGCTGGGCGGTGGCGGGCGACGAGGCCTATCAGGTGCTGCGCGGCCTGCGCACGCTCCCGACGCGGCTGGCCCGGCACGGCGAGAGCGCCTTGGCGGTCGCCGCCTGGCTGCGCGAACGGCCTGAGGTCGTCGAGGTCTTCCACCCCGCGCTCCCTGGCGCGCGCGGTCACGAGCTTTGGGCGCGCGACTTCACCGGCGCCTGCGGCCTCTTCGGCTTTGCGCTGAAGCCCGCGCCGACGGCGGCGGTGGATGCGTTCCTGGACGAGCTTTCCCTGTTCGGCCTGGGCTTCTCCTGGGGCGGGTTCGAGAGCCTGGCGATCTCCTGCGACGCCCAGCTCAAGGTCCGCAAGTTCCACCCCGACTACGGCGGTCCCCTGATCCGCCTGCACATCGGGCTGGAAGACCCCGCCGACCTGATCGCGAACCTGCAAGCCGGCCTCGCGGCCTATGCGGCCAAGGCCGGGTGAGCCTGATGAACGCCGCCGACCTGGATCGCTTCATCGCGCAAGAGCAGCTGCCGGAAAGCTTCCGCCGCACCGCCGAGCTGGTTTGCGAGCCGCTGGCGGCGCGGGCGCAGCGCCGCCGGATCGACCGCAAGCGGTGCGCGGTCATCGGCCTTTGCGGCGCGCAGGGCTCGGGCAAGACGACCGTGGCCAGGTTCACCGCTCAGCTGCTCGCCGATCGCGGCCTAAAGGCCGTGGCGCTGTCGCTGGACGACTTCTACCTGACCCACGAAGCCCGCCAACGGCTGGCGAAGGAGGTGCATCCGCTGTTGGCCACCCGGGGTCCGCCGGGCACACATGACGTCGGCATGGCCGGCGCGGCGATGGATGCCCTGCGCACGCGCGGCAAGGCTGCGCTGCCCCGCTTCGACAAGGCGAGCGACACCCGCAGCCCCCGCAACACCTGGCAGACCGTCGCCTCGCCGGTGGACGTGATCCTCCTGGAGGGCTGGTGCGTCGGCGCGGTCAGCCAGGGTGAGGCGGCGCTGGCCACGCCGGTCAACGACCTGGAGCGCGACGAGGACCCCAAGGGGATCTGGCGCCACTACGTCAACGACCAGCTCGACGGGCCCTACAAGGCGCTGTTCGCCCGCCTGCACGACCTGGTGTTGCTGGAGGCTCCGAGCTTCGACGTGGTGGCCGGCTGGCGCGCCGAGCAGGAGGCCAAGCTTCGGGCCAAGGGCGGCGGCATGGACGACGCCCAGATCGCCCGTTTCGTGGCCTATTACGAACGCCTGACCCGCTGGATCCTGGCCGAAATGCCGGGCCGCGCCGACTGGGTTGTAACACTCGACACAGAGCGAAATCCCTATGCCTGATTGTCGAGCTATTTCCGGCGCAGGAGGAATGGGATGAAAGCAGCCTTGCTCGCCGCCGCGATCGCCCTACTGGCCGGCGCCGCCGCGGCCCAGACGCCGGCGCCCCCGCCGACGCAGATTCCCGGCGCCGAGGCGCCCTCGGCGCACGTCGCGGCCGCCAGACCGAAGGCCGGCGGCGAGACGGTGAGCGGCGTCACGGTCATGCCCTTGCCCACGAAAGCCTGCGCGGCGCGAGACAAGGACTGTATCGCCATGGTGGTGGCGGAGCTGAAGCAGCGCTTTCCGGAGGAACTGAAGCGGTTCTGCTTCGAGGAGCACACCAAGCAGGCCCGGACCCAGTTCGTGAACGACCAGCTGCTCGACTCCCTCAACAGCAACAATCCGCCGCCGCCGACGTCCTTCCAAGTCAGCCCGGTGATCAAGACCGCCTGCGCCACGGACAAGAAGTAGGCCGGGGATCCGGCCCCGTCATAGCCGCGGCCTGGGACCGGAATGGCGCGCCCTGCAGGACTCGAACCTGCAACCGCTCGCTTAGAAGGCGAGTGCTCTATCCGGTTGAGCTAAGGGCGCTGAGCTTCAGCGTCAGTGCGTCCACGGGACCTTGCGGCCGAACGCGAAGTTGTCGGCATAGGCCTTGATGATCCGTTTCGCGGGCTTGGGGTCGATCAGCTGGAAGGCGATGCCGTGCTGGTCGGCATAGCGGACCGCCTCTTCCTTGGTCTCGAAGGAAAGCCGCACCTGGCCCTCGGTGTCCGCCGTCTGGGTCCAGCCCATCAACGGATCCTGCCGTCTGGCGTCCTTCGGCTCGAACTCCAGCACCCAGGCGGCCGATTTGGCCTTGCCGGACTGCATGGCGGTCTTGGACGGACGGAAGATGCGCGCGAGCATGGACTTGGGACCTCAATATCTTTGGCCGACGCTGGTCGGGGCGAGAGGATTTGAACCTCCGACCCTCTGCTCCCAAAGCAGATGCGCTACCAGGCTGCGCTACACCCCGAGGGCGCCGGCGGGCATGCGATATAAGCGTTTTCCACTTTGGGCAACGAAAGCCGCCGACTTAGGTTGGCCATCATGGGAGGCTTTGGGCCATGCTGACGCTCTATTACGCGCCCGGCGCCAGCTCGATGGCGCCCCACATCGCCCTCTTCGAGGTCGGCGCGGCCTTCGAGGGCCGGCCCCTGTCCTTCAAGCGCAACGAGAACAAGACGCCTGCGTATCTGGCGATCAATCCGCTCGGCCAGGCGCCGACCCTGGTGATCGACGGCCGCCCGCTGACCGAGGTGGCCGGCATCCTGTTCTATCTCGCCAAGGCCTACCCGCAGGCCCGGCTGCTGCCCGACGACGCCGAGGGCCAGGCGCGCGTGGTCTCCTGGATGTCCTACATCGCCGCCACCGTGCATCCGGCCCGCCGCCAGGGGCTGGACCACGCCCGCAAGGTCTACGCCCAGGCCGACGCCCGGCTGGGGGCCAGGGACTGGGCCGTCGGAGATGCCTATTCCATCGCCGACATCCACCTGTTCCGGCTGTTCTGGCGATTCATGGGCTCGCTGAACCCGCCGGCCGAGGAGTTCCCCAACCTGATGCGCCTGCACGACGCGATGCTGCAGCGACCCGCCGTCCAGCGGACCCTGGAGGCCGAGGCCGCCGCCGGCTATGAACTGCCCTAGCGGACCGGCTCGCCCATCAGCTTGAAGATTCCCGAGCAGCGAACCACGTCGTGCCCGCCGACATAGGCGCGGCCCTCGGCGAAGGCGACGTCGCGGGTGGCGCGGGTCAGCCTGGCCTCGCCCATCACCCAGTCGCCGACCCGGGCCATGTGCAGGAAGTCTATGGAGAGGTGGATGGTGACGGCCCGCTGCTGGGTTCCGCGCCAGACCGCGCCGGCCAGCACGCCATCCATGAAGGCCGACAGCATGCCCCCGTGCACCAGGCCGACGCCGTTGGCATGGCGCTTCTGGGCATAGAAGCACTGCTCCATCAGCGGCCCGTCGCCCGCCCGATGCAGATAAGGCCCGTTCAGGGTCGAAAACCCGCCACGCCCGGTCGACGGCTCATAGCCTTCCGGCGGCGCGGGCGTGGGCGCGTCTTCCGCGCTCAACGGGCGATCCCCTTGGCCGGCAGCAGGCGAACCTCATAGAGGTGCGGCCAGTCCTTGCCGGTGACGAACAGCCGGTCGTGCTCGGCGTCATAGGCGATGCCATTGGGCACGGCGTCCGGATTGCCGGTCCCGTTGCTCTCCGGCAGGGCCGAGAGGTCGATCCAGGCCTTCACCTTGCCGGTCTTCGGATCGATCCGCGCGATCAGCCTGGTCTGCCAGATGTTGGCCAGGATCTCGCCCTTCACCCACTCCAGCTCGTTGAGATTGGCGACCGGGCGGCCGTCGGCGGTGACCTCAAGCTGGCGCACCTCCTTGAAGCTCACCGGATCGCGGAAGCGCAGCACCGGGGTGCCGTCGCTCATGATCAGGTGGGTCCCGTCCTGCGTCAGCGCCCAGCCCTCGCCCGTGTAATGGAAGGTCTTCCTGGGCTTCAGCGTCTTCAGGTCCCAGCGAAAGCCCGTCTTGTCCTGCCAGGTCAGGCTGACGATCTCCGAGCCCCAGTTGACGATGCCTTCGCCAAACAGGTTGGGCGCGATCGTCTGGGATTGCAGCACCGCGCCGTCCTGCAGCCGCACGCGGCGCACGTTCGACTGGCCCGGGATGCCGGTGCTCTCGTAGAGGTCGCCGTGCAGGTAGAAGAGGCCCTCAGTGAAGGCGCCCGGATCGTGCGGATAGACGTGTACGATCGCGACCCCGCCAACCGGGATCGCGGCAGCAACCGGCAAGGCCGCGCAGGCCAGCAACACGCCGAGGCCCAGTCTTCCAAGGATCGATAGCAAGCCGCACTCCCGAGGCTGGGCGATGGCTTTCCTTTAGGAGCAGCGGTTCGTGCGGCGCAAGGCCGTCAGTCGAGTTCGGGGATCTCAATCTCGGCGACCACCAGCCCCTTGGGGCCCTCGGCGAAGCGGACCATCACCACCTCGCCCGGCTGCAGGTCTTCCATCCCTGAGCGGCGCAGGGTCTCGATGTGGACGAAGATGTCGCCCGGCTCCCCGTCCCGCACCACGAAGCCGTAGCCCTTGGTGCGGTTGAACCACTTCACCGTCGCCCGCTCCAGCGGACCGGTCGCCGGCGGCGCGCGCCGGGGCGCCGGGCGGCCGGCGTATTCGCCGCGCAGGAAGGCTTCCCGGTCGCCGCGGAAGGCGGTGTCGCGCGGACGCCGCTCGGCCGGCGGCGGCGCGGCGCTCTCGTCCAGCTCCACGACCTCTGCCACCTGCCAGCCCTTCGGCCGGCGGACCACGTCGCAGGTAATGATCGAGCCTTCCAATGCGTGTTCGCGCCCGGAACTGCGCAAACTGGTCACATGCAGCAAGACGTCTTTGAGATCGGTCTGGCTCGGATCGTCCGGGACGATGAATCCATAGCCCTTGCCGGCGTCGAACCACTTGACCCGACCGCTAATGCGCACGGCCTCGCCCTGCGCATCCACTTGCTCCAATTCGTAACCAGCCATATGCCCCTCGGCCCGTTACTCCCCGATCCCGACAATCGGACTGAGCCAACTATAACACTGTTCTGGTAACTATGTGGCCGTCAACGCTGAAAATGCACGCGTGAGGGGAATTGAGGGGGCCTGGCCCGGCTCGGGGCGAATTCGCTGGCAGTCCCTAGGGGAGTCGAACCCCTCTCTCCAGGTTGAAAACCTGGCGTCCTAACCGATAGACGAAGGGACCGCGTAAGCGCGAAGGGCGGCTCTATATCCGCCTTCCCCCAGCGGTGCAAGAAGCCGTGGAGAGGGGTTTTGAGCGGCCCCTAAATCCTGCGGGGATCGGCGACGTCCTCGATCTCCAATTCCACCCCCTGGCGGCCCTGCCAATCGTCCGGCTTCAGCTTGCCGGCCACGTGGATCGCGCCGCCTTCAGTCATCAACCTGGCGCCGGTCTCCGAGCCTTCCACCCGCCAGGCCACCGCCTTCAGCCGCCCGCCCGAGCCGTCGGTGAGCGTCACGCGCACATGGCCGCCGCGCAGCGCCATCGGCCGCTCGACGCGCACGTCGGCCAGCGCGAAGCTGGGCTCGACATTGCCCGGTCCGAAGGGCGCCATGCGCTGGAAATCCTGCCACAGCGCCCGGTCGCACCCGCGCGTCGCGACGAGTGCGTCGATCTCCAGCGCGTCCTCCGCCGCGGCGATCTCCGTCTCCGCCGCCAGGCGTTCGCAGAGGAAGGCGCGCAGTTCGGGAATCGTGTCCGGCCGCACCGACAGGCCCGCCGCCATGGCGTGCCCGCCGCCCGCCAGCAGCAGGCCCTCGTCATAGGCCGCCTGGACGGCTCGTCCCAGGTTCACGCCGGGCTGCGACCGGCCGGAGCCCTTGCCGACGTTGGCCGCCCGGTCGACGCCGACGACGATCACCGGCTTGCGGTACTTCTCGCGCAGGCGCCCGGCGACGATGCCGATGACGCCGGCGTGCCAGTCGTCCTGCGCCACCAGCAGCATGGGGGCGTCCGGCGCGTTGCTCTCGCGCTCGATATGGGCGATGGCGGCCTCGGTGACCTCGCGCTCGACCTCCTTGCGGGACGCGTTCAGCCCGTCCAACTCCTCGGCCAGCGCGCCCGCCTCCTCGGCGTCATCGGTGGAGAGCAGCCGCGCGCCGAGGTCGGCGCGCCCGATCCTTCCGCCCGCGTTGATCCGCGGCCCCAGGATGAAGCCCACATGGAAGACCGACGACGGGCCCTGACTTTTCGCGACCTCCATCAGCGCCTTCAGGCCCGGATTGCGCCAGGCCGACATCACCTTCAGCCCCTGCGCCGCCAGTGCCCGGTTGAAGCCGCGCAGTTCGGTGACGTCGCAAATGGCCCCCATGGCGGCCAGATCGAGCCATTGGCGCAGGTCGGGCTCGGCCCGGCCGCCGAACAGCCCCCGCCTGCGCGCCTCGCGGTTCAGCGCGGCCAGCAGGACGAAGGTGACGCCGGCCGCCGCCAGATGCCCCTGCCCCGACGCGTCGTCCGGGCGGTTGGGGTTCACCAGGGCGGCTACGTGGGGGATTTCCTTGTCGCGCATCAGGTGGTGGTCGATGACCACGACCTCCAGGCCGATCTCGACGGCGCAGGCCAGCGCATCGTGCGCCGCGGCCCCGCAGTCGACGGTGATCACCAGCTCCGCGCCCTCGTCCTTCAGCCGCCGAAACGCCGCCGGCGATGGGCCATAGCCCTCCAGGATACGGTCCGGCACATAGATCGGCAGATCGTGGCCCAACGCCCGGAACCAGCGCACCAGCTGGGCGGCGGACGAGGCGCCGTCGACATCGTAGTCGGCGAACACCACCAGTGGTCGCTTGCGCTCCAACGCGTCCACCAGGATCGCGGCGGCGCGGTCCATGTCGGTGAAGCTCGACGGATCGGGAAACAGCGCCTTCAGCGTCGGGTTCAGATAGGTCTCGGCGGCCTCGGCGGTGACGCCCCGCGCCGCCAGGGCGCGCGCCAGCGGCTCGGAGAGGCCGTGGCTCAGCTGATGGCGGCGCACCAGCTCCGCATCGGCCGCCCGCTCACGCCAGAGCCGCCCGGAGAGCGAGCGGGTGACGCCCAGATAGCCCAGAGGTGCGCTTCCGTCCGGCAATCGCCGCTCCCGTTTCCCCGCCAGCCCACTATCGGTCCGCGACCGACGAGTCGCCAGCGGCGAGGCGGACTTACGCACAGGCTTGCGTCAAAATCGGACGGAGCCATGGTGCGCGACCGAGCCGCGCCCATATAGCGGGTGTCCCGGGAGACTTCAGATGACCGATATCGCTGAGGCCGGCGCCTACGCGCTTGGCGACCGCACCGTCCGCCGCATGGGCTATGGCGCGATGCAGTTGGCCGGCCCGGGCGTGTTCGGCCCGCCCAAGGACCATGCCGAGGCGCTGGCGGTGCTGCGAGAGGCCGTCGCCCAGGGCGTCAATCACATCGACACCAGCGACTTCTATGGCCCCCGCGTCACCAACCAGATCATCCGCGAGGCGCTGCACCCCTATCCGAAGGAGCTGGTGATCGTCACCAAGCTCGGCGCGGTGCGCGGCGCCGACGCCTCGTGGAACCCGGCGCTTTCGCCGGCGGACCTGACCCAGGGCCTGCACGACAACCTGCGCAATCTGGGCGTCGAGGCCATGGAGGTCGTCAACCTGCGGGTCGGCGGCATCCATGGACCGGTGGAGGCTTCGCTGGAGCCGCAGTTCACCGCCCTGGCTGAACTGCAGCAAAAGGGCCTGATCCGCCACCTGGGCCTGAGCAACGTGACCTCGGCCCAGGTTGCGGAATGCCGCGCCATCGCCCCGGTGGTCTGCGTGCAGAACTTGTACAACGTGGCCCAGCGCGGCGACGACGCCCTGATCGACGAGCTCGCGGGCCTCGGCATCGCCTATGTGCCCTTCTTCCCCTTGGGCGGCTTCTTCCCGTTGCAGGCCGAGACCCTGTCGCAGGTGGCCACCGACCTGGGCGCCACGCCGCTGCAGGTCGCGCTCGCCTGGCTGTTGCAGCGGTCGCCGAACATACTGCTGATCCCCGGCACCTCCTCCCGCGCGCACCTGGCCGAGAACCTCGCCGCCGCGGCGCTCAAGCTGCCGGCGGACGCGCTCGCCAAGCTGGAAACCCTCGGAGCTTCCTAGGGACGGGCCGGCCAGCTTGACAGCAGCGCTGGCGTCCGTTGCGCTCAGCGCCGATGCCGCGGTACCGCACCACCATCGCCAAGGACGCTCAGGGCCGCGTCTACCTGCCCGTGCCCTTCGATCCGGACGCGCAGTGGGGCGCGAAACCGCGCCATCATGTGCGCGGCGTTATCGGACCCGCCAAGTTCCGCGGGCCGTTGGCTGAGTTCGACGGCGGCTGGGGCCTGCCGCTGGGCCCGGCCTGGCGACGCGACTGCGAGGTCCGCATCGGCGACGCGGTCGAGGTGCTGATGGACGCCGAGGGGCCACAGGCGGAGAGCCTGGCGCCGGACGTCGCCGCCGCTCTGGCCGCCGACCCCCAGGCCGCCGCCTTCTTCCACGGCCTCGCCACCTTCTACCGCAAGGGCTACCTGCGCTGGATCGACGCCACCAAGCGCCGCCCGGACGTCCGCACCGCGCGGATCGCCGAAATGATTGAGCTCCTGAAGGCCGGGCGGAAAACGCGCCCCGCGCCGAAGACCTAGGCCCGACGCCCGCGCCTACTTGCCGTGATAGGCGGCCAGTTCGTCGTGTGCGATCTGCTGCAGGGCGGTCGCCTGGGGCGGTGAGATGCCCAGTTCCTGCGCCGCGGTCTCGCGGGCGCCGAGCGACGCCGGATCCTTGCCGGTCAGCCGCCCGAAGACGATCAGCGCCTCGAGATAATAACCGTAGGCGCTGGCGTGATAGCTGTCCCACGCCCACAGATTGACCTTGCCGGCCGAGATCCCGTCATAGGGATTGGGGTCGGCGAAGCCCACCGCGATCGCCCGGTTCCAGGCGTCCCCCACCGGCGCCACGCCGCGCACGTAGGGCGAAGCCGCCGCGGCCGCGTCATAGGCCTTGCGGATGTCGCGCCCCATCGCCTCGATCGGCTGGCCATGCCAGTGGCCGGCCTCCGGATAGGTCTGGTCGGCGCGCGACCAGGTGGCCGTGATCAGGATGTCGACCTTCGGATTGCGCGCGTGCAGCACCTTGGCCATCTGGCCCACGGTGTCGACCAGCAGGGCCGGATCGCCCGGCTTGGCGGCGTCGAGGGTGCTGAGGCCGTGCATCACCACGTGGTCCCAGGCCTTGTCGAGCAATGGCAGCTTCTGCTTGAGGTGAAAATCGAGGCCCTGGCCGGGCGCGGTTTCCAGGCTGACCACGTAATCGAGACCCGCCTCGTTGGCGAACAGCTTGAACAGCGCCGGGACGCCGCCGACCCCGCCGCCGTTCAGGTCGGTGACGCTGCCGCTGCGGTACTTCCAGACCGGCGAATTGGCGCCGTAGGTGAAGCTGTTGCCGATGAAGAGCACTGTCTCGGCCGCCCGCGCCAGGCTGGCGCTCATCGTCAGGGCGAGCGCCGTCAGCGCCGCGAGCGCCCACCGCAATCCTGCTTTCACGCCAGTCATGCCTATTCCCCCGACTCTGGCCGCCTAGACCGGCCGTTTCATCCGCACTTCGCGCGCCGTCCGCGTCGCCGAGTTGAGAACCAGCGTGTGGGTGTGGACGAAGCCGCCCTCCAGCTTCACCCCGTCCAGCAGGGCGCCGTTGGTCACTCCGGTCGCCGCGAAGATGGCATCGGCGCGGACCATCTCGTGCAGGTCGTATTTGCGGTCGAGATCGGTGATGCCCACGCGGGCCGCCCGCGCGCGCTCGTCGGCGTTGCGGAACACCAGGCGGCCCTGGAACTGGCCGCCGACGCACTTCAGCGCCGCGCAGGCCAGCACGCCTTCCGGCGCGCCGCCCTGGCCGACATAGAGGTCGACGCCGGTGGAAGGATCGGCGGTGTTCATCACGCCCGCCACATCGCCATCGGTGATCAGATAAATGCGGCAGCCGACGGAACGCAGGCTGGCGATGATCTCGGCATGGCGCGGCCGGTCGAGCACGCAGACCGTCAGCTCCTCGGGTGGCACGCCCTTGGCCTTGGCCAGCGCCTTGACGTTATCGGCCGGCGACTTGTCCAGGTCGATCACGCCCGCCGGATAGCCCGGCCCGCAGGCGATCTTGTCCATATAGGTGTCGGGCGCGTTCAGCATGGTGCCCTTTGGCGCCCAGGCCATCACCGCCAGCGCATTGGCCATGGCCTTGGCGGTCAGCGTCGTGCCTTCCAGCGGATCGAGCGCGATGTCGATCTTGTGCTTGCCGGAGGGCTTGCCGACCTTTTCGCCGATGTAGAGCATCGGCGCCTCGTCGCGCTCGCCCTCGCCGATGACGATCTCGCCGTCGATCTCCAGGTCGTTCAGCGCCGTGCGCATGGCGTCGACGGCGGCCTGGTCGGCGGCCTTCTCGTCGCCGCGGCCAACCATCTGCCAGGCGGCGATGGCGGCGATCTCGGTGACGCGGACCGCGTCCAGCACCAGGCTGCGGTCGAGGACTTCGGAACTCATCTTCTCAGCGTCTCCGGATATTTCTTCTTAGATGGCGTCTTCTAGATTCTGGCGATGCGTAGCAGGCGCGGACGGTCCAGCACAGCCGGGAGACCCGCGATACGCTCGATCGCGGCCTTCAGCACGGATTCAGCCACCGCATGGGTGGTCAGAACGATGGGCACGCCGCCCTTGAGGGAGTCGGGGGCGTTTTCCACCGGCTTCTGCAGAAAGCTCTCGATGGAAACGCCGGCCTCGGCGAGGGTCTCGGAGACCGCGGCGATCACGCCGGGCTCGTCCTTCACCGACAGCCGCAGATAGGCGCGGCCGATGCTCTTCGACGGATCGACCGGCGTGAACGGTGAGAGCTTCTCCGCCGGGGCCTGGAAGACGGGCCTCACCGCGCCCGCCATCACGTCGGCGATGTCGGCGGCGACGGCGGCGGCCGTGGGGCCGGAGCCCGCGCCCGGTCCCTGAACGAAGATGCGTCCGGTCCGCACGCCCTCGATGAAGAGCGCGTTCAGCGCCCCGCCGGCCTGGGCCAGCGGATGGGCCAGCGGCGCCAGCGACGGATGCACCCGCACCAGCACGCCATCCGGCGAGCGGTCGGCGGACGCCACCAGCTTGATGCGGTAGCCGAGATCGCGGCAGAGCTGGATGTCCAGCAGTTCGACGCCGGCGATGCCCTCGATCTCGGCGGCGGCGTAGTTGGGGGCGCAGCCGAAGGCCAGCGCCGCCAGGATCGAGATCTTGTGAGCCGCGTCGAACCCGCCCACGTCCATGGTCGGATCGGCCTCGGCGTAGCCCAGCCGCTGGGCCTCGGCCAACACGTCGGCGAAGGAGCGGCCGGTCGCCTCCATCTCGGTCAGGATGTAGTTGCAGGTGCCGTTGAGGATGCCGGCGATCGAGCGGATCTCGTCGCCCACCAGCGCCTCGCGGACCATCTTCACCGCCGGGACGCCGCCCATCACCGCCGCCTCGAACAGCAGCGGCACGCCCTGCCTCTCGGCGAGCACGGCAAGCTCGGCCCCGTGTTCGGCGATCAGCGCCTTGTTGGCGGTCACGACCGGCTTGCCGGCCTTCAGCGCCGCCTCCACCGCAGCCTTGGCCGGGCCGTCGGAGCCGCCGATGAGTTCGACGAAGATGTCGGTCTCCGGCGAGGTCGCCAGCGCCACCGGATCGTCGAACCAGGGCAGTTTGGCGATATCGAAAGGCCGGGGCCGCGAGCGCGAACGGGCCGAAACGCCGGTGATGACCGCCTTGCCGCCCGCCGGCGCGAATCCCGGGTGCTCGGCCAGAAAGGTCAGCAGGCCCGCGCCGACAGTCCCCAGACCGGCGACCCCGACCCGCCAGGTTTTCGGCTGAGCCATCCTACTGCGCCGCCAGGGTGTTGTGGGCGCGCGCCAGGATCTCGTCGGACTGGCTGAGGAACTTCTTCACGTTGCGCGCCGCCTGACGGATGCGGTGCTCGTTTTCGACCAGGCCCACGCGCACGAAACCCTCGCCGTATTCGCCAAAGCCCACGCCTGGCGCCACGGCGACGCCCGCCTCCTCGATCAGGAGCTTGGAGAACAGCAGGCTGCCGGCCTCCTTGAACTGTTCCGGCACCGGCGCCCAGGCGAACATCGAGGCGGCCGGGGACGGGATTTCCCAGCCGGCCCGCTTCATGGTCTCCACCAGCACGTCGCGGCGGGACTTGTAGATCGCCCGGATCTCGTCGACGCAGTCCTGCGGCCCGTTCAGCGCGGTCGCCGCCGCCACCTGGATCGGGGTGTAGGCGCCGTAGTCGAGGTAGGACTTCACCCGCGCCAGCGCCGCGCAGATCCGTTCGTTCCCCACCACCATACCGACGCGCCAGCCGGCCATGGCGTAGGTCTTCGACAGCGAATTGACCTCGACGGCGATGTCCTTGGCGCCCTCGACCTGCAGCACCGAGGGCGGTGGGTTGTCGTCGAAATAGATCTCCGAATAGGCGATGTCGCTGATCACCAGCATGTCGTGCTTCTTGGCCAGCGCGATGACGTCCTTGTAGAAGTCCAGGTCGACGCACTGGGCCGTCGGGTTCGACGGATAGCTCAGGATCAGGACGGTCGGCGGCGGCGCGGAGTGCTTCACCGCCCGGCTGACGCCCGCCAGATAGTCCTCCGGCGACAGCGCCGGCACGTGACGGATCACCCCGCCGGCCATGATGAAGCCGTAGGCGTGGATCGGGTACGCCGGGTTCGGGCAGACGATCACGTCGCCCGGCGCGGTCAGGGCCTGGGCGAGGTTGGCGAACCCTTCCTTGGAGCCCAGCGTCGCGATCACCTCGGTGTCGGGGTTCAGCTTCACCCCGAAGCGGCGGTCGTAGTAGCCGGCCATGGCGCGCCTGAGGCCCACGATGCCCTTCGACGCGGAATAGCGGCCCGCCTTGGGGTCGCGGGCGGTCTCGATCAGCTTGTCGACGATGTGCTTGGGCGTCGGCATGTCGGGATTGCCCATGCCGAAGTCGATGATGTCGGTCCCCTGCGCGCGCAGGCGGGCCTTGATGCGGTTCACCTCCTCGAGGACGTAGGGCGGGAGGCGGCGGATGCGATGGAAATCGGGGGTCATTTGAAAGGTCTTGCGCCGCGAGGGCCCAAATGCGGCTTTTCGAAAAGGCGGAGGACGGGTCTTGGTAGTCTCCGGGCGGGAGCCAGCCAAGCCATGGTTCGATGAATTTTCAGCCTCCGCGGGGCGTTATCTCTTCACCGGCGGAGGCGGGGTAGCTCGCGCCTTCTGGTCCTTGGCGAAGGCCTCGGTGTCGCCGGGAACCACCGCCGGCAGCTCGGGGCCGGCGTCGATGCGCGCCTTGGCGACGAAATCGCCGGTGTCGTTGATCGTCCAGGTGCTGTCGGCGGTGGCCGCGATCAGGGTCTGGGCGTCCGCCTCGATCTTCGCCGCGGCCTGGCCGTACTGCTTGTGCGGGCGCACATCGTTGGGAACCTTAGGGAAGGCGGCGAAGGTCGGATAGGCCGCGCCCGGCCGCACGGTCTTGGCCACTTCCGGCGCGATCGGCGACCGCGGATCGACCTGGGCGTCACGGAACGGGTGCACGCAGGCGCTAACGAGGCCGCAAACACCTACGCTCAGCAGGACGCGCGCAGCGGTTCCGCAGCGGAAGGCGTTCACAAAAGGGCTCGACCGGGTCAGCATTTTCCGATCCGGTCTTATGCGATGATCGAGACAGGCGAAAGAGCGCGTGCGCTTTCGCCGCCCGGAGGACCACCCCATGAGCGAGCGAACCTCGCCGGCCAAGGCCGCTAAAGCCGCCAAGGACGGCAAGGCTGTCCCGGGCAAGACGAAGGACAAATCCAAGGCCAAGGCGGTCGCGAAAGCCAAGACCAAGGCGAAGACCGTCAGGGCCGCCGCGCCCTCGCCCGCGCCAGCCCCCGCGCCAGCGTCGGCCCCGGCCGCAGCGGCCTTCTCCGCCGGCGCCATGCCCGGCCTCGACATCCCCGCCATGACCGCCGAACAGCGGGCGGTGGTGGAAAAGCTCTCCATGAACCTCGCCCGCGCGGCGCTCACCGCCCAGGGCGCGATCGCCGAGATGGCGCTGCGGCAGGCCGACCGGCCGGCCGCGCTCTCGCCCGACCCGTTCCACGTGGCCCCGGCGCTGACCGAGGTGATGGGCCGGCTCGCCGCCCAGCCGGACCGGCTGATGCGCGCCCAGGCCGACCTGTTCTCGCGCTATCTCGACCTCTGGCAGAACACCGCGCGGCGGATGGGCGGCGAGACGCCCTTGCCCGTCGCCGAACCGGCCCGCGGCGACAAACGATTCGCCGACCCGGACTGGGCGGAAAACCCGGTCTTCGACGTGATCAAGCAATCCTATCTGCTGACCGCCAACTGGATGAACGGCCTGGTCGCCGAGGTGGACGACGTCGACCCGATGACCAAGCGGCGGGTCGAGTTCTTCATGAAGATGCTCACCGACGCCTTTTCGCCGTCGAACTTCCTGGCCTCCAATCCGGCGGCCTTGCGCGAGGTGATGGCCACCGGCGGCGAGAGCCTGGTGAAGGGCATGGAGAACTTCGCCGCCGACCTCGACCGCGGCGGCGGCCAGCTCTCCATCGCCCAGACCGACTACGAGATGTTCAAGATCGGCGAGAACGTCGCAACCGCGCCCGGCAAGGTCGTGTTCCGCAACGAAATCATTGAGCTGCTGCAATTTTCTCCCACGACGGAGAGCGTCTGCGAGATCCCGCTGGTGATCTTCCCGCCGTGGATCAACAAGTTCTACATCCTCGACCTGCGGCCCGAGAACTCGATGATCCGCTGGTTGTCGGCCCAGGGCATCACCGTCTTTGTGGCCTCGTGGGTGAACCCGACCGCCGAGCTCTCCGACCGCACCTTCGAGGACTACATGCGCGAGGGCATCTATGCCGGAACGCAGGCGGCGATGGACCAGTGCGGGGTCTCACAGGTCAACACCGTCGGCTATTGCATCGGCGGCACCCTGCTCTCCTCGACGCTCGCCCACATGGCGGCCAAGGGCGACGACCGGATCGCATCCGCCACCTTCTTCGCCGCCCAACAGGATTTCGCGGAAGCCGGCGACCTCCTGCTCTTCACCAACGATGACTGGCTCTCGACCCTCGAACAGAAAATGGACGAAGGCGGCGGCGTGCTGTCGGGCCAGACCATGGCCGACACGTTCAATTCGCTGCGCGCCAACGACCTGATCTGGTCGTTCTTCGTGAACAACTACCTGCTCGGCAAGGAGCCCAAGCCCTTCGACCTGCTGTTCTGGAACTCCGACCAGACGCGGATGCCCAAGACGCTCCACATGTACTACCTGCGCAAATTCTACGGCGAAAACGCGCTGGCGAAGGGCGATCTGGTGCTCGACAACGTCAAGCTCGACCTTGGGAAGGTGAAGACGCCGATCTATGTGCAGTCCTCCAAGGAGGACCACATCGCGCCCGCCCGTTCGGTCTACAAGGGCGCCAAGCTGTTTGGCGGGCCGGTGAACTTCACCCTGGCGGGATCGGGGCACATCGCCGGCGTGATCAACGCGCCCGCGGCCCACAAGTACCAGCACTGGACCAACCCCGCGCTCCCCGCCACGCTCGAGCAATGGCAGGCGGGCGCGGCCGAGACACCCGGCTCGTGGTGGCCGCATTGGATCGAGTGGCTGAAGGCCAGGTCCGGCAAGCAGGTCCCGGCCCGCGACCCCGCCAAGGGCAAGCTGAAGCCGCTGGGCGACGCGCCGGGGACCTATGTGAAGGTGCGGAGCTGACCTCCCCTTTGGAGGGAGGGATGTTACGTTACTAAGGTTTAATGCCAGCTACCTTGCACCGCCCAATACCTTGCCATAGGTTCTGGACTTGCAAGGAGGCGCCGACGTGCCGGAAGCCATCGACATTCAGCTGAAGAAAGGGGCGCTCGAGCTTTGCGTGCTCGCCCTCCTCTCGCAGCACGACAGCTACGCCTATGAGATCGCCAGCCAGCTCTCCGACTCGATCGGCATGGGCGAAGGCACGATCTATCCCCTGATGCGCCGCCTGCAGATGGACCGGCTGGTCGAGACCTATCTGGTCGAGAGCCCGACCGGCCCGTCGCGCAAGTATTACCGGCTGACCACGGCCGGAAAGGCGAGCTTCGCCTCGCAGAAATCCGCCTGGAGCGCGTTCTCCGGTGCGGTGGAAACCATTCTTGGAGGGGCGAAATGACCCGGCAGGCGTTCATGGCCCGGTTGATGGAAGGCCTTCGCGGCCTGCCGCCGATGGCCCAGGCCGACATCATCGCGGACTACAACAACCACTTCAACGAAGGCGCCGCCGCCGGCCGCAGCGAGGCCGACGTGGCCGCGGCGCTGGGCGACCCCAGCCGGCTGGCCCGCGAGCTGCGCGCCGAAGCGGGCCTGCGCCGCTGGGAAGCCGAGCGCAGCGCGTCCGCCGGCGCCTCGGCGGTGTTCGCGGTGCTGGGCCTGGGCGCCATCGACATCCTGATCCTGCTGCCGATCCTGATGGGCGTGGGCAGCGCGATCTTCGGCATTGGCGTCGCGGTGCTGGCGGTGTTCTTCGCCGGCGGCGTGGTCTTCGCGGCCGGGCCCTTCATGGGTCTCCCCGGCGGTGTGACCGCGACCATGCTGGCGGGCGTCGGCCTGATGGCCGGCGCGGCCTCCGGCGGCGCGGTGCTGGCCATCGTCACCACGGGCCTGGTCAATGCGCTGGTCTGGTACGGCCGCCTTCACTACCGGCTGCTGACGCCGGCCCTTGAACCGCAAGTCCACGGAGCCCTCTAATGATCCGCGTGCTCGTCATGATCGCCGTGGCCGGCTTCCTGGTCTCGGTCGTCTCGCTGTCCTCGGCCGTCGCGATCGGCGGTCCGGACCTGTTCACCGACGGCGTCTGGAGTCGCTGGTTCGACGGCAACGCACGCTGGGGCTGGAACGACGACTGGGGCGACCGCCACTGGCGCCACGGCCGCGACAGCGGCCCGCAGACCACCCGCGACCTGGCCTGGAGCGGCGGCGACACGCTGGAGGTCGATGTGCCGGCCGACGTCCGCTACACCCAGGCGCCCGGCGCCGGGAAGGTGACCGTCAGCGGCCCGGAACGCGAAGTCGCCGATGTGGAGGTCGAGGACGGCCACATCCGCTTCATGCGCCACGGCCACCACCACTGGGGCGACCTCAGCATCGTGGTCAGCGCCCCGGCCGTCAGCCACTTCGCCATCGATAGCAACGGCAGCCTCGCCATCGAGAACTACAAGCAGGACCGGCTGAGCCTGGACATCTCCGGCAGCGCCAACGTCACCGCCAAGGGCGAGGCCAAGGGCGTGGAACTGGCCATCGCCGGCTCCGGCGCGACCGACCTGACGGACCTCAAGGTCTCCGACGCCGACGTCACGGTGGCCGGCTCCGGCGAAGCGACGCTGGGCCCCACGGGCGTCGCCAATGTCGATATCTCAGGTTCGGGCGATGTCACCCTGCTGAACCATCCGACGAAGCTGGAAAGCAACGTCTCGGGCTCCGGCAGCATCCACCAGAAGGATGGCGTCACCGCCTCCGGCGCGGCGCCGGCGGCGCCCGCTTCGCCTCGGCCGCCAAAACCGCCCAGGCCGCCTAAGCCGGTATGAACTTGAGCGCGACGCCGTTGTTGCAGTAGCGCAGGCCGGTGGGCTTGGGGCCATCGTTGAAGACGTGCCCGTGGTGGCCCAGGCACTGGGCGCAGTGGTACTCGGTGCGCGGCACGCCGATGGCCAGGTCGACCTTCTTCAGAAGCGCGCCCGGGATGTAGGTGTAGAAGCTGGGCCAGCCGGTGCCGCTCTCGAACTTCCAGTCCGACTTGAAGATGGGCAGGCCGCAGCCCAGGCACGCGAAGGTTCCCTTCCGGTGCTCGTTCAGCATCGGGCCGTCGCTGCCCGGCGGCTCGGTGTCCTCGTGGCGCAGCACCTCGTAGGACTTGGGCGGCAGGCGCAGCTTCCACTCGCTGTCGCTGATCTTGCGGAACGGCGAGGCGGCGTAGGGATCCTCGGCCGCGAGGGCGAGGCCCGGGACGGCCGCGGCGCCGGCGGTGAGCGCGGTGGCCATCAGGAAACCGCGGCGGGAGAGAGGGGCGTGAATCGGGGTGCTCATGCCTGGATTACGTGGCGCCATGGGCAAAAGTTACAAGTCCCGATCGATCTTCAGCGCGCGATCACAGGCCCGCGCCTTCCTCCAGGCCGAGCATCAGGTTGAGGTTCTGCACCGCCGCGCCGGACGCGCCCTTGCCGAGATTGTCCAGCAGGGCGACGAGACGCGCCTGGCTCCCGTCGGCGCTGCCGAAGACGAAGAGCTTCATGCGGTTGGTGCCGTTCAGCGCCTCGGGATCGAGCGCCGCCACATAGCCGCCGGCCCCGGCGCGGGTCTTCTGCAGTTCGGCGCATTCCGGCCCGCTCGCCACCTCCACGAACCGCTCGCCGGCGTAGTAGGCCTGCAGCGCCACATGCAGGTCGGCCGGCGACGGCTTGCCGGGCAGCGCCCAGAGCTGCAGCGGGACCTCGACGATCATCCCCTGGGCGAAGCGGCCGACCGAAGGCGCGAACACCGGCGTGTGGTCGAGGCCCGCGTGGACCTTCATCTCCGGCAGGTGCTTGTGCGCCAGGTTCAGGCCGTAGACGCGGAAGGCGTCGCTCGTGCCGGCGGGCGTCGCGCCCTCGAACTCCGCGATCAGCCCCTTGCCGCCGCCGGAATAGCCAGAGACGGCGTTGACGCTCAACGGGAAGTCCGGCGGGATCAGACCGCCGGCGACGAGCGGCCGCACCAGGCCGATGAAGCCGGTCGGATAGCACCCGGGGTTCGCCACCCGCGTGGAGCCGGCGATCGCCGCCCGCTGGTCCTTGTCCAGTTCGGCGAAGCCATAGGCCCAGCCGGACTGCGTCCGGTGCGCGGTCGAGGCGTCGACGATCCGCACGCTGTTCGACTTTGCCAGCGACACGGCTTCCCGCGCCGCGTCGTCCGGCAGACAGAGCACGACGGCGTCGGCCGCGTTCAGCAGCTCGGCGCGCGCGCCGGGGTCCTTGCGCCGCGCCGGATCGATGGACAGCACTTCCAGGTCGCTGCGGCCGGCCAGCCGCTCGCGGATCTGCAAGCCTGTCGTGCCGGCTTCGCCATCGATGAAGACTGTGTGGGGCATTGCGGAATGATCCAGACAAAGAGAAAGGGCGCCTCGGTTTCCCGAAGCGCCCTTCCGAAACGCGAGTTTTCGCGCGCGGCTTTTTAGCGCTTCGAGAACTGGAAGCTGCGTCGGGCCTTGGCCTTGCCGTACTTCTTGCGCTCCACCACGCGGCTGTCGCGGGTGAGCAGGCCGTGCGGCTTCAGCACCGCGCGGAGCTCCGGCTCATAGTAGGTCAGGGCCTTGGAGATGCCGTGACGGATCGCGCCGGCCTGGCCGGAGAGGCCCGAACCCTGCACGGAAACGATCACGTCGAACTGGCCGGCGCGGTCGGAGAGCTCCAGCGGCTGGGCGATCATCATCCGCAGCACGGGGCGGGCGAAATAGATCTCCTGGTCGCGGCCGTTGATGGTGATCTTGCCCTTGCCGGGCTTGATCCAGACGCGGGCGATGGCGTTCTTCCGCTTGCCGGTCGCGTAGGAGCGGCCCTGGGCGTCGACCTTACGCTCGTGGACAACGGTGTCCGCGGCTTGCGTGCCGAGGCCCTTGAGGGCGTCGAAGCCGGTCGCCTTGGGGGCTTCCGCGGCTTCGGCGACGGGGGTGTTTTCTTCCGACATGCTCACGCGCTCCGCACGTTCTTGGCGTTCAGATCGGCGAACGCGATGGTCTCAGGGTTCTGGGCGGCGTGCGGATGCTCGGGCGCGTTGTAGATGCGCAGGTGCGTCAGCTGCTTGCGGGCCAGCGGGCTTTCCTTGGGCAGCATGCGCTCGACGGCCTTTTCCAGAACCCGCTCCGGGAAGCGGCCGTTCAGGATCGCGCCGGCGGTGCGTTGCTTGACGCCGCCCGGGTGGCCGGTGTGCCAGTAGTAGATCTTGTCCTCGAGCTTCTTGCCCGTGAACTTCACCTTGTCGGCGTTGATCACCACGACCACGTCGCCGCAGTCGACGTTGGGGGTGTAGTCGGGCCGATGCTTGCCGCGAAGACGGTTGGCGATGAAGGTCGCGAGGCGGCCGACCACGGCGTTCTCGGCGTCGATCACGATCCACTTCTTCTCGACCTCGGCGGGCTTCAGCGAAGCCGTGGTCTTCATCATGGGAAACTCATCCGGATCTTGGGCGGCGACAAAGGGGTCTCCGCGTGAGCCGGCGCATATGCCGACAATGCCGGACGCTGTCAACTCGCGCGGCGCGATTTATATCTAGATCGTTGAAAATAAGAACTTTTCTTGATACGGTAGTATAATACCGTCTGGGTCACCCCTACTTCGCCTTGGAGGCCGCCGCCTCTTCCGCCAGATAGGCGGCGCTGTAGGTTTTCATCTGCGCCGCCTTCTCCTGCAGCGTCGGGTAGAACTGCACGAAGGTGGTGTCCACCGCGCCGTGCTGCTCGTGGCAAACGTTGCATTGCGAGGTCTGCGGCAGCGCCGCGCCGGGCGTGTCGCCGTTCAGCGGGAAGAAGGCCCAGCCGCTCTTGAAGCGCGCGGTATCCTTCACGTGCGCCTCGCGGCCCATCACCAGCGGCGCCTGGTACAGGCCGTTCTTGTTGATCGAGCCCCGCTGCTGGCCCATGCGGGCCTCCAGGACAAAGATCGTCTTGTCGGGCCAGGTCCCGGTCTTCTGGTAGGCCGCGTAGGCCTCGCGGTTGACGAAGACGTTGTCGAACATGTGGTGGTCGGCCGCGCCAGGGGCGTCGCTGTAGGACATGTCCATGCCGCTGGAGAGATAGATCCAGGACCGGTAGTCCTTCGGCGGGATCAGCTTGCCGTCGGGCGTGTAGCTCACGGCGGGCGCGGCCGGCTGGGCCTGCGAAACCGCCGCGGCGGCGAGACCGCCGGCCAGCGCGATGGCCAGGACGGCGGCGAAGGTGCGGATCTGGGGCGTCATCGGGGCGTCTCCGGCCAAGCTGGGCTTACACAGGGTTCTGGCCTGAGCCGCACCCAGCCGCAATGACGGGTTTCCCGCGATTCCTGCCGCGCCGTCAGACCCGCCGCACCCGCCAGGCGAAGGCGGTGGCCAGGCAGAGGGTGAGCGCCGCCATCAGCTGGTGGGCCACGCCCAGGCCGAGCGGCACGCGCGCCATCAGGGTGGCGACGCCCAGCAGGGCCTGCACGACCACGGCGCCCGCGACGATCGCGCCCAGCGCCTTGGCCGGCGCCGCCAGATAGGCGGAGCGCCAGGCGGCGGCGCCCAGGCCCACGGCCACGATCAGCAGCAGGTAGGCGACCAGCCTGTGATGCAGCTGCACAGCGCCCTGGCTGTGCGCCAGCGTCGCCCACAGGCTCGGCCCCGCGTAGTCGCCCGGCAGCAGATGGCCCGCGAACAGCGGCCAGTCGTTGTAGACCAGCCCCGCCTGGTTGCCGGCCACCAGGGCGCCCAGCAGGATCTGGACATAGATCAGGCCCAGCAATCCCAGCGCTCGGCCGCCCCAAGGGCTCGGCAGGGTCTGGCGCGCCCAGCCGGCCCAGGCGTCCAGCGCGGTCCAGACCAGCGCGGCCAATAGCGCGAAGGCCAGGCCCAGGTGGATCATCAGCCGCTCGGGGGCGACCGAGACCCGGGTCACCAGCCCGCTCGCCACCATCCACCAGCCGACCAGCCCCTGCAGGCCGCCCAGCAGGAAGAGTCCGCCCAGGCGCCAGAACAGCCGGCGCGGGATCTCGCGGCGGACCGCGAACCACAGGAAGGGAACAAGGAACGCCACGCCCAAGAGACGCCCCAGCAAACGGTGCGACCACTCCCACCAGTAGATGAAGCGGAACTGGTCCAGCGTCATGGTCGGATTGACGAAGCGGAACTGCGGGATCGCCTGGTAGCGCGCGAACTCCGCCTGCCAGTCGGCGAGGCTGAGCGGCGGCAGGGCGCCGGTGATCGGCTTCCACTGGGTGATCGACAGGCCCGAACCGGTCAGCCGCGTCGTCCCGCCCAGCACCACCATGCCCAGCACCAGCACGGCGACGGTGAGCAGCCAGATCGCCACGGCGCGCGAACGGTCGGAACGCAGGAACGAGGTCATCGGCGCGCCCTACCCCGGAAAGCCGGCGCCGTCCACTTAACGCCTGTCCATGCTTCCGCCGGACCCGGTCAGCGGCTAAGCAGCGCCCATGTCCCCGCGCCTGCGCAAGCTCATCGGCCTCTTCGGCGTCCTGGCCTTCCTGCTGGCCTACATCGTCCTGGTCGCCGACATCGCGCCGCACGTGCCGACCCACGGCCCGCTGCAGTTCGCCTTCTACGCCCTGGCCGGCGTGTGCTGGGGGATTCCGATCCTGCCGCTGCTGAGCTGGATGAACCGGGCGCCGCGCGCCTAGCTCAAATTAGCGTTTGCCCCCATCGGAGAAGCCGCTAGAAGACCCGCTCGCCGCGAGGCGTCGGAGCGTAGCGCAGCCTGGTAGCGCACTTGACTGGGGGTCAAGGGGTCGCAGGTTCAAATCCTGTCGCTCCGACCATTCGCCGGCGAGACTTCCCCCTTAGAGTCTCACTTCAGAAGCGCGTCGAGCCGCTGCTTGGCGGCCTCCAGGGCGCGCAGGGCGTCGTAGAGGCCATCGCGTCCCGCGGCGGGCGCTGCAGGCGATGATGCCGCGCCCTGCGCCGGCGCCGGCCCGGCCTCGCCCCCAGCGCTGACCAGCCGGCGCAGACCTTCCTCGCGGTGCAGCCGCTGGACGCCCTTGATGGTGTAGCCCTCGTCGTGCAGCAGGCGCCTGACGCCACGCAGGACCGCGATGTCGGAGGGGCGATAGAACCGGCGCCCGCCGGCCCGCTTCATCGGCCGGATGAAGGCGAACTTGGTTTCCCAGAACCGCAGGACATGTTGCGGCACGTGAAGCTCGTCCGCCGCTTCGGAGATTGTCCGAAAGGCTTCCGGCCCCTTGGCCACGGCCTAGGCCGTCCTCACAGCGCCGCCGTCATCGGGCCAGCGCGTTGTCGACGCGCGCCTTCATGACCTGGGAGGCGCGGAAACCAATCACCCGGCGCGGCTCGATGGCGGCCGGTTCGCCGGTCTTGGGATTGCGCCCCATGCGCGCGCGCTTGGCCCGTACCTGGAAGACGCCGAAGCCGGAAAGCTTGACCTGCTGACCCTTCTCCAGGGCCACGGCCATCAGTTCGAGGACGCGTTCGACCAGTTCGCCGCAATCCTGGCGCGTCAGACCCACTTCCTCATGGACCGCTTCGCAGAGGTCCGCCCGCGTAACCGTCGCGCCCTTCATGCTCACTCGTGCCCCCATAGCGACGCCACCAACGTGCCTTGATTGTCCCATCGCGTCAAAGACTTCAAGCGTCAGATTGCCGACTTTGCTTAACCTAGAGCCGAAGGACGCAGGCGCCCCAGGTCAGGCCGCCGCCCATAGCTTCCAGAAGCAGCATCTGGCCGGGCTGGATGCGCCCATCGCGCACGCCCTGGTCCAGGGCGAGCGGAATCGACGCCGCCGAGGTGTTGGCGTGCTGATCCAGCGTCGTGATGACCTTGGCCTCGTCGATGCCGACCCGCTTGGCGACCCCTTGCAGGATGCGCAGGTTGGCCTGGTGCGGCACGAACCAGTCGACGCTGGCCACCTCGATGCCGGCGTCGGCGGCGGCGGCGGTGATCGCCTCGGAAATGTTGACGACCGCGTGGCGGAACACCTGGTTGCCCTGCATGCGCAGCTTGCCGACCTGGCCGTTGGTCGACGGCCCGCCATCGACGAACAGCAGCTCCTGCTTGGTGCCGTCGGCGCGCAGCGCGAAGCCCAGCAGGCCGCGGTCGGCGGTGGTCCCCTCGCCTTCCTGCGGCTCCAGCACCACCGCGCCGGCTCCGTCGCCGAACAGCACGCAGGTGCCGCGGTCGCTCCAGTCCATCAGCCGAGTCATGGTCTCGGCGCCGATCACCAGGGCGACCTTGGACCGGTTGCGGGCCACGAAGCCGTCGGCGACCGAGAGCGCGTAGACGAAGCCCGAGCACACCGCCTGGACGTCGAAGGCGATGCCTACGGGACAGCCCAGCTTGCGCTGCACGATGGTGGCGGCCGCCGGAAAGGTCAGGTCCGGGGTGGTGGTGGCCACGATGATCAGGTCGACCTCGTCCGGCGTGCGGCCGGCGGCGGCGAGCGCGCGGCGCGCGGCCTCCACGGCGAGGTCGGAGACCGGCTCGTCGTCGCGGACCTGGTGTCGCTGGCGGATGCCGGTGCGCTCGACGATCCACTCATCCGAGGTGTCGACGAACTTCGCCAGGTCGTCGTTGGTCACCACCCGCTCAGGCAGATAGCCGCCGACGCCGGTCACCACACTCCGCAGCACGCTCGTCACTCGCTGGCTCCTTGGGCGGCTCCCTCAGAGCCCCCAGAAGCTGGGGTTTCGGTCGGGAGCGCCTCAATCGTCGGCGCAGGCGCAGGTTCGGCGAGCGCATCGGGGAGCCGTCTCATATTCCTTTCGATCTCGGCGGAGAAGTCGCTCCGCGCCAAATCGGCGGCCAATCTGATGGCCATGGCGAAATCCCGGTCGCTGGCGCCGCCGTGGCACTTCACCACGATGCCGTTCAGGCCCAGCAGCGGCGCGGCCGGCGTCGGCGAGAGCCGCTCGCGGAACTTGAGCAGCGCCGGGCGCGCCAGCATGTAGCCCAGGCTGGCGAACACGCCCGAGGCGAAGGCGCTGCGCAGCTCGGCGATCATGAACCCCGCCGCGCCCTCCATGGCCTTCAACGCCACGTTGCCGGTGAAGCCATCGGTGACGACCACGTCCACCGCGCCGTGGGTGATGTCGTCGCCCTCCACGAAGCCGCGGTAGTCGAGATCGATCTTGCCCTCGCGAAGGATGCGGTTGGCCTCGCGGACCTCCTCATGGCCCTTCATCTCCTCGGACCCGACGTTCAGCAGGCCGACAGTTGGCTTTGACAACCCATGGGCGGCGCGGTGATAGGCCTCGCCCATGATGGCGAACTCGACGAGCCGCTCGGCGTCGCAGTCGATGTTGGCGCCCGCGTCCAGCAAGGTGGTCGGGCCCCTAGGCGTCGGGATGCTGGTGACCAACGCCGGCCGCTCCAGGTCGCCGGTCATCCGTAGGATCAGCTTGGAGATCGCCACCAGAGCGCCGGTGTTGCCGGCAGAGACCGCCGCGGTGGCCTGGCCTTCGCGGATCGCCTCGACCGCGGCCCACATCGAGGTGCCCTTGCCGCGGCGGAGCGCCTGGGCGGGCTTTTCGTCCATGGCGATGACGCGCTCGGCGTGGCGGATCTCGACGCGCCGGGCGGCGTCGCGGTGCTTGGCCAGCGCCGCGGTCAGCACCGCTTCGTCGCCATGCAGGAGGAAGCGGACATCCTCCGGCAGCGAGGCGAGCGCGCGGACCAGCGCCGGTATGACCACGGGCGGTCCGTGGTCTCCGCCCATGGCGTCGATGGAAATCACCAGTGGTTGGGTCAAGACGGCGCTTTGGTCCTTCGACGGGTCCCGCCGGATTCGCCCGGGACGATAGCGTCCTGCCCCGCCAAAGCAAACAAGCCCCGGCAAAGCAAACAAGCCCTCAGGCGTTCATGTCTCCTCGCCCCTCAGTTTCTTGAGCACCGCGAAGGGCGAATCCGGTTCCTGCGGCGGCGTATAGTCGAACTCGACGCCCGGTTTGCGGGCGAAGGGGTCGATTTCCAGGGCCAGATGCTCGACCACATAGCCGGCCAGGTCGATGGCGTCGCCCTCCAGCACATCCGGCGGATCGGGCGCTTCGGGGTCGTAGTCCACCTCGCCGCCGGTGGGCTCCGGAGCCTGCGGGCTGCCGGCCGGGACGGCGCGGACCTCGATCCCGCCGCTGAGCGGATGTTCGAACGGGTCCAGCGAGACGGCGCAGAGCTGTTCGACCACGGCGTCGAAGCGGCCGGTGATCTCCACGCCCTCCATCCACGGCTTCACGGTCAATTGTGCGGTGAGCGCCGGCAGGCCCTGCAGATCGAGCGCCTTGGCGATCCCGGCGCGCTGGGCCTCGTCCGGCTCCAGGCGCACGGTGACCGCGCCGCGGGCGACCTCGTGCAGCCGAAGCGGCGTGGTCCAGGACGATGTGGCAGGCGGGCTCATAGAGGTTTCCAGGCGACCTGGCCGGCGGCCAGCACCTCGATCGGCTGCGAGGCCAACGCCGCGCGCTGCGCCAACACATAGGCGGTCAGCCTGGGCGCCGACGCGGGGTCGGTCTCGGCATAGACGGTGCGGACGATCAGCGCCTGCAGCGGCGCCTCGTCCGGCAGGGCGGTGAAGGCGGCCTCATAGGACTTGCCCCGGCCGTAGAAGGCCTCGCCCAACTTGCGCATCTTGCGCCCCACCGAGAGGTCGCCGACGCCCAGTTCCCGCAGCGCGTGATCGAGGTCCTTCAAATAGGCGTCGAACAAGGCCTGCGAGACATCGGTCGCCGCCGCGCCCCACGCCTGGCCATCGGGGCCCCGCAGACGATCCAGCAGGAGCACCACGTGCAGGCTGTAGATCTCGAATCGACCCTCGGCGGTGTCCGGCGCGCCCAGGTCGGCATAGAGGCCGCTCGTGCGCGATTGCTCGACCGCCCGGGCGTAGAGCGCACGGCCGGCCGCCTGCGCGGCGCGGGGTCGGAACAGTCGGTCCAGCAGCATGACGCCTCGATTTCGCCCGATCCGTTCCATAAAGCCGCATTGAACTAAGGGGCGAGCGACGATAGGTCAAAGCCCCAGGACAGCCGTCCGATCAAACCCACTGGCGCACAGAGCAGGTTCCAAGCTTCCGATGACCGCACGAACCGCCTTCGCCGCCCTGGCCGCCACCCTGCTGATCCCGGCCGCCGCCGGCCTATCGGCCTGCGCCCCGGTCACCAACTATTCCGGCTTCCAGGCCATCGAGTCCGACCCGAAGGACGTGAAGATCGGCACCGACACCAAGTCGACGGTCCGCACCCGCCTGGGCTCGCCCTCGGCGACGGGCGCCTTCGACACCAACACCTGGATCTACATGAACCAGCTGAAGTCCCGCGTGGCCTTCAAGAAGCCCGAGGTGATCGCACGCAACGTGACGCAGATCACCTTCAACAAGGACTCCGAGCTGGTGGAGAGCGTCAACAGCCTGACGCTGAAGGACGGCAAGGTCGTGGCCTTCAACGGCCGCGAGACGCCCACCCGTGGCCGCGAGCTGACCATCCTCGAACAGATCCTCGGTAACGTCGGCCGCGGCGGCTTCCTGCCCAACCAGGACGAAGGCGTCCCCGGCAACCGCCCCGGCGACCGGCGGAATTAGAATCATCCCTCCTCTTTAGGGGAGGGACAGATCGCGAAGCGATCAGGGTGGGGGACTCGCGTTCAAGCGCGGACTCAGCACGCCGGCCCACCCTTCCCCACCCGTCTCGGCTTCGCCTCGCCACCCTCCCCTAAAGAGGAGGGATGACTCCCAGAATCAAAAACGCCCCGGAGATCGCTCTCCGGGGCGCTTCTGTCTCGGCCTAAGCCGATCGCCTAGTGGATCACGCCGTGGGCCAGGACCGCCAGCAGCAGCAGAGCCACGATGTTGGTGATCTTGATCATCGGGTTCACCGCGGGACCCGAGGTGTCCTTGTAGGGGTCGCCGACGGTGTCGCCGGTCACGGCCGCCTTGTGGGCTTCCGAACCCTTGCCGCCGTAGTGGCCTTCCTCGATCAGCTTCTTGGCGTTGTCCCAGGCGCCGCCGCCCGAGGTCATCGAGATGGCGACGAAGAGGCCCGTGACGATCACGCCCATCAGCATGGCGCCGACGGACGCGAAGGCGTCGACCTTGCCGGCGATGGCGCGGATCACGAAGAACAGCACGATGGGCGAGAGCACCGGCAGCAGCGAGGGGACGATCATTTCCTTGATCGCCGCCTGGGTCAGGATGGCCACGGCGCGGCCGTACTCCGGCTTCACCTCGCCGGTCATGATCCCGGGGTTCTCACGGAACTGGCGGCGGACTTCCTCCACCACCGATTCCGCGGCGCGGCCCACAGCGGTCATGCTGAGGCCGCCGAACAGGAAGGGCAGCAGGCCCCCGAACAGCAGGCCGACCACGACGTAGGGGTTGGAGAGGTCGAAGGCCACCGGGCCCAGCTGGTCGAAGAAGCTGCCCGGCGCGGCGGTCGCGGCGAAGAACTTCAGGTCCTGGGTGTAGCAGGCGAACAGCACCAGGGCGCCGAGACCGGCGGAGCCGATCGCATAGCCCTTGGTCACCGCCTTGGTGGTGTTGCCGACCGCATCGAGCGCGTCGGTGGTGACGCGCACTTCCGGCGGCAGGCCGGCCATTTCGGCGATGCCGCCGGCGTTGTCCGTCACCGGTCCGAAGGCGTCCAGCGCCACGATGAAGCCGGCCAGCGACAGCATCGAGGTGGTGGCGATGGCGATGCCGAACAGGCCCGCCAGGTTATAGGTGACGATGATGCCGACGATGATCGTCAGCGCCGGCAGGGCGGTGGATTCCAGCGACATGGCCAAGCCCTGGATCACGTTGGTGCCGTGACCGGAGACGGACGCCTTGGCCACCGACTTCACCGGACGGAAGCCCGTGCCGGTGTAGTATTCGGTGATCACCACGATGGCGGCGGTGACCACCAGGCCGGCGATCCCGCACCAGAACAGGCTCATGGCGTCGAAGGACTTGTCCCCCACCGTCAGCGTGGTGGTGACCAACTTGGTCATCACCCAGTAGATCGCGCCCACCGACAGCACGCCGGTGACGATCAGGCCCTGGTAGAGGGCCCCCATGATGTTGTTGTTCTTGCCCAGACGCACGGCGAAGGTGCCGATGATCGAGGTGACGATGCAGACGCCGCAGATGGCCAGCGGCAGCAGCATCATGTTGGTGACGACCTCGGTCCCGGCGCTGGCGAAGAAGATCGCCGCCAGCACCATGGTGGCGACCGTGGTCACCGCGTAGGTCTCGAACAGGTCCGCGGCCATGCCGGCGCAGTCGCCGACGTTGTCGCCCACGTTGTCGGCGATGGTCGCGGCGTTGCGGGGGTCGTCTTCCGGAATGCCGGCCTCGACCTTGCCCACCATGTCGCCGCCGACGTCGGCGCCCTTGGTGAAGATGCCGCCGCCGAGACGCGCGAAGATCGAGATCAGCGAGGCGCCGAAGCCCAGCGCGACCATGGAGTCGACCACTTCGCGGCTGGTGTTCTCATGGCCCAGCGGGCCTGTGAGCAGGGCGAAGTAGCCGGCCACGCCGATCAGCGCGAAGCCCGCCACCAGCATGCCGGTGATGGCGCCCGAGCGGAACGCCAGCGACAGGCCCTTGGCCAGGCCTTCCGACGCCGCCTGCGCGGTCCGCACATTGGCGCGGACCGAGATCAGCATGCCGACGAAGCCCGCCGCGCCCGACAGCACCGCGCCGATGGCGAAGCCCGCTGCGGCCAGCGGACCGATGAGGAAGAAGACCGCGATCAGGATGACCACGCCCACCACGCCGATCGCGGTGTACTGCTTGTTCAGATAGGCCTGCGCACCCTCTTGGATGGCGGCGGCGATTTCCTGCATCTTCGCATTGCCGGGCGAGGCCCGGAGCAGCGAAGCGGTCTGCACGGCGCCGTACAGCACGGCCAGCAGGCCGGCCCCGATCACCAGCATCAAGATAGAACTCATGTCGTGCGCACCCCTTTACGATCGCGCGGAGGGGGATCGATCGCCGCGCGATGCGCACGGCCCCGGCTCGCTCCCAGCCCCATTTTTCCCCAAATGTTCAGGGCGCGCTCTCATAGCGCCCCGAACGAGAGGGCGGAAAGTGCCAAAGTTGGCCCGCGCACGCAACCTGCGCCTCGGGCGGCCTCCCAGGGTGCGTGCTTACGGCGTCTCCGGCGGCGCGGGACGCGGTGGCATCACATGCTTCTGCGGGGTCTGCGAGGTGACCACCACCGACGCCACGATGCCCGGTCCGGCGATGGCGCTGGCGTCGCGGGTCATCGCGGCGATCAGCTTGGCTTCGTCCAGCTTCTGCCAGTCGGTGGCGACCACGAAGGGGGTCTTGTGCCCGTCGCGCACCAGGGCGTCGCGGAAGGCTGGCTCCTTGTCGCGCACCTTGGTCACGTCGGCGCTGGGCCGCAGGTTCACCCGCACATAGACGAAGACATAGTTCACCAGCCGCCCGTCGACGACGATCGGCAGGCCCACCGGCTGCAGGTCGACGTACTGGCCGACCTCCTTGGGCTTCTTGTCGTCGGCCGCATGGCCCGGCCCGGCGAGGGCCAGCAGGGGCGCGGCGAGAATCAGCAGGCGCTTGAACATGACCGCGAGCTTGCGCCTGCCGGGTTGCCGGAAGGTTGAGGGGCGAACGCGACCGCCAAGATGCTAAGCTGAAAGAGAAGACCCGGAGGATTCCGCGCCATGCGTCTTAGCCGCCGTCAGGCCGCCGCGGGTTTGATCGCCCTGGGAAGCGCCGCGACGCCGCTCGACCGCGCCTTTGCACAGACGCCGACGCCGCCGGCGTCGGCCGAGGAGACGCCGACCGAACTTGGGACCGGCCGCGACGGCTTCGAGCACATGCTGGCGCCGGTGACGGTCAACGGTCAGGGGCCGTTCCAATTCCTCATGGACACCGGGGCCAACACCTCCTGCATCTCCCGCGACCTCGCCCAGCGCCTGGCGCTCGCCGCGACCGAACCGGCGCGGGTGCATACGGTGGTCGGCGTGCGCGAGCGGCCGGGCGTCCTGATCGAAAAGCTGCAGGTGGGCGAGCGTAGCCGCCGCTCGGTGCGCGCGGCCTCCCTCCCCCTGGAAGCGGGGCTGGACGGGGTGCTCGGCGTCGACTGGCTGAAGGGCCAGCGGCTGGAGCTGGGCTTCAAGACCAGGAGCCTGTCGATCACCCGCTCGCACAGTGACGTCTCGCGCGAAGGCGTGGCGGTTGTGCCGGCGCGGCGCAGCGACGGCCAGCTGACCATCGTCGACGCCGATCTTTCCGGCCGGCGCATCAGCGCCATGATCGATTCCGGGTCGCAGATGACCATCTGCAACAGCGCGCTGAGGGCGCTGGTTTCCGACTTCAACCGCCACACCCAGCGCGACGACACCTACCGGCGCGTGAACCTGGAGACCGTGATCGGCGAGTCCTTCTCGGGCGAGCTGATCTACCTGCCGTTCCTGCGGCTGGGCGGGCTGCAGCTGGGCAATGTGCCGACGGTCTGGGCCGACATGCACGTCTTCGAACTCTGGGGCCTGAAGGAAACGCCCGCCCTCGTGATCGGCATGGACCTGCTCACCCAGTTCGACACCGTCTCCCTGGACTTCGGCCGCTCCCAGGTGCGCTTCGACCTGTCACAGGCGCAGCTGAACCCGGCGAGCGCGCCGCGGCCGGCCTAGCCAAGGCCCGGCGAGTCCGCCTACCGTCGCCGCCAGTGAACCGCTGGGGGCGGCATGGACATCCACAAACCCAAAAGCTCTTCGACATCCCGCCGTTGTTTCGCCCCCGCGCTGGCGGTGCTGGGCCTGCTGGCGGCGGCGGCTCCGGCCTGGGCGGCGGATGCGCCCGACCGCTCGCAGCAGCAGGCCGCCTTCCAAGGCTACACCAACGCCTGGCAAGCGACCTCCGACGGCGCGCGTCAGCAGCTCCTGAAGGACGCCCTGGCGCCCGGCATGACCTACCAGGACGCCTCGGTCCGCGCCGAGGGCGTCGCCGGCGTCGACGCCATGATCGCCCGGTTCCAGCATCAGAGCCCCGGCGTCGGCCTGCGCCTCGACGATCAGCTGCTTTGGGCCGATCACGGCCTGGCCAGATGGTCGATGACCGATCCCAAGGGCGGGCTGATCATGCACGGCTACGATGTTGTGACCTACGACGCAGCCGGCCGCATCAAGAGCATCGTCGGCTTCTTCGACATTCCTGGGCAGCGGCAGGCGGCCGCGCGCTAGCTGGGCGCGTTGGGCTTCCGCTTCGGCTTGCCCCCGGGCTTTCTCACGAACTTGCCCGCTGGCGGGGGCCTCGGCCCATTGGGGCGCGGCGAGATCTGCGGCCGCGGTCCTGTGTGCGGCGGACGGTCGGGGCGCGGCCCGCGCGGACGGTCGGCGGCCGGCGGGGCGGCGGCGGGCTCGATGCGGATATCGCCCTCGGCCGCGCCCTTCACCGCCTGGCGGAAGCGGGCTTCCGTCTCGGCGATGATTTCGAACTTGGTCTCGCGGTCGAAGATGCGGATCTGGCCGATGTCCTTCTTGGTGACATGGCCCAGACGGCAGATCAGCGGGATCAGCCACTTGGGGTCGGCGTTGTTCTGCCGCCCGATCGGCATGCGGAACCACTCGGCGCCGACGCTTTCCGGACGGGGCTCGCGGGACGGACCGGGGCCCTCCCGCATCGGATCGTAGTTCGTGCCGCCACGCTGCGGCCGGGCCGAAGGGATGGTCTGGCCGGTCTCGCGGACGTCGTCGAACAGGTCCTCCGGCTCAGGCAGGCGTTGGCGGTGCAGGCGGATAAGCGCGGTCGCCACCAGTTCCGGCGAGCTGTCGGCCAGGATCTTCTGAGCCAGGGCGAGGTCTTCCTCTGACGCCGGTTCGGTCAGGATCGGGTCGGCCAGCAGGCGCTGCTGGTCCTTGGCGCGGATCTCGTCGGCCAGCGGCGGGCCGGACCAGCCGGCGTCGATGCTGGCGCTGTCCAGCAGCCGCTCGGCGAACCGGCGCTTGTTGTAGGGGACGACCAGGACCGAGGTCCCCTTCTTGCCCGCCCGGCCCGTGCGGCCGCTCCGGTGCAGCAGACCGGCCTTGTTGACCGGCAGCTCAGCGTGGATGACCAGACCCAGGTCCGGCAGGTCGAGGCCGCGGGCGGCCACGTCGGTGGCGACACAGGCCCGCGCATGGCCGTCTCGCAGCGCCTGCAAGGCGTCGGACCGCTCCTTCTGGGTCATCTCGCCCGACAGGCCGACGGCGGAGAAGCCGCGTTCGCGCAGCGCACTGTGCAGCCGGCGCACCGCCTCGCGGGTGTTGCAGAACACCAGGGCGCCGGGGCTCTCGAAATAACGCAGCAGATTGACCACGGCGTGCTCGATCTCGCCGGGCGCCACGCGGATCGCGCGATATTCGATGTCGCCGTGCGCCTCGTCGCGGCGCAGGGTGTCGATGCGGGCGGCGTCCTTCTGATAGCGCCGCGCGAGGTTGGCGATCTCCTTGGCGATGGTCGCGGAGAACAGGAGGGTCCGGCGTTCCTTGGGCGTCGAATCGAGGATCTCTTCAAGGTCTTCCCGGAAGCCGAGGTCGAGCATCTCGTCGGCCTCGTCCAGCACCACGACCTCCAGCGCCGAAAGGTCGAGCGCGCCGCGCTCGATATGGTCGCGCAGGCGGCCGGGGGTTCCGACCACCACATGGGCGCCGGCCTGCAGGGCGCGGCGCTCGGCGCGCGGATCCATGCCGCCGACGCAGGTGGCGACGCGGGCCCCGGCCTGGGCGAAAAGCCAGGTGAGTTCGCGGCTGACCTGCAGGGCGAGCTCGCGAGTGGGCGCGATCACCAGGGCGAGCGGCGCCTCGGCGCGCCCGAACCGCTCCGCCTGCCCCAGGATGCCGCGGGCCAGCGCCAGGCCGAACGCCACGGTCTTGCCGGAGCCGGTCTGGGCCGAGACCAGCAGATCGCGATCGTCAGGCTCGCGCAGCACGGCGGCCTGTACGGGCGTCGGTTCGAGATAGCCCTGTTGCTCGAGCGCGCGCTCGAGGGCGGGATGGGTGGCGGGAAACGGCATGGCGATCTTTGGGGAGGTCCTTGGGCCCGCCGGCAAACCGCAGCGGACGCGCCAAAAGCCGCAACATGCTCCACAAAGCAAGTCCAGCGTTAGGTCTGCGTCGACGTGGCGTCCGCAAGAGCGGCGTTCTCGGCGCCGATGCGCAGCCACAGCATCGCGGCGTTCAGGACCGAAAACACTGCCGCATAGCCGGTCAGGCCGAAGACCAACGGCAGCACCGCGATCTCGCCGGCCACGACCGCGTAGTTCGGGTGCGGGATCAGCCGGTAGGGCCCTTTGCGCACCAGGGTCTCGCCCGGGACGACGATGATCCGCGTGGTCCAGCGCCGGCCGATGGAGGTCAGGACCCACACACGCAGAACCTCCAGCAGCGCATAGGCCATGACCCACCAGAGGTTGGCCGGCCGGTTCCAAGCGAGCGTCCAGAGCCCGCCCAGCCAGGCGGCGTGCAGGGCGACCATCAGCGGATAGTGCTCGGCCCCGCGCTCGACGCCGCCCTGCGCCAGCAGCCGCCGCGTGTTGCGCTGGGCGACCACCAGCTCGCCCAGCCGCTGCGCCGTCACCAGGGCCAGGATGGCGATGGAAAGGATCATGCCGCCGCCAGGGTCACCGTGCTGGCCGTGAAACCCGGGCCCAGGGCGGAGAGCACCGTGCGCCTGGGCAGGCCGCGCCGCCGCGCGCGGTCCAGCACGAACAGCGCCGTGGGCGAGGACATGTTGCCGTGGTCGGCCAGCACCTCGCGCTCCAGATCCAGCGCGCCCTGCCCCAGGCCGAAGGCGCCTTCGATCGCCTCGATCACCTTCATCCCGCCCGGATGGCAGAGGAAGCGGTCGACATCGTCCAGGCCCAAGCCCTGGCGCGCCAACATCGACTCCATCGCCGTCTTGATCTCTCTGGAGATGAACGGCGGCAGAGCGCGGGCCAGGACGACGCCCAGGCCGGTGGCGTCCACGCGCCAGCCCATGATGTCCAGCGTGTCGGGCCAGGTGTGCTCGGCGGCGCCGGTAACCTCCGCGAACCCTTCGGCGCCACTCGACAGCACGCAGGCCGCCGCTCCGTCACCGAAGATCGCGGTTGAGATGATGTCGGTCTGGGTCAGGTCCTCCAGCCGAAAGGCCAGCGAGCAGAGTTCGACGCAGACCAGCAGCACGGTCGATCCGGGCTGCGCCCGGGCCAGCCGCGCGGCAAGACTTAAGCCGGTCACGCCGCCCGCGCAGCCCACGCCGAACACGGGAACCCGCGCCGCGTCGCTCCGAAAGCCTATCCGGGTCACGGCGCGGGCCTCGAGGCTCGGCGTCGAGATGCCGGTCGTCGAGACGGTGACGATGGTGTCGATGTCGCCGCCGGTCAGGCCCGCCTCCGCCAGCGCCGCCGTCGCCGCTTCGCAGAACAGGTCCAGCGCCACCTCATCATAGACCTGGGCGCGGTCGGGCCAGGTGCGCGGTTTGAGATACCAGTCGATCGGCCTCGCCATCTGGCGGGCGCGGACGCCGGCGTGGTGGAACACCGGCGTCATCCGCTCGAACGCCGGGAAACGGGCGCTGAAGATCTGGGTCGCGGCCTCGACCACGTCATCCTGATCGAGAACGTTCGGCGGCGTGGCGGTGGCGAGGGACAGCAGATGTACGGCGGCGGTCATGGCGGTCTCTGCGGTTAAGGTCCCGCTCCCGCAACCCTCAGTCCTGATTGAGGTTCCGCCTCAGACGTGCCGCCAGCCTTTATGTACGGCGTCAAGTTTCGAGGGGCCCGCGAAGACCTCGATTTCAGAACCCGCGACGACCTCGCCGATGGCCGTGAAACCTTCTGGCGCGGGACCGCCTACCGTGCAGACGACCTCGTAGTCGTCGCCGCTGGCCGCCAGGCGCAGGAGGGCTGCATTGCGGTCGGGCTGCGCATCCAGCCAAAGACGCCCGGCTTTCGACACCGGCAGCCTGTGGAGATCGAGCCGCATCCCGACCCCGCTCGCCTCGCCGATATGGCCCGCGTCGGCGATCAGTCCGTCGGACACGTCCGCCGCGGCGGTGGCCCGGTCGCGCAGGGTCTCGCGCAGGTCCAGACGCGGCGTCGGCAGGCGATAGCGCCCAGCGAGCCAGCCGTCCGCGTCGTCGATCTCGCCCTGAACCGCCGCCAGCCCCAGCGCCCCGTCGCCGATCGTGCCGCTGACCGCCACGGTGTCCCCGACCCGCGCGCCGGCGCGCCGCACCATCCGCCCTTCCGGGACCCAGCCCAGGGCGGTCAGGCTCGCCGTGAACGGCCCCGGCGTCGAGACGGTGTCGCCGCCCAGCAGGGCGACGCCGAACGCCTTCAGGTCCTCGCCCAGGCCCCGCGCGAAGGCCGCGCGGTCCGCGGCGCTGAACCCCTTGGGCCAGGCCACCGCCAGGAAGCAGCCGAACGGCTCGGCCGCCTTGGCCGCCAGGTCGGAGAGGTTCACGCGCACCAGTTTGCGGGCGATCAGGTCCGGCGCCTCGCCAACCGGGAAATGCACGCCACCCACGATGGCGTCCTTGGTGACCACCAGGTCGAAGCCCGGCCGCTGCGGCACGACAGCCGCGTCATCCATCAGGTCGAACGCGCCCGCCGCCCCGCCGGTCAGCGGGCGGAACAGCCGCGCGATTTCGGAGAATTCATCCTCACCTGGCGGCTTAGCGTCGGGCATCCTGCGCCACCGCGTCCAGGGCGCCGTTCACGAACCCCGGTTCCGGCCCTTCGAAGAAGGATTTGGCGAGCTCGACATATTCGTCGATCACCACCTCGACCGGCACGTCGGGCCGATGGATCAGCTCATAGGCGCCGGCCCGCAGGATCGCGCGCGCCGTGGCGTCGAGGCGGTCGAGCCGCCAGCCGGTGGCAAGCTTCTTGGCGACCGCCGCGTCCACCGCCTTCTGATGCTCCACGACGCCGCGCACCAGGTCGGCGAAGAAGGCCTCGTCGGCGGTGGCCAGCGGCGCGTCGTCTTCCTCGGCGCTGCGGTCGAAGCGGTGCTCGGCGAATTCGCGGATCACCGCTTCCGCGCCCACGCTGGAGACCTCCATCTGATAGAGCGCCTGGACGGCCGCCAGCCGCGCGACGGAACGGGCCTGCTTGGGGGGAACGCTCACCCTAGAGGCCGATCAGCAATTGCTGGCGTAGCGCGATCATCGTCAGGGCCGCACGCGCCGCGCCGCCGCCCTTGTCGCCTTCGCTGGCCCGCGCCCGCGCCCAGGCCTGCGCCTCGTCCTCGACCGTCAGGATGCCGTTGCCCAGGCAAAGCATCTTGTTGACCGAGAGATCCATCAGGCCGCGCGCCGATTCATTGGCGACGATTTCAAAATGATAGGTCTCGCCGCGGATCACCGTCCCCAGCGCCACATAGCCGTCGTAGCGGCCGCCCTCCTCGGCGAGGGCGATCGCCGCCGGGATCTCCAGCGCGCCCGGCACCGTCACCACGTCATAGGCGGCCCCGAACGCCTCAAGCGCATCCTGCGCGCCCTTCAGCAGCTCGTCGGCCAGGTCGGAATAGAACCGCGCCTCGACGATCAGGATGCGGACTTGGTCTTCACTCATCGAGAGGCCCTTCAGCGTGTGTGGCGCAGCCTTAGGCCGTTTCTTGAAAGCGCGCGAGATAGCGCGCCAGCATGTCGATCTCCAGGTTCACGCGCGACCCGGCCTTCAGCTCACCCAGAGTCGTCACGTCCCAGGTGTGCGGGATCAGGTTCACGCCGAAGACGTCGTCCTCCACCTCGTTGACCGTCAGCGACACGCCCTCGACCGTGATCGACCCCTTCGGCGCGATGAACCGGTGCAGTGGCCGCGGCGCCCGGATCCGCACCCGGTGCGAGCCGCCTTCGCTCGCCACCGACAGCACCTCGCCGATCCCGTCCACGTGGCCGGAGACAATGTGGCCGCCGAGCTCGTCGCCCACGCGGGCGGCGCGCTCCAGATTGATCCGCCGCCCCTCCCGCCAGCCGTCCAGCGTGGTCAGCGACAGGGTCTCGCCCGAAACCTCCACCGCGAACCAGTCCGGGCCCTTCTCGACCACCGTCAGGCAGCAGCCCGCGTGGCTGATTGAGGCGCCGATGTCGATCGTCGCGAGGTCGAACGCCGTCTCGATCTCGAACCGGCGGTCGCGGTTGGTCTCGCGCACGCTGCGTACACGCCCCACATCGGTGACGATTCCCGTGAACATTCAGCCCCTCGCGTAGCGTTCCCAGAGGTCGTCGCCGACCTCGCGGGTTTCCGTGCGCCGGAAATGGGGCGCCTGCGCCAAGGCCGCAACCGCCAAGGCGCCGACGCCCGGCCGCCCCTCGCCGCCGATCAGGATCGGGGCCCGGAACCATTCCAGCCTGTCGACCAGGCCGCAACGCAGGAAGCTCGCCGCCACCTGGCCGCCGCCCTCGACGAACAGCCGATGCAGGCCTTCCGCCGCCAGGCTCTCGACGACCGTCTTCAGCTCCGGCCGGTCTTCGCCAACCGCGCGCACGGTCAACACCCGCACGCCGGCCGCCACCAGGGCTGCATCCGGCTCGCCGGTCGCGACGACAAAGGTCGGAATCTCGCGCGCGGTTCTTGCAAGTTTGCCGTCGGGCGGCAGGCGCTGGCGGCTGTCCAGAACCACCCGCGCCGGCTGGGCGCCGGCATATCCCGGCAGCCGAACCGTCAGCTCCGGATCGTCGGCGAGCGCCGTCTCGATGCCGACGAGCACCGCATCGTGCTCGGCGCGCAGGCAATGCACCGCCTCCCGCGCCTTCGCCCCGGTGATCCAGCGGCTCTCGCCGCCCGCCGTGGCGATACGGCCGTCCAGCGACGTGGCGAGCTTCAGGGTGACCGCCACGCCTAGTCCTCGGCGACCTCGGTCAGCCCCTCCTCGCCCAGGAACTTGGCGAAGTCCTCGGTTTCGCGGAAGTCGCGGTAGACGGAGGCGTAGCGGACATAGGCCACGTCATCGAGCGCCTTCAGTTGCTTCATCACCAGCTCGCCCACGGCCGACGACGGCAGCTCCGTCTCGCCCATGCTCTCCAGCTGCCGCACGATCGAGGAGATCATCCGCTCCACCCGCTCCGGATCGATCGGCCGCTTGCGGATCGCCACCGAGATCGAGCGGGCGAGCTTGTCGCGCTCGAAGGGCGTGCGACGGCCCGACCGCTTCAGGATGGTCAGTTCGCGCAGCTGCACGCGCTCGAAGGTGGTGAAGCGGCCACCGCATTCGGGACAGAGCCGGCGACGGCGAATAGCCGCGCCGTCTTCCGACGGACGGCTGTCCTTCACCTGGCTTTCGGCGTGACCGCAGAACGGACAGCGCATGATCTAGCCCCCTTGGGCTGAAGCAAACCCTATCCGTTGTAGATAGGGAAGCGCGCCGTCAAGGCCAGGACCTCGCCGCGGACCTTCTGCTCGACGGCGGAATTGTCGCCGCCGGCCTTCAGACCGTCGAGCACCTGGCCGATCCAGGTCCCCACCTGGCGGAACTCCGCCGGGCCGAAGCCCCGCGTCGTGCCGGCCGGCGAGCCGACCCGCAAGCCCGAGGTCTGCATGGCCGGCAGCGGGTCGCCGGGGATCGAGTTCTTGTTGGTGGTGATCCCGGCGCGCTCCAGGGCGATCTCGGCGTCGGCGCCGGAGACGTTCTTCGGCGTCAGGTCCACCAGCATCAGATGGCTGTCGGTGCCGTTGGAGACGATCTTGAAGCCGGCGCTCTGTAGGCTGTCGGCCAGCGCGCGGGCGTTTTCGATCACGTTCCTCGCATAGACCTTGAACTCCGGCCGCAGGGCCTCGCCAAAGGCCACGGCCTTGGCGGCGATCACGTGCATCAGCGGGCCGCCCTGCAGCCCGGGGAACACCGCCGAGTTGATCTTCTGGTTCCACTTCTTCGAGTTGGTCAGGATCATGCCGCCGCGCGGGCCGCGCAGGGTCTTGTGCGTGGTGGTGGTGACGATGTGGGCGTGGGGGAACGGGTTCGGATAGACCCCGCCCGCCACCAGGCCCGCGTAGTGGGCGATGTCGACCATCAGGAGCGCCTCGACCTCGTCGGCGATGGCGCGGAACTGCTCGAAGTCGATGGCCCGCGAATAGGCCGACCCGCCGGCGATGATCACCTTGGGCTTGTGTTCGCGCGCCACCTCCCAGGCCTGTTCGTAGTCGATCAGGTGGTCCTGCATCCGCACGCCATAGGCCACCGGATTGAACCACTTGCCCGACTGGTTGACGCTCTTGCCGTGGGTCAGGTGGCCGCCGTGGTCCAGGTTCATGCCCATGAAGGTGTCGCCCGGCGTCATGGTCGCCATGAACACCGCCTGGTTCGCCTGGCTGCCGGAGTGCGGCTGGACGTTGGCGTATTCGCAGCCGAACAGCTGCTTGGCCCGCTCGATGGCCAGCAGTTCCACCTCGTCCACCACCTCGCAGCCGCCGTAGTAGCGCTTGCCCGGATAGCCTTCGGCGTACTTGTTGGTCAGCACGCTCCCCTGCGCATCCAGGACGGCGCGCGAGACGATGTTCTCCGACGCGATCAGCTCGATCTGGTCCTGCTGGCGCTTCAGCTCGGCATCCAGGATCTGCGATACGGCCGGGTCCCCCTCGGCGACGCCCTGTCCGAAG